>Ga0335070_10008021_pt1 | contig 12385 bp, 13 predicted proteins | sample Lox_Sample_13_FD_206722 | JGI IMG/M metagenome (GOLD analysis project Ga0335070, IMG submission 206722) | Soil microbial communities from Loxahatchee National Wildlife Refuge, Florida, United States - Lox_Sample_1.3 | ecosystem: Environmental > Terrestrial > Soil > Wetlands | place: USA...
GGTTTGTGAAGGTCACGGGCACGCCCACAACGGGAGTACCGTTGCCGTCAAGGACTTTGGCGTGCAGCGTGATACTCGAATTTGTCTGGGCGATAAATTGCGAAGGAAGCAATTGCACTACAGAGGGAACACCCGAATTCTCTCCAGGCGGCAGAGCCGCAGAGCCGGCTCCTCCCCCGCCGCAACCGAATGTGCCGAAGGACAGAGCCACTATCCCCAGCAAAAGAATGATCTTTTTCATTACACCCTCCAGTTTATCTTATTAGCAATTATTATAGTCGCCGATCGAAAAACTCTTCGTACCGATAATAGTGACCTTGGTGCCATTGATCTGACCCTGGATTGTATAGATTGCCGTATAATTGTTAATAAAAGACGGTGATCCCGTGGTAGCGCCGAACACGCCGCTCAGCATGTCCTGATAATATTTATCCTTCCTCGGGATATCAACAAAAATCAGGCTCTGCGTCACCGTGCTGATATCGGTGCCCGTTGGAGGGGTGACGGAGAATGAAATGAACCTCGTGTCCGATTGGATGGACGGCGACCCGATGGAGTCGTTTGAGCGCCTGTACTCAATGGTGTAGCTCTCAATGAAGAGAGACGACGGTGTCAAAGTAGTAGTAGGGTTTAGGAGCTGCAGGCTGACCGCTACGTTCGCGCCGTGGTCCGTAAACTTCTCGAATACTGCGGGAGGACCTGGGTCACAAACATCCTCGGCCGCGTCCACATTATCGGTATTGCTGCCCAGATAAACCGGAGTTATTGTAACTGAGCAGATGAGGCCGAAGTTCTCGCACTCGGTGCTGCCGGGCGACCCCGGACCGCTGCCACCGCAGCCACAGAAAAACACGGCAGACAGCACACAGAACAGTGTAAGCAGCATTACTTTATTTCCTCTCTTCATCTCTCCTCCCTTAACCATCCTTTATCATAAATTATCTTCCGCAGTCCAATCATTTAGAGTTTCGCTGCCCTTTCCCCCCCCGGCTGTTCCACAACGCGCGGGGTAAGGAATATGAGAAGTTCGCTCACAGTTTCCGAAACGGTGTTGTTCTTGAACAGCCATCCGAGAATGGGTATCTTCATGAGGCCCGGAATGCCTGAATCATTTTCTGTTGTGGTCTTTTTGTAGACTCCCCCGATAACAATCGTCTCTCCGTTCTGTACAAGAACAAGCGTGTTACTCTCTATTTTGGAGGTCCTCGGGACCTGTGAACCACCGATATTCACGGTGCCCAGGATATCCTCCTTCTTCACATTGATCTTCATGCTGATGGCGCCTGTAGGGGTAATATGGGGCGTCACCTCAGTGCTGAGCACCACATCCTTGTACTCTGTGGATATCGTCCCCTCTGTGGTCAATTTGGGGAAGGGCTCGCTCGTGCCCTGCATGATGAGCGCCTTTTCGTTGTCCGTGGTCACGATCCTCGGGTTGGAAATTATCTTGGTATTGCCGATCTTCTGAAGGGCAGAAAGCTGAAGGTCAAGGCCGAAGGTTTTGTCAGGGCTCAGGACGCCAAAGGTAAAGCCTGTGCCTGATCCGGCAGCCACGGAGCCGGCTGGCAGGTCAACCATGAAGGGGGCACCTGCGAACGCCCCTTTATTGAGGGTGGTAAGTCCGGTCAAAAGTGAAAGGGTATTGGTCCCCTTGACGGTCACCCCCCACTGTATGCCCAAATCCCTGGAATCGGTTGTGTTTACCTCCACGACCCGTGCCTCTATCATCACCTGGGGTGTGGATTTATCCAGTGTGGACAGGAGATCTTTCACTTGGGGGAATACGGCCGGCACATCATTTACGGTCATGGAGCTTGTCCTCTTGTCCACGCTCAGGCTGCCCCTGGGAGAGAGTATCCTTGCGTCCTTGATCGCCTTTTCCACCACGCTGACATCAGCATAGTTTATGTCGAATGTCTTCGTCTCTAGGGGCTCCTCGGCCACCAGTTTCCTTCTCTCCGCTGCCTGAGCCTCTCTTTCTTTTCTCATGGACTCTGCGGTGGCTATCCTTATGACATTGCCCTCCACATCCTTGTCCAGGGGAGGGATCGTTGTTTTGAGGATAAGGTCAAGGGCCTGCTCCCATGGAGTATTGATCAGTTTCATGGTGAGCTTACCCCTCACATCAGGGCTCACCACAATGTTCTTTCCGCTTATATCAGCCAGAAGCCTGAATATGGGAACAACGTCCGCATCCTGAAAATCAAGGGATATCCTGTCCTTGTTATTTCCACCCTCAGCGGGTTCTTTTAGCGCCATCTTCTCTTCATCCATCCGTGGCGGCTGAGGTTCCTGAACATTTGGCTTGGCAGTGTCAGCCGGCAGCGAGCCTTTTTCCTCTGTCTGCAGGGCCGCCAGCTTCATTGGTTCCGACCTCTGCTCCCCGCCGTCCTTTTTCATCCTCACCACAAGGCTGTTATTGTGATACTGGGAATCAACACCGGAAGGGGATTGCAGGAGAATCTCTATCTTTGCCATAGGCTTGGGGACATCGATCTGCGACGGGGTAACCTCGGAAATCCCCGCACTGTCCGACTTAATGACATTCCTGAAGGCGCCGATATCCGCGTCGGGTATCTCCACCATGACCTTGTAAGGGTCAGACGACTTATAGATGGTATACACAAAAGGTCTGTCCCCCTTTATCTCCAGGGCTTCGTCCATCACATTAATCCCGGTGATGGCGGTCACACCCGGCGACTCTCCCTTTGCATAGCCTGCATGGGGAGCCCCCGCCACGCACAAGACGGTTAAAACCACCATTGATAAGATGATATTTAGTGTATTCCTTCTCATTCTCCCTCCTCCTTACGGAGTCTCAAAGTTGTGTCCTTCGATTGAATTTCTCCCTTATAATTCTTAATGTACTCCCTCACCATGACGCTTCCCGCGTCAATACTGATAACCTTTCCGTTATTAAGGCCCAGGGTCATGCCCTCTTTCACGGTAAAATATTTCTTGTCAGGCAATTGGACCATGGCATAGGACCTGTTTTTGTCCTTCGCAATGGCAATTACCCTTATCTCGGTAACATCATACATTTCCGAAGGCCTGAGGCTCCTTTTCTTTTTCTCCGACTCCTGTTCCTTCTTGGAGGCCTCTATGATAGAAAGGAAAGGGTCCCTCCTCCCCTGCGGGCTGTATGAGTATGCCTCTGCCTCAACTTTTTTCTCTTCAGGTTTCTGGGAGGCCGCTTCCCCCTTCTTGGGAGGTTCCGCGGGCTGGACCTTTTGCGCCTGTTTCTGGATTCCCTTCGGCTTCTCTTTCTCACAAGCAACGGTTAAGGCTACGGTTAATGTTACGGTTACGCTTAACAGTAAGAATTCCTTCAACCTCAGCCTTGATGTGTGAGCAGCTTTCATCATTGGTTCTTCGTCTTTGCTGCAGCAGTCTTTGCTGCCGCCTCCTTGTCAGATATTGCCGAGAAGGTGGTTGCCTTAAAGCTGATCCTGACGATGGCCTCGCTCCTCTGCGGCTGGGGGCCTCCCATTTTTATATCAGAGATGTTCACAATCCTGTTCAGTTTCGTCAGTCTGCTGAAAAAGATGCCGAGGTTGTGGTAACTTCCCGAGAGTTCCACTGCAACGGGTATCTCGTATATTGTTCCGCTGGGATGGTCCTTCTTCTGCTCAGGCCTCCATGAAACGATCTTCAAACCTGATTTTATTCCCAGGTCCGAAACCTGCTTCAGAAGCCCCGATACCTCCCGTTCTTCGGGGAGCTGCAACTTCAGCTCATCCAGCCTCATTCGGAGCTTCACGTTCTCTCCCTTCAACGTGGAAAGCTTCGCTGCCTTCACCTGGTCCTTTGCAATGTCATTCTCCTGTTTCGTGATTTCCACATTGAGCCTTTGGATCTCCTTGTGCCGCGGGAGTATCAGGAGTATGATCACGAGCGCGGAAATGACAATGGCAGGAAGAAAGGCGATGAGCACCTTTACCGCCAGGGGCAGGGTATCCATTTTTATATTGAGTTTTAGCGCCATCTTATGCCGCCACTCTAAAAGTCAATTTGAACTGATAGAGGGGAATCTTCTCTATCTCCGCCTGCCTTGACTCCTGCAGGTATATTTCGGTCAGCAGTTTGGAACTCTTCAGGTTCTCCACAAAGGTCACTACATCGGGGTTGGTAAAGGCATACCCATCGATGCTCACGTTGCTGCCGCCCCCGGTCACCTCCATTGAATTTAACCAGACCCCTTTGGGGAGGCTCTTGCTAATTTCGTCCAGCATCATTACCGGAATGCTCTGGTTTTTCCTGAGCTGCTCTATAATCTTTGTCCTGTCTTCAATGGTCTTGTTAAGTTTTTCGAAGTTGTCCACTTCCTTTATCTTTTCCTTCAGTTCCGCGATCTTCTGTTTGTTTGAGTCAAACCGATTCTGTGTGGCCTGAAGAGTCGAGTTGTAATAGTAAAAGAGGTAGGCGAGGGCGCAGATTACGAGCACGGTAATCAGTGTAGTGGCAATGACAAAGGCGGGAAGTGGTTTTGCCTTCTTTTTCCGCTTGACGGGTAAAAGATTGACTCTTATCATCTGTCCCCTGGCCTCCGTGTAGCAAGACCGACGGCAACTGCGGCTATGGGAGCTACCTCTTCCAGAGTGGAAGAGTCAATCTTCTTGGGGATGGCTATATTCCTGAATGGGTCAGCCGCTCTCACCTCTACCCCTATCTTCTGTGAAAGGAGCCTCGTGAAATCCCTGACGAGGGCACAGCCTCCGCTGAGTATCACCTCGTTTACCTCAGCATGGACCGCGGAGCTCCTGAAATACTCAAGGGAGCGGGACACCTCGCTGAAGATATCGTTGGATGATTCAATAATGAGCGCATAGGCATCCTGGGGTTTCACCTTTTCCACCGGCTCCCCCTTCTTGAGGCGTTCCGCGTCTTCATAGGTGACGTTGAATTCTTTCTGGAGCGCGTCGGTGTGCATGTTGCTCCCGATGGAACTGTCCCTGGTAAAGACCGATACGCCGCCCCTAAGGATATTCATGTTCATGGTGCTTGCTCCGATATTGACAAGGGCGACGTTCCTCCCCGCCTCAATCTCGTAGTTCATTCCGTACATGTTCTCAAGGGCAAAGGCGTCCACATCCACGATTACCGCATTCAGACCGGCCTCCTTCACCACAGAGACGTACTCGTTGATCACGTCCTTCTTCACCGCAACAAGAATAACGTCCATCTGTCCCGCTTCTTCCTTTGGCCCCAGGATCTGGAAGTCGAGATTCACATCCTCTATGTCAAAGGGGACATACTGCTCTGCCTCAAACTTTATGGACTCGTTCAGTTCCTCCTCCGACATCTCAGGTAAGGAGATTCTCTTAATGATTACTGAAGAGTGGCCGGAGACGGAGATTACCGCATCCTTCGCCTTAATTTTGGCCTGCCGTACGAGCTCTTTGAGGGATTCGGTTACCCTGATGGCATCAATAATGGAGCTTTCCACAATAAGCTCGGGGGGGAGCGCAAGCATGTCGAACAGCTCAAGCTCAAAGCCGGAACGGGTCTCGTTCAGCTGTACCGCCTTAATATAGCTGGAGCCAATGTCAATTCCTATTATGCCTTTTTTACCAAACATCAGCTTAATGAATACCAGAAAAAGATAAACTTGTCAAGTATTTTTTTCATTAAAAATAACAGGTTCCAAAATAAACCTTAAAACAATGGTTTAAATAATGCATGTGTTAAGCCATCTCCATCCAACAAATTTCCCGTGAAAGCAGTTTTCATGCCCGATTTTTCTCAAGTGATCATGCTAATTTCTAGAGCGGCCAGTATGTATTTCATGGAAGGGAAAGCGACCACACTCGTGCTGCTTGCAATGGGCTAACCTGGGAATTATAAAATATTCTTGACAGATTTTGTCAATTAATTGTCTGATCAAAAGGTGTTACGTCAGCAAAGGTGAAGGATCCTCTCTATCTTCACCGTGTTCTCAAGAACCCTGCCCAGGGCAAAAAGATGACCCGAAGGGTCCTTCAAACGAACAAAGCTTTCTTGCGGGAGACCGGACGCATAGAGTTTGACGGATAGGCCGTTCCTGGCCCTGTTGAAATCTCCCTCATCAAGGGATATTTCCCTGAGATGTCCCAGCGCTTCATCAACACTCACAAATGCATTTCTTGCAGCAGCAGGGGATTTCTCAAGGTCATCAATGGTCACGGAATTTTCAATGCGGAACCCTCCTATCCGCGTCCTTTGCAGGTCCGTGATATGGGCACCAATCCCCAAAGCCTCTCCGATATCGTTGCAGAGGGACCTGATGTAGGTACCCTTGGAGCACGTAATTTTCATCCCGACGAACGGGAGACTGAATCCGGTGATTTCGATTCCATGAATAGTGATCTCCCTGCCTGCCCTCTCAACCGTTATCCCTCTTCTGGCAAGGGCGTAGAGCGGCCGGCCGCCCACCTTGAGCGCCGAAAACATGGGTGGGGTCTGTTCAATGGTACCCCTGAATCCTGCGAGGACCTTTTCGATATCCTCCTTCCCCAATGAAAACCCCTCACTCCTCTGCACCACGGTCCCTTCAGAATCGTAGGTATCCGTCTTCTCACCCAGCTTCATCACGGTGAGGTATTCCTTGTCAAGGTCGGAGAGAAATCTCGTTATTTTGGTCGCTTCCCCGGTGCAGACAAGCAATATGCCCGTCGCCATGGGATCAAGGGTCCCCGCGTGCCCGGCCTTTCTCACTCCCGTGATCCTCTTGACCCGCGTAACGGCCTGTTGCGATGATATGCCTTTTGGCTTGTTCAGATTGATGACAACGTTCATGTGACCGTGGAAAAGGGGATCAGGAATTCGGGGATTTGGGATTCAAGGCCTGTCTTCCAGGAATTTTCACTTTTCCTCTTTATCCCTTGATCCCCTCTATCGCTTTTATCAATTGGGTTTTTGCGGTCTTTAAATCTCCTTTGATCACGCACCCGGCAGCGTTCTTATGTCCTCCGCCATGGAACCGCACAGCGATCTCTGCAACATTACAATCGCCCTTGGACCGGAGGCTCACCTTCCACCCCTCATCTATTTCCCTGAGGAAGAGCGAAACCTTAATCTCTTCAATCATCTTAGGGAAATTGGAAAAATTCTCAGTGTCCTCAGGGGAAGTCCCTGTTTCCGAGAACATCGCTTTTGTTACCACAGTCACGGCAATCCCATGGGTGAGTTCCAGGGTATTCAGTACTTTTGTCAAGAGACTGAACCTCCCCTTGGACCATGTCTCATACAATTCTCCCGCAATGACTCCGGGATCAGCCCCTGATTCCACCAATCCTGCGGCGATCCTGAGGACATCTGATGAGGTATTGCTGAATCTGAAGGTGCCTGTGTCAGTGGCAATGGCGGCATAGAGGTTCGTCGCCATATCCTTCGTAATCCCAATCCCGAGTTTCCTGATAAGGTCGTATACCATCACCCCGGTTGCCGCAGCATGAGGCTCTATCCACTGAATGTCCCCGAACTCCTTTATTGTCTCATGGTGGTCTATGACCGCAGAACGGCGGATGACCACATTCTCAAGACCCGCCCTTTCAGGCTCATTGCAGTCAAGTAAAAGGAGGGGGAGCCCGTCCTGTGCGAGGGGCGAGTGGGTGTGCGTGAACCTCTTATAACCCGGCAAAAACCGGTAAAGCGCCGGCACCGGGTCACGCTCGTAGAGGGTGGTCTCTTTGCCCATGGATTCCAGGGCCAGAGAGAGGGCCAGGGATGAACCAAGGGCATCACCCTCCGGGCGAATGTGGGTTGCGATAAAAAACTTACGTTCCTGAAGGATGAATTGTATAAGTCTGTCAGGGATATTCAATTTATGTGTTACCCTTGATCTCCCTCAGCAGCTTCTCGATCCTGTCCCCATACCCTACGGATTCATCCACCCTGAACTCGAGAGAGGGGAGCACCTTCATCCGGACCCTTTTCCCGACCTCAGAACGTATGAAGCTCTTTGCCGCATTCAGGATATCCAAGGTAGTTTCCCTTTCTTCCTCCTTGAGGCAGCTCACAAACACCCTGGCGATCTTGAGGTCGTCGGTTAGATCAACGCCTGTTACTGTGACAAAGCCGAGGCGGGGGTCCTTCACCTTTCTCATGATTATGTCGGCGATCTCCTGTCTCAGAAGGTCGCTTACCCTCTGTGAACGCTTATAAGGAAGCATATTCTCCTTTCGCCTGCGGAATACGCGGTCAGTATCTCGTTTTAGTACTCAGAGGTCAAATGAAAAAAAGAGACGGTCTTCAGATTCGCTTCTTGGCTCCGTTCTCCTGACATGGACAGGGAGCGCATCCCTATTGCGTTTCGGGGCACTTCATTCCCCAGTAATGCGCGTTTTGTATTACAGTTTCGCCGCTATTTTTTCTATGACATAGTTTTCGAGAACGTCGCCGACCTTTAAATCATTGTAGTTCTCTATCGTAATGCCGCACTCGTATCCTGTCTGAACTTCCCTCACATCCTCCTTGAACCGCTTGAGAGAACCCAACTTCCCGTCATACACCACGATGTTGTCCCTTATAATCCTTATGCCGTCGCTGGTACGGCTTATGATTCCGTCCACCACATAACAGCCTGCGATAGTCCCCAGTCTCGATACCTGGAAGGTCTGTCTCACCTCTGCCCTGCCCAGTATCTTTTCCTTCAGCGTCGGCTCCAGGAGTCCCTCCAGTGCCTTCCGGATGTCATCGATGGCTTCATAGATGATGTTGTAGTGCCGTATGTCAACACCCTCCTTCTCTGCTACCTGATGGGCCTTCGATTCCGGCCTGACATTGAAACCTATAATGATGGCGTTGGAGGCTGCTGCGAGCATGACGTCAGATTCATTAATACCGCCCACCGAGGTGTGGATCACCTTTACCTTGACCTGGGGATGTATAATCTGCTCAAATGCCTCTTTCAGCGCCTCAACCGATCCCTGCACATCACCTTTTATGATAATATTGAGTTCTCTTATCTCCCCCTCTTTAATTTTTGCATAGACTTCGTCGAGGGTCAGCTTTTTCGCCCTGGCCATCTCGGCCAGCCGCTGTTTTTGTTGTCTTGCCAAAGCGATCTGGCGGGCCTTTTTCTCATCATCCACAACGGTAAAGAGATCGCCGGCAGTGGGCACCTCTGAAAAACCTATTACCTCCACGGGCGTTGCCGGCTGCGCTTCAGAGATCCGGTTCCCTGTATCATCGATGAGGGCCCGAACCTTTCCCACGCTGATTCCGGTGAGGAAGACATCCCCGATCCTGAGGGTCCCGTTCTGCACAAGGACCGTGGCAACCGGACCTCTTCCCCTGTCCAGCCTTGCTTCGATGATGGTCCCCTTTGCCATTTTCTTGGCGTTTGCCTTAAGCTCCATGATATCGGACTGGAGGAGGATCATCTCCAGAAGGCTTTCTATGCCGATACGCTTTTTGGCGGAAACCTCAACAAAGATGTTCTGTCCTCCCCACTCTTCGGAGACGATACCGCGCGCCGAGAGCTCATTTTTGACCTTGGTGGGATTTGCCTCGGGTTTGTCTATCTTATTGATGGCCACCACGATGGGCACATTCGCTGCCTTCGCATGGTCGATTGCCTCGATGGTCTGGGGCATCACGCCGTCATCAGCAGCCACCACAAGCACCACGACATCCGTTACCTTCGCTCCCCTCGCCCTTAATGAAGTGAATGCTTCGTGGCCTGGCGTATCGAGAAAGACAATCTCTTTTCCCTTCAGGGTCACCTTATAGGCGCCAATGTGCTGGGTAATACCGCCCGCCTCTGTTTCGGTGACCTTTGTCTCCCTGATGGCATCGAGGAGGGATGTCTTTCCGTGGTCCACATGTCCCATGATGGTCACCACCGGAGGCCTTGGCGAGAGGGAAGTGGCGTCCTCCGCCGTTTCCTCGATTACAGTTTCCTCTTCTCCCGCAGCAACCTCCAGCTTCACCCCGAACCCTTCAGCAACAAGAAGCGCAGCGTCCATATCCACGGGTTGATTGATGGTCGGCATATCTCCCAGTTCCATAAACTTCTTTATCACGTCAGGGAGTTTCACACTGATCAGTTCGGCAAATTCCTTCACCGTGGTCCCTTCCTGGATCTTCAACATCTTTTTCCTCGGCGCCGTTACCTGGGGCTGGGGCTTTTCCGCGATCTTCTGCACCCCTCTATCCCTGCCAGGCTTCTTGAATGTCTTGACTTCATGCCACCTCTTCGGCTCTATCTTTCTTACTGCCTGAAATGCACGCTGCATCGCAGGTTTCACCTTGAATTTTTCCACCTTTTCCGTCTCGATATCCTTCTTGAATCGGTCAGGAACCTTGAGGTCTTCCTCTTCTATGGGGAGAATTGGCTCCTCAAGGGTTTTTCCCTCTGCCGCAGGGGAGACATATTCTTTTTCCTCTTCCTTTTTTTCAGCCTCTACTTTCTCTTCAGGCTTCTCGATCGGCACTGCGGACTTTTCTACCTTCTCCTCTCTGGCGCGTGGTGCAACGGGTTTCTCAATCTTTGGTTCTGCTATTTTGGGTTTTTCAGCCTTCGGGGGTACTACCGGAGGCTTTCCTGCCTTAACAGGGGCTTCCTGGATTTTGACCGGCTTTGGAACAATCTCGGAAGGCTTTCCTTTCTTTACCGGAGCTTCCTTTGGTTTTGACGCCTTCGGCTTAGCGACAGGAGCAGGCTTCTGTTTTTTCCTGAAAATAGCCTCAACTTTTCCCGCGATCTCGTCCTCTACGGTGGAAGCATGAGATTTGACCGATATGCCGAGCCTTAAGAGTTCAGAGATTACTTCTTTGTGGGTGACGTTCAGCTTCTTCGCGAGTTCGTAGATCCTCAGTTTTGACATCTCAACAAACCTCCATTCCGATGCAAGAAGACCATACCGTGACTGCCCTCACGCTCCCCTTCAGGTAAGGTGCCCTTGTAACCGTTAGACTAAAATGTTATCATAAAAAACTTCTTTTATGCAATTGTCCCTGTGGACTTGCACAGGATTCGCGGAGTCAAGCCTCAGCTGATTTTCCCGCTCCCCGAATCCCTGACTGTCTTGAACAGTCCAGATACTACTACATTCACGAATTGGAGGACACACCAATGGCAACATGTTTTGTGTGCGGTAAAGGAAGGGTAATGGGGAACAATGTGAGTCATGCAAACAACAGGACAAAGCGTCAGGTCCTGCCCAACCTTCAGAGGACTCGCATTATGATCAATAAGGGGGTACATCGCGAATATGTCTGTACACGGTGTTTGCGGTCCGGATTGGTGAAAAAGGCCTTGTGAAGAGAGTCGGGAATCTCATCTCCCCCCTTGTCGCAGGACTGGGGCTCGAAGAAGCGGTGAGGTTCGAACGGATAAAGAAAGAGTGGTCCGATATATTTCGTGAGCCCTTATCCCTCCACACGTCCCCCTGCAGTCTGAAGCATGGTGAGCTCCTTATCACAGTGGATTCACCGGTATGGCATCAGCAGCTCATCTTCCTCAAAGGCGAGATACTCAAGAACGTGAGTCCCTTCGGGGTAAAGGACGTGAGGTTCAGGGTAGGAACGGTGCGCACGAAAACAAAAGGTGCACCCCCAAACCCGCCGCAGAAAAAAATCCCCCTTGACCGCTATTCTCTGCAGCAGATAGAAGAGACGGTTTCCGGACTGGAAGACGGCCCGCTGAAAGAGAGCATCAGGAAGACCATGGAGAAATCACTCTCTGCAAGAAAAGTGAAAGCATGATTCCTTACTTCTGGATTTTCCTTTTTTTTTGACTGGAGCGAAGACAATCCCATCGGGAGGTAGCATGAAATCCTTAATTCTGACGTTCCTGACACTGACGATCGCCGCAGGTATGGTAACTGCCGCTGAGATGCGAGAAATCGAGCTGACAGACGGAACCATCCTTACCGGCGAGATTGTTTCACTCACAGGAGGTGTCTGTACGATCAGGTCAGCCACCCTTGGAACCGTGCGGGTTGAAGAATCGAACATCCGCACTATCCGCTTGAAGGATTCTGCGGGAACTTCTGCAAACACCGGGGGGGAAATAATGTCTCTTCAAAACAAGATGATGAGTGATGGTGAGATCATGAATATGATGCAGGGTCTGCAGAACGATCCAGAATTTCAAGAAATTCTTCAAGACCCTGAAATCATGAAGGCGGTGCAAGCAGGCGATGTCTCCGCACTTGTAGCAAATCCGAAATTTATGAGACTTTTGAATAATCTGGCGGTGAAGGATATTAAGAATAAAATCACCCGATAAGACCTGAACTGTTTATACGATGGAAGACATTATATTCCTCAGCACACACAGTTTTCTTCCTGGTGCGTCTTTACGTGCGCTCTCTTTGAATTGTTTTAACGATTCCATCGACTGATATGTATTAAACCTGTCAAGTGGGTATTTTATTTAACCTCCTTTAAATGTGGACTT
>Ga0335070_10008024_pt1 | contig 12384 bp, 13 predicted proteins | sample Lox_Sample_13_FD_206722 | JGI IMG/M metagenome (GOLD analysis project Ga0335070, IMG submission 206722) | Soil microbial communities from Loxahatchee National Wildlife Refuge, Florida, United States - Lox_Sample_1.3 | ecosystem: Environmental > Terrestrial > Soil > Wetlands | place: USA...
GGTCGCGCCCAAATCCTTCTTCCTCTTGGAGCGCGATCCCCGCCCCAACATCATCCAACTCGCCCCGATGCTTCGCGGCTTCCGCCGGGACGATCTCGCGGCGCGCTGGCGCGATTTTGCGGATGCGCGGAAGCTCCCCCGATCCGACCGCGCGATCCTCAGCGGCTGCGATGTCGTGGCCCGCTATCCCGTCCTTTGAGGTCCCCGCTCAATCCCGCGGCATCACGTCGAAGGCGATGGAGATGCGGCGCTGGTCGGACACGAAGGGGATGGTGCGGTGATAGAAGTAGGAGGGGAAGAGGATCATCAGCCCCTCCTCCGGCCGCACCGGCATGATGCCCGTCGCCTCCGTGATCGGGAAATCCTTGGGCGGGCGGCCGAGCTCGAAGAAGCCTTCCTGCCCGTGCTCGGGCTTGCCCACGATGTCCGGCAGCAGCGGGTAGTAGACGCCGCTGATGTAGCCGTCCATGTGGATGTGCGGATCGAGATTGCCCTGGAAATGCAGCACGGCCGCCCAGGAGGCCCAGGCCCATTTCTTCGGCGGCTTCATCAGGAAGCGGTGGTTCGAGCCTTTGGGAATGCGCGCGAGATAATTTTCGACGCCCTTGCGCGCGATCGCCTCGAGCGCCGCGGCGGGCCCCTCCTTGGGGCCGAAGAAATCCGTCGTGATCGCGAGCGCGGGGTGATGGTAATGCGGATCGGCCTCGGGGGGCACGTGCAGCGTCCGGTGGTTGAGCGTGAAATCCACGAGCGCGCGGTTGAACTCCGCAAGATCGGCGTAGCCCGGCGGCGTCTCCACCTTGAAAGTGTGCACGAAGTCGAAATCGAGGAGATGGCGCGCGGCGTCGCGCTCGCCGGCCTGATAGAGCGCCAGGCCCTCGAGGGCGAGCGCCTCCATGTTGCCCGGCGAGACCGCGAGCCAGCGCTCGCAGGCCTCGATGGTGCCGCGCGCATCGCCCGCGGCGAGGAGCGCGTTCGCGAGATTGCTGTAGGGGACCGTCCAATCCGGCCGCTTCGCGATCACCGCGCGGTAGATTTCTATCGCCTCGTCGCCGTGCCCGGCCTTCTCGAGCGCGATGCCGAGGTTGCGCTGCGCCTCCAGCGCATCGGGATCGAGGCGCAGCACGCGGCGATAGGACTCCGCTGCCTCGGCATGACGGCCGAGGGCGTGGAGCGCAGTGCCGAGATTGTTGTGGGCAGGCACCAGATCGGGCTTCAGCCGGGCCGCCTTTGCAAAGGCGCTCGTGGCTTCCTCCATGCGCTCGAGCCGCATGAGCGCGTTGCCGAGATTGTAATGGGCCTCCGCGAAGTCCGGCCGGCGCTGCACGGCCTTGCGATAAAAGGCCGCCGCGCCCTCGGCATCGCCGAGCTCGAGCGCGATCATGCCCGCGAAGCCCAGCACGTCTGGCCGGTCCGGCTGCAGCTTAAGGATCTGCTGGCAGAGGCGGAGCGCCTCCGCCCGCTGTCCCGCGCGGTAGGCCGCGACCGCCTGCTGCTGCAAATAAGGGAGCGCCATCGCGCGGCCCCTAGCGCCGGCGCGCGAGCCGGAGGAAGAGGAAGGGATCGGGCAGACGCGAGGCGAATTCCCGAACCCGTCCGCCGAGCCGCGGTATCGCCATCACGTCCGCGAGGCGCCGGTCGAGGAAGGCCAGCGTCTCCTCGCTGCCGGGAGAGCGGTCGTCGAGCCAGTAGAGCGTGGTGGCGGCATAGACGCCCGCGAGCAGGCCGCGCTTGGTGTAGAAATTGAAATCGGTCGCGGTATCGCCCGCGGCGTACCAGAGCGCATCGACGGTGTCGTAAAGGAGCCGCATCCCCAGCGGCAGGTTCTGCGGCGCCGCCAGGAGCGAGAGCGCGCGGCGGACGGCCTCGCGGTGCGGAGCGAGAATCGCGAGGCGCGTGCGCACGCCGGCCGCGATGCGCTCGCGGACCTTCATCTTCTCGAGGCCGAGGGGTGCCAACGCGCGGAGCGTCTCGCGATCGGCCCAATGGCTGAATGCTGCGACGAGATCGCGCGGGCCGCCGGGACAGAGGCTCGGGAGCTCCAGGGGATCGAGGTGCATCCGCTCCGCCGCCTTCTGCATGGCATAGCTCGTCCAGCCGTCGAAGGGGACCTCCGGCAGCATCGTCTGCAGCAGGCGGTCCAGGGTCTCGCGGTCCTGCATCGCGCTTACTCCGCGGCCTTGGCGGCCGCCGCGGCGAGGTCGATGGGATAGCGCTGCCACTCCTCGACGAAGGCGATCAAGCGGTGATCGGTCATGCGCTGGGGATAGAGGACGCCGTCGAGGTGGTCGCACTCGTGCTGGACGACGCGGGCGTGGAAGCCCTCGACGCTCCGGTCGATGGTCCCGCCCTCCGGGGTGAGACCGCGATAGCGGACGCGCGCCCAACGCGGCACCGCCCCGCGCAGGCCAGGTATCGAGAGGCAGCCTTCCCAGCCAAGCTCGCGCTCGGGCCCCAAGGGCTCGATCACGGGGTTTACGATCGCCACCAGCTCCGAAGGCGTATCGAGCGGCCGGCCGGTAGTGCGCTCGGCCGGCACCTTAAAGATCACGACCCGCTCGGAGACGTGCACCTGGGGTGCCGCAAGCCCGGCACCACCGATGTCCTCGAGGGTCTCGATCATGTCCGCGACGAGCTGGCGGACGCGGGGCGTCGTGGGGTCGGCGACGGGCCCAGCCACCTGGCGCAGCACCGGGTGGCCCATACGGGCGATTTTCAGGATGGCCATGGGGCCTATATAAGCCGTTTGCCCGGCACCGGCAAACCGGCATCCCCCGGCTTCACAACGGGTTAGACCTGTGCTATAGGGCGCTGCGTGAAGTAGGGCCGCGGCCTCGAGCCCGGCCCGTTTCGCTTCGGTAAAACCAGTCTCAACGGCTCCAAAGGAGAGTGCTGCTCGTGCAAGTTCTCGTTCGCGACAACAACGTCGACCAGGCGCTGCGCGCCCTCAAGAAAAAGCTTCAGCGCGAAGGCGTCTTCCGGGAAATGAAGATCCGTCGCAACTACGAGAAGCCGTCCGAGCGCCGCGCCCGCGAGAAGGCCGAGGCCGTCCGCCGCTACCGCAAGCTCCTCAGGAAGCGCATGGAGCGCGAGGGCTACTAGCCCCGCCGCATCCGTTCCGCGAATGCAAAGCCGCCCGGGCCCGCCGCGGCGGCTTTGGTGTCCTTACTGCCTCGCCGCTTGGCGAGTGGCGATCGCCATCGCCGCGCGATAGGCGAAGACGAGCGCCGGCCCGAGCGTGATCCCGGGCCCGGGATAGTGGCCGCGCATGATCGACGCCATGTCGTTCCCGCAGGCGAAAAGGCCCGGTATCGGCTCGCCCGTCGCCGAGAGTACGCGCCCGTCCGCATCCGTCTTCAGTCCGATGCTGGTTCCGAGCGCGCTCGGATAGACGGCCATGGCGTAAAAGGGCGGCGTCTCGATGCGGCCGAGGCAGGGGTTCGGCGCGTGGCCGGGATCGCCGTTGTGACGGTCGAAGTCGGTCGCGCCCTTGCCGAACTCCTCGTCGAGGCCGGTCTCGGAGAAACGATTGTGCCGCCGCACGGTCTCTCGGAGACCTGCGGCATCGACGCCGATCGCGCGCGCGAGCGCCTCGAGCGAGGCCGCCTCGACGAGATAGCCTTTCGCGATGAATTGGCGCCAGCGGCGGCGCCCCGGCGGAATGCGGCCGAGCCCGTATTTCCCGAGGAACTCGCGGTCGCAAACGAGCCAGGCCGGGATCGTCGGCACCGTCTCATGCGAGTTGAGCATCCCCGTGACGAAATCGTGGTAGGAGACGGCCTCGTCGACGAAGCGCCGGCCCGCCGCGTTGACCGCGACGAGGCCGGGCTTGGCGCGGTCGAGCATCAGGTGGGGGAAGACGCCGCGCCCGCCGGCGAGCCATCTCGTGTCGGAGACCGGCGTCCAGAACGCGGGCGAGGCGTGATCCTCCTCGACGGCCGCCCCGGCGGCGCGCGCGAGCGCGATGCCGTCGCCGGCGGCACCGCCGAAGGCCAGCGCGTGCGCGAGCGGCGGCCGGACATAGTCGTTCATCCGCTCGAGGCTGCCGCCGAAGCCTCCGGTCGCGAGCACGACGCCGCGGCGCGCGGCCACGCGCAGGGGCCTCCCCTCGACCGAAAGCACCGCGCCGGAGACTCCATTCTCCGCCGTCGTCAGAGACTGGAGCGAGGCGTTCAGCAGGATCCGGACGTTCTTCCGGCGCAAGCTGTAGAGGAGCCTCGCGACGAGCGCGTTGCCCATCAGAAGCCTCGTCCCTCGCCGATAGCGCAGGCGATCCCGCGCCTGCCGCCACAGCAGGGACGCCGCGGTGCGAAGCGCTGCGGCCGAGGCGAAGGGGCGAGTGAGCGGCTCGATGTCGGCCCGGCCGATCATCATGCCGCCGAGCGCCATGAATTCGCCGATCGGCGGCCGCACCAGCGCGAAGTCCTTTCCGAGGAGACGGCCGTCGAAGGGCAGCGGCGAGAGGGCGCGGCCGCCCATCGTCGCCCCCGGGCGATTGGCGAGATAATCGGGGTGCCGGGCGTAGGCCGCGAACTTCACCTCGCTCAGCCGGTCGAGGTAATCGACCGCATCCGCCGCGGTCTCGAGATAGGTCTCGCGTCGATCGTCGGAAGCGGCGCCGATCACCGCATCGAGGTAGCGCCGCGCGTCGTTGATCCCCTCCGCAAAGCCGGCCTCGCGGCTCTGGCGCGTACCCGGGACCCAGATCGTGCCGGCAGAGGTCGCACTGGTGCCGCCGACCTCCGCGGATTTCTCGCACAGGAGCACATCGAGGCCCTCGAGCGCGCACACCAGCGCCGCGGTCATGCCGGCAGCCCCGGCGCCTACGACGAGCGCGTCGACCTCGAGACCGGCCTCGCTTTCGCCGTGCATCGTGCTTGCCCGTCTCAAGCGGCGGTCACCCGCGCGATGGCCTCGGGGCTGTAATCGCCTTCGGGAAAGCCGAAGAACTCGCGCATCGCCGCGAGCTGGTTGTCCATCATCACGGTGCCGGGCTGCACGTGGCAGCCGCGCTCCCTCGCCGCGGCCAAGAATGGCGTGATCTGCGGCTCGACCACGACGTCGCCGGCGATCGCGTCGCCGGAGAGGCCGATGCAGTCGATGGGGATCGGATCGCCCGCCTTCATCCCGAGGGGGCTCGCGTTAACGACGAGGTCGAAGCCCTTCGCCGCGGCCGGCGCGACCCCCGATGGCGTGCCCGAGGCTTCGAGGCGCCGCGCCAGGTCGGACGCGCGCTCCGCGAGAATGTCCGCGACATGCACCGAGGCCGCGCCCGCCTCCGCGATCGCAAAGGCGATGGCGTTGCCGACGCCGCCGGAGCCCACGACGAGCGCACGGCGCCCCTCGATCCGCTGGCCGCTTCGGATCAATCCCTTCACGAAGCCGAGTCCGTCGACGATGTCGCCCGTCAAGCTTCCATCGGCCCCGCGCCGCACGACGTTGGCGGAGCCGACGCGGCGCGACCGCGGCGTCAGCCCGTCCAGGAGCGCGATCACCGCCTGCTTGTGCGGGATGGTCGCAATGAATCCCATGACGTTCCGCACGATGCGAAGCCCGGCCACGAACTTCGGGAGGTCCGGCGGCGCGACGTGCGCGGGCACGCAGACCGCATTGAACCCATTCAAGCGGAACAATGCGCTCAAGACTTCCGGCGAGCGGACCTGGCGGATCGGATCGCCGACAATGGGCAGAAGCTGCGTCGCGCCGTCGACGATCTTTTGCATCAGGCGACATCCTCCGCGGTCAGAAGGTAGGCGAGATCATAAACGGCCGACTGCTCCGCGGCGATCTCGACTGCCTCGCGCAAGAGGGCATGGACAGCGGGCAGCGCCGCCGCCACCTCGCGCCGGCCGGTGCCGTCCACCATGACCACGGCGTCGAAGACCTCCTCGCCGGTCGCTGTCCGCAGCTCCGTCTCGCGGGTCTTGACCCGCGAGGTGGCGGGCGAGGCCACGCCGAAATGTGCGCCGGTGACGCCATCGAGCACCGCGATGCGATAGGCGAGCCGCTCCGCCGATGCCTCGAAATCGGCCAAGCCGCCATCCGGCACGCTCAACCTCATCGTCGCGAGCGCGCCCCCGATGCCTCGCCCGACGCTTGCGGAAAGCACGCAGGCGGAACGGGCGAAGTTCCGGAAGCTCGGGAGGTTGCGGGTCGTCCAGTGCGTGGGATTGTTGAGCCGCGCGCGATAATCCTCGGAGCTAAGCGTCTCCAATGTCTCGGTCTCGTAGAGCGTGAACCAGCGCTGATGATCGAGACCCCAGTCCACGTAGCGGCGGCCCACGAGAAAGCCCGGCACGCCCAGACGCTCCGGCATGTGCTGGCGCGTGTGCCAGGTGCCATACTCGGCCTCGCCGGCGCTGGCGACGTCGTGCCAGATCGCCATGAACGCCCGACCTCTGAGAGCCATCGCCCCGCTCCTTGCTCTTTCCCCCTGGCTCCTAGCGCCGCCCTTGACCTGCATCAACGATGCAGCAGAAATCTCTGCGATGTTGGCCGCGTGGCTCCAGCAGGAGTAGCAATGACACGAATACGGCTTTGGCTCTATGCCATCCTCACCGCTGTGGCGATCGGCTCGGGACTGGCGGCTTGCACGCCGTGGGGGACCACGCAGCAGGAGATCGATTACCAGCAATGCCGCTGGGGTGTGGGCTGCCAGGCGCGCTGCGCGGAGGGTTACGAGGGCTACATCCCCTATTGCGGCCGCGACTGACGCGGCCGAGCGCCTCAGTAGACGACGACGCTGCGGATCGATTTGCCCTCGTGCATGAGGTCGAAGCCGCGGTTGATCTCCTCGAGCTTCAGGGTGTGGGTGATCAGGGGATCGATCTCGATCTTCCCGTCCATGTACCAGTCGACGATCTTCGGCACGTCGGTGCGGCCGCGCGCGCCGCCGAAGGCCGTGCCCTTCCAGACGCGCCCCGTGACGAGCTGGAAGGGCCGCGTGCGGATTTCCTGACCGGCGCCTGCGACGCCGATGATGACGCTGACGCCCCAGCCCTTGTGACAGCACTCGAGCGCCTGACGCATCACGTCGACGTTGCCGATGCATTCGAAGCTGTAATCGGCTCCGCCCTTGGTGAGGTTGACGAGATGGGGAACGATGTCCGCGCCCGCCTCTTTCGCATTGACGAAATGTGTCATGCCGAAGCGCTCCGCGAGCGCGCACCGCGCGGGATTGATGTCGACGCCGACGATCATGTCGGCCCCGGCCATCCTCGCGCCCTGGACGACGTTGAGCCCGATGCCGCCCAAGCCGAAGACCACGACCTTGGCGCCGGGCTCGACCTTCGCGGTGTTGATCACCGCGCCGATCCCCGTGGTGACGCCGCAGCCGATGTAGCAGACCTTGTCGAAGGGCGCGTCCTCGCGGATCTTCGCGAGCGCGATCTCCGGCACCACCGTGAGGTTCGCGAAGGTCGAGGTTCCCATGTAGTGGAGGACCCGGCTGCCGCCGAGCGAGAACCGGCTGGTGCCGTCGGGCATCAGCCCCTGCCCCTGCGTCGCCCGGATCGCCTGGCAGAGGTTCGTCTTCTGGCTCAGGCAATACTCGCACTGCCGGCATTCCGGCGTGTAGAGCGGGATCACGTGATCGCCCCGCTTCAAGCTGGTGACGCCGGGCCCGACCTCGACGACGATGCCCGCGCCTTCATGGCCGAGGATCGCGGGGAAGAGCCCCTCGGGATCGGCGCCGGAGAGCGTGTAGGCATCGGTATGGCAGATGCCGGTGGCCTTGATCTCCACCAGCACCTCGCCTTGCCGCGGTCCCTCGAGGTCCACGGTCTCGATGCTGAGGGGCGCACCTGCTTTGTGCGCCACGGCCGCGCGCGTTTTCATGGAGGCCTCCGGGAGAGAAGTCGTCAGGCGCCCAGCGCCTTGACGATTTCCTCGCACATCTTCTTGGCGTCGCCGAACAGCATCATCGTGTTGTCGCGATAGAAGAGCTCGTTCTCGACGCCGGCATAGCCCGAGGCCATCGAGCGCTTGACGAAGAGCACGGTCTTCGCCTTCTCGACGTCGAGGATCGGCATGCCGTAGATCGGCGATTTCGGATCGGTCTTGGCCGCGGGGTTGGTCACGTCGTTGGCGCCGATCACGAAGGCCACGTCCGTGGTCGCGAAATCGCGGTTGATCTCCTCGAGCTCCAGCACCTCGTCATAGGGCACGTTCGCCTCGGCGAGCAGCACGTTCATGTGGCCGGGCATGCGGCCCGCCACGGGGTGGATCGCGTAGCGGACGGTGACGCCCTCCTTCTTGAGGATGTCGGCCATCTCCCGGAGCGCGTGTTGCGCCTGCGCCACCGCCATGCCGTAGCCCGGCACGATGATGACGGAAGCCGCGTTCTTGAGAATGAAGGCGGCGTCGTCGGCGCTGCCGGATTTGACGCTCCTCTCGCCGGCACCCGCGCCCGCTACGACCGCGCCTCCCTCGGTGCCGAAGCCGCCGAGGATCACGTTGAAGATCGAGCGGTTCATCCCCTTGCACATGATGTAGCTGAGGATGGCGCCCGAGGAGCCCACCAGCGCCCCCGTCACGATCAGGAGCCCGTTCGCGAGCGTGAAGCCGATGCCGCAGGCGGCCCAACCCGAGTAGGAGTTGAGCATCGAGATCACCACGGGCATGTCGGCGCCGCCGATCGGGAGGATCAGCAGCAGGCCCAGCGCAAACGAGAGCAGCACGATCAGCCAGAAATAGATCCAGGACTGATCGAGCACGAAAAGCACGATCAGCACCACCAGCAGCACGCCCAGCGCCGCGTTGAGGAGGTGCTGGCCCGGGAACATCAGCGGCTTCCCCGAGATGAGCGCCTGGAGCTTCGCGAAGGCGATGATCGAGCCCGTGAAGGTGATGGCGCCGATCGCGGTGCCGAGGCTCATCTCGACGAGACTCGAGCGATGGATCGCGCCCACGGTGCCGATGTTGTAGGCGTCGGGCGCGTAATAGGCGGCAGCGGCGACGCAGACGGCCGCCAGGCCCACGAGGCTGTGGAAGGCCGCGACGAGCTGCGGCAGCGCGGTCATCTGGATGCGAAGCGCGATGAAGGTGCCGATCGCGCCGCCCACGACGATGCCGATGACGATACCGATGTAGCCCGTCACGATCGGCAGCACGAGCGTCGTGCCGACCGCGATCACCATCCCGACGATGCCGAAGAGATTGCCGCCCCGCGCCGAGGTTGGCGAGGAGAGGCCGCGCAGCGCCATGATGAAGCAGACGGAGGCGACCAGGTAGAGAAGTGCCGCGAGGTTCTCGCTCATGGGATTTGCCTCGCTACTTCGGCTTCTTCTTGAACATCTGCAGCATGCGCTGCGTCACGATGAAGCCGCCGAAGATGTTGACGGCGGCGAGCGCCACCGCGAGCGTTCCCATAGCCTTGGAGAAGCTGAACCCATAGGGCCCCGCGGCAATGAGCGCGCCCACGACGATGACGCTGGAGATCGCATTGGTGACGCTCATCAGCGGCGAGTGCAGCGCGGGCGTCACGCGCCAGACCACGTAATAGCCCACGAAGACCGCGAGCACGAAGATCGTGAGGAAGTAGACCAGGAGATCGGCGTGGCCGCCGCCTTGCGCGACCTGCGCCGCCTGCGCCGCGACCTGCTGCGCCAGCGTGTCGAGACCGTTCGCGAGCGAATGCGCCTGGCTCGCGAGGTCCTGGGCATTGGTGGCAGCGGGCGTATCGGCCATGTCTCAGGCTCCTGCAGCAGAAGGCGCCGCGGGCGCCAGTTGGGGATGCACCACGGCGCCGTCCTTGGTAATGAGCGTCGCCTTCACGATCTCGTCGGCGGTGTCGATCTTCAGGTGCTTCTCCTTGTCGACGATGAGCGCGAGGAAGCTCAGGAGGTTCCGGGAATAGAGCTGGCTCGCATCGACCGCGATCCGCGAGGGGACGTTGGCGTGGCCGACGATCCGCACGCCGTTCTCCGTCACGACGGTCTCGCCGAAGCGCGCGCCCTCGCAATTGCCGCCCTGCTCCACCGCGAGGTCGACGATGACCGAGCCCGGCCGCATCACGCCGACCATCTCGCGGGTGATGAGGATCGGCGCCTTGCGCCCGGGGATGAGCGCGGTGCAGATGACGATGTCGGTCTTCTTGAGCGCCTCCGTCACGTGCTCGCGCTGGCGCCGTGCGAAATCCTCGCCCATCTCCTTGGCATAGCCGCCCGCGGTCTCCATCGCCTTCATGGCCTCGATGTCGACCACGAGGAAGGCGGCGCCGAGGCTCTCCACCTGCTCCTTCGCCGCGAGACGCACGTCGGTCGCGGAGACGACGGCGCCGAGACGCCGCGCGGTCGCGATCGCCTGAAGCCCCGCCACGCCCGCGCCCATCACGAGGACGCGCGCGGGCGGCACGGTGCCGGCTGCCGTCATCATCATGGGCATGGCGCGGCCGAACTCGTCGGCGGCGTCGATCACGGCCTTGTAGCCCGCGAGGTTCGATTGCGAGGAGAGCACGTCCATCGCCTGCGCGCGCGTGATGCGCGGAATGAGCTCCATCGCGAAGCTCGAGATGCCCGCCGCGGCGTAGGCCTGCGCGTCCTCGGGCTGCTGCAGCGGCTGCAGGAGGCCGATCAGCACGGCCCCGCGCTTCATCGCCGCGAGCTCGTCGACGCCGCTCTCGCCGCCGCGCAGGGGCCGCTGCACCTTGAGGACGATGTCGCCGGCGCCGAGTGCCTCCGCGGCATTGGCTGCGATGGTCGCGCCCGCCGCGCGATAGGCGTCGTCCGGAAAGGCCGCGCCCTCTCCGGCGCCGCTCTCCACCACCACTTCCAGCCCCTGCCCCACCAGCCGCTTCACCGTATCCGGAGTCGCCGCCACGCGACGCTCGTGGGCACGGCGCTCCTTGGGGATGCTTATCTTCATGAGGCGTCTCTGCTCTGGCGTGGGAGAGATCGGGCCGGATCGGGGGCCGACACAATGCCCGGCGGGCCTTGGTTTGTGAAGCCCGCCCGGAGGTGCATGATGGACCGCCAACTACGTCATTTCAAAGACTTGCCGCCGAGGCCCCGGTTCGCGGGCCGCAGGGCTGCGCCAAAGCTGACCTTTCCATTCCAGCCCTGCATTGCATAGAATGCGGGCAATCCGGTTCGAGGGCCGTTCTGGAATTTCCCCTGTGAAATCAATGTCCTCGGACAATACCCTTTGGCCGCCTGGGAGGGCTGCGCCGGTTGCCCTCACGGAATAAACCGTTTCCCGACCCGTTATCCCCGCGTCAGGCCGACCCGGGCGAGCCGGCGTCGTCGGGCGGAGGTCCGGCGAGCGCCCGCTTCAGCGATCAGCTGGTGGCTGTGCTGCCACGACTCCGGCGCTTTGCACGCGGCCTGACCGGCTCCGCCTTCGAAGCGGATGACCTGGTTCAAGCGGCTTGCGAGCGGGCACTCACCCGCGAGCACCAGTTCCAGGAAGGCACCCGCTTCGACAGCTGGATGTTCCGCATCGTGCAGACGATCTGGATCGACCAGATCCGCGCGCGGGACGTTCGCAAGGAGGAGCCTGAGGCGGAAGGGGAGCGTGTCGGCACCAACGAGCCGATGCGCCGTGTCGAGGCAAGGCTGGGGCTCGCCGAGGTATCGGAGGCGCTCAAGCAATTGCCGCCGGAGCAGCGCGTGGCACTGCTCCTCGTGACGGTGGATGGGTTGAGTTACAAGGAGGCGGCCGCGGTCGCCGAGGTGCCGGTCGGCACCATCATGAGCCGTCTTGCACGGGCGCGGGTTGCGCTGCAGGCACGGCTCGAAGGCGGCGGCTCCTCCGGGAGTAGGGACGATGCAGAGGCCGACTGACGAGCAGCTGATCGCCTATCTCGACGGCGAGACCGATGCCGCGACCTCGAGCGCGGTGGCCGCGGCGATCGCGCGCGACCCAGCGCTCGCGCGCGAGGCCGAGGCGCTCCGGCGAAGCGCTACCGCGCTCCGAGCCGCCTTCGACGACGTCTTGCGCGAGCCGCTGCCGGAGCGGCTCGTCGCTGCCTGCCGCGGCGAGGAGAAGGTGATACGCTTCCCCGAGCCGCGTCCGGCCCAGGCCAAGCGCGCGGCGAGGGGCTGGCGCGAGTGGGCCTCCGTGGCCGCGGCGGCGGCGATCGCCGGCCTCGTCCTCGGCGGCACGCTCGGCTATTTCCTGGCGCCGAAGCAGACCCCGCAGATCGCCAACAATCCGCCCCCGGCGCCCAATCTCACGGTCGCGAGCTCCAACTGGCTCGACAACGCCGCGGGCTATCACAAGATGTTCGTGACGGCGGGCCCGGACGACCGGCGGCTCGTCGACATCCCCGCCAATCCCCAGAGCGAGGCCGAGCGCAAGCTCGCGAACCAGCTCCCGCAGGGCTTCCGCACGCCGAACCTGCAGCCCTGGGGCCTCGTCTTCGTGGGCGCGCGGCTCCTCTTCATC
>Ga0335070_10008026_pt1 | contig 12382 bp, 9 predicted proteins | sample Lox_Sample_13_FD_206722 | JGI IMG/M metagenome (GOLD analysis project Ga0335070, IMG submission 206722) | Soil microbial communities from Loxahatchee National Wildlife Refuge, Florida, United States - Lox_Sample_1.3 | ecosystem: Environmental > Terrestrial > Soil > Wetlands | place: USA: Florida...
ACATGAGCACTTTGACCATCTTTTTCTCCGGAAGAATGCGGACAGGGATAAAAATGGGCTAGTCCATCCCGCAAGTTTCCCTGAAGAGAACGGACTTCAGGGGAATTTCGGGGGGGCAAAATCGGGTAAATCCGCTTTGAAACAGATACGCGCCTACAAAAGCCGTGACCCAACGCCAATTGGGGTTGTGGAAGAGGGGGCTAGCAACGACTCCGAGCGCCAAGGAAATCAATGAAAAAAGCCGTCGACAATTCCGACCAGACGGGGCGCTTTCAACTCGCGCGAGCTGGCGGAAACCGGTGTGTCCGCCGGGGGCGCCTACACTTCAAATCCTGTTAGATGGATTTTGGCGTAGGTGCACCTCATTGGCTGGTCGGCGGCTTTGTATTGAATACTTCGGTAATCTCCAGCGGGCTGCCGGTGAAATACCCTTGAGCGAAGTCGATTTCGTATCGTTCGAGCAACGCAAGTGTCTGGGCATCCTCCACCTGTTCGGCAATCGTCTTCTTTTTGAACGCCTTGGCGATCTCTCCCATAGCCTTCACCAAAACCTGGTCATCCGGCCTATCGCCGAGATTCCTGATGAATGCCCCATCGATTTTGATGAACTCGAACGGCAACTGCTTCAAATAATAGAAAGAGGAGAAACCGGTACCGAAATCGTCCAGTGCAAAATGGCAACCGATTTCGTTGATTGCCTCCATCAAGCGACGCGCTGCAGTCAGATCGGCCAGGGCGGCCGTCTCGGTCATCTCGAGTATCAGTTGCTGGGGGTCGAGTTGGTTCTCTTTGAGCAGTCGCTTGAGATGGCCTAACAGTTCCGGGTCGTTGAATGCGTGCGCCGACAAATTGACCGTCAAGGTGATCTTTTGGCCGCGGTCCCTCGCCAAGGCCTGGTAATGGACGGCCCGGGACAGGACCATGCGATCAAGCACATGGATGAGGCCCGATCGCTCCGCTACCTCGATGAAGTGGGTGGGACCGATGATGCTCCCATCATCGCCGCGCATTCGCAAAAGCACCTCGTAGTGGCTCGTTGAACCATCTTGAATGCTGACGATGGGTTGCACATACAGAACAAAGCGATTATCCGTCAGTGCGCGCTCCACTCGTTGCTTCCACAACACCCGTTCCTGCATGAGTCGATGGCTTTGGTCATCGTTCGACAATAGATACCAGCCGCCGCGTCCGCTCTCCTTTACCTGATACATGGCGAGGTCGGCGCGGGCGAGAAGTTCCTGGACATCATTTCCGTGCTCCGGAAACATGGCGATGCCAAGGCTCGCGGAAACTTTATGCACGCGCTCGCCCACCGAAAATTCCAATTCACGGATATGGGTCAGGATCTTTTTCGCCACCTGGGTCGCTTCATCCGCCGTCGCACGAGTCAGGATCACCGCAAATTCATCGCCGCCCAATCGACCGATGATGTCGATTTCGCGCAGCAGCGAAGGCAGTGACTCGCCGAGGTTAACGAGCAATCGGTCGCCCGCGCTATGACCGCTGGTGTCGTTGATATACTTGAATTGATCCAGGTCGAAAAAAAATAGGGCCCCGCTGTGCTGATACCGTCTCGCCGAAGCGATCGCCTGATCCAACTCCTGCTCGAAACGGCGCCGATTGAAGAGTCCAGTCAAGGGATCGTGGTCTGCCATCCAGGCCAGGCGCAATTCGGCTTTCTTCCTGGCGGTGATGTCCATGCCCACCGAGAGAATGACGGGGGCGTCAGGGGTCTGCCCATGGAGTCGAGAGTGATGCCAGACGATGTTGACTATGCTGTCATCCTTGCAACGCAAGTCGCATTCAACCTCGAAATGCTCCCGTGTCCCGGATACCAGTTCTGCGAGCAGCTCTTTAACACCGGTGGACAGGCTTCCCCGCGCCAGTAGCGTCAAGAAGGGGAGTCCTTGTAGCTCCGACTTCGTGTAGCCCGTCAACGAATATCCGTAGGGGTTGATCATCAGGATCTCGTTGTTTCGATCCTGAGTCAGGATGATGGCTTGGGCGGAATCCAGGACATGGGTTACGAAGTTGCGCTCGCGAGTGATTTCGTGCATCCGTTCGGAAAGATCCCAGGTACGAGTAGCTACTTCCTTGTTCAGCGCTTCCAGTTGATGCGACAAGGCGATCGTCGTCTCGTTCAAGACATCCACCTCGTCCCGGAAAAGGTGCCTGCGCCGTGCCTCGGAAATCGCAGCGCGCGCCGTAGCAAACATGCCTTCGGCGAGCTGCGGCAAAATCCCCGCGGCGCGCTTGAGTCGGGACATGGGCGCCCAGAGAATCGTCAGCAGCAACACCTCCGAAAACAGCAAACCGGCGACGCCCAGGTAGATGCTTCGACGCGTCGCATGGCGGATATCCGACATATCGTTAGTAATGTCGGCGATGACCACCAAATGAGCTTTCTGTTGCTTGTCGAAGCCTGCAAGAGGAGGGAACACTCCCACCTCATATTCTCGGCCTCGAAAGTTTAAATAGGCCGGCTTAGCGAGACTACTGATCTTCACGCCGGTTTTGGCCAAAGAGTGCAGTATCGCTAAATTTTTATTTTCTTCAGGATTCTTTTCAAAACTACTGAGCGCAACAACTCTGGCCTTCCAGTCCGACAGCCAACGTGTGGGGTCCTCATTCGTATAAGTGCCAGGTGTCTGCTCGACAATCAACCCGAGATCTATCCCTGATACGTCCCTAAAGTCCAGCACTACGTCGGCCAAAGATACGGCGAGAACGAGCGCCCCCGGCCTGCCGCCCACATCCAGGACAGGTGCGATAGCGTATTCAAGGCAAGCGGCTGAGCAGTCGATCAGGCTTTCTGGATTTTCGGTCTTGATGACTTGCTTGACGATTTCGGGAGGGGGATGGGGTCCGTAGTAATTGGTATCCAACCCATGCGCTACGATACGCTCCCCCTCTGCGGAGACCAATGCAACGTTTTCGATGCCCAGTTCTATGCCCCGATCCCACTCAAGAATTGAAGCCAGGGGCTCAAGAGTGGCGATGATCTCCTGTTTTTGGGCTTTCCCGAGGATTGTTGGGATATTAGGCAAGGAAGCTACCGCCGTGGCGAACCGCTCAAGCCGATTCCTCGACTGGTTGAGCAGGCCTTGAGCCTGAAGAACGTATTGGTTTAGAAGCTCTTCGCGCCGGCGCTCAAATTGCTTTCGCAATTCGAGTTTGTTGAGCGTTGCAAACGAGGCGGTTACTGCAACCAGAATGAGACTGGTCAACAGCAGCGCTTTCCATTTGAGACTGAGGAAACGGCCGGCGCGGAGTGTCTGGTTCATTCTCTAGCAAAACCGACAGTGGTAGGAACTGCGCTCCAATAATCCGCCTCCGTCCAACCGAGTCATTCGGCAACAATGACAATCTTGTAGCATATCCTTTCCTTGTCCCAAAAGTTGCAACCCGTTGAGGTCCCGCCGAAATCAAAATGCGGCAATTAGACCGTAGTAGCTGCTTCACAATGGTTCAGAGCGCAGCCCGCAACTGAATTATTCTTGCGGTGAGATGTCCTTTCAGTGTCTTCAACCAAATTGAGTGCAAATCAACAGTGTAGTTCACTCTCGTTGATGCCGCACAAAACGCACTGTTGCGCACGCCTTTTCGAGATACGTGGTGCTCGAGTTGGGGAACTGACGTATGCGAGAACGGTGGATGAAATTGTCGCGAATCAGACGTATCGGTCTACGACGCCGAGTGTGACAGTCGTCACTACCAGTATGCAGTGTATCAAAATGAAATACGTTACGGACAGACTGCCTGAGCTTGCGTACGCTCGTGGTGACCTTGTATGCATTTGCAAGATACGATAGTGGGTCTGCGGCGGCGCCATGGGGTGTGGCCCGTCACCTTGTTCCACTAGCGCCCCGAATTGTAATGCCGAGGGATGAACCCACAGTATTAGCACTTGGCGGTCGTGCGTCGCTCTCACCGCTGTCCCGCCAAAACCTTCCATAGTCGGTCAGCATGTCCCATATGTGCCTATTTTTTTTCTTGACTCGATCGAGATATTCGGGAACTTTGATGATGCACGGCTGACGCTTGCCATAGCATTCGGTTAGCGGTCCAATCGGGGTAAACTCAATTCCCAAGAGACCTAACAGACGGAATAGCGATGGCTCGATCATGGCGTACCAGTGGGTGGTGTTGTGGGTTACGTTAATTTTGTGCAGGCAGGCTATCAGGGCGAGCGTTAGATGAGGCCAAGTTCTTCGTTCGTCCTCGCTGACCAATTGGCGAAGGCGCTTTTCAACACTTATTCCTGTCACTGTCCCCGGCTCACCTGGCCGTCGCTTAAAATAGCGGGAGACACAGAAGCGAGACACCTCGGCCATCCGATCTCGGGGGATTTTGTCCAAAAGGTCAGGCCGGTCGAACCGACAATAGCGTTCGATCGGAAATGGTCGTGCTACGTCCTTTGGATCCCTCAGAATGAGGCGCGTGGTTGCTGCGTAGATGCCGGTTTTGCGGTGACGGATGAGATAATGGCGCGAATGAGCATCGTATTCGTCCTTTTCCAAACCATCAGGGTATTGTTTTGCATCAAAAACACCCGCTTCCAAACAAAAGACTTGGTATCTGAGTCGGTAGACGGCATCCTTTAGGGCATCGGTCGTGGCCGGCACCATGTCGAAATAATCCAAAAATGACTTAGTGATATTTTTCATTACGGCTAAAGCTTCTTACGCTTAACAAGTATTTTAGTGGCTTTCCTAAATTGAGTTCACATTTTACAGCCCCTCACCTCGGGCTTAGGAATTCTTCGCGATGAGAACTGTTATATACTGCTAGCGTTGTAATCTTGCTGGTTCATCCATAAGGAAACGTTCATGGGCGCCCTAAGGTCATATGATCCAAACTGCTCGCACCGAGATTACGACAGCGAAATCGAACGCCTACGTGCTCAAATGATTTTCAGTTGGAAAAAAGAAGCTCGTACTCTGGCTTGGTTTGGCCTTCGTGATGGCATGTCACTCTTGGAATTGGGAAGTGGCCCTGGCTTCGTAACAGAGCAGCTGCTTACTTTGCTTCCGACCGGTTCGGTAACTGCGGTAGAGATCGATGCGGCGTTGGTGGATGCGGCGAAGCGATATTTGCAGGCAAAGACTGACGGGCGGTTGCGTTTCGTCAATGCGTCGATCATGAGCACAGGCTTGCCTGAGAACAGCTTTGACTTCGCTATTGCTCGGTTGATCTTTCAACATCTGCCTGATCCAGTTCGTGCAGCCAAGGAAGTGTCGCGCGTTTTACGGCCAGGTGGCAAGCTGGTCATCATTGACAGCGATGATGCTGTCTGGGGCCTAGCGGATCCCCGTATCCCCGAGTTGAGTTTAATGATGGAACGGTATAGTCAGGTGCAATCGGCGGGAGGCGGCAATCGCTTGGTGGGCCGCGATCTTTGCCATATCCTTGATAGCGCTGGTTTCGTCAACGTTGACTTCGAAGCAGTAGCTGTCCACAGCGACATCCTCGGTATCGGTGCTTTTCTTGCACAGTTCGATCCGGACCGATTGCTGCCGCTGGTCACCGCTGGGCTCATTTCAAACGAAGAGCTCGAGCAGTTTCGCGCTTCAAGGCTAACTTTCCTGACGTCAGCGCGGCCTGTTCTAATGATGCTCGTTTTCATGGCCTGCGGCACGAAATCGTCTTGCACGGAATGACTTTCTCAGCGTTCATCCACGATGATTTTGACTTTTCCCGTGCGGGCAATCCGCGGAATGAAACCCGGTCTTACGTAATCTAAATTAATGCGGCGGCGCATCGTAGCCAAATCCATTGTCAAAGCGATATCTCTGCAATGCTGAAAAAGGTTTTGAGTAAATCGTTCAAAGAATTCACCGGGGACATTGTCGTCTTGTTCTAGGCAAACTATGAGCTTTTCCTCGGACCCAGCGCTCGCGGTTTCGTCACGAAGGCGTACTTGCATTACTGGGGCGGTCATGCCGGCTTCCAACAAGCTTTTTTCCACGTCGGCAAACGGAACGTGGCAACCCCAAAGGTTCATGATGCCATCCACACGGCCGAGCAATGTGAAACGAGGATCCACAGTTCCGCAGGGACATTCACCAAGCACCCATTCCACTCTATCACCAGTGCGATAACGAATGATAGGCATTGCGCGACGCACCAAAGATGTGATCACGGCTTCGCCGTCGATGACTTCCATATTAATCTCTTCGGAGAAGAGGTGGTGCTCGCCATCCTTGCAGTGGGCACATTGCCAACCGATGGGCCCCACATCCACGGCCGCATAACCGGCGGAATGGAATGACTGAGTTTTCCAAACCTTTGCCAGATAACGCCGAGCCGAGTTACTCAAGTGTTCCCCGCCATAAAATACCTGCTCCACCGCGACATCCAAGTTTTTTTGCTCGCAGTGACGAGCGTAGCCAACAAGCAAGGATGGCAATCCAAAAACTGCTTCTGGTCGAAATGTTAGAAGACAGGAGACGATTTCGTCCAGCAGCGAAAGCCCTCCCATTGGGAGGACGAAAACGCCGCAGTTCTTCAGGGCCTCATCTATGGCCAAGAATGAGGACCACAAATTCCCCGCGACAAAAAGATTCACGACTCTTTCACTAGGGCGCAATCCGCTGGCCAAGAAACCTTTCGCCATCATGATCCCTATACGCTTAATTTCCGCAGGCGTGTAGAGCGCATATTTCGGTGAACCGGATGTTCCGCCCGAGGAGAAGATCGAACCACAGGACACGGTTTTGTTGAGAAAGTTACGACTCCGGTGGAGGGGCTCCGAGGCAAGGTCTGCTGCCGTTAGCAATGGCCAGCTTTCCAGTTCCACTACTGATCCGATGGGTTTCCGTTCTTTATAAAACGGAACGTGCGTTGCCGCTTCAAACAGGAGATCTGGGATCCCGAACTCTTGATTAGCCAAGTCTAGTTACCACATATTTTCAGAAGCGGAAGGATACGGACAAACCGAACAGGTCCCAATACTTTGCCGTGTTGCCTGTATTTTCTAATTCCGAAGTCCAAGCAGTGCCTTCAATGTAATGATACTCGCCCCGTAACATGACCGAAGGCGACACATCCCACCGCAATCCGACTGTAAAATCCTTGGCATATCCATTATACGCGGGTTGGCCGATTGCGGCTGCTAGCTTCTTGCCATTACGGTCACTTCGGTCGGGATAGTACGCATCATAACGCAAAAAACCCTCCCAATTGCTAGTGAACCTGTAGGTACCTTGAACGTAATAGCTTTCGCCAATCATCCCAAGGTCAGCGGCGGCGGGACCGAATTTGCTGACATTAAGCTCGCGGCGCGCATATTCCCCGGTCAGGCTCCATTTCTCCGCGTTGTATTGTGCGGAAAACAAGATCGGTTCGAAGCTTAAAGAGCTGGATTTGAATTCCGCGGCGTCGGGGTTAAATCTAGCATTCGCTTTCGCACTGGTCACACCTAGTCTGACCTTGCCTCCATCCCATTCATACATCAGGCGCCCAACCCAAGAAGGTTCACCTTCCAATTCTCCAGATCCCATCGCACTGGTAAAGAAGTTCTTTAACGTTGGGTCTTCCGTTCTGGTATAGACGCCGTTGATCTGCAGGAAAAAATCTCCGAAGGCGGATCGGTGTTCCCCGTAAAGTTGAATGCCATCACCCGAGAGGGCAAAGTTGCGATTCAGATCGATATAAATGGATTCGGGCAGCAGAATGCTAGGCCGAGTAAACGGCATGTCTCGGGTATCGTTATAAAGTCCATACGGATTTACCACTCGCCCAAGACGAACTCCCGCAAGATGCTCGGCGTCAGAGAGGAAGCTGTAGTCAAGGAAACCGAAATCTATACGGAGATCTTGATTATCAGTTTTTCCAGCCCTACGGTAAACCACTTGCATGGATGTTTGCAAGTTCGTTAAAGGTCTCCAAGAGCCATTGATACCCATCTCCGTAAAATCCAGCGACCCCATGTTCGTGCTATGTCCGAAGAAGTTGTTACCGGTCGTGTGGAGATAGCTTTGGGAGGCAAAGCCGTGTATCTGCACGGTCTCTGGAAGCTTCCAGTCGGACAATGACTTGAGAAGGCTCGGCTCAGCGCTGGTACGGGGGGCTGTGCCGCGTATTCCGCTGGGTTGCATTGACTCTGGCGGATCGGATTCAGCCGGACAAGTATTTAGCCATTGCATAGCAATGCTGAAAGCCAAAATTTTCCAAAGGATCTTCCGGTGGTCCGTCATGGATTACCCACTTTAACGACGCGTACTTTGTCGTCAATTTGCTCAGCTCCAAGATAACCTATAGCGCCCGGTGTGGATGCCACAAAATCATGCATTTCTGCTAGGGAATTAACTTCAGTGGGGGCTTGACCCGTGCCAGAGAACACCAGCCGGTCCCAGTAGCGGCGGAGCTGATACGGAAACATATCCAGTATGGTCTTCGAAAACTCCACCTGAGCCGGCGCGTTGTCGTCTAACACAAACACGGTGATGCGTGAGCCATCCGGCCAATTGCGCAACCGCATAGTGAAGATAGCCCGGATTTCCATATTCGTCAGGCGGATCGTCGCGACTTTGCTATTGACGACGACCTCTACTGCTCGAACCGGCTGCATAAAAGCTAGTAGCGCAAACACAAAGAAAGCGATGCACCTAGCTGTTTGCCATCGTCGACTAGTCATCGTCCTCAAGAGGTCAATCGCATCTAAGCCAATTTACTCATGAAGACGCACGACTTGCTTAACCATCGTTAAAAATGGATTCTGTGCCGAAAATAGTTCGGAAGCAGCGAGGTGACGTTGTTCATGTTCCATTTTTTTCAAGAACAACTGGATTTTCCCCCTTGCGAGTATGCCGCTGTATACGACTGCTGGCGGTGCCCCGCCTTAGATTGAGAACGTTATTACTCTGGTGTGTTGACCGACACTTCCGACTGTCTCATTTTAGGTTGGCGCGGGATTTCGATGTTCGACGCAATAGTTTGCACGCTGTTCGGCTGTTCATATGATGCAGGTGCGACCAGTGGCTCGTTTATGGTCCGTTAGTCGTAGCATCAAAAGGCGCTCTTCGGCGTGCCGTAGGACTCCCTTGAGCATCGGTCGCCCGAAAGTTTATAACATATTAACGAATTGTCTATTCTCGGGATTTTTCGCAAATAACACATCCGTCTCCTGAGATCAGGTCGAAAGCGCGTGCTGTTTCGGTCCTACCTGGAGTCCGGCGTGAGGATGGTATTTTGGGGCGGTTTACTGTCGTCCAGCTTCGGATAGTCGAGGGTGAAATGCAATCCCCGGCTTTCCTTGCGCTGTATTGCGGAACGGATGATCAACTCGGCGACGATCACCAAGTTGCGAAGTTCCAGAAGGTCGCTGGTCACTCGGAAGTTGCCGTAATACTCGGCGATTTCCTGTTTCAGCAGCTCCATGCGGCGCATGGCTCGCTCCAGCCTTTTATTGGTGCGGACGATGCCGACATAGTCCCACATGAAACGTCTGAGTTCGTCCCAGTTGTGCGCCACGACCACTTCCTCATCCGAGTCGCAGACTTTCGATTCGTCCCATTCGGGCAGCTCCGGCGGCGGCGGGGTGTGTGGTAGTCCGCGTAGGATGTCCTCGGCGGCTTGCTTGGCAAATACCAGGCATTCGAGCAGAGAGTTACTCGCCATTCGGTTAGCACCGTGCAGGCCGGTGCAGGCGACTTCTCCGACCGCATAAAGCCCAGCCAGGTCGGTACGGGCGTTGCTGTCGGTGAGTATTCCGCCGCAGGTGTAATGCGCCGCCGGCACAACTGGAATGGGTTCGCGGGTGATGTCGATGTTGAACTCCAGGCAGCGATTGTAAATCGTTGGGAAGTGACTCTTGATGAAATCAGCTGGCTTGTGGCTGATGTCAAGGTAAACGCAGTCGATGCCGAGGCGTTTGATCTCGTGGTCTATGGCGCGCGCGACGATGTCACGGGGAGCGAGATCCTCGCGCGCGTCGAATTGGCGCATGAAGGCCGTTCCGTCCGGCAACCGCAACTTTCCTCCTTCTCCACGGACGGCTTCGGAAATCAGGAACGAACGGGCGTGCGGGTGATAAAGACAGGTCGGGTGAAACTGGATGAATTCCATATTGGCCACGCGTGCGCCGGCCCGCCAGGCCAAGGCGATGCCGTCGCCGGTGGAGACATCGGGATTGCTGGTATAGAGATAAGCCTTACTTGCCCCGCCGGTCGCCAAAACCACGATGCGAGCCCGCATCGTCTTGACCCGGTGCCCTTGCGTATCCAGCGCATAAACGCCCAACACGCGATGATCCGGGTGGCCCAGTTTCTTGGCTGTGATCAGGTCGACCACGTTGTGGTGTTCGAAGACATCGATGTTCGGATGTTCGCGGGCGTGTTTTTCCAGGGAAGTTGCGATCGCCTTGCCGGTGGCGTCGGCGGCATGGACGACGCGGCGGTGGGTGTGGCCGCCTTCTCGGGTCAGATGAAGCTGGTATGTACCACCCTCCGAGAGCTCTTCGGTGAAGGGCACGTCCCGCTCCAACAGCCAGTCGATGCAGGCTTTGCCTTGGGAGACGACTAGGCGAACGATGGCTGGATCGCAGAGGCCCGCGCCCGCGACCAGCGTATCCTGGATGTGCGATTCCAGTGAATCCTGTGCGTCCAGTACTGCGGAAATGCCGCCCTGTGCGTAGAGTGTGCTCCCCTCGGCCAGGGCGACCTTGGATAGCACGGCCACTCGGGTATGTTCGGCCAGTCTTAGCGCGAGGCTGAGGCCGGAAGCACCGCTGCCGATGATTAGAACGTCGTAAATGGACGACTTGGATGCCATGTTGTTAGCTTTCACCGTTTTCCCTGCATCTTAGCAGTAAACGAGGTCCGCATTGAACGATGGGTCTAAGAAAGCGATAATAAAACGTTTGTGAACCGGCCGCGTGAGCTTGACGTAATGTCCTCGCCGATCGAAAAATTCCACGGATTTTTGCATGAAAGCCATCGATAGCGCCGAATTGTTTTTTCACCCGTTTGCAATAGGCTTAAGCTTGTCATTGCTCGAACGGCGATGGGATTGAAGGATCTCGGCGATGGGCGGACAGGGCGACCAGGCCGATGAGGAATTGGTGAAACGAGTGCAACGAGGCGATAAAAAAGCCTTCGATATCCTCGTGCTCAAATATCAGCATAAGATCGTTCAGCTGATCAACCGCTACATCCGGGACCAAACCGAGGCGTTGGATATCGCCCAAGACACATTCATCAAGGCTTATCGGGCTTTGCCCACGTTCCGGGGCGAAAGCGCTTTTTATACCTGGATTTACCGAATAGCGATCAATACCGCGAAGAACCATATCGCAACACGTGCCCGTAGACCTTCAGATGACGATATCGATATCGAGACCGCGGAACAATTTGAAACCGCAGTCGGTCTTAGAGATCAGGAGACCCCCGAAGGCGTGCTCCTGAGCGAAGAGTTGGCGCATGTGATTCAGCGCGCTCTGGATGAATTGCCGGATGAACTGCGCACGGCGGTCAGTTTGCGAGAATTGGATGGTCTGAGTTACGACGAGATAGCGGACGTAATGAATTGTCCGGTGGGGACGGTCAGATCCCGCATTTTTCGTGCGCGCGAGGCTATTGATAAGAAGCTTCAAGCATTACTGGGTTAGGTGATCTTCATGATGGATGAACATAAAGGTATAAGACAAAAGCTGTCCATGCTGCTCGATGCAGAATTGGATTGGCGAGACAATCCTCGCTTGCTGGATAGGCTCGAAAGCGAAGAGGAGTTCCGGGCGGCTTGGGCGCATTACCATCTCATTGGTCAGGTGATTCGTTCGCCGGGTGGCCTGTTGGCCGACGCCGATTTTGCCGCGCGCGTGAGCGCCATGATTCGGGACGAACCCACCGTGCTGGCGCCCAGGCAAGAGTCGAGGGCCGTCGAAACAGCCGGGCGACACAAAGTCGCGACCTTGGCGATGGCCGCTTCTCTGGTGGCGGTGGCGGTGTTGATCGGCAAGTCTTTGACCGACCATTCCGGTGATTTCTATGCGTCTTCCATGCAGTCGCAAGTCATCGTCGCTGCCGACTCAAAGTCGGTTGAATCCGTCGAAAAAATGGCGGAGGCACAGTTCAACGACTATCTGCTCGTGCACAACGAATCCGCTTACCTGGCGGGTTCGGCAGGGATGTTGCCGTACGTTCGCCTGGTTAGTTCTGGGCAAGATCGTTAGCGCCCCATGTTTGAGCAGAGGAGGGCCACGATCGGCATGACGCAAAGGATTATCGGCAAAATAGCGGTGCTGATGCTGATTTGGGGCTTGGCGCAGGGGGCGGAAAATCCACAGACTGATGCCAGGGCATGGTTGGTGGCCACCAAACGATCCATGAGTCATTTGAATTACCGGGGCATGGTCACCTATCTGAAGGATAACCGGGTCGAA
>Ga0335070_10008027_pt1 | contig 12382 bp, 10 predicted proteins | sample Lox_Sample_13_FD_206722 | JGI IMG/M metagenome (GOLD analysis project Ga0335070, IMG submission 206722) | Soil microbial communities from Loxahatchee National Wildlife Refuge, Florida, United States - Lox_Sample_1.3 | ecosystem: Environmental > Terrestrial > Soil > Wetlands | place: USA...
GCCAGGAAGGGCGCTCCTAATACCAGGTAGAGCACCGCCACCAGCGAAAAATTGGCTACCAGAAATAAAGCGGCGTAAATTGCATTGCGGCTGAGCAGCACCCCCAAGCCCGTGCCGACAATCGCCAGGGCAAAAATTCCAAAAAACAGGATTGAAAATAACATTGGCCCTCCTGTCATCCTGCGGCCAAAAAAAATGGTTTTGCGAGCGCTTCGGGCGGTCATTCCGCCTGCCGCGCCCGCAAACGGATTTCTTAATCGGCCGGATCTTTCATTTCCGGCACGGAACGGGTGAACACCCCGGCTGGCGTCACCTGCGGGGTCGGCTTGCCGCCGGCCGGCACCGGCTCGATCAGCATTTCCTTGTTATAGATCGATTGGTTGCGGTCGGTGAAGGAAAGCTCGTAATTGTCGCCCAGGACGATCGCTTCGGTCGGGCAGGCGTCCTCACAGAAGCCGCAGTAGATGCAGCGCAGCATGTTAATCTCGTACGTGCTGGCGTAACGCTCGCCCGGAGAGAAGCGTTTTTCATCCGTATTTTCGGCCGCCTCGACGAAGATCGCATCCGCCGGGCAGGCTGCCGCGCACAGCGAACAGCCGATGCATTTTTCCAGGCCGTTATCGTAACGCTTGAGCACGTGCCGGCCGCGAAAACGGGTGCGAACTGGCCGTTTTTCTTCCGGGTATTGGATTGTGATCGGCCTGGTGAACATCGACCGCAAGGTCGTCCACAATCCTGTAAATATTCCGCGTATCATACTTCTAGCCTCCTACCAGTAATACGACCGTCGCCGTAACGATCACGCTTGCCAGCGCCACCGGGAACATCACCTTCCATCCCAGCGCCATCAGGCGGTCGTAGCGAATGCGGGGCAGGGTGGCTCGCAGCCAGATGATCAGGAACATCCAGATCAGGGTCTTGAGAAACAGCCAGACCGGTCCCATCCAGGGATTGATCGCAGGGCCTATGACCGGGATAAAGCTCAGGTCTGGGCCGAGGTAGCCGCCAAAGAACAGGGTGGCTCCGATCATCGAGACTGCCACCATCTTGATATATTCCGCCATGAAGAACAGCGCAAATTTCATGCTGGAATACTCGGTGTGGTAACCGGCGGTCAGCTCCTGTTCGGCCTCCGGCATATCGAACGGAGCCCGGTTGATTTCGGCCAGGGTCGCGATCAGGTAGACGAGGAAGGCTACCGGCTGGAGGATGAAAAATGGGAGCTTCTGCTGCGCTTCAACGATGTCCCGCATGCTCATCGAGCCGGCGATCAGAATCGGGCCGACGTAAGCCAGGCCGAGCGCCAGCTCGTAACTGATCATCTGGGCGGTCGAGCGCAGGCCGCCCAGCATGGCATACTTATTATTCGATGACCAGCCTGCCAGCGTGATGCCGTAGACCGAAATGGAAGTGACCGACAGGATCCACAGTACCCCGACCGGCACGTCCGTCAATTGGAGGACCACCTGCCGCCCAAACAGGTTAACCGTGCCGCCCCATGGCACGACCGCCGTGATCACCAGGGCCGGGATGACCGTAATGACCGGGGCAACGATAAAGACCAGCTTGTCGGCGTCGGCCGGGATCAGCTCTTCTTTAAAAATCAGCTTGACTGCGTCAGCGATCGGCTGGAGCAGCCCGCCCGGTCCGGCCCGGTTCGGCCCGACCCGCACCTGCATGCGCGCCAGCACCTTGCGCTCATACAGGGTGGTGTAAGCAAACCCGGCCGTGAGCGACAGAACGATGATCAGCGCCTTGATGATCCATTCCAATATGGTGCCAAAGTCCATAATTACCTCTCCAGCGAGCCGATACCATGAAACTGGAGACGTGAAAGGTGAATATTCACGTTTCACGCATCACGTTTCACGTCTCTCGTCTCCCGTCTCTCGTTTCACATTCACTTCCATTCCCACCACCACCGGTCCTGTCAGCGGAACGCCGGCGCTGCGCGGCACCAGGCCTATACCCAGCGGCAGAGTCTCGTCGAGCGTCACCGGCAGGGAATACTTGCCGCCGTTTAATGCCAGCAAAAACGGTTGGCCTTCCTTCAGGCCGGCCTTCAGGGCAGTCTCCGGGTGAAGCCACAGGCCGGGTTGTACCAGGCGCTTCTCGAGCAGTTTGGATGGCGTCACCAGGGACCCGCGGTCGAACAGGCGCGTGAACGGGGCCAGCAACAGCCCCTCCCCGCCCGTTCCGATGCCCGGCTGGGCTGCCTTCTGCAGGCTGGCAGCCTCCGGGGTCTGGAGGGTCGGGTCCAGCTTGACGCCCAGGCCCTGCTGGTTGTCGTAAGTGGTGCCGCCGTAATACAGGTCGCTCCGCCCGACGATTGGATACTGCTGGGTCACCTCCGCCAGGGCCTGGTAGCTGACGCCGGCGTAATCGGGCTGGACTGCCGCGATCTTTGCCATTACTGCCGCGGCTGACCGGCCTTCCAATTGGATTCCGAGACGCTGGCCGAGCTGTGCAAAGATAGCATAATCAGCTCGCGGCCCCGGCTGGGCCGGGACTGCCGGGTTAAACCGCTGGACTCGCCGTTCGCCCGAGGTGTAGCTGCCATCGCGCTCGGTGTAGGCCGCCGCCGGAAGCACCACGTCCGCCAACCTGGCGGTCTCGGTCAAAAAAAGATCCTGCACGACCACGAATGCCGCCCGCTCGATCGCCAGGCCCAGTGCCGGATCATCGCCGGCCGGGTCTGCCGCTGCGATGTAGGCCACCAGGGCTTTGCCCAGGGCCGCCACCAGGTCGCCGGCCGGCCGGAATCCCATGTCCCAGGCGCCCTGCGTGTTGCCGTTCGGCCAGACTGCGATCAGGCCGTTGTTAGGGCGGCCGGTGTGGTTGGTGCGCAGCAGCAGCCCGGCGCAGGCCCGCGCCAGGGCGGTAGAGCCCTCCAACCCCAATCCCTCGCTGCCATACAGGACAACCAGGTTCTCGGCCTGGTTCACCACCTCGGCCGCCTTGTGGATGGCCTCCCCGGCTGCCGGAAGGTTCTCAGGGATGAAGGATGAAATCGTGGCTGCCTCATCCCCGTAGGAATAGCGCAGTGTCTGCGCGGCGTAACGATCCAGGCGGGTGGAACGCGGGTTGGCCACGATCAAGACGGCCCCGCGCTTCACTGCCTGCTTGATGCGCAGCCACCACAGCGGGGCTTCCTGGTGCAAATCGCTGGCGACCACCAGGATGACCGTGCCCTTACCCATCTCGCCGAAATTGGTGCCCTTGCCCACTCCCACCTGGGCCACCAGGTCGCCGCCGCCCATGCTTGAATACAGGAGCGATTCGCCGGCCGGGTTGAGCTGCCGTAAATTGAACAGGTCCTCGTTTGACAGCCGCCCGCTGGCCAGGCTGGCGAACCCCGGCCCGGCTGCCCCGATTTTCTCGGCCACCAGGCCAAGCGCCTCGTCCCAAGTTGCCGGCTTGAGCTCGCCGTCCTTGCGCACCAGCGGCTGAGTCAGGCGCTGGTCGCTTTCGGTGTAATGGTATGCAAAGCGGCCTTTATCGCACATCCAGATCTCGTTGACGGCTTCATTCTGGCGCGGCATAATCCGCTTGATCACTACCTTGCCGCCCGCAGCAGCCTCGCGCCGCACGTTATACACTATGTTGCAGCCCACCGGGCACTGGTTGCAAATAGACGCGCCGTATTTCAGCTCCCACGGCCGCGCCCCAAAGCGGAAATCGTCCGTCGTGAGCGCCCCCACCGGGCAGATGTCGGTGGTATTGCCCGAAAAGATCGAGTCGAATCCCGGCTCCGAATAGGTCACGATCTCCAGCGAACGGCCACGGTCGTGGAATCCGATCACCGGGTCGTCCACAACGTCGTGCTGGAAGCGGGTGCAGCGCCCGCATTGGATGCAGCGCTCGCGGTCCAGCCAGATCAGCTCGCCCAGGGGTACGTGCTTGGCGTTGTGGGCCTTCTCGTCGTAGATGTAGCGGCTCACTCCCGGCCCGTATTGCATGGTCAGGTTTTGCAGCGGGCATTCACCGCCCTTATCGCACACCGGGCAGTCTAAGGGGTGCGATGTGAGCAGGAACTCAAGCACCTCGCGCCGGGCCGCTTTTACCTTATCGCTGGTGGTGACGACCACCATTCCTTCCGCCACCGGATTGGTGCAGGCTGTATCCAACTTGGGCCCAAACTGGACCCTGGGGACGCCGTCGGGGTCTCGAACCACCTGCCCGGTGGCGCGGTCGAGCATCGGGCGGCCGATGTCTACCAGGCACATGCGGCACATTCCGACCGGGTCCATTTTGGGGTGGTAGCAGAAGACCGGGATTTCGATGCCGACATTGCGCGCCGCATCCACCACCAGCGTCCCTTCCGGAACGGTTACGGTTTGATCGTCGATCTTGAGAGTAATGAGTTTTGCCATAAATTGGTCGCTCGATATTATTGATTAATCTTTTGCCGGCGAAAATGAAATCTGCCTATTTTATTCGATCGTAAATGTTGCTAGAGATCCGCCTCCTCTGGCGCCATTTGCTGGCGCAACCTCTTCGCCAATTCAAGCCTGGCAGGAGCAATCTTTTGGTTGGTTACGATCTCCTTATGTTTCAATCTACCTCTCTCCTCCCCCAGCCCCTCCTTTCCCCTGAAGCGGGTGAGTAGGAGAGCCGAAGCTCCCCTGAAAACCGCGAGCCCGAGAGGAGATGCTCCCCCTTCGCTTCAGGGAAGGAGGCCGGGGGTTAGGTCCTACCAGACCAATCTTATTTATTTACCAGCGCCTCAAAATCTACCCTAAACTTGTCAATTCCGCTCAACACTGCCATGACCGAGAACTCGCCCAGCGGGCACAGGCACTTGCCCTGGATCTGGCGGGCGACGTCCTTGAGCAGGTCGATGTCAGCCTGGGTTCCGCTGCCGGACACGATGCGGCGGGCGATGTGCTCCATCCAGAAGGTGCCTTCCCGGCAGGGGGTGCACTTGCCGCACGATTCGTGCTTGAAGAAGTGGGTCGTCTTGCCGACCAGCCAGCCCACATTGACTGTCTCGTCCAGCACGATCACCGAGGCCGAGCCGAGCGGCGCTCCCAGGAGCTGTTGGGTCGATTCGTATTCCATCGGGCAGTCGAGCGCCTTATCGTCGGCCGGGACGATCACCGAAGACGCCCCAGCGGACATGATGGCCTTGATCTTCTTGCCATCGATGATCCCTCCGCCGTAATCGTAGATCAATTGGCGGAAAGTGGTTCCCAGCGGAAGCTCGTAATTGCCAGGATTATTGACCCGGCCGGATAGGCAAAAAATCTTCAAGCCAGGGCTCTTTTCGGTCCCGAACTGGCGGTACCAGCCGGCCCCATTTCTGACGATCAAGGGTACGTTGGTGAGCGTCTCGACGTTGTTGATCACGGTCGGCTTGGAGTACAGGCCTACCACCGCCGGGAATGGCGGGCGCAGCCGCGGCTGGCCCAGGTTGCCTTCCAGCGATTCCAGCAGGGCCGATTCCTCGCCGCAAATGTAAGCCCCGGCGCCCAGGTGAGTATGGAGGTGGAGGGCGTAACTGGTGCCCAGCACGTTGTCACCCAGCAGGCCGGCCTTTTCGAGCTCGGCGATTTTCTGGTCGAGGAATTTGCCCAGCTCCCAAAATTCGCCTCGCAGGTATACGTAAGAAAGGTTGGCCTGGACGGCGTAGGAGGCCAGCATCAGCCCTTCCAGGAATTGGAAGGGATTGCTTTCCATAATCTCGCGATCCTTGAAGGTGCCCGGCTCTGATTCGTCGGCGTTGGCAGTAACATAATGCGGCCAGACCGTGTTGGGCAAAAAATACCACTTCATGCCGGTCGGGAATCCCGCCCCGCCGCGGCCGCGCAGGCCTGAGCTTTTCACCTCGTTATACACGTCTACCGGCTGCATTGTCTTGACCGCTTTTTTATAGGCTTCGAAACCACCGTCTGCCAGATAGACGTCGAGCTGGTCGATGTTCGGCACGCTGCGGTGGCGCAGGAGGTAATATTCGCTCATCGGCTCTCCTCCTGGGCCTTCTTACGCAGCCCTTCCACCAGCGCCATCGTTGATTCGACTGTCAGGTTTTCGTGGTAGGTGATATTGCCCTCGGCTTGCAGTTGCATCATCGGTGCCCGGTGGCAGCCGGCCAGGCAGGTGACCTCTTCCACTGTGAAAAGCCCGTCTGGGGTCGTCTCGCCTACTTTGATCCCGATGTTCTGGCACAGCTTCTCCAGGAATTCCTCGGCGCCGCGCATGGCGCAGGGCAGGTCCGTGCAAACCTGCAAGCGGTAGCGCCCGCCGGGCTTTTCGTGGAAGAGGGTATAAAACCCGACCACCGCCTCCACATCGGTCATCGAAAGGCCGGTGATCTCGGCCACGTCGGCGATGGACTGGCGCGTCAGGTAATTCTGCTCGCGTTGGGCCAGGTACAGCAGGGGCATCACGGCCGATTTGCGGTAAGCATCTGGGTATTTTGCCAGGATCTGCCTGACTTCTTCAGGGTATTTCTGTAGAATCGCATTCAACGGTCCGAATCTCCCAGGACGATGTCGATACTGCCAATAATGCCAACCACGTCCGCCACAAAGTGGCCGCGGCTGAGGAGCGGCATGATCTGCAGATTCGCAAATGAAGGTGTGTGGTAATGGACCCGGTAGGGCTTTGGGCCGCCGTCGCTTTCCAGGTAGACGCCCAGCTCGCCGCGCGGGCCTTCTGTGGCCACGTACACGGCTCCCTTGGGGGCATCGAACCCTTCCGTCCACAGCTTGAAGTGGTGGATCAGGGCTTCCATGCTTACCCCAATTTCCGAGCGAGGCGGCGGGACGTACTTGCGGTTGTTGCTGCGAAACGGCCCAGCCGGCAGCTTATCCAGGGCCTGGCTGATGATCCGCACGGACTGGCGCATTTCCTCCACCCGCACCAGGTAGCGGGCGTAAATATCGCCTTCCTTTTCGGTAGGGACGTCGAACATATACTGCTCATAGCCGCCGTATGGGCGGGCTTTACGCAAGTCGTAGGCTACCCCGGTCGCCCGGATGATCGGCCCGCTCACGCCCCAGCGCAGGCATTCCTCGGACGAAATCGTGCCGATGCCCTTGGTGCGCTCCAGGAAAAGTGGGTTGTGGGTCAGCAGGCTTTCGTACTCCTTGATCCTTTCCGGCATGATCTTGACGATGTTGCGTACCGCCGGTTCGAATTCGGATGGCACGTCTCGCCACAGACCGCCCGGCCGAATGTAGGTGGTCATCATGCGTTGCCCGGCGCACATCTCGAAGATGTCCAGGATCAACTCGCGCTCGCGGAAAGTATATAGGAAAGTGGACATGGCTGCCAGGTCGAGCGCCGAAGTGCCAAGCCATACCAGGTGCGAGTTGAGCCGGGTCAGCTCGGCCAGGATCACCCGGATGACCTGGGCTCGCTCCGGTACGTCAATCTCACACAGCTTTTCGACGGCCATGCAGTACACCAGGTTATTGCCGAGCGGATTCAGGTAATCGAGCCGGTCGACCATTACCTCGGCTTTCTGGTAGGTCTTCGACTCCATGTTTTTCTCAACCCCGGTATGCAGGTAACCGATGTCCGGGATACAGTTCACGATAATTTCGCCGTCCAGCTCCAGCAGAAGGCGCAGAACGCCGTGCGTGCTGGGGTGCTGCGGGCCCATGTTAAGGAGCATGGTCTCCCCGGTCAGGGCGCGCGGCGATACCAGGTGACGAATCTCTTCGTTGACTACTTCACGATAATCAGCCATACCTGTTCCCGTCTAGGAACGGTCCTCCGGATGAGGCTTCTTGGTCATGATCTCTTCTTTATTGAAACTGAACTGGACCTCTTCGTATCCAAGTGGGTAATCTTTGCGCAGGGGAAAACCTTCCCATTCGTAAGGCATAATGATGCGGCGCAAATCCGAGCTGCCCTCGAAACGGATGCCGAACATATCCCACACCTCACGCTCGTACCAGTTTGCGCCTGGCCAGACTCTTTCGGCCGTCGCGATGGCCGGCGCATTCCCGCTTAATGGGGCACGCAGCCGCAGGAGCTGGTTGGTAGACATCGAGTAGATCTGGTAGACGATGTGAAAGCGCGGCTCCTCCTCCGGCCAGTAATCGACCGCCGTCAGGTCGAGCAGCAGGTCGAAGGCATGCTCATCGTGCAGCACTTGCAGAATCTCGATCGTCTTTTCCGGCGGCGTAACCAGGGTCACTTCGTCGCGGAATTCAGTCGCTTCAACCTTGTATTTTTCAGTAATGGCGCTCACAGCCTTTTGCAAGGTATCGTTCATACGCAGTCTTCCTTTTCATCCCGCCTGCTGTTGCCGGCAGGGTCAGGCCCAGGTCTTCAATTTTTCTTTTTTAACTTTTTCATGCAGTGTCATGATCCCGTGAATCAGCGCTTCGGGGCGAGGTGGGCAGCCTGCCACGTACACGTCCACCGGAACAACCTCATCCACCCCCTGGACGATGGCGTAGTTATTGAACACTCCCCCGCATGCGGCGCAGTCGCCCATCGCGATGACCCATTTCGGGTCGGGCATCTGATCGTAGAGCTGGCGCAGTACGGGCGCCATTTTGCGGCTCACCCGCCCTGCCACGATCATCAAATCGGATTGGCGCGGGCTGGCCCGCATCAACTCCATCCCAAAACGGCTCATGTCGTAATTCGACGCTTGAGCCGACATCATTTCAATCGCACAACATGCCAGGCCAAACAGCATGGGCCACATGGAGTTAGTGCGGCTCCAGTTCACCACTTGCTCGAGCGTGGTGGTCACGACGCCCATGTTGCCTGCTTTTTGCTCTATTCCCATTCCAACGCTCCTTTCTTCCAGGCATAAATAAAGCCTACAACCAAGATACCAATAAATACCAGCATCCCAATCAGGCCAGGGACGCCCAATTGCCGGAAAACGACCGCGTAGGCCAACAAAAATACGATTTCTACGTCAAACAGGATGAATAAAACAGCCACCAGGTAATATCGCACCGAAATCCGGCGCTGGGCCTCGCCGTAGGGCACCATACCCGATTCGTACGGGCTTGCTTTCCGCTTTGACGGGCGGCGAGGGCCGAAGAAATAGCCCAGCGTCACCACGATAATACCCACCACCACCGCTACGATCAGGATCACCAGGAGAGGATAATAATCAGTCAGCATAGCGCAGCCTTCCCTTACGAATTGGATTAATTATATCACAATAGTGGTATTTATCACAATATCTGCGCAGTCTACAAAAGCGACTCAATTGAGTTAATTTACCACAAATGAGAAGAATTGGAGGAAATAATGAACGTTGACATTCAGGCCCGCCTGGGATCAAAATCCCAGGCTGGAAAGCCCAAGCCTGGGTATGAAATTTAAAAAAAATTAAGGCTACTATATCCACTAATTAGTATTCTCGCTAAATATTCGGCCTAAAGGCCGGCTTTCGACCTCACCCCAACCCTGTAATGGACCCCAAAAACCTTTTGAAAATTCATTTTTTTCTCCCCCCTTGTATTTGGGTGATTTATCTGCAATACGTGGCTTTTATAGTCTATGGATATGAAGAAGGATAAGGATAAGGAGCCATTGTGCGATTGAATGGAGTAGGAGTTGTTAATGCTTTATTGGCAACTGCAGGTGTTGCGGTTGAAGTTTGAAATGGTGGCGCTGGCATTGGGTGAAGGCCGATACTAGACATATCAATAATCGTATCCCCTGCTCGCAAATGAAGATCTTGAGGGTATTTTATACCTGGCCCAATGATAAATTGATCGTAGGTTCCATCGCAACGAAAAACAAGGACAATCGCCCTATCGATATCCTTGGAATTAGGACTTAAGTCATAAGTATGGGCTATTGGCCGGGGCGTAGTTGTTACAAAGTTTGAACTGTCTATTTTTTGTCCTGGATAAGGTGTAGCCGTTGCCGTGGATTTATCTTCGTATGACGGATATGGAGCACAATTCGGCAGTCTCGTTTCTGTTGGAGGAAGATTTACGGGTGTATCAAACAAAGAGGCAAGGGGTGGGGGTACCAGGCAGAGAGGCTGGCTGATTTCGAACAGGTTGTGACCGGCTAATCACATAAAAAAACAGCAATGCAATTGCAGCCAATAAAATCGGTATAAAAATTTTTCCCAAAAGGTTTTTTATCATTCTTGATCCCCTCGATTCAAAAAACTTTTTCGGATTTTTCTGTTGTTAATACAATATATAGTTCTTTACTATTTGTCAATTATCAGGTGTGTTGCGTGATGATAAAGTTCGCAAATAAGTCTTTGTGAATAATCTAGCCTGGGGATTGATCCCGACAAATTAATTGTTATTTTGAAATCTTATAAATGTAAACGCCATCCTGCACGTAAACGCTCTCAATCCCTTCGCATTTTTCCAGCTCTTTGGGCATCAGGCTGCCAATTCCGGTTCGCAGGTAGACGTAAGTCAGCCCGGTGTCATGCACCAGGTTCCAAAAGGCATTATCGCATGTCGTAACTTTGCTGGCCCGCTCGGCCCAATCGCGGTACTGGTTGATCACGTCTATCGATCCCCACCCGATCGCCGCCGGAGCAACCTCTGCAAAACGGCCGGTGTATGGCAAAATCCAGTAGCCGCCGTCCATGCCGCGATAAATACTGCCCTGCCAGGGCGTTCCGTTGATAAAAAAGCGGGCATCCGGAGGTGTGTTGTTTTCAATCCAGTTGAGCGCATTCACATCGGCCTGGGTCGTAAATACGGTCGTCGGGTTGACGATGTCAGCGGTTTCTTTTACCCCCCATCCCACCATCCCCACGGTAGCCAGCGCTCCAAAGGTAAGCCCCGCCAGGCCGGCGTATCTCAACGGCATGAGCCCGATTCCATCCGCCAGGCTGACCAATAATTCAGCCGCCAGGAGAGCCGCCGGGACGAACAACATAATCGCCACCAGGTCCGGCCGGAAGGGAGCCAGGCGCGGCGCATACGGCGTCGAAAGGAAAGCCAGCAGAAGCCCCCACACGGCCAGCGTCCGTTCGCGCCCCCTCACCAGCCCGATGATGGCCCCGATCCCGGCCAGGCCCAGCAAGACAAAGCCGCGCGTCGGGCCGACCAGGTACAGGATGTATTTCAGGGTGTCCAGCAGGGTCTGAGCCTGGCCCGGATCGAACGGGTTGGCCATATCCACCGCCGCGCCGCCCTGGCTGTAAGCCCATACCCTCAGCAGCCAGGGCGAGGCCGCCATGACCCCGACCCCAGCCGCCAGGTATGGCCGCCATTCCAGGTCCGCCAGTCGCCTGGATCGCAACCAACGGAACCCTTCGGCGAAAGCCATCAGCGCGAAGAAAAGCGCCAGCAGCAGGGTAGCCAGGTAGTGCGAGAAACACACCCCCGCGGTGTAAATGGCCAGCCGCGCCAGCGCCAGCCGGCTGTGATTCCCGTTCCGAATTTCGATTGCGCTTGCCATTGCCAGCGGAAGTACCACCAGCCCCGCCAGGAGCGTGTAGCGGCCCCACGTCAGGTAATAGGCCGGCATGAGGAACACGAAGCCGACCAGCAGGGCTGCCAGGAAAGCCCGCCGCCAGTCGCCCCACAGCACTTTCGCCAGCCGGTAAACCGAAAACGCCACCAGGGCATTGAGCACCTGCCCAAACCAGAGCACGGCCTGGGCTGGTTCGAGCCGTGACAGGGCAGCAAAACTGGCTGCAATGACGTGGAAACCGAAATGGTAATATAGCGGCACCGGCAGGTACGGCATCCAATCCGGCGGCAGGCCGCCGAATTCCAGGATTTTTCGCACCAGCAGTGTGTGGTGAACAGAATCGACCCAGGCCGGCAGCACCAGCGCACGCGCCTGGGCCATCCGCCAGGCCACAAATGCCAGCACGACGGCCAGCGCCAGCAGTCCGTTAGGTGTTACCCGCCAGATTTGTCCAGCCAGCAGGCGCGGAATCAGCCAGGCCGCCACAGCCAGAACGTACAGGGTCGCAAGGCCAAATCCGTTCAACTGGATGCCGAGCCAGAAAAAGAGGGCAGCCAGAATGGCGGTGAAGGAAATGCTCAACCCGGCTGCCTCGACGGTCCATTCCAGCGGATCGCGGTTAGCGTTGTGCTCCCACGCCAGCCAGGCCGATCCAGGCAGAAAGAGCGCGATCAGGACCGCAAATATGAATAAAACGATCGATGCAATGGAATCAGGCACAACCTTTCAATTATAACTTGAGTTCAGGTTAGTGTTCTTTGAAGATTCATTCAATGGGTTGTTTTGGGCGCTATGTGCCCAAAACAACCCATTGAATGAATCTTCACAGAACGGATTTCCGATTTACGGGTAACTCGTTGGCGGCGGCGGTGGATAGGGCTGGCTGGTATCCGTTGCGGTGGGGGGTACGGGGGTGTTCGTCCAGGTAGGCGTCCGGGTCGGGGTTTTTGAAGGCGGCAGGGTATTCGTAAGGGTCCAGGTAGGCGTCTTCGATGGGAACCAG
>Ga0335070_10008028_pt1 | contig 12382 bp, 15 predicted proteins | sample Lox_Sample_13_FD_206722 | JGI IMG/M metagenome (GOLD analysis project Ga0335070, IMG submission 206722) | Soil microbial communities from Loxahatchee National Wildlife Refuge, Florida, United States - Lox_Sample_1.3 | ecosystem: Environmental > Terrestrial > Soil > Wetlands | place: USA...
ACGTCATAGAGCAACTGGTCGAACACATTCTGAAATTCGATCCCGCGTTCCTTGTAGATCGCGTTGATCCGCTCCCGGACTTCGTCGGCCGTCAGGCCCAGGCCGGCGTCGATCATCGACTGAATGGCCGCCTCGACTGCCTGGCTCTTCATGGCCATGAAATCGACCAGCGTATTATCGAGATCGAAGATCACCGCTTTGATCATGGGGTCCTCATGCCGTGCGGGCCCGGGCGACCTCGTCCTCGATGTACGCGCGCACGGCGGGCTTGACGTACACTTGCTCGAGGCCGATTTCCTGCATGGCGACGGCGAGGATGGATGCCTTCCGGGCCGGGAGCAGGCGCCTGTTCACGAGCAAAAGGCGCTGATCACGCAGGATGCAATAGCCTCCTTCGAAATCACCCCGTTCATAGCGGATGGTGACGCCGAGCTGCGATGCGATGGTGTGGAGCTCTTCAATCAGCTCGTCCGGCTTCATGGTCCTGCGGCAGCGATTTTCGGAATGGTTGGAAGACGGCAAGACCGATGGCGGTATAGTAGCACAGCACCGCCACCACCGGCGCGCCCGACAGTGCCTTCACCCGGGCGATGAAGAGCTCGCGGAAGACCTCGTTGTCGGCCGTCGTGAAGAACTCCTTGTAGATCATCTTCCCGTCGAGGATCATCGTGTAGATTTCAACGGGGACGAAGAGGTAGAACAGGACCGCCGCCATAAGCAGCCAGCCGTGCTCCTTCATGCGGAACGGGGAGGTCGCGAGAAAGACGATGCTGCTCACGAGGGCGACAATGTAGCTGATGCCGACCACGGCCGACGTGACGGCAAGGAGCCGGAAGACTTCGCGTTCGGACTCGGGCGCCAGGTAGTCTTCGAATTCCACCGTCCCCGGTTTCAGCATGTCGTTCCCGATGAAGGCACGGGCGGTCGTGCCGCCCAGCCAGAAAATGCCCGCGACAATGCACACGAAGAGCGCCACCCTCCACAAGGTCCAGGGGCTTCCCGCGTCACGGTGCGCTACCGGCGCCGGCTTCGGCGTTTCCCGCTCTTCTGTTCGCGGCGGTGATCGATGAGAAGGTTCTTGTACCAACGGAGATCGTGACAAAGTGTGATAAGATTCTGCGCGGCATCCGCTCTCAGCGCAAGGTATTCGTCCTCGAAACGCGCGGGAACAGCACCACCAAAGAGGGAACGGATCAGCCCTCCAACCCGCTCGAGCGACGCCGACAGTTCGCCCCGGAGTCGTTCCACCTCTTGCGCGCCTGCGCCCACCCGCTCGAGCAACCGTATCGACTGCGAAACGAATTTCGCGTCGAAGCTCAGGTTGTCGAGCACTTCCCCGCGACCGTTCTTCTCCGCTGTTTCAAGGAGCAGTCCAAGATCATTGCGACGAAGCAGGCCATGGGAGGATAGTGCATCGAGGGCCGCGAGCGTGTCATGCGTTGTGGGATCCACCAGATGCGTGCCCGAGCTCAAATCCATTGAATATACGGAACATCCGGAATAAGATTCAATTTCCTCGCAGCGGCTCCCCCCTCTCCTCCATGGTGAACAACGTCGGGACCGCAACGTTTCCCCGCACGGAAAAGTAAGAATCCGCTATTTTGATTCTCAAAGGGCAAAATGGTACGTTTGTGCCGGAACCCTCTCGCGAGAAGAAGGATTGCGAGGTTGTCTGCACGCGACGCCACCTCACCATCGCATGATTGAGAATGAACATTTCACGGCGAGGCTCATCGAGCAAAGGAATAACGTATGTTCGTGTTCTCGATGTCGGACATCCGCCGATGCCGCCGGATGCGGTCGAAGAACTCCTGATGCACGCCTGGATGGAGACGAGGAATTCAGACAGTGTCCGCGTCCTGAAAGTGGTCCATGGCTTCGGCAGTTCCGGGCAAGGAGGAAAGACGCTGCTCGTCGTCAGAAACTGGGCCTCGCGCATGAAGGGGAAACTCCGGGCTGTGATCGGAGGAGAGGAGTTCTCCCTCTACAACGCCGAAACACAGGCAATGCGAAGAGAAGTGGGGGAGATCGACGGTGCGGAACTTGATGCCGGCAATCGTGGCATCACGTATTTGTGGATCAAGTGACGCCATATGCGCCGAATGTCAGAATTTGACTCTCTCTGAATTTCTTCCTAGCATAGTGGCATTCCAGGAACCGGAACGGCGACATGGCACAGCGATTACTGTATGCCGATGACGAGGACTCACTGAGGGAGTTGGTCAGAAGTCATCTCTCGCTTGAGGGATTCGATGTGGAGACGGCAAGAGACGGCAAAGAGGCGGTGGAGGCGATCGACAAACAAAAATTCGACCTCATTCTTCTCGATCTCAGGATGCCGAAGATGGACGGCTTTGCCGTCCTCCAGTATCTTGCCAAGCTGCAGAACCCTCCTCCCGTCATCATGCTCACCGGTGTGGACGATGTTGCCATAGCCAGTCAGTGCATCAAGATGGGCGCCGCCGACTATCTCACAAAGCCGTACAATTTCCACGAGTTGATAGAATCCGTCGAACGAGTTCTCGCGCGGTAGAGCCTCCTTCGCTGCCTCCCGACGCAGTCGCCGATCCGTTCATCCTATCCCGAGCATGGCTGTTCGCATTCTCTATATCGATGATGAAGAAGACCTCAGGATGCTGATCCAATCTCAGCTTCTGCTTGATGGATACGAGGTCGATGTCGTCGGCGAGGGAATGGCGGCAGTCGAGCGCATTGCGCACACGCCGTACGATGTCGTCCTGCTCGACCTGCACCTGCAGGATATGGGCGGGGACGAGGTGGTGGAGGAATTGCAGCGGCGCGGACTGCAGGCGAACATCGTCATTCTCACCGGCGACACCTCCGATGACGCCCGCGAGCGGTGTGTTGCGCTCGGGGCGACACAATTCCTCCACAAGCCCTTCCACTTCAAAGAGTTGACCTCCTCGATCAAGTACGCGCTTGCCCACCACGGCGGTCAGGGACGGAATGGTTCACCCGACGGTGCAGGCGGGACCATCGCATAGACTTTCGTTGCACAAGAACGCGGAGCACCGGTGGAGGTTTCAGGGTCGCCGAACTTGCAGCGCGGGGGCGGGGTTACTCCCTTTCGGCGGAGACGACAGAGGCGTAGATCCGTTCAATGGTGCCGATGATCGTCTTCTGGTCGAAGCTTTCAAGAACGCGGCGCCGGCCTGCCGCGCCCAGAGAAGCGCGGAGCTTCGGGTCCCGGGCGAGACGCAGGAGTGCCCCGGCGAGCGACTGAGGTTCCTTTGGCGGAACCAGAAGCCCGGTGCGCGCGTCGACGACGATATCGAGGACGCCGTCGCTGTTTGACGCGACAACGGGTCTCTCCATGGCCATCGCTTCGATCAGCACGATCCCGAACGATTCGGCATGGGAAGGGAATGCGAAGATATCGAACGCCGCCATCAGCTCCCGGATGTCCTTTCTGAATCCGGTGAAGAGGACGGTGCCATCCAGCCCAAGGGCCCGGCAGCGCGCGTGGACCTGACGGGCGTAGTCTTCCTCCCCGAAACTCGCCTCACCCACGATGATGAACCGCAGGCGCGGATCGTCGCGCCGGGCGATGTCCGCGGCCTGCAGAAATTCCTCGTGCCCTTTTCCCGGGGAGAACCGTCCGACAAACCCGACGGCAATCGCATCGTCGGCAAGACCGAGCGAGCTCCGGATCGACTGTCGATCGACGAGCGTTGTCGAAAAGAAGGACGTGTCGACGCCGTATGGTACGACCAGCACGCGCTCGGGGGCCATCGGCGTGGTGTCGATGACGTTTTGCCGGATGACCGAAGAAACAGCAAGGACAAGAGAGACGTTACCGTAGGTGAATTGGTGGAGCGGATCCTTCTTGCTGACGTACGATCCCATGCTGCGCGTGAGAAGAATCGGAACGCGCGACATCCCGGCTTTGACCGCAGGAACCACCGTGGCGATGTCCTTCGAAAGCTGGCAATGGATGACATCGAGATCATTGCGCATGATGAATTTCCCGAGACGCCACACGAGGCGCGGATGGACGTACCCGGTGACGTCGAACGGCAGCGTCTTGAGCTCGCGTTCCGTCGCTTCGTGCTCGAGCCTGCTGTCGGGAAGGCAGGCCAGCCAGACTTCATGTTTGCGCCGCCGGAGCTGGAGGCCCAGTTCCACCGCCTGAATTTCCAGTCCACCCCAGGAGGGTGAGAAACATGTCAAGAGAATTCGCATGGTTCGATATGGTACACAATTGGACAGCAAGGGGCAAGCATATCGCCGCGGGCCGATCCGGGAGAAGTGATCGATGAATCTCCTCGTGGTGTTCCTTGGCGGAGGCCTCGGCGCGTGTGCGCGGTATGTGCTGCAAGGGACAGTCTACCGATGGACGGGCGTCAGCTTCCCGTATGGCACGCTCGTCGTGAACATCCTCGGGTCCCTGATCATCGGCATCCTGATGACATCGTTTGAGGATCGCTTTCTTATCAGTCCGACGATGCGGCTCTTTTTGACTGTCGGGATACTCGGCGGCTTCACGACCTTCTCATCGTTCAGTTATGAAACGGTCGCGCTCTTCCTCGAAGGGAGCATCGCTGCCGCGCTTGCGAATGCAGGACTTTCCTTGATCCTTTGTTTGAGCGCAACGTGGCTCGGGACGTTATTGGGCCGGCTTCTCTAAGGCGGGAATCACCCTCTTCCATCATCCAACGAAAGGCACAGCTCATGAAACTGGAAGGCGAAGGGAAACTGCTCCGTATCTTCATCGGTGAGGCCGATCGCTCGGAGGGCCGGCCGTTGTACGAAGCGATTGTCAGGAGGGCCAGGGAGCACGGGATGGCGGGAGTGACCGTTCTTCGCGGCGTCGAGGGGTTCGGGGCGAGGAGCCATCTGCATACCGCCAAGATTGTGCGGCTCTCCGAAGACCTCCCCATCGTGGTCGAGCTGGTGGATACGGAGGAAAAGATGCGAGGATTCATGCCGCTGCTGGATGCGCTGATCGAGAAGAGCGGGAGCGGCGGGTTGATCACCCTTGAGAGGGCGGAGGTGATATGGTACGGCCACGGGGGGGCACCCGTAAAATAGAAAGCGGCATCCATCCATACAATGAGATGAAATGCCGCCTCGGTGCAACAGCAATTCAGATATCGGAAATCGAACTTCTAACATCCAACATCTGAATTCATCATCACCTGCCAAGATCCCGCTTGTCGTACCCCGTATAAATCTGCCTTGGCCTCGATATCTTCTGCTCGGAGTCTTTGATCAGCTCAACCCACTGTGCAAGCCAGCCGCTCATCCTGCCGATGGCGAAGAGGACGGTGAAGAACTCCGTCGGGAAGCCGAGCGCCTGGTAGATGAGTCCCGAATAGAAGTCGACGTTGGGATAGAGCTTCCTCGAAACGAAATAGTCGTCCTGCAGGGCGATCCTCTCGAGCTCCAGCGCGATATCGAGTTTGGGGTTCCTCCCGGTCACGCCGAAGACCTGGTCGGCGAGTTTCTTGATAATGGACGCACGCGGATCGAAATTCTTGTACACCCGGTGTCCGAATCCCATCAGCTTTCCCTTCCCGTCCTTCACATCCTTAATGAACCCCGGGATCCTCTCCTTGGAATCGATCTCGTCGAGCATCTTCAGGACTGCTTCGTTGGCACCGCCGTGCAGCGGGCCGTAGAGCGCGCATGCCGCCCCGGCCGCAGCGCTGAACGGATCGACACGTGAGCTGCCGACGCACCGCATCGTGTTCGTGCTGCAGTTCTGTTCATGATCGGCCTGCAAAATGAAAAGGATGTCCAGTGCGCGCACGAGGACCGGGTCGGGACGATAGTCCTGGCCGCTCTTCCGGAACATCATGTTCATGAAGTTCGCGGTGTAGCTCAGTGTGTCATCGGGGTCGACGTACGAGAGTCCTTTCCCATGACGGTACCCGTATGCCGCCAGGACAGGTGTTTTCCCGAGGAGGCGGTATGCGCTCAACAGTTCTTCCTTGCTGTCCCCCACATTCTTCGACGATGGGTACAGCGTGGAAAGCGAACCCAATGCCGCAATGAGTGTTCCCATCGGGTGGGCATCACGCTGGAAGCCGTCAATGATCTTTTTCATATTCTCATGGACGTGCGTGTGCTCCGTGATATTCTTCGTCCACTCGTCTCGTTGCGCTGCGTTGGGAAGCTCGCCGTGCATCAGGAGGTATGCCACTTCGAGGAAGGAACATTTCTCGGCGAGCTGTTCAATAGGATATCCGCGGTAGCGGAGGATTCCCTTGTCGCCGTCAATGTAGGTAATGGAGCTCTTGCATGACGCCGTATTCATGAATGCCGGGTCGTAGGTCATGAGCCCGAAATCTTCCGGTCCGGTTTTTATTTGACGGAAGTCCATTGCCCGAACGGTGTTGTCCGCAATGGGGATCTCGTATTGCTTGCCGGTGCGATTGTCGAGGACCGTCAACGAATTCTTGCTGTTTGGAGACGAAGCTGAGAGGGCTGTCATATAGGATCTCCCAGGATTGGAGTTGTAGGAACTTGGGGAAGAGTTGCAAACAACAGGAATAACCTGGACTGGGAGCAACGTAGCGAGTTGGCGATTGAAAAACAAGACGGCGTTCACGCGGCGCCGGTTGATTTTCACGTAGTGCTTGCGTATTTTTCCAACATTGATGCCGCCTCTACGGCATTCCGTTTTGGTGACTCGCAGTATCTTCCCGCAAGATCCTATCACAGGCCGATCGGCACCCTCGAAGCCCCGCAGGTGCGATTGCTGCCCGTTTGACTGCAGCCAACGGGAGACTTTCCGTGCGGACGTATACGCTCGATGAGATCCGGAAGTCCTTTGCCAGCTCCACGGATTTCAACGAGATTTTCGACGCGTTTCAGGCGGCGATGAACCAAGACGTCCTGGACATCGAGATCTACCGCCTCCTGTTCTGGAACCATGCTCTCTCGGTGGATGAAGTCCGGCTGTTCGGGGAAAAACTCGCGGCGAAGATTCCTGACGCCGCGTATGATGTCTACCTCTGGCTGGCAAGCGTCTTCGAAGTGACCCAGGGAGAGACCGACAACTACGAGCTTGCCATCAATTACTACCAGAAAGCCTCCGCTGCGCGGCCCGCCGAACCGGATCCGTATCTCGATGCCTGCGACTGCTACGAACCCGATCTCAACATCCCGCCGCTCCAGACCCTGATCGAATTTGTCCGAAAGGGACTGGACCATGTGTCGAACCCGATCAGCCTCTACAAACGCCTGAGCCACCTCTATAATCTGGCGGGCGACAGCCGGCAGAGCGAACACTTCCGGAGATTGGCCGATGAGGCGGACACTCCGGGAGGCGACAAAATCCAAAGCGAATGAAGGGATTCAAAGGGTATCTGATGGTCCTGGGAGCCGCGTTCTTCTGGGGATCATCTGCCACCGGCGCCAAGTTCCTGATCAACCACAACGTCGATACGGTCGTCATCGTCCAGGCGCGCGTGACTTTCACGGCGCTGATCCTCCTGCCGTTCCTGTTCTTCTTCAGAAGAGAAGCATTGCGGATACGTCTCCGCGACCTCTGGCGATTCCTTCTCTCCGGCATCCTGGGCGTTGCGGGCGCGAATTTCACGTACTACTTCACCATCAAAGAGAGCACCGTCGCGACGGGGATCCTCATCCAATATACGGCGCCGTTGCTCGTTCTCGTCTATGCGGTGCATGCCGGTGAAGAGCGATTCACGGCAATCAAGGTGGGCGCAGCTCTTCTTTCGCTCTTCGGCTGTTTCCTGGCTGTCGGCGCCTACGACCCCAGGGTTCTGCGAATCACGCCGATCGGCCTCGTGACCGGCCTGGCGTCTGTCGTCTGCTTTGCCTTTCTCAATGTCTATACCCGAAAGCTTTTGCGGATGTATCCGTTCTGGAGCGTCACGTTCTACTCGATCGCAGGCGCTTCGCTGTTCTGGCTCTGCGTGCGGCCGCCATGGACGCTCTTCCCCGGCAACGGTGCCGGATACCCGTGGGAAGGACTGTTCGTCCTCGCGATCTTTTCCATCCTTATTCCCCATTCACTCTATTTTAACGGGCTACGCATGGTCGTTCCCTCCAGAGCGATCATCACAAGCACGATGGAACCGATCGTTGCCATTACGTCGGCGGCCATCGTCCTGGGAGAAGGTCTCGCCGGCCTCCAGACGGTCGGCGCCGTGCTGGTTGTTCTTGCCATCGTCCTTCTTCAGGTCCGGCGTGAACCCGGCATGGCCCTCGCACAGTCTCCAGCGCAGGTCGATCATGGCGATGACTGAGAGACGGCGGGAGAAGTTCCAGCGCGTGGCGCGGCAACGGCAGGCGGGACTGACCGTGGTCATCGAAAACGTCCATGATCCACATAATGTCAGTGCCGTGCTCCGCTCCTGCGATGCAGTGGGAGTCCTGCAGGTGGAGTTGCTCTACACCGTCGAGAATTTTCCCCGGATCGGAAAGAAAAGCTCCTCGAGCGCCAGCAAGTGGATCCAGCGGCGGCTCCACCGCTCCGTCGACGAGTGCTACCAGGTGCTCCATGAGGAGGGATTTCGGATTTGTGCCACCCATCTCGCTGCGGATGCCGTCGGATTGTACGATTTGGACCTTACGGGCAAGGTCGCGCTGGTCTTCGGCAATGAGCACCGGGGGGTTTCCGACGAGGCGGCGTCCAAGGCGGATGTGAACTTCCACATCCCCATGGTGGGAATGATCCAGAGCTTGAACGTCTCCGTCGCTGCCGCTGTTAGCCTCTATGAGGCCTTCCGTCAACGAAAGATCGCCGGAATGTATGAAGCCCCGACACTTTCTGAGGAAACCCTCGTATCACTGTTGGATGCGTGGCGGGTGCGCTGAAGTTTGAATACGGCTCTTTCCGTTCTTATATTCATTCGTCTCACCAATTGCGGCTTGGTTCCGACCAGCGGTGGCACTATGCAATCGAACGAGGGTATAGATTTCATCGGGCAAAACCTCATTGCCATTGGCGTCATTGGGCTTCTCATGTTCGTGTATCTGGTGTTTCTTGTCCGGAAACGTTGGCGAAAAGGTTTTCTCCACGACGCGGACAAGAAAGCGGAGAAGTGAATTGACCGGAATCATTGGTCAGCGTGTGGAACGAAACACAGAGCACAAGACATGAAGGTTCTTCAGAGCATCGTAGTTGCGGGCAGCCTGGTTGCGGCGCTATTCCTGCCCGGGGAGTGCCTCGCCGCGCACACTCAAGTATCCCTCCTCGCAGACTCCCACGCCATCATTCCCGGAAAACCATTCACGGTCGGACTGCTCCTCCGCATGGATCCCGAGTGGCACACCTACTGGAAGAATCCCGGAGATGCCGGACTGGCGACGGAGATCAAATGGAAACTCCCCCCCGGCTTCGTTGCAGGTCCCATCGCATGGCCGCTCCCACAAAAGAGCATTGAAGAGGGAGATGTTCTTACGTATGGCTACAGCGGTCAGACCATGCTTCTGGTCCCGATCACGCCGCCTTCGGGAATTCCGACCGGAACAACACTAAAGCTCGCTGCCGATGTATCCTGGCTCGAATGCAAATCGACGTGTGTTCCCGGCGCTGCATCCGTCCAGCTGGAACTTCCTGTTGCTGCCGCCGCCGCTCCCGACCACCGGGATCTCTTTGATGCCTACGAAGCCCTGGTCCCGCCACCGCACACCGCTGCCGATGGGCTCAAGGTTCGAGCATCGGCTTCCGCGAAGACCATTACGTTCGATGTTGATTTCCCTTCGGTTCCTGCTGCAGGCACGGTGGATTTCTATCCCGACGCCATTCCGAATGCTCAGGTCAGCAGGCCCTCCATCCGCCTCAGCGATTCGTCGGCGAACATTGCTCTCTCCGTATCGTCGTTTGAAAAAATCGACAGCGCAGTTCACTTTAATGGCGTTCTTGTGTTTGCCTCGCCGGCAGGCGTGAAGAAAGGGATTGATCTTCAAACCGAACTTCCGGCAACATTTTTCTCGTCGACGGAAGGCGGCGCGAATGGTTCCGCCGGCAAGGGTATTCTCGATCAACAATTTGCCACGGTCTCTCCCGGATCGCAGGGCTCTCTTCTCGTGTATCTTCTCCTCGCTCTGGTAGGCGGGTTGCTTCTCAATATCATGCCTTGCGTTTTGCCGGTCATCGCGCTGAAGATCTTTGGGCTTGTGAAAATGGCCGGAGACAATCCGCGCCGCGTGAGGAAGCTGGGCTGGACGTTTTCATCGGGAATCCTCTTCTCCTTTGTTGTTCTTGCTCTCTTCGTAATCATCCTGCAGGCAGCCGGTCAACGCGTGGGATGGGGCTTTCAATTCCAGGAACCGCTGTTTGTCGTGGTGATGGCGACCATCGTCTTCGCGTTCGGTCTCAGCCTTTTCGGCGTGTTTGAAATCAGATTGCCGGCGCGGGCCCTCGAGGGTGTGGGGAGCGTGTTGCAGAAGCACGAAGGGGAGACCGGGTATGCACCTTCCTTCTTTGAAGGAGTCTTCGCGACTATCCTGGCGACACCGTGCACGGCGCCGTTTCTCGGAACCGCTCTCGGCTTCGCCTTCGCCCAGCCCTGGTGGGGGATTCTCCTGATCTTCGCTACCGTTGCTGTCGGCATGGCGCTCCCGTATATCGTCCTCACGTCGAAACCTGCATGGATGAAGTTCCTTCCGAAACCCGGTGCGTGGATGGAGACGGCCAAACAGTTCATGGGCTTTCTCATGATGGCCACCCTGCTCTGGCTGCTCTACATCCTCGGGAAACAGCTCGGGATGGAGGCGGTAGTCTGGACCGGCGCGTTTCTCCTCACCGTTGGCTTTGCATGCTGGATGATCGGGAGATTCCTCACGCTGTCTTCGAGCCGGACGCGCGCAATCGTCGTCTGGCTGATCGCGGCGGTCGTTGTGGTTGGCGGGTGGTGGGGGGCCATGGGCGACGTCATGTCGGCACGCGATGTTCTCGAAGCAGGGGTCTCGGCGGTTCCGGCCTCTTCCGGGAGCGAAGGAATTTCGTGGGAAGGGTTCGACAAGTCCCGGCTCGAATCGCTGCTTGACGCCAACACTCCCGTCCTTATCGACTTCACCGCGGAATGGTGTCTCACCTGCAAGGTCAATGAGAAGACCGTGCTGTCAGATCCTGAGGTCATCGCGAAGATCAAGGAGTCAGGCATCGTGCCTATCCGGGCCGACTGGACAAACCGGAATCCGGAGATCACGCGCCTGCTTTCGAAGTTCGGAAGATCCGGCGTTCCCCTCTACGTTGTATTTCCGCAGGGCAAACCCACCGAGCCGATCGTGCTCCCTGAAGTGATCACCAAAAGCATTTTGCTTGAAGCGGTGGAGAAGAGTGTAAGACCGGTGGTCGCGGCAGAATCACGGCAGCGCTGAGTATCACCAATTGATGACTGTTGTGGTTATCATGAAGCGCGGCATGGGAATTCTCACGTCGCTTCATGTCGTCGATTCTTGCAGCATTCAGGAGAAAATGAACGACTGCTTGCGTTAGCAAGCGAATATTTCGTTATTATTCCCCGTATATCCCAAGGGAATCGCGATGGGTTCACCCACCTCACTTCCATCCTGGCAGTTGCTTTTGAAACACTTTGAATCGATTCGGCCGATGCACATGCGCGACATGTTTGCAGCGGATCCGGCCAGGTTCTCACGGTTCTCTTTGGAAGCTTGCGGCCTCCTGCTCGATTACTCCAAGAACAGAATCACCGAAGAGACCATGCGCCTTCTCTTCGGGCTTGCGAGGGAATGCCATGTGGAGGAGTGGCGGGACAAGATGTTCCGGGGTGAGCTCATCAATTCGACCGAGCAAAGGGCCGTTCTCCATATCGCATTACGGAATAGGTCCAACCGGCCGATTCTCGTCGGTGGAAAAGACGTGATGCCGGAGGTCAATGCCGTTCTCCGGCACATGCGCGAGTTCAGCGATGCCGTGCGGCTCGGGAAGTGGAAGGGCTATTCCGGCGAATCGATCACCGATATCGTGAATATCGGTATCGGCGGCTCCGACCTCGGACCGGTCATGGTCACCGAGGCGCTGAAGCCCTACTGCCGTTCCGATCTCCGCGCGCATTTCGTTTCCAATGTCGATGGCACACACATCGTCGAGACCTTGAAGCGCCTCCGCCCGGCGCGAACGCTGTTCATCATTGCGTCGAAGACCTTCACGACGCAGGAGACGCTGACAAACGCGGTGACGGCGCGCGAGTGGCTGTTGAGTAGCGCGCATGACGATGCGGCGATCGCAAAGCATTTTGTGGCGCTCAGTACCAACGAGCCGGAAGTGCGGAAGTTCGGCATCGACCCGAACAACATGTTCGAATTCTGGGACTGGGTCGGCGGCAGGTACTCCCTCTGGTCCGCGATCGGGTTGTCGATCGCCGTCTCCATCGGCATGGACAAGTTCGAGGAGCTCCTCAGCGGGGCCCATGTGATG
>Ga0335070_10008029_pt1 | contig 12381 bp, 6 predicted proteins | sample Lox_Sample_13_FD_206722 | JGI IMG/M metagenome (GOLD analysis project Ga0335070, IMG submission 206722) | Soil microbial communities from Loxahatchee National Wildlife Refuge, Florida, United States - Lox_Sample_1.3 | ecosystem: Environmental > Terrestrial > Soil > Wetlands | place: USA: Florida...
GCGGGGGTGACGTGCCGCGCACGCCATTCGCACTCGGCTTCGGCGTCCTCAACAAGGACGGCCGCGTCGATCTCTTCATGGACCCGCGCAAATTCGCGCCGGCCACCCTCGCCCATCTCGGCAACGAGGTCACGGTGCAGCCGCGCGAGTCTTTCGCCGGCGCGCTCGATGCGTTGGGCCAGAGCAAGGCGAAGATCAGCCTGGACGCCAACACGGCCGGCGTATGGATCCGCGACCGCCTCAATGCCGCCGGTGCTTCGGTTCGGGTGGGCGACGATCCCTGCGCCCTGCCGAAGGCCTGCAAGAACACGGTGGAGATCGAGGGCACGCGCACGGCACACCGGCGCGATGGTGCCGCCTTGACTCGATTCCTCGCCTGGTTCGCGACGGAGGCGCCGAAGGGCGGACTCGATGAATTGGGCGCCGCGGAGAAGCTCGCCGAGTTCCGCCGCCACAACGAGCTCTTCCGCGATTTCAGCTTCGATTCGATCTCCGGGGCCGGTCCGAACGGCGCCGTCGTGCATTACAAGGTCTCGCCCAAGAGCAGCCGGCCGATCGAGCGCAACTCGATCTATCTGATCGATTCCGGCGCCCAGTATTTCGACGGCACGACCGACGTCACGCGCGCGCTCGCAGTCGGCACGGTGACGCCGGAGATGAAGGATCGCTTCACCCGGGTGCTCAAAGGCCACATCGCACTGGCGACGGTGCGGTTCCCCAAGGGCACGACGGGCAGCAGCCTCGATGCGTTGGCGCGCCGCCCGCTCTGGGACGTCGGGCTCGACTACGACCACGGCACCGGCCACGGCGTCGGCAGCTATCTCTCGGTGCATGAAGGCCCGCAGCGCATCTCCAAGGCGCCGAACCGCGTGCCGCTCGAAGTAGGCATGATCGTCTCGAACGAGCCCGGCTATTACAAGGAAGGCGAATACGGCATCCGCATCGAGAATCTGATCGTGGTACAGCCCGTCGAGAACCAGCCCAACATGCTGCGTTTCGAGACCATCACGCTCGCGCCGATCGACATCAATCTGGTGGAGCGCACGCTCCTGACCGCCGACGAGGTCGCCTGGCTCAACGCCTATCACAAGCGGGTGCGCGAGACGCTGCATTCGCTGGTGGACGCGCCGACCCAGGCGTTCCTCGCCGAAGCGACAAGGCCGATCTGAGCGCCCAGTCATGAGTGCCCCGTCATGAGCGGCGACGATCTCATCGAGCTTGCGATCGATCCGAGGCCGCGCGACATCGGCGGCTTCGAGGTGCGACGTCTGCTTCCCGTGGCGAAGCGCCGCGCGGTTGGGCCGTTCGTCTTCCTCGATCAGATAGGCCCGACGACGCTGGCCGCAGGTGCCGGCATCGATGTGCGACCGCATCCGCATATCGGCCTCGCCACGGTCACCTATCTCTTCTCGGGCGAAATCATGCATCGCGACAGCATCGGCTCAATGCAGGCGATTCGCCCGGGCGATGTCAACTGGATGACCGCGGGATCCGGCATCGCCCATTCCGAGCGCACACCCCCCGAGCGGCGCAGCGGCGGCGCGGAAGTCTTCGGCATCCAGTCCTGGGTCGCGCTGCCGCTGCAATACGAGGAAGCCGATCCCGCGTTCTTCCACCACCCGAAGGCGAGCCTGCCCACGATCGAGGACAAAGGCGCGCACATCCGCGTCATCGCCGGCGCTTCGTTCGGGGCGCGCTCTCCCGTCGCGACCTATGTGGAGACGCTCTACTGCGACGCGGCGCTCGAGGCCGGCGCCCGGCTGGAAGTGCCGCGCGAGCATGAGGAGCGAGCCATCCTGCCGATCATCGGAAAGTTGCGGCTCGACGGCGGCGAGATCGCGCCAGGCGCGCTGCTGGTGTTGCGCAGCGGCGCGTCCGTCGTCGTGGAGGCCGTCGAGCCGGCACGGCTAATGCTGCTGGGCGGCGCGCGCCTCGACGGACCGCGGAACATGTGGTGGAATTTCGTCTCCTCCTCGCCGGAGCGCATCGAGCAGGCCAAGGCGGACTGGCGGGCCGGACGTTTCGGTCGCGTGCCCGGCGAGACCGAGCACATGCCGCTGCCTGAGTAGCGTCCGGAGCAATGACCAGCTCGGCTGCCGTCCCGGCCCTCGGTCGTTCGGTCCTCAAATATCGCGACTATCGGTTCTTCCTGGCGGCGCGTCTGCTGATCACGGCCGCTGTCCAAATCCAGTCGGTCGCCGTCGGCATCCAGGTGTACGACATCTCCCACAGCACGTTTGCGCTCGGCTTCGTCGGCCTTGCGCAGTTTCTGCCCATGCTGGCGCTAATCCTCCCCGCCGGCGATCTCGCCGACCGCTACAACCGCCGCATCATCCTGCTGGTGAGCTGCTTTGTCGCGGCGGCGGTCGCCGCCGGCTTCTTTCTACTGACCGTGCTCGACATCCAAAGTCTTGGCCTCTTCTATGTCGTGCTGGCGCTCTTCGGCTTGGTGCGGACCCTGTCCGCCCCTGCGAGCCAATCGCTGGTGCCGCTGCTGGTGCCCGCCGAACACCTGCCGCGTGCGATTGCCTGGAGCTCTTCCGCCTTCCAGACCGCGACCATTGCCGGCCCGGCTTTGGGCGGCGTGCTCTATGAGCTTGGCCCCAAGGTGGCTTACGGCACCTGCTTTCTCCTCCAGGCAACTGCGGTCCTGTTGTTCGCGCTGATGCGCGCGCCCCTCGCCATGCGCAACGTCAGAGCCGGAGGCAGCGCGCTCGGCCGCGCCATCGCCGGCATCGACTACGTGAAGGCGCGCCCCGTCATTCTGGGTGCGATCTCACTCGATCTCTTTGCCGTGCTGCTCGGTGGCGCGACGGCGCTGCTGCCGGTTTATGCGAAAGACATTCTCATGGTCGGGCCGACGGGCCTCGGCTTGCTGCGCGCGGCGCCCGCGGTCGGCGCCGCGATCACCGGTCTCCTGCTCGGACAGTTTCCACTGAACCGGAACACGGGCTTCACGATGTTCGCCTGCGTGGGACTGTTCGGGGTCGCGACCATCGTGTTCGGTGTGTCGCACAGCTTCGCGCTCTCTCTGGCGGCGCTGGCCGTGCTCGGTGCCTCCGACATGATCAGCGTCTTTGTGCGCTCGACCCTTATCCAGATGGCGACGCCGGACGGGATGCGCGGGCGCGTGAGCGCCGTCAGCATGCTTTTTGTCGGCGCGTCGAACGAGCTCGGCGAGTTCGAATCCGGCGTCACTGCAACCTGGTTCGGCGTCGTCCCTTCGGTGGTGATCGGAGGGCTCGGCACCCTGGTCGTCGTCGGAGTCTGGATGTGGTTGTTCCCGGGCCTCAGGCGGGTCGATCGCCTCAGCGACGTGAAACCGCCTCAAGCCGGGCCGGCGGTGTGACAACGCCGCCCGCTCCGGGCAGCAGCACGACGCAGCGATCGCCCGGCGTGATCGTACTCCTTGTGGCGGCCTAAGCCGCGAAGATCTTGCCTGGATTCATCCGGTTCTCGGGGTCGAGCGCCTGCTTCACCTGGCGCATGACGGCAACCGCGTCACCGTGCTCGGCTTGCAGGAAGGGGATCTTGCCATAGCCGATACCGTGCTCGCCGGTGCAGGTGCCGCCCATCGCTATCGCACGCAACGCCAGCCGCTCCACAAAGTCGTGCACCGATTTCAGCTCCTTGGGGTCGTCGGGATTGAGCAGCACCGTGACGTGGAAGTTGCCGTCCCCGACATGCCCGACGATCGGCGCCAGGAGCCCGGCCTCGTCGATGTCCTTGCGCGTCTCCAGGATGCAATCGGCAAGGCGCGAGATCGGCACGCAGGCATCTGTCGCCCAAGCCTTTGAGCCGGGACGAAGCGCCAAGCATGAATAGAGCACGTTGTGCCGCGCCTCCCAAAGCTTGGAGCGCTCCTCGGCCTTCTGGGTCCAGCGGAAGCCGCCGATGCCGAACTCCTCGCCCAGCGCCGCCACCATTTCCGCCTGTTCCTTGACCCCGGCCTCGGTGCCGTGGAACTCGAAGAACAAAGCCGGCTGGCGCGGGTAGTCGAGCTTCGCATAGCGGATCAGCGCGTCCATCTGCACTTCATCCACCAGCTCGATGCGCGCCACCGGCACGCCGGACTGGATGGTGCGGATCACGGTGTTGACGGCATCGCCGACGCTGGGAAAAAGCGCGACTGCCGCCGCCATGGTTTCCGGCACGCCATAGAGCCGCAGCCGAACCTCGGTGATGATGCCGAGCGTCCCCTCCGAGCCGACGAAGAGTCGCGTCAGGTCGTAGCCTGCCGCGGATTTGCGCGAACGTCCGCCGGTGCGGATCACGCGCCCGTCGGCGAGCACCACGGTCAGGCCCAGCACGTTCTCGCGCATGGTGCCGTAGCGCACCGCGTTGGTGCCGCTGGCCCGGGTCGCCGCCATGCCGCCCAAGGTCGCGTCGGCGCCGGGATCGATCGGGAAGAACAGGCCGGTGTCGCGGAGATGGGCGTTCAAGGCCTTGCGCGTTACGCCGGCCTGGACCTTGACGTCGAGGTCCTCGGCATTGACCTCGAGGACATTGTTCATCCGCGAAAGATCAATCGAGATGCCGCCTTCCAGCGCCGCCACATGGCCCTCGAGCGAAGTGCCGACGCCAAACGGGATGATCGGCGCATCGTGCTTGCGCGCGAGGCCGACGATAGCGACCACCTCCTCGGTGGATTGTGCGAAGGCGACGACATCCGGTGCGACGCCCGGGTGGTAGGATTCGTCGCGTCCGTGGCGCTCCAGGATGCTGGCATTGGTGCTGACCCGATCGGCGCCGAGCAGCGCCGTGAGCTCGGCGACCAGCCCATCCGCGTCACGGGTCCGTCGATTGGGGATCATGCTACTACCCTCATCTAACTAGGTGCGAAGAGTATAGTGCTTGTCGAACTCGGTGAGTATCTTCTCACTATAGCTTCGTTCTGCTCGTTTCCGAGCGCTCCGATTGACTTCAACGATTGAACTAAACCGATTCCCTTCGTTAGTCAGAATGCGCGCTTTGAGTAGAAGCTCCCAAGCGTTGCACATGAGTACGGCGAAAGCCTCTTCGCGATACTTGAAGTCTGGTTTGTTGTAGATCTCAACCGCGGCGACGCAGGCAGATACCGCCTTTTCGATTAAGACCGTTGTACGTGCGTGACTCTTTAGACCGTATCGCCCAGAGCCGGAGCGCTACGCGGCGCCGTAGCCGCCACCACCGGGAGTTTCTATGACGAAGACATCGCCGGGCTGCATTTCCGCCCGGTCGGTGCCCTTCAATTCGACCACCGATCCGTCCTTGCGTTCAACCGAATTCCGGCCCAGCGCACCGGGTGCCCCGCCGGCCATGCCGTAGGGATGGATGACGCGGTGACCGGAGAGGATCGCGGCGGTCATCGGCTCCCGGAACCGCACCCGGCGCACCACGCCATCACCACCGCGATGCCGGCCCTTGCCGCCGCTGCCCTTGCGGATGCGGAACTCCTCGAGCAGCACCGGGAAGCGCCATTCCAGCACCTCGGGATCGGTCAAGCGCGAGTTGGTCATATGCGTCTGCACCGCATCGGTGCCATCGAAATCCGGCCCGGCGCCCGAGCCGCCGGAGACGGTCTCGTAGTATTGATAGCGCGCATTGCCGAAGGTGAAGTTGTTCATCGTGCCCTGGGCCGCCGCCATCACGCCCATGGCGCCATAGAGCGCGTCGGTGATGCATTGCGAGGTCTCGACATTGCCGCTGACCACCGCCGCAGGATATTGCGGACTCAGCATCGAGGCCTTCGGGATCACGATCTCCAAGGGTTCCAAGCAACCGGCGTTCATCGGGATCTCGTCGTCGATCAGGGTGCGGAAGACATAGAGCACCGCGGCCTTGGCGACAGCCGAAGGTGCATTGAAGTTGGTGGTGAGCTGACGGCTCGTGCCGGTGAAATCGATCTTGGCGCCGCGTCGCTCACGATCGACCGTCACCGCGACCGCGATCTTGGCGCCGTCGTCCATCTCATAGGTGAAGCTGCCGTCCTTCAGGCGGTCTATCACCCGGCGCACCTGCTCGGCCGCGTTGGCACGCACGTGATCCATATAGGCGTGGACGACCTCGAGGCCGAAATCCTTCACCATGCGGTGCAGCTCCTGCACGCCCTTCTCGTTGGCCGCGACCTGGGCCGCGAGATCCGCGATGTTCTGGTCCGGATTGCGGGCCGGGTAGGGACCCGAGCCGAACAGGGTCCGCATTTCGGCCTCGCGGAAGCGGCCGCGATCGACCAGCTTCACATTGTCGATGAGGACGCCTTCCTCCTCGACGGTCTTGCTGTCCGGCGGCATAGAGCCCGGCGTGGTGCCACCGACATCGGCATGGTGACCACGGCTCGCGACATAGAACAGAATGTCGCTTCCGGCCGCATCGAAGACCGGCGTTACCACGGTGATGTCCGGGAGATGCGTGCCGCCGTTATAGGGCGCGTTCAGCACATAGACGTCGCCCGGCTGCATTTGGGATCGGTTTTGCCGGATTACCGTCTCGACGCTCTCGCCCATGGAACCCAGGTGCACCGGCATGTGCGGCGCATTTGCGATCAGGCGCCCCTGCTGGTCGAACAGCGCGCAGGAGAAGTCGAGCCGTTCCTTGATGTTCACCGAATGGCTGGTCTTCTCCAACGTGGAACCCATCTGCTCGGCGATCGACATGAAGAGGTTGTTGAAGATCTCCAGCATGACCGGATCGACAGCTGTTCCGATCGCCGGCCGTCGCAGCTTGGCAACGATGCGATCCAGGATGAGATGGCCCCGGTCGTTGGCATAGGCTCTCCAATCCGGCTCCACGATCGTGGTTGAGGTGGGATCGAGGATGATGGCGGGACCCTCGACCATCTGCCCCGGACGCATGGCGGCGCGGTCGAGCACCGGCGCGGTCAGTTTCTCGCCCTCGGCCCAGAAGGGCACGCTCGCGAGCGGCGCAGCATCTTTGTCGCCCATAGGCAGCACGGGATCGGCCACGCGCTCGGAATGCCCGACCGCTTCGACCGAAACGGAATCCACGACCAACGTCTTCTCCGGCACGACGAAGCCGTAGCGCTGACGATGCGCGGTCTCAAATCCCGATTTGATCTCCGCTGCGGGGCCGAAGGCGGCGATCAGCGGTGCGTCGGTTCCGGCATATTTGAGATGCACCTGGCGGATGGTCGCGATCGCCGCATCCTCGATGCCTTGCGCGTGAATCTCCGCTTTCGCTGCTGCCTCCAGCGCCGCCAGGTCCTCGGCGAGGCGCGGCATCAGCGCGTCATCGAAAGTCGCCTCGACCGTCTTGTGCCGGATGGCTCGGATGTCGGCCAGGCCCATGCCATAGGCCGAGAGCACGCCGGCGAAAGGATGCAGGAAGATCCGCGTCATGCCGAGCGCATCGGCGACACGGCAGGCGTGCTGGCCGCCGGCGCCGCCGAAGCAAGCGAGCGTGTATTGCGTCACGTCGTAGCCGCGCTGGATCGAGATCTCCTTGATCGCGTTCGCCATGTTGGCGACGGCGATCATCAGGAATCCTTCGGCGATGGATTCGGGAGTCCGTGCTTCCCCGGTCGCTTTGGAAATCTCTTGCGCAAGCGCGTTGAATTTCAGCCCCACAACCGCATGATCCAGCGGTTGATCGCCGTTGGGCCCGAACACCTTCGGGAAGAAGTCCGGGTTGAGCCTGCCGAGCATCACGTTGCAGTCGGTGACGGTGAGGGGCCCGTTGCGGCGATAGCCGGCGGGGCCGGGATCGGCCGCGGCGGAATCCGGGCCGACGCGGAACCGCGCGCCGTCGAAATGCAGGATCGAGCCGCCGCCGGCAGCGACGGTGTGGATCTGCATCATCGGCGCCCGCATGCGCACGCCGGCCACCTGGGCCTCGTAGCTGCGCTCGAACGCGCCGTTGTAATGCGAGACGTCGGTCGACGTGCCACCCATGTCGAAGCCGATGAGTCGCTCGAAACCCGCCTGCCTTGCGGTCTCGACCGCGCCGACGATGCCGCCCGCCGGACCCGAGAGGATGCTGTCCTTGCCCTGGAACTGCTTGGCATCCGTCAACCCGCCGTTCGACTGCATGAACATGAGCCGGGTCGTCGCGTTGCCGATCTCGGCCGCGACCTGGTCCACGTAGCGTCGCAGGATCGGCGAAAGATAGGCATCGACCACCGTCGTGTCGCCGCGGCTGACGAGCTTCATCAACGGCGACACTTCATGGCTCACGGAGATCTGCGGAAAGCCGATCTGCCGGGCAATCGCGGCGAGCCGTTTCTCATGCTCGTGATAGCGATACCCGTGCATCAGCAGGATCGCGACCGAGCGGAAGCCGGCGGTGAAGGCACGCGCCATCTCCGCCTCGGCCGCAGCCTCATCGAGCGGCGTCAGCACCTCGCCCTCGGCCGTCACGCGCTCCGCCACCTCGAGCACCTCGGCGTGCAACAGCTCGGGAAGCTCGATCCTGCGCGCGAAGATCTTCGGGCGGTTCTGATAGGCGATGCGGAGCGCGTCCTTGAAGCCCTTGGTCGTCACCAGCAGGGTGCGCTCGCCCTTGCGCTCGAGCAGCGCGTTGGTGGCGACGGTGGTTCCCATCTTGATGCTGGCGACCGTGTCGGGCAGCGGCGCATTGTCCGAGAGGCCGAGGATCGTCCGGATGCCGGCCATGGCGGCGTCGCGGTAGCGGCCGGGATTCTCCGACAGCAGCTTGTGCGTGATGAGGCCGCCATCCGGCCGCTTCGCCACCACGTCGGTGAAGGTGCCGCCGCGATCGATCCAGAACTGCCACTGCCCCATCGTCCGCTGCCCGGTCATTTTGTCGCTTTCAACCGCTCCAATCGTGGGGGAGAGTACTGGTATCGCGGCGGCGGAATCTATATCGTTCCCTCGACAGGCTGAATCCGGACATGAATATCTGGGGCAAAATCATCGGCGGGGCCGCGGGCTTCGCGCTGGGCGGCCCGCTGGGCGCGCTGCTGGGCGCGCTCGCGGGCCACGCCGTCGACCGCCATGTGGAGGGCGGCACTCGCAGGTCCCGACGGCATGGCACCACCGCCGATCGACGGCGACCGCGCCGGAACGCGCCAGGTCGCCTTCACCATTGCGGTCATCGCGCTCGGCGCCAAGATGGCCAAGGCGGACGGTCAGGTCAGCCGCTCCGAGGTCGCCGCCTTCAAGGAAGTCTTCAAGGTGCCGGCGCACGAGACCGCGAATGTCGCGCGGGTCTTCGACCTCGCCAAGCAGGATGCGCGCGGCTTCGAGCCCTATGCCCGCCAGGTCGCCCGCATGTTCCGCAAGGGCCATCCGGTGCTGGAGGAGCTGCTCGACGGTCTCTTCCACATCGCCCGGGCCGACGGGAAGATCCACGACGCCGAGATCGCCTATCTCGCCGAGGTGGCGCGACTCTTTGGCTTCAGCGAGGCCGAGTTCGCCCGCATCCGCGAGGCCAATCTCGGCCCCGACAAGGCCGATCCCTACACCATCCTCGGCGTCAAGCGCGAGATGACCAATGACGAGATCCGCGCCGCTTGGCGCAAGCTGGTGCGCGACAACCATCCGGACCGGCTGATCGCCCAGGGCCTGCCCGAGGAGTTCGTCACGCTCGCCAACGAGAAGCTCGCCACCGTCAATGCCGCCTATGACAAGGTCGCAAAGGAGCGCGGCATCAATTGACGCGCACTGCTTGGACCAATTGATCTGATCGGATTCCCCTCACCATGCCTGCATCACCGCCGCAATTGGCGCTCCGCGACGCCGCGATCACCTTCGGCGGCAAGCCGCTATTCTCCGGCATCTCGCTTGGGATCGGCCGGGCTGAGCGCGTCTGCCTCGTGGGTGCCAATGGCAGCGGCAAGTCGACCATCCTGAAAGCACTGGCCGGCGAGATCGAGCTCGATTCCGGCGAACGCTTTGTCCAGCCGGGCTTGAAGATCGGCTATCTGCCGCAGAGCCCGAGCTTCAGCGCTGGCGGCGCAGTGGCGGACTATGTCGCCGCCGCCCTCGCCGATGGCCATGCGGATGACTATCGCGTCGCGCGCGCGCTCGATCACCTCAGCCTCGACGGCGCACGCGATATCGCGACGCTCTCCGGTGGCGAAGGGCGCCGCGCCGCGCTGGCGCGGGTCCTTGCCGGCACGCCGGATCTGATGCTGCTGGACGAGCCCACCAACCATCTCGACCTCCCCACCATCGAATGGCTGGAGCAGGAGCTGCTCGACTTCCCGGGTGGCGTGCTGATGATCAGCCACGACCGCACCTTCTTGAACCGCCTGACCCAGCGCCTGCTCTGGCTCGATCGCGGGCGCCTCTTCGAGCACGAAGGCGGCTTCGCCGATTTCGAGGACTGGTCCCAGCGCATCATCGAGCAGGAGGCGGCCGAGGCCTATCGGCTGAAGAAACGGATTGAACAGGAGGAGTATTGGCTCGCCCGCGGCGTCACCGCGCGCCGCTCGCGCAACGAGGGCAGGCGGCGCAATCTCCTGGCCCTCCGCCAGCAGCGGCGCGACAGCTTGAAAGCGCAGGGTGTGGCTAAGCTGGAGCTCGGGGAAGCCGAGACCAGCGGCCGCCTCGTCATCGAAGCGAAGGCGATCTCGAAATCCTTCACCCGGCCAGACGGCACGACTTTGCCGATCGTGAAGAGCTTCTCCAGCCGCATCCTGCGCGGCGACCGCGTCGGTCTGATCGGGCCCAACGGGGCCGGCAAGACCACACTGCTCAAGATCCTGACTGGCGAGCTTGTCCCGGATTCCGGCAGCGTCCGGCTCGGTGTCGGCGTGAGGAAGATCGCCCTCGACCAGCGCCGCGAGAGCTTCGACCTCGAGGCCACTCTGTGGCAGACGCTCGCCCCCGGCGGCGGCGACTCCATCATGGTCAACGGAAGGCAGAAGCACGTCGTCGCCTATCTGAAGGATTTCCTGTTCGACGAGAAGCAGGCGGTGATGCCGGTCAGGGCACTCTCCGGTGGCGAACGGGCGCGTCTCCTGTTGGCGAAGCTGTTCGCCCAGCCCTCCAATCTCGTGGTGCTGGACGAGCCCACCAATGATCTCGATATGGACACGCTCGATCTCCTGCAGGAGGTGCTCTCGGACTACGACGGCACGGTGCTGATCGTCAGCCACGACCGCGACTTCCTCGACCGCCTGACGACCAGCGTGATTGCGGTCGAAGGCGAGGGCGGGGTGGCGGAGTATCCGGGTGGTTACAGCGACTACCTGGTACAGCGCCCGGCGCCGCAGGGGCGCTCGGAGGCGCGGCCGGAGCGCCGTGCTGCTCCCGAGCCGAGGACGACGCGCGCGGAACCGCCGCTCAGCGGCAAGGAGCAGAAGGAGCTTGCGGATCTGCCGGCGAAGATCGCTACGTTGGAGAAGGACATCGCCACCATCGAACAGGCGCTACACGACCCCGACTTCTATGCCCGCGATGCTGCCAAGTTCAAACGCGCGAGCGATCTCCTCGCCACGAAGAAAGCCGAGCTCGAAACCGCCGAGCACCGTTGGCTGGAGCTCGAGGAGAAGCAGTCCCGGTTGGCGTCGTAAGGGTCTGCGCAGGTGGACCATGACGAGTGCCAGCGGGGCGGGCTATAAAGTGCCTTGAGCAGGCCCTAAGTCGTCCCCAATGAAGATCTCCCGTATCCGTCTCTTCCGCCAGTTCCAGCCCTTCCGCGACGGGCCCTACACCTGTTCCGGCAATCGCACCGCCACAGGCTTCGATTCGGCAATCGTCGCCATCGAAGCCGATGACGGCACGACCGGCTGGGGCGAGATGGCCCCGCTCGGCAGTTTCTATTCCGAAGCCTTCAGCGCCGGTGCTCGCACCGGGATCGCCGAGCTCGCCCCGGTGCTGATCGGCCAGGATCCGCGCCAGAGCGAGCGCCTCGCGGCGCTGCTCGATCTCCACATGATGGGCCAGCCCTATGTGAAGTCGGCACTCGACATGGCCTGCTGGGACCTGCGCGCGAAGGCCGCCGGCCAGCCGCTCTGCGAGACCCTCGGCGGCCGCTTCGGCGACGCGGTAGCGCTCTATCGTTCGATCTCGCAGGAGGCGCCGGACGCCATGGCGCGGCGGGCGCTGAAATACGCGAAGGAGGGCTATCGCCGGCTTCAGGTGAAAGTCGGCGGCGATCCCGCGCTCGACGTCGAGCGCTTCGAAGCGGTGCGCGCGGCGGTCGGCAAGGACATCGTGCTCTATTGCGATGCCAATGGCGGCTGGACCCTGCAGCAGGCGCGGCGGTTCCTGCTCGCGGTCGGCAGCGCCGACTTCACCCTCGAGCAGCCCTGTTTCTCCTACACCGAGTGCCGCGACCTGCGGGCCCAATGCCGCCAGCCGCTGGTGCTCGACGAATCGATCGTGTCGCTGGAGGCACTGCTGACGGCGATCCAGGACGGCACCGCCGACGGCGTCACGGTCAAGATCTCGCGCGTCGGCGGCATCGGCAAGGCGC
>Ga0335070_10008030_pt1 | contig 12381 bp, 10 predicted proteins | sample Lox_Sample_13_FD_206722 | JGI IMG/M metagenome (GOLD analysis project Ga0335070, IMG submission 206722) | Soil microbial communities from Loxahatchee National Wildlife Refuge, Florida, United States - Lox_Sample_1.3 | ecosystem: Environmental > Terrestrial > Soil > Wetlands | place: USA...
CACGCAGTCCCTGATAGAGATGAATAATGAACGCGCCGCCTGACGCCGCGGCAATGCCCAGTCCCGCCGCGGTCCATGTCGTGACAGAGCTGCGCGCAAGCGCTTCGACCGCGTTGAGCACGATGCCGCGCAGCACCAGCTCTTCCAGAAAGCCGCCGAGAACCCAGGCGATGACGATCCCGGAGACCAGCTTCAGACGGGATTCCTGTAGAGCGCGAAATGCGCCGAGTGTCGGCGGCTTTTCAAAGAAGCGTGTGGCGATGTTGTCGGCGATGGGGCCGTAAAGCAGCATCAGCAGCAGCCAGACAACCGCGAGCGCGAGCGTTGCAAGCCACGACCGCGGCAGACCCAGGCCGAAATCCTGCGGCGTGGCATCGCCATGCAGGAATGCACCGAGCGCGCAAAGCGCGACGATGACAAGCCCGCCGATCAGCACCGCTCGCGAGGTCCGAAAAAAGATCGCCACCGCGGCGAGCCACAGCGCCGTCAGAAGGAGCGCGTAAAGCTGAAACGGCATCCGGTCCCCAAGCCCCTGAAGCGGACACTGTGCCGTGCGCGGTGCTGGTCAGTAAAGAGCGTGCAGGAACCCGACTGGTTCGAAGCCAACATTGCCGCCGACGTCCTTTCCGGGGCCGACGAAGATCAATCCGTCCTTGAAGACGACCGTGATGGGCAGAGCGCCCGATTTGTCCTCCGGCACGCGATGCGAAAGATCGGCAAGAACGTCGAGCAGAGCGCGATGCGAGCCGGGATGCTCGCTGATGCTCGCGGCCTGTTTGTCGAGCGACGCGCAATCGGCGAGCGAGAAGGCCAGCGAGCCTGCCAGGCGATGTTCGGAATCCAGCGTCACCGCCCCCGAGCTTGTCGCTTCGCATTTGCCCCAGAACAGAGCGGCCTGGTCCACCTTGAAGCCGCTATCCTTGCCGTGCTGCCAGACATCGAGCGCGTGCCGCCAGTCCGCACCGCCAGCCAGTACGGGCGCAAAAGGCTCGGCGGGCGCCAGCCGGCCTTCGATGCGCGCGTGACTGAAGCCGTCGCCGAATCCCGCTGCGGCATCGCCGGCGAAACGCACATTTTGCAGATCGGCGACGAGATCGAGTGCGTCGAGCACCGGATCGTGGCGGAGGTGGAACTGTGCGCGGGCGGCTGAGAATTTTTCGGAGGCCAGACCGAACGTATCGATGTCGAAGCGCACGAGCTTGCCGCCTTCGAGGATCGCGCTCCCATGCAGCGCGGCCGGTGTGAAGCGGAAGCTCTTCGCCTGTCCGTGGTCATTGGTCCACGCGATCACCTGCGGGCCCGCCGCCTCCAGCACGTATTTCGTTGAATCATAGGTCAGGCGATGGCTGGCGAAATCGTGCGCGCGCCAGGTGATCGGGCCATCGGCGCCGGGCGCGTCGACGGAGAAATCGGTGAAGATCGCATCGAGGCGGAAGGGAAAGCCCGCGATGCGCTTCGTCCGGAAATGCATGTGCACGCCCGGCGCGATCTCGTGACCGTTCATCTGATCGAGACGGTGCGCCAGCTGGTCCGCCGCATGCCACCAGTAAATCATCACGCTCGCGGCCAGCGCCACGAACAACCCGAACGGGCCATAGAGGAAGAAACGGTGCGAGAAGGACATTCCAGCCGAGCGGTTATTGGTCGACAAGGAGGATTTAGCACGGAAACGGGGTGCGGGCGGTATGACTTCTTCGCGCCAAGGACGTCAAGGTGACGCAAAGAATGCGAAGGCTTCGGCGCTCGCTAAAGCAGGGAGATTTTTCTGACAGCCATGTAATCCCGCGCGCTTCGCACGTGGTAATCCTAACCGAAGAGCCAACCACAGCGACTGGCGGGATCTCGCTGCCGTCGCGTACAGCTGGCGAGATCAGCGTTGCAAAGAAGGCGCTGGCCCCACAGAACGAGGCTTTACCCGCACCGCGAAAAACCGCAGGACAGGCAGGTGTCGCAGCCCTCCAGCGGTACGAGGCTCGGGCTCGAGCAGCGCGGGCAGGTGCGCCCGACCGCCGGTGCGCCAGCCACGGCACGGAGCTTCTCCGGCAAAGGCAGCGTCTCGCGCGGGCTCATGAAGCCGATGGCGATCAGATGCCGCTCGATCACGTCGCCGATGGCTGCGAGAAGCGACGGCACATAGTGCCCCGCCATCCATTGCCCGCCGCGTGGATCGAACACCGCCTTGAGCTCTTCGACAACGAAAGAGACATCGCCGCCGCGGCGGAACACCGCCGAAATCATCCGCGTCAGTGCGAGCGTCCAGGCATAGGCTTCCATGTTCTTCGAGTTGATGAAGATCTCGAAAGGTCGCCGGCGCCCGTCTTTCTCGATGTCGTTGATGGTGATGTAGAAGGCGTGATCGGAATCCGGCCATTTCACCTTGTAGGTATGGCCCAGGAGCGATTCCGGCCGGTCGAGCGGCTGGGTCATGTAAACGACGCCGCCGTCGCGCGAGAACGGCACGACCAGCTCTTCGCGACCGGAATCCGGCTTGATCTCGGGCTCGGCAATCGCTTCGAGCACCGCACCCGTCACCGGATTGGGACGATAGGTCGTGCAGCCCTTGCAGCCCTGCTCATAGGCCTCGCGATAGACGCCTTCGAAGTCCGCGAAAGAAATATCGGCAGGCACATTGATCGTCTTCGAGATGGAGCTGTCGACATGGCGCTGGCAGGCCGCCTGCACCGCGATGTGATCGCGCGGAGACAGCGTCTGCGCATTGACGAAATAATCGGGCAGCTCGGCTTCTTCGCCGAACAGTTCGCGGAAGCGGCGATAAGCGTAGTCGGTGACCAGCTGCTCTTCGCGCGTGCCGTCCGGCTTCAGCACCTTGCGGCCATAGGAATAGGCGAAAACGGGCTCGACGCCGCTCGAAACGTTGTCGGCAAAGAGCGAGATGGTCCCGGTCGGTGCGATCGAGGTGACCAGCGCGTTCCGCAGGCCGTGCGCCGCGATCTTGTCGCGCAGATTCTCCGGCAGTTTCGCGATGTTCGGCCGCGCCAGGAACGCGTCGCGATCGAAAAGCGGAAACGCGCCTTTTTCTTCCGCGAGGTCGGCTGACGCTTCGTAGGCGGCCTCGGACACGATGCCGAGCCAGCGGTCGATCAGTTCGAGGCTCTCCGGCGAACCGTAACGCGCGCGGCAGAAGATGAGCGCATCCGCAAGCCCCGTGACGCCGAGCCCGATGCGGCGCTTGGCGACCGCCTCGGCGCGCTGCTCCGGCAAAGGAAAGCGCGAGATGTCGATGACGTTGTCAAGGAAGCGCACGGCGATACGCACCAGCCGTGCCAGTTCCTGCTCGTCGAAATGCCAGTCATCCGAAAACGGCGCCTCGACGAATTTCGCGAGATTGATCGAGCCCAGGAGGCACGCCCCATAAGGCGGCAACGGCTGTTCACCGCACGGATTGGTCGCGCGGATCGTCTCGGCATAGGCGAGATTGTTTTCCTGATTGATGCGGTCGATGAAGATGACGCCGGGCTCGGCGTAGTCGTAGGTCGCGCGCATGATGCGATCCCACAACTCGCGCGCCTGCACCGTCTTGTAGATGCGATCGCCGAATTTGAGGTCCCACGGTCCGTCGTTCCTGACGGCGTCCATGAACGCGTCGCTCGCGAGCACGGACAGATTGAACATCGAAAGCCGGCCGGGCGTGCGCTTCGCCTCAACGAATTCTTCGATGTCGGGATGGTCGCAGGCCAGCGTCGCCATCATCGCGCCGCGGCGCGAGCCGGCCGACATGATGGTCCGGCACATCGCGTCCCAGACTTCCATGAACGAGATGGGTCCCGACGCGTCCGCGCCGACGCCTTTCACCGGCGCGCCCCGCGGCCGCAAGGTCGAGAAGTCGTAACCGATGCCGCCGCCCTGCTGCATCGTGAGCGCGGCCTCGCGCAAGTGCGCGAAGATGCCTCCCATGTCGTCGGGGATCGTGCCCATGACGAAGCAGTTGAAGAGCGTGACGTTCCTGTCCGTGCCGGCACCGGCGAGGATCCGCCCCGCGGGCAGGAAACGATAGCCGGCCAGCGCATCGGCAAAGGCGAGCGCCCATTCGCGCTGCTTCTCGGGGGCCTCGGCGAGGGCCGCCGCAAACGCGACGCGCGCCCAGGTCTCCGCCACGTCATGGTCGACGGGCGTCCCGTCCGGCGACTTCAGCCGGTATTTCATGTCCCAGATCTGGCGGGCGATGTCGCTCATGGAAGCCCAAACGTTCCCAATATGTTCCTACCACAAAATATTGTCGAAAGGGTAGAGATAAGCCCCGGTGGACGAGGGGCAAGCGTCAATATTTGTATCCGCCCCGGCTGTCATCGCCCTCTTGCAGGGCTCTGTTGAGATGCCCACAGGTTGCAATGCGTCCGCGGCTCGCCTGTCTTTGACCGGCGGGGAGGGTTCACGCAATCTTCGGCGTGCGGCAGGAATGGGGGCGATCATGGCCGAGTCACACGAAAGCGATGCGCAGAAGATCGAACGGGACCAGTCGCCGACCTGGATGGTCCGGCTGGGCATGGCGCTGGCCGGCGTCGTTCTCCTCGTCGCCGCCGCCATCGCCTCGCAGATGCATGTGATGCTGACCGGCATCTACGGCCAGCTGCTGCCCTGGGTGATCATGCTGGGCGTGCTTCTCGGCGCCGGCGCGGTCATCGAATCGATCAAGACTAGCGTCTGGATCACGTTGATCGCGGGCATCTCGATCGTCGCGGGCGCCTATTTCGTCACCGGTCGTTACGTCGTCAATCTCGACGCCTCGGCGCACGCGGTGTTCGTCGTCGACCGCTTCAGCGGCGAGACGCATTACTGCGACCAGGATTCCTGCACGACGCTGTCCGAAGGCGTCACGTTCAAGAAGGTCGTGAAACGCATCGAAGAGCACCACTGATGCGGCGGAGCAGAGCGGCCACTGCTCTGAGATTGCCGACACCGTTTCTGACTCAAAAACTTTTGCCTTTTCGGCGGGCGCGATGGCTAAATGGAATCGCGATCCCGACCGATTCGAGTTCATGGCCCTGGCCGCCGCCGAGCATTTGCCGACGAAGCACGAGATCTTGCGCGACGTGTTCGGCTTCGATGCATTCCGGCCCGGTCAGGCTGAGGCGATCGACGCGGTCTTGTCGGGCCGCAATTTGCTGTCCGTCATGCCGACGGGCTCCGGCAAATCGCTCTGCTTCCAGGTACCTGCGCTGTTGCTCGGCGGACTGACGGTCGTCGTCTCGCCGCTGGTCGCTTTGATGCAGGACCAGGTTGCGGCGCTGAGGCTCGCCGGCATCGCGGCCGATACGATCAACTCCTCGCGCGATCGCGAAGAAAACGTCGCCGCCTGGCGGCGTGTTGCGAGCGGCGAAACGCGTCTTCTCTATCTGTCGCCGGAAAGGCTGATGACGGCGCCGATGCTGGCCGCGCTCGGCAAGCTGCCCGTGCGGCTGATCGCAGTGGACGAGGCGCATTGCATCTCGCAATGGGGACCGGCGTTCCGCCCCGATTACGAGGCGCTGTCGCGCCTGCGCGACGCCTTCCCGCGCGTGCCGATCATGGCCTTGACCGCGACGGCCGATGAATCGACGCGGGCCGATATCGCCAAACAGCTCTTCGGCGGCAAGGTCGAGGCGATCGTGCTCGGCTTCGATCGTCCCAACATCAAGCTGACGGTGGCGCCGAAGCAGGGCTGGAAGCAGCAGCTGCTGTCGTTCGTCAAGGCGCGGCCCGGGCGCAGCGGCATCGTCTATTGCCTGTCGCGCAAGCGTACAGAGGAAGCTGCAAGCCTTCTCGCCGCCGAAGGCATCCGCGCGCTTCCCTATCACGCGGGCATGACCAAGGAGATGCGCGAGGCGAACCAGAACGCCTTCATGACCGAGCCGACCATGGTGATGGTCGCGACCATCGCCTTCGGCATGGGCATCGACAAGGGCGACGTACGCTACGTCTTCCACACCGATCTGCCGGCCAGCGTCGAAAGCTACTATCAGGAAATCGGGCGCGCGGGGCGCGACGGCGAGCCGGCGGAAGCGCATATGCTTTACGGTCTCGACGACATTCGCATGCGCCGGCAATTCATCGACCAGGAAGAGTCGAGCGACGAGCGCAAGCGGCGCGAACATCGGCGCCTCGGCGCGCTGGTCAATTATTGCGAAGCTTCGAGCTGCCGCCGGCGCATCCTCCTCGGCTATTTCGGCGAACAGGCGGAGCCGTGCGGACATTGCGACATGTGCCTGCATCCGCCGGCCCTCTCGGACGGAACCGAGCATGCGCGCCGCGTGCTCGAAGCGGTGTGCGCTACAGGCGAGCGTTACGGCGCAGGCCACATCGCCGACGTGCTGCTCGGCACCGAAACGGAAAAGACCATCGCCAGCGGCCACAATCGCCTTTCGGTGTTCGGCGCCGGCGCGGCGCTCAAGAACAAGGAGTGGCGTTCGCTGATCCGTCAGCTCGTTGCGGGCGGATTTCTTCATCACGACGTCGCAGGCTTCGGCGGCCTCAGTCTTTCCGACGAAGGGCGCGCGCTGCTGAGGGGCAGCGGCAGTTTCCGGTATCGCGCGGAGACCCGGCGCAAGGAACGTGTGGCGGCGACCGTCGCGGCGCTGACCGATGCGCAGGCCCAATTGCTGGCGGCGCTGAAGAAGCTTCGCCTCAAGCTCGCCGGCGAGCGGCAGCTTCCGGCCTATCTCATCTTCTCCGACAAGACGCTGGTCGAGATGGCGCGCGCGCAACCGAAGACCCTCAGCGAATTCGCGATGATCGGCGGCGTCGGCTCGTCGAAGCTCCGGGATTTCGGACGTGCGTTTGTCGAGGCCATCGCACAGCAGGAAGCCTAGGCGAGCGCCCGACTGTCGCCGATGTGTCGAACAGGCCGGGATACCCCGCGAAACTGCGCGATCGATTTACGCAGCGATAACTAAACGCGCGCGAAGTGCGGCCTTGTCTAACGCCGAAGCGCCGGTGTTATCCGGATATAAACCGCGGATCGTCATGTTTCCCTCCGCGCCCGCGAATGAGGGCAGCCAAACACTGGGGAGACAGTTCGGTGAGAAACATCCTTATTTCTGCAGTAGCAGTGCTTGTCCTCGGCCACGCGTCGGCGCAGGCGCAGAGCGCCACGGAGAACCAGGTCATCGTGAATTACGGCGACCTCGACGTCGCGACGGCGGACGGGGCGCAGATCCTTGTGAAGCGCGTCGAGATTGCCTCGGCCGAAGTTTGCGGCTATCAGCCGTCGCTCATGGACATCTCGGCGCTCCAGGCGTTCCGCGCGTGCAGCGCGGCTGCCGAGACCCGCGCCATCAAGACGCTGCCGGTCGAAGTCTCGCAGCACATCAGCGGCATCGTCGAGACGGTCGCCGAGCGCTAAGTTCCGCACGAATTGCTCGCCACGGAGACAGGCGTCTCCGTGGCGATGTCGTTTCAATGCATGCGGAAGCGGATCGGCACCTTCTTGGGGCCGGAGACGAAATTCGCTTCAGACAGCTTCGGTTCGCCGTCGAGTTCGACGCTCTCGAGCCTCGGCAGCAATTCCTCCCAGAACAGTCGCATCTCGAGCCGCGCCAGATGCTGGCCGAGGCACACATGCGCGCCGTAGCCGAAGGCCAGCTGCTTGTTCGGTGAGCGCTCGACGTCGAACCTGAACGGATCGGCGAAGATCTCCTCGTCGCGGTTTCCGGACGGATAGGACAGCAGCAGCCAGTCGTTCTTCGCGATCTTGTGCCCGCGCAGCTCGGTGTCCGCCATCGCCGTGCGCATGAAATGCTTCACCGGCGTCGCCCAGCGGATCGATTCCTCGACGAGACCCGGAATCAGCGCGGGGTTGTCCTTCACCTTGCGGAACTGATCGGGATTTTCCGCGAGCGCCCACAAGGCATGCGCGGTCGTCGACGACGTGGTGTCGTGGCCGGCCGTCGCGACGATGATGTAGTAGCTCATCGCTTCGAAAGCGCCGAGCGGCTGGCCGTTGACCTTGCCGTTGGCGATCACGCTGGCGACGTCGTCCTTCGGTTCCTTGCGGCGGTTCTCGGTGATAGCGCCGAAATAGGTGACGAAGTCCGCGATGACGGATTGCAGCGTGCCCAGCGCCGTTTCGGGGTCCTGCAATTGTCCGGCCGCGCGATTGAGATCGGGATCGTTGCTGCCGAACAGTTCCTGCGTCAGCTTCATCATCAAGGGCTCGTCCACTTCCGGCACGCCCAGGACTTCCATGATCACGTGCAGCGGATAGAGGAACGCGACGTCGCGCGCGAAGTCGCATTTGGTCCCCATGCCCGCCATGCGGTCGACCGCCGCCTTGGCGATCTCGCGCACGCGGAGCTCGAGCTTCTTGAGGTTCTGCGCGAGGAAATAGGGCTGGGTCAGCCTGCGATAGCCCCCATGCTCGGGATTGTCCATCTGCACGAGCGACTTCACGAGATGAGGCGAGCCGCCCATGATCTTGCGGACCTTCGCATCGATGTCGATCGAGACGAGCGTCGTTGCGCGCTCGCCGTTGTGGAACAGCTCGTTCTGCCGCTCGACTTCGAGGATGTCGTTGTATTTCGACACGACCCAGAACGGATCGAAGCCTTCCGGCTGCGCCACGGCGAGCGGCATTTCGCGGCGCAGGAATTTGAACGCCTCGTCCGCGCGCTTGCCGTCGGCATAGGCCTTGGGATCGACAATATCGACCGCGATCTCCTGCGGAATCCTCATGCCTCGTCTCCCTGATATCGCATCGAGGATAAAATGCGACGGCGGCGCGGGGCAACACAAGCAGCCGGCCGATCGTTGCTGCTTTCCGTAGCGGCAGGCTTGCGTCAGTCCGCGCCGTTGCCGTCGGCGCAGTAGCGCATCCGTCTTTGATCGAGCGGCTTGTCGAGCTGGGGCTCGACATACTGGCAGATCCGGGTGGTGTGGATGGCGCCGCTCGCCGTCTGATATTTGATGCAGGCCTGCACCACGAGCACGCCCTGCTTGTTTGCGATCCAGTCTTCGTTCGCGAGGCCGTCGGTCTGCGAAAAATGACGCGCCATGCTCGCCGAGGGAAAGACGACGGCGCCGTCCTCGGGCGAGATCAGCGCATCGCAGGTCGCGTTGCCGCCGGCGAACACGGCATCCAGCGTATTGGTCGAGACAGTCTCGGGCACGGTGCCGCTGCGCATCGCGATGACGACGCCGCGCGCCGGTTCGGTTCCGACATTGGCGTAGTTGAGCGTGACGTCGATGCGCGGCTTGCCGTCGCTCCTGAGCGGTGCGCGCACGATATGAATGGAGACCGGCGAGAGCCAGGGACGTCCGGTGGCGACAGCCGGCGTGGCGCCCGCACCGCGGACGAGGACCACAGCGAGCGCGGCGAGGCTTGCAACGCACAGCGTGGTCGAGACGATCGCAATGACGCCCAGCGTGCGCCGCGTGAAGAACCTGTCGAAATCTCCGGCCGCGAGCGCGGCGAAGCGTTCGCGCATGCCTTTCCACGCCACGCCGCCGAGCTCCCGGAGTCCCAGTGGAAGTGATACGCGCATCGCCCGCCCCCGGACATGTTAGTGCGGCGGCGGCGAAATTGTCACGCCGGGCGCGGCCGATTCTCCAGAAGGATGCGCGCGGCGGTGACGAAGAAGCTCAGCCAGTAGATGGCGAGCGCGATCGCGGCGGCGACGTCATAGGCGATATCGACGCCCGGCACCGGCTCGATCGGAATGGCGATGATCCCGGCGCCGAGCGAGGCCGCCACGCGCAGGCACAAGGCCGTCGCCACGCGCCGCAACGAACTGCCGGCCGGCATCCGGAAGGCCGCGATGACGAGCAGCACGAACAAGACCGCCATGGCGCCGACGAAGATCAGAAGATCGGCGAAGATGTGGGTGACGGCGGAGAGGATCGGCATGGCAGGGCTCCCGTTCGCGGGGCGACTTTAACCGCGCACTGATGGCGCAATGATGGCATCCGGGAGCGCCTGGAGGAGGTGTCGAACAGAGCGACGGAGGGGGCAACCTGACGCCGGCCGCGCGGGCGCTCGGCAATCTCCCTGCGCGAAGCCGGCGGACGATGATCTACCCGAACACGGCCGGGGCGATGTGATGGCTGTCGATGCGCCGAGCCGGCGGAAGATCGCGGTCGGGGAGGCCCGGCGCCGCCAGATTGGGCCTCGCCGTGATCGTCTTCGCGGCGGCGGACAGGAAGCGCGCCATCTGCGTCGCGAAGATATCGTCGAGCGCGTCGCGGCCGGCCGGCGTGAAGGTCACCGTGCCGTGCCTGCTGAAGGTCAGGAGGCCTTCGTCGCACGCCGCGTCGATCAGCCGGCGCACATGGATGCGCGAGACCCCGAAGCGCCGCGCCGACGCCGACAGCGAAATGGGAATCGGCCGCAGAGGCGGAAACTTGTCGTCGGGATTTGCGGCAATGAGGCTGTGCACGATCTGTATGCCGGCATTCCGGTGCAGGAAGACGCGAATAAAGGGGCGCTCCAGATCGGTCAGATTGGCCGCCTCGAGGAAATTGCGGCACAGCTCTACCGAATAGGTCTCGAATACGCCCGGGCTGTCGAACCGCGCGATGATCAATTCCGCCGCCGGCTCGAGAACCTCGACGGCGTCGAGGACCGCGCGCAGGTGGTTGCGCCAGGTGTTGAGGAAGCGATGGGTGCAAACATAGAGCGCCGGCGCGCCTTTCCTTTGGTGCGCGGCGCGCTCGACATAGCCGAGATAGCGCAAGTACAGCAGCAGCGCGCGGGCGCGCCCGGGGCTGACCAGTCCGAACGACGCGCACAGCGCCTTGAGGCGCGGCAAGGTCAGCCCGCCGGAGAAATGCAGATGCGCCGCGCACAGGGCGGCTGCGTTGCGGCCCGCATCCTTCAGGAGGCCGTCGAGCAGGCGATCGGAATCGCCCTCCGCCAGCATGCTGACGGCGAAAGTCCTGATCGCCTTCGGATAGCGCGGATCGGATTTGAGCCGCACCAGAGTCTCGGCGCCGCCTGTTTCCCACCGCAGAAGCGACGCAAGCGCTGAATTCAGCACAAATCGATCCGCTACAGCCCCGACGTGACGGTTACAGAGTCGGGCGCTGTCCCGCAAGCATGGACGATCATAGTTGAACGGGTTGCGACAATTCCGTATGCCCGCTGACGCGCGTGTCTGTGCGGCCGGCGCATGGCGCAACGAAGGAACGACAGGGTAGAAATCGCGGATGCGCCGCTGCGGCAATGTTGTCGAGCCTCGCACGCGCGCCGCGCGGTTGCGGCATATGGAATGCGGGCCTAATCTTCTTCGCGAATATTGATCGCGTCCGAAGGGTTCGATGACCGATCGCTTCTGGTCTCTTGTGCTGCCCGCGCTGACGACGGCGGTCGTCTTTGTCTCATCAGCGCCGGCGCAGACGCCGCCCACAAAGCCGCCCGAAAACGTAATCGTCACGGGCCACAAGCCGGCCGAAGACATCGACAACATCGTCTCGCATTTCATCGACCGGCACGCCGCGCCCAATCGCAAGACCGGCCAGTACATGCGCGACGATATCGGCCCGATCTGTCCCATCACGCTCGGGCTGCCGGAGGCCTTCAGCACCTTCGTGTCGAAACGCGTCCTTTCCGTAGCGGCAAGTGTCGGCGCCAGGACGGGCACGCCCGGCGCCTGCCGGCCGAATGTCGAGATCCTGTTCACCGATCAGCCGGAACAGGTGGTCAAGGCGCTGTCCGAACGCACGCACGGCGCCATCCTCGGCATGCATTATGTGCACGAGCGGCCGCAGCTGCTGGAGGTCACCCATCCGATCCAGAGCTGGTACGTCACCGCGACGCGCATGGACGAGAATGCCATCGAGCCGGTGACGAGCTACGGCCAGGACTACAGCGTCAAGCCGTCCGACGACAAAACCCCTGTCTTCGACGACGCCTATCGCAATGCGCCCGATCGCGTGGCGCTCGGCTCGAAGATCCCGATGCGCCGCATCAGCGCGATCGCAAACGTGCTGATCGTGGCGGACCTCAAAGAGGTCGGCGGCCACGAGATCGGCCCCGTTGCGGACTACATCACGATGCTGGCGCTGTCCGAGCCCGTTTCGCTCGATTCCTGCAACGAGCTTCCGAGCATTCTCGATCTGATGTCGAACGGCTGCGGCAGCCGCGCCAAGCCGGACAAACTCACCGACAGCGACATGGCCTATCTCGAAGCCCTCTACGCCGCCGACTTGGGCGCGAAGACCAACGCCGCGCAGAAGGAAAGCATCGAAGGCGGCATGAAGGGGGAGATGGGGAAATAGAAAACGCGCGGTGCGCGAGGAGCGTCGGTCCGCAGGCTCCGACGCGTCTGCGGCGGCGAGCCTTGACCTGCAATTTTGCGCCGGCCGCGAGAACCCCTCACCCGCCCCTCAGCAGGATGAGTGTCCTGTGCCTCGCATCCCTCTCCCTCAAGGGGAGAGGGGGGAATTCAGCGC
>Ga0335070_10008031_pt1 | contig 12380 bp, 15 predicted proteins | sample Lox_Sample_13_FD_206722 | JGI IMG/M metagenome (GOLD analysis project Ga0335070, IMG submission 206722) | Soil microbial communities from Loxahatchee National Wildlife Refuge, Florida, United States - Lox_Sample_1.3 | ecosystem: Environmental > Terrestrial > Soil > Wetlands | place: USA...
GAGACGCGCATGCCGAGGTCATGGCGCTCGCCGACCGGCTCGCCAGCCCGATCGGCCACTCGCTGCGCGGCAAGGAGTGGATCCAGTTCGACAATCCCTACGACGTCGGCATGACCGGACTGCTCGGATACGGCGCCTGCTACGACGCGATGCACGAGGCCGACCTGCTGCTGCTCGGCACCGACTTCCCCTACGATGCCTTCCTGCCTCAGCGCCGGACGGTGCAGGTGGATCACGATCGGAGCCGTCTCGGCCGCCGGACGCCGCTCGGAGGCGTCTGCTGGCTCTCGTTCGGCGAATTCACGGTCCATCAACACGCGCGCTGCGGCTCACCGCTGTATGGAGGAGTCCAAGCGGAGTCCAGCCGCTTCTGCGCCCTCCCAACCCAGCGGAATTGCGACGTCAGTTGGTGGGCCGCCCGGGACTCGAACCATGGCCGATCTCCGCAATTCCGCGAGGTTACGGGCGAAGTGGAGGAGTGCGAGAGGAGTGCGGGCGTTTGGCGATGAGGGGGCCACCTCATGGCTCCTACCCTGCCTCGTCTCGCCGCCCTGACCGCTGCGCGCCGCGGCTGCGCCACGACACCCACGACGGCGCGCTCAGGGCTTGCCGTACTCGTCGTGGCGGCGCCACCAGGGGCCCGTCTCGTTGCGCCCCTTCGGTGCGCGATCGAGCCACTGGTACATGCCCCAGAGCCCGTCCAGTCCGCGCGCATACGCGGAATAGGTGTGGTAGACGACGCCGTCTTCGAGCGCGAACGCGCTCATGCCCGGCCGCTCGCGCGTGTACGTGGCAGGGTCGGTTCCGCTCATGGCCGCGTGGGCGCTAGATCCCTCTCCGCCACCCTTCCAGGCCGCCTCGCCCCGGTAGTTGTACTCGATGCCTCCGTCGCGCTGCTGTTGCTCCTCGGTGAAGCGGACGCTGAAGTCGGCGTTGAAGTCGCTGCCGAACGAGGATGCCCACGGGAACGTCCAGCCCATCCGCCGCTTGTATGCCTGCAGCTTCGCGAGAGGCGCCCGCGACACCGCCGACAGCGTGACGTCGTGGTGGGCCAGGTGGACGACGAAGCCGTCGAACCCGTCCGCGATCGCCGAACAGGACGGACATCCGGCCGTGTAGTCGGGTCCGAACATGAAGTGGTAGACGAGGAGCTGCGAGCGCCCCCGGAAGAGGTCCGCCAGCGAGGCGCTCCCCTCGTCGGTCTCGAATCGATACTCCTTGTCGATCCGAACCCACGGCAGCTCCTGCCGACGCTTCGCTAACTCGTCGCTGCGCCGCGTGAGTTCCTTCTCCGCCTCGAGCAGCTCGAGCCGGGCTGCGAGCCACTCTTTACGTGTCCCGGTTCTGTGCTGACCCATCGCCCGTCTCTCCCTCGTTCGCGCGTGGCGCGAGTGTCTGGGGGACTCCTCACTGAAATATCCCGACATGCTCGCGGAGGAATTCGCCGGAGCTCACGGGGCGCTTCTTCGCGATGCGCTCGACGACGTCGGTGGCAGCCGAGAACTCTCCGCGCCGACAGCGGACGTCGAGCTCGAGGATGGCCTGGGCCTGCCAATCCGGCATTCCGGCCTTGATCATGCTCTCCTTGTAGACGGCATCCGAGAGCGATCGATGGCCAATCGGTCGTCCGAGAACGTCTGAGAACTTGCTGGCGATTGCCTCGTAGCTGAGGCGTTCCGGTCCTGTGACGAGATAGATCTCGCCGGCATGCTGGTCGATCGGCTCGGTGAGCGCCGCAGCGGCGACGGCCGCAATATCCGCCGCATCTACGTGCGCCGCCTCTCCCCCTCCCGCAGCGTTGGAGATCAATCCATCCCTCTTGATCGCGTCGGCTGACCAGAACAGGTTCTGCATGAAGAAGCTCGGCTGCAGGATCGTATAGGCGAGGCCCGACTCGATGAGGGCGACCTCGGCACGCCCGTGAACGCGCGCGAAGAACGCCTTCGAGCCGGGATGTGCGCCGATGGCGGAGAACTTCACGATGTGGCGGACTTCGGCCTCGCGCGCCACCTCGATGAGCCCCTCCTCGAGCTCTCCCATCCGCTCGTGGACCGCGGCGAGCAGGAAGACACGCTCGACCTCCTTCATGGATGTGCGCACCGAATCCTTGCGCGCGAGGTCTCCCTCGAAGATCTCCACTTCCGCCGGAAGAAGCTTGCGCGCGGAATCCCTTTCGCGCACGAACGCTCGAACGCGTGCGCCCTTCTCGAGGCTCTTCTTTACAACTTGGAGTCCGTTCGTCCCCGTGGCGCCTGTGACCAGGATAGTCATCGATCCTCCGCTTCACTCAGGCAGCGAACACCTGACGAACCGGAGTTGATCGAGTCGTCCCCGGTCGCTGCACCCGCGACGATCGTCTCCCGACGTCACGCCGCGGCCGTGTGCAGCGAGTCGGCTTGCTGCGAGAGCGTCTTCTGCCAGGCCGGCAACGCACAGAGCCCCGCGAACCAGCGCTGGATCTCGCCGTAGAGCTCGATCGGGTAGTGCGCAGCCTCGGCGATGTTCATGGCAGCGCCCAGGGAGAAGTCTGCGAGCGTCAGGGTGTCACCCACCACGAACTTCCTGTTCCAGAGCTGGCCATCCAGGACCTTGGCCACGCGATGAAAGGCCTCGGTTCCCTTGGCGATCGCCTCGAGGTCCGGCTCCTGGATTCCGAGGACGAGCGGCTTCGCCACGTACTCGAACGCGAAGACGGCACAGGCCGGATCCCAGTGCGCGAGGTCCCAGAATTGCCAGCGCGTGACGTCGATCCGCGCGCGCTCGTCCTTGGGCAAAAGGCCGCTCTCCGGCCGCTTCGAGGCCAGATACTGGCCGATCGCGTTCGACTCCCACAGCACGTAGTCGCCCTCCTTGAGCGTCGGCATCTTCATGTTGGGATTGAGGGCGGCATACGCCGGGGTCTTCTGATCGCCCTTGCGGAAGTCGATCATGCGCAGCGTGTAGTCGAGGCCGAGATGGTTGGCGACGGCCATCACCTTGAAGGCGCGCGGGCTCGGCGGGAAGACGTAGAGCTCGATGCTCATGAGGGGCTCCTTGTGGTTTCGAGGATGGAATCGAATCACCAGATCGTGGACATCGAGGCCGGCGGGTCACGCCTCGGCTTCCTTCCGGAAGAGCTCGAGCAGACCGGGCCAACCGCCGTCCACGTCCTTGCGCATGGAAGCGCCGGCATCCGCGCCCATCTGCTCGAACTTGCGATGTTCGAGCTCGACGAGCGTCGCATCTGGTCCGTCGGCGACGAAACGGACCTCGACCTCCGAGCCGATCGTCAGGTCCGGCTTCCACTCCGCGTTGATGTCCCAGCTGACGACGAAGCGATGGGGCGGATCCCAGAGCAGGATCTTGCCCACATCGGCCTGCGAGCCGTCCTCGGCGAGCTCGTACCAGCGCCCTCCGAGATTCGGCTCGAGGACCATGGCCTTCATCGGCGCCTTGCCGATTCCCGCCTTCGTCGGCCACCAGCGTCCGAGCCCGGACGTGAAGACCTCGAATGCGCGCGCCTGACTCGCGTGGACGCGAACACTCTTGCGCACCGGCGCGATGGTGATTGTACGCGTCATGTTTCGTCCTCCTCCTCTCGATCCGTTTTGCGTTCGACTTCGGCCTGGAATGCGGCCAGTGCCTGATCCCAGAACTGGTTGAGCCAGGTGCGCAGCGCCCCGAGCCCCTGCGGGTCGATGTAGTAGACCCGCCGCGTTCCCTCCGGCCGGTCCGCCACGAGCCCCGCCTCCTTCAACACCTTCAAGTGCTGCGAAACCGCGGGGCGGCTGACGGGCATCCCTCGCGCGATCGCGCCGACCGCCTTCGGTCCCGACTTGAGCCGCTCGAACACCCGGCGGCGCGTGGGGTCGGCCAGCGCCGCGAGCGACTTTCCGTAAGCCATGCCTTACAGTAAGCTGTTGCTTACGCGTTGTCAAGGGGAATCGCTCTGGCCTTCCACCTCGCGCTCGAGGGTCGGCAAAGGCGTGGCCAAAGGCCCCTCCCGGAGCGGTCGCCACGCTGGGCCGGCCAACCGTCGGGCGCATCCAGCCGGGATGGTTCTGCCCTACCGCGAGAACACCACGACGATCTGATTCGCCCACAGCGGAAGCAGCGTCGCGAAGTACCCTACCATCCACGTGAGCCCAACGAGGCCGCCCCACGCAGTGGCATCGGTCGTCCGGTTCCTCTCGCGAATCGATCGCCGCAGACCTTCGCCGAGCAGCTTCCATGACACGCGCGTCGCGGGTCGCAGCGTCTCGCCGGCTCGCCTCGCATCCGCGATCTGGAGTCTCAGATTGGCGACCTGCCACGACAGATACACCAGGCCAAAGAGCAGGTTGATGTGGATGAGGATGCCGGCGCTACCGAGCGCGTCGCGGGTCAAGTAGAGACCGGCGCTCGCGACCGCGTTCGCCGCGACGAGGATCGCCCAGCCGAGCTCTTCCCAGAAGTACAGCGCGAGCCGGCCGGTCAGGATCGCGCCCCAGACGAAGACCTGGGAGATCACCACCTGCACGACCATCAGCCAGGAGAGAGCATCCACCCATCCGAGCCGATCGACGTTGAGCAGGCGGAGCACGTGGGATAGCTGGTAGATGAAGGCGACCTCCGCGAGGGTCGCAAGCAGGCGGGTCAGGAAGATCGATGAGAGTGGTGTGTCGTGGAAGACAACGTTGCCCTTGTACTGGTTCGGGAAGAGGCAGCGGAAGGCGGATACCGCGAAGAGGGTCTGAGCAGGGACGAGGAGATGGGGATCGGCCGCGTTCCCGGGCGGCACGACCGTGTTCGCGAGGAAGTAGAGGTTGACGAGCGCCCCGAACTTCAGGAGCCAGAGGAAGATCGTGAAGTCTTGGAACATCGTTGGGTCGCATTTCGAGCCTGCGGGCGACTGCGGACGATCGCGGGGAGAAGCCTGACAGCGGATTCGTTCATAGCACGCCTCTTCTGCAGCCCACGGGCGCGGCTCGCCGGCGTTGAAGGATCAAGGTGCTTGGCCGCTTGCGAGCCTTCGGTCTCAACAGAGCGCTAACGCGGCTCGTTGATCCCGACGCCACGCGCAAGTCCAAGATCGTCGAGTTCGTCACGCGCGGTGACCTCGGCCTGGTCGGCACCGCCTGCAGCCCCGCAGCCGACCACGGGAGCTGAGCTTGAGCCGACGACCGCTCCCGGTTCAATTCTACTTCGGCGCCCGGTCAAGCGATGACGACGATCTTCTGGTGGCTCCCGAACGCAGCCGGCCTTGCCCCGGTTTCCGGGCGCTCTCCGGCGGAACCCGGGACTCTCGGGCCAAGGAGCCTGGTCAGCCCCTCGCCCGCAGCCGCGCAAGGGTGATGAGAGTCGCGGCGAGGAGCAGATTGGCGGATGGCTCGGGAACGACGGCGACGTTGTTCGCCGCCGCGATGAGCTGAACCTCCGAGAGCATGACCGGACCGCCCGTCAACGAGGTATAGGTCGTGTGGATCTCGAAGCCGTCGAACTGGAACGAGGTGTTGGTCAGGTCGACCGCGAGGAGGCCGCCCGAGATCTTACCGGCGTCCGCACCCATCGCGTCAACAGGAAGAAGGGCATCGAGATTCCCGACCACCCCGGTGAGGGACGTGAGAGTGCTCGATTGCTGGATGGTCGTGTCCGGGGCGTCTGGCTGCAGGATGAAGACAAACTCCTCGTTCCCCGAGAAGAACGCGCCGCTTTGGAGCGCGAGCGCGAACCCGCCCGAGAAGGAGACGTTCACGGTGACATCGTCTCCCTGGTTCAGTGCGATCGGGGGAAACGCGATCACCTCCGACGTCCACTGCTTCCCGAGATTGAGGGAGGCGTCGGCGACGTTGTGGATGGTTCCGAGGGAGGGGTCGGTCGTGAGGTTCAGCGTGAGGGAAGAGGCTCGCGCGCGGCCTGGGGCGATCGCTGCGATCCCCACTAGCAGGAGGGCGGAGAGGAGGAGGGCGGAGCCCAGAGCTCGTGCGTGGGACATTGTGAACACGCATCCCTCGTAGGAAGAGTGGTCCAGTCCGTGCGGATGTGGCAGCACTCGATGGTCGCGTTGGGTCCGACTCGTTCTCGGACCGCTACACCCTGCCATACGAACGCGCTCCGCTCCCGTGGACGGGTTTCTCTAGGACCGCGGCGCTGGCGCGGCGCCGCTGAATCAGCGCATCGAGCGACCAGGGCCCCGGACCGGCGGCGAGGAGATAGATGCAGGTCATGATCTGGGCGTACTCGGAGCGAATCTCGTGCAGCACGGCCCACCCCCCCATGACCGGCGGGGAGGGTGGCGCGGGCAGCGGAGAGTGACCCAGGTACAGCGAGATCTTGGTGGAGAGCATCGCCACCATCATCTCGATGATGAACGGCACACTGATGAGCCGCGTTCCCAGGCCGCTCATGAGAAGAAGGCCGCCGCCGATTTCGAGCACGGCGATCGCGGGCGCGAGCACCTCGGGCATCGGCATGCCCAGCTTGGTGAACCGGCCCACGCCCTGGTTCGCATACGCGAACTTCAGCAGTCCCTCCCAGAAGAAGACCGCCCCCGCCATCAGTCGCAGCGCGATCGTGGCTCTGGGGCCGGACGTCGGGGGGTAGACGAAAAACCGAATGGCTTCCTGAATCTTCATGGATCGTTCCTTCGCTGGTTGGGCATCCTTCGATGCTTCGCCCAACACAACGCTCAACTCGAAAGAGGGTTCCATTCACCCTCTCGGGAACCTCTTGCCTGCCTCAGACGTTGTATGTCGGAACAGAAGCGAGGTAGGGTCGATGCGTGGAGCGAGGAGGAGCCGATGAGGTCGTGCGTCAGGCGCTCGCGCACGCGGACGCGCTCTACAACTTCGCGCGGTGGTTGGCGCGCGATCCCGTGGAGGCCGAAGACCTGGTGCAGGAAGCCTACATGCGCGCGCTAGGCGCGGCGCCGCAGTTCGAGCCGGGGAGCAACCTGAAGGCGTGGCTCTTCCGCATCCTGCGCAACGCCTTCATCGATCGCCGCCGGCGGTCGCAGCGCGAGGCCTCTTCCCGGTACGTCGAGGACGTCGACGCGGACGGCGAGCCGATAGAGCCCGCGATCAGCGAGCTGCAGCTCGATCAGATCCGGGCGCTGGTTGCCGAGGACGTCTCCGCCGCAGTTCATTCGCTTCCGGAAGCGTTTCGGACGGTCATTCTGCTGGACCTCGAAGGGATGACGGAGGCAGAGGTGGCGAACGTGTTGGGCTGCGCGACGGGAACCGTGAAGTCGAGGCTCTCGCGCGCGCGGGCGGCGTTGCGCGAGCGGCTCGCCGCGTATCGCCCGTAGGCACGAGAGAGCTCGGTATGGACTGCAGCAAGGCGCGAGAGCTGAATCTGGACGGGCTGCGAGGGCGTCTCGCGTCCGGGTCGGCAGCCGAGCTTCGAGAGCACCTTTCCACGTGCGCTCCGTGCCGCGACCACGCGGATGCCGAGCGCGTCCTGAGCGAAGTGCTGGACGCGCGCCTGCCTCAGCACGCTGCGTCCCTGGCGCTCAAGCGGCGTCTTGCCGCCAGCTGGCCGACTTCCAGTCGGGCGGCTCCAGCCCCGCGGCGCATCTGGAGGCCTGCGTGGGCCGGCGCGAGAGCGATCGCCGCGGCCGCTGGCGTGGCCCTTGTCGTCGGGGGCTCGACGGCATTCTTCGTCCAACAGCGCTCCGAGCTGAGCCAGTTGGAGAGTGAGACCGTGAACGACCACCTGCGCATGCTCGGGGGCACCCCGCTTGCCCAGGTGGCCGGCGGACTCCACGAGGTCAAGCCATGGTTCGGCGGCAAGCTCGACTTCGCGCCCGCCGTGCGGTTCGCCGGAAACGACGACTTCCTACTGCAGGGCGGCGCGGTAGAGCCCTTCCTCGATCGGCGAGCTGCGGTCTTCGTCTACAAGCGGCGGCTCCATACGGCCTCGCTCTTCGTCGTCCAAGCCGATGGGCTCGCCTTCCCGACGAGCTTGCGCGCGGGAATTGTTCGGGGCTTCAGCGTCGCGCTCTGGAAGGCAGGTGGCCAGGGATACGCGCTCGTCTCCGACCTCAACCTTCCCGAGCTCCTCGATCTGCAAGCCAAGATTGCATCGCCCTGATGGGAGGCGTCTGCTCGCTATCGAGCGGCGAAGTCGAATGGCGATCCTTCGTTTCGGTTCGAGGTCTGGCCGGAAGCAGCGAGGAGACATCCATTGGCGCTGAGTAGAGGCAAGGGGATCGTAGACACGCCCAGCAATCACTCGGTAGACGAGACCGTGAAGAGGCTCAAGGAGATCCTCGTCGCGAAGGGGATCACCCTGTTCGCATGCGTCGATCACAGCGGGGAAGCGGAAAGAGCGGGTATGAAGATGCTCCCCACCAAGCTGCTGATCTTCGGGACTCCCAAGGCCGGCACTCCCATCATGTTGGCCGTTCCCGGCATCGCCATCGATCTCCCGCTCAAGATCCTGATCTGGCAAGATGGCGACGGAAGAGCCTGGGTCTCCTACAACAGCCCGGAATATCTGCAGGAGCGGCACCACGTGCCCGAGGAGTTGATGCAGGGTCTCGCCGCAGTCGAGGCATTGGTGGCCAAGGCGATCGAGTAGCAAGCACTCGTCCCACCCGGCGGGGTTTCCCGGAAGCTCCTGCGAACGAGCGACCGCAAAGCCGCTAGAAGGAACTAAGCCCTCGCAATTCGTCGCGGCACGCGTTGCTAAATTCTCGCAGCGGATTCATCGCGTCGTTGTCCAAGGATCTCGTGCACGTCGCGAAGGGCCTTGTTCGGCGCGAGATAGGTCTCGATGATCACGCGCACAACTCTGTCTGCGCTAGCCTATTCTCCGTTCCAACCCCGCGAAACGGCGACACAATGTGGTGGGTCGCCCAGGGCTTGAAACCCTGCGGCGGCTGGTTCACTCGATGATCTTCTTTTCACGCAGCCGCCTGAGCGCCGACGCGATCGTCGCGGGCTCGAGCTTCGCGTACTTCTCGATCGATCGAGGATCGCGGTGGCCCGCGAGCGCCGCGAGCACCCGGGCAATGCGGCACCGATCACCACCGCGCCCACAGTTCGGCGCTGCGCGCGATAGCACGGCGGGGGGTTGTAGGCCGCCCCGCGAATCCACACTCCTCGGAGCCGCGAAGGGTACTCGCCGAGGCACTTGCCTAGGTGCTTTAACGGACTCGGGTGTTCCCTCGGGGGATAACCGAGAACGCCGTGAAACCGCACCAGCGAAAGAATCGACGGGCCCGAACCAAGCGTCTGGGCCGCTTGACTGCTTTCTCGAGGTGAATATTCCAAACGGCCATCGGATCGCGGTTGCCCCTGTGATGCTCGGCGGGTCCGAGTATCTGAGGCAGCAAAGCTCGAAGGAGAACTTCCATGGCTTCCTTCCTGGGTCGCGTGGAGCCCCGGCCTGAAGATCCGTGGACCACGTTCGAACGGCTGCAGCGTGAGATGCAGAGCCTGCTGGCGCCGGCAGGTTGGCGCGAGCTCCCTCTCGACGCATCCCGCGTGTTCCCACCCACGAACCTCTACGACGCCTCGGAGAGCCTCGTTCTAATGGCCGAGCTTCCCGGCGTGCGCGAGAGCGACCTCGACATCTCTGTCCAAGGCAACCAAGTCGTCCTGCGCGGGCAGCGGAGCATCCAGTATCCCGAGGGCGCGAGCGCTCACCGTCGCGAGCGACAGGTCGGCGCGTTCCACCGCACGGTGGAGTTGCCCTTCGTCGTGGATGCCGACAAGGTGGATGCCGTCTATCGGCACGGCGTGCTGATCCTCCACGTCCCCAAGCCCCGCGAGCATCAGCGCCGCCAAGTCCAGGTGCGCGCAAGCTGACCAAAGAGGAGGACCTCGACATGATGTCCAACGAGCTTCAGCAATCGCCGGATCGCGCCATGGAGGTGCGCGGGAAGGAAGCAGTACAACGGGAGGGCATGCGACCGGGCTGGGTCTTCCGCCCCGACGTGGATATTGTGGAGAAGCCGGAGGAGTACGTGGTCACTGCGGACCTTCCGGGCGTCGGGGAGGAGGATCTCCAGGTCCATCTGGAAAAGGGTGTCCTCACGATCGAGGCGCAGCCCTCGGTACGGCCTGAGGACCGCTGGCAACCGCTCCATCTCGAGTACCGAATCGGGGGCTACCGCCGCGAGTTCGCGATGAGCGAAGCGGTCGATGCGCAGGGCATCTCGGCGCGCATGCGCGACGGCGTCCTCGAGATCCGACTGCCAAAGCCCAAACCACATCAGCCGCGGCGCATCGCTGTCACACGAGGCTGAGCCCTACCGGGAAGGGCGGCGACACGTCCTCGCCCGGCTCGCCTCTCTCAGGGCGTCGCAAAGGCGTCCCAGCCGCCGCCAAGGGCCTTGTCCAGGGCGACGAGATCCGTCGACACGCTCGTCTCGCTCTGGGCCAGATCGGTCTGTGTTTGATAGAGATTCCGCTGCGCAAGGAGCACGTTCAGGAAATCGGCGAGGCCTCGCTCGTAGAGCGCCGTCGCATGATCGAAGGCGCGCTGGTTGGACCGGACGGCCTCGGCAAGCGTCTCTCTTCGGTTGCGCTCCCGGGTGAACGCGACGATCGCGTTCTCCACGTCCTCGAGTGCGGTCAAGATTGTCTGCCGGTAGGTGAGGAGCGCCTGCTGCGCCTGGGCGTTGCGGACCTCGATAGTGCCGACAATCTGGCCGCCCTGGAAGATGGGCCAGGTGATCGACGGGCCGAACGACCAGAGCTTGCTGCCGGCCGTGAAGAAGTCGCTGGCCGCGATGCTCTCGAGGCCCGCGCTGCCGACCAGCGAGAACTTCGGGTACAGGTCTGCGGTCGCCACCCCGACCTGTGCCGTCGCGGAAGCGAGCTGCCGCTCGGCGCGGCGGATATCGGGCCGCCGGCGAAGGAGATCCGACGGCATGCCTGCTGGAAGCTCGGACGGCGCCGCGGGAATGGGTCGGCTCTCGGACAGCTCGGCCACCAGCGTCCCGGGGTCTTGGCCCAGCAGCACGCCGAGCCGATGCAGGGACTGCGCGTAGGAGATCTCGAGCGTCGGAACGTTGGATGCCGTCGTCTCGACCTCCGCCTCGGCCTGTGCGACGTCGAGGTCGGCGGCGAGCCCGCCCTGGTAGCGTGCCCGAGTCAGCTCGAGGGTGTCCTCTTGTGAGGCCAGGTTGCTCCGCGCCACGTCGAGCTGGCGTTGGAAGCCGCGCAGCTCGATGTAGTTGCGCGCCACGTCCCCCAACAGCGTGAGCAACACGTCGTCGCGGTCGTAGATCGACGCTCCGAGATTGGCGTTTGCCGCCTCGACCGAGCGCCGGATGCCACCGAAGACGTCGATCTCCCAGCTAGCATCGAAGCTCGATTGGAAGAGATTGCTCGGCGAAAATGACTGGCCGCCAAACGATCCTGTCGCGGCTGATGATCCCGCCCCGCCCGACGCGTTCTCGCTCGGAAGGCTGCGCGTGAACTGACCGCCGGATGTCGCCTGGGGCCAGAGCGGCGCTGCTGCAACGGTCCGATTGGCCCGGGCCTCGCGCACGCGGGCCTCGGCGTTCTGCACGTCGAGGTTCGCTCGGACCGCCCGGTCGACCAGCGAATCGAGCTCTTCGTCCCCGAACACGGTCCACCAGCGGGAGGGTGTCTCCGGAGCGCCTTCGCCCATCGCGGGGGCCTCGCTCCAGCGTGCCGGGACCTCCACCAGAGGCACGTGATAGTCGGGACCGACGGCACAGCCTGCCACGGCGAGCGCCAGCAGCGCCGCTCTCAGTGCGCCGGTTCTCGTCATGACGCATTCCCCGCGAGCTGTTTTGCCCGCACGGCCTCGAGGGGAGGCGCCTCGATGAACACGTCCATCTGCTGGCCGACGTAGACCGGAAGCGCACCCTCGTCGAAGCTGTAGATCACCTCCAGCACCCGCGTGTCGACGCGCTCGGTGGTGTCGCCGGTGAGCGACTGCTTCGGGATGACGTACGGCTCGAACCGCTCGAAGCGCAGGGTCGTCTTCAGGTCCGGGTTGCCGCGGACGAACGCGACCGCTGCGGCGCCCGGCCGAAAGCGCCACGCATCGTTCTCGTCCACGTCGACGCGGACGTGCAGCCGGGTGTCGTCCCCGAGCAGCATGAGCGGGGTCGCCAGCACGCCCCCCTGGGCGAACTCGCCGAGCCGGGTCTTGATCTGCAAGATTTCCCCCGGCACGAGGGCTCGGATCGTCCGGCGCGCGATCTCGATCTGGGTCTGCTCCACTTGCGCTTTCGCCGCTTCGAGGGCGGCTCCGTCGACTACCACGGCATCGCGGCGGTTCTGCAGCTCCTCGACGCTGATCGCGCGCTTGTCCGGCACGCTCTCGGCTCGCCCGAGCTGGTGCTTGGCCTGCGCCAAATTGGCCTCGGCCTCCTTCACGTTCGCCTCCGCGACCAGCAGGTTGGCCTGAAGGTCTCGGTCGTCGATCTTGAAGAGAGG
>Ga0335070_10008033_pt1 | contig 12380 bp, 11 predicted proteins | sample Lox_Sample_13_FD_206722 | JGI IMG/M metagenome (GOLD analysis project Ga0335070, IMG submission 206722) | Soil microbial communities from Loxahatchee National Wildlife Refuge, Florida, United States - Lox_Sample_1.3 | ecosystem: Environmental > Terrestrial > Soil > Wetlands | place: USA...
GATTTTCGTCCTGAAGGGCAAGCCACAAGCGGGACTACCATTCTTGTGTCCAGGTGCTATCTTGGGTTATGTGATAGCAAGTCTAGTTTTAACTCATGGTTTGGCAGCGCTTTCACTAGCGTTTTAGAGAACTATTTATCTGCTAATTTAAGCAAAAGAAGCCAACGCCACCATAGCGAACGGAGCAATTAGCGAAAGTACGAGCCCATTCGAAAACGCCAGAATGAGCGTATCTTTTCCACAATACCGCATAATAACGCCCAGAGTGGTATCCATTGTCGTTCCGCCGCCCGAAGCCACAGGCGCGTATCGATCAAGCTTCACCATCAGCGGAATCGTCGTTATGGTAATGAGTTCTCGCAAAAAGTTGGCTGTAAAAGCTAATGTGCCCCATTTAGGTCCCATAAGCTGTCCCATCATCGGACCGGCCAGGGTGTACCACCCGTAACCTGAGCTGACAGCTATCGTACCCGCAAGATTGAGTTGAAGTATCAAAGCTGCTAACAAGCCACCGACAATGCTTCCTAAGACGACTAGAAATGGAAAGGCAAAGATTCGGACACCGGTTTTGCGCATCTTGTCAACCGCGGCTTTGTCAAGGGCAAATGAGAATCCAAATACGAAAAGCAACGCAATGAGCGCTACAGCGAAAAGCTGGTCCGAAATTAAGCCGTTTGGAACAGCATTAATGAAGTTGTTGTTAACGTATCCAGCAACACAGCCTATGATGAGGGCGGCTAGAATCCACTTTATCAACTACGTTTTCACCAGCCGCTTCCCTGCCTTAACGAATATTATGCTAAACATGATGGCTAACGCTGAGATGACTAGAGCTTGCAGTCCAACCTGCGGTAATGCTGATAGAAGTTGATTGTTGGAGCCTATTCCAAATCCAAGTGAAAAAATAAGGATAACGATGACGGCTAGACTGAGATTTTCAAGTTTAGGTATTTTTTTGTTCCTGAGAAAGTAGCCGCAAAACACCCCGACAACTAGCGGCAAGATTAGGTCAAGTATTGATAACGGGTTAAACAAGCCGTGTCCCCAGGTTTGGCCTTTCTGTATTACATTTTGTATTTTAAGCTTGTCGCGTCCTCACGTTTGTCCGAACCATTTCTCAAATACATCTCGGATTTGTTGCGGTTCAGAAAGGACATGAACATCTTCCATTCGCTCTAGCCTACGAACATTTTCAGCGTCTTCCTTCCTTATTCTTAACTTCATGTCCTTGCCATTGGGAAGTTTTGTATAAACAATTTTTTCTTCGAAGTCAACTGGCACCACATAAACTGGCACAAAGGCTTTGAGACTCATGCTTGCGGCGTTCGTTAACAAAGTGTCGCCTATTCCAAGGGCAATCTTTGCGGTTGTGTTCGACGAGGCGGGCGCAATGATCAGGAACTCAAATTTTCGCATTTGCATCCATGCCGCTAGAAAAGGAGAATTGGAAGAGACTTCGACTGAAACCTTCTTGAAATTCTGTTGCACCTGATCTTGAAGCCCATAATACTTTAACACGATCTCGGCGGCTTTGGAGACAAAAACTTGAATTTCCATTTTATCTACATATTCTTTGCTGATATCTGTCATGACCTGTACAAATTCTTGGATTTTGTCACCAGCGCCGCTGATGCCCCAAGCCACTTTTTTCTTCTTGATTTCAACTTTTTCTGTCGCCATGAGTTTTCTCTCCCCGTCCATTCGTTTCGGCTAAAGCCTCGGCAAAGTGCTTAACAGTTTTTTTCAAGCTTCTGAAACCCTCCTCATCCAGTTTGACGCCGTCAAGTGTGTCTTTGCTCCACAGAGTTGCGCCCAGGTTTGCTCCAAAGAAACCGCCGCTTATCGGAATCATTCCATTTAGAATGAAGAAAGTGTGAATCTGCATCAGAGCGAGTTCTTGTCCTCCGGCTCTGTCGCCGCCCACAGCAATGCCCATGCCAACTTTGCCTTTGAAGAAATTCTTTTCAGCGGCAACAGCTGCTCGGCACCTGTCCATTATAGCTTTGATTTGAGCGCTTACCCCTCCGTTGTACACCGGACTTGCCATGATAATGCCTTTCGCTTGAGCAAGTAGAACATAAAGTTCTTGTACGTCATCTTGGACGACGCACTCTTTGTTGGCAAGACAATAATCACAGTGAGCACAGAAACCTAATTCTTTTCCGCGGACCGTCCACAAACGCGTCTTAAAACCCTTTTCTTCCATCATCCGAAGGGCTTCTGCAAGTGCATACTCAGTTGCTTGCTGGCGCGGACTACCACAAATGCCCAATATTATCATAAATGATCTACAAAACATAAATCAACTCGATAGATTAAACTTCCGTTTGGCAACAATAAGTCAGAGCACCTCATGGAAAAACGCTAATAACGGGTTTCTTCCTGCTGTTCTAAATGCGGAATATTAAAGTTATTTAGGTCAGTTATTAAGTAGCTGATTGGAAAATGATTACCATTACTGATGACGCGGCAGTTTTCACAGCTGCTGCAACTGCCATCGCAGCCGTTTTCGTCCTCCTTGAACTGAGGCATATGGAAAAACATAGGAATCTGGAAATATCATTGAAATTATTCGAGTGGGCAGAAACAGAAAGACTCCGCAAAGCCTTTTGGTGGGTCGAGAAACAGTTTTCGTTTGAGGACTTTGAGAAACACAGAGTTGAAGTGCAAGATAAACTTGAGGCAAGTGATTATCCTGATCAGGTTCTGGCCTACTTCGAAGAAGTCGGTTTCCTTGTTAGTAAGAAATTCATTGATATTGATGTAATTGCTGATCGATTAGGTTCGGACATAGTTTTAAATTGGAGAAAGCTGGAACCTTGGATCCTCATGATGAGGAAGAAAAGATGCGACGAAACCTTCGGTGAGCACTTTCAAATTTTGCACAAAAAGACTTTGAAGCAGATTAAAGCAAGAAAGAGCACAACTTAACCGTAGTTTATACTAGCAGGAGAATAGATTTTTTCATCTTTACAAGGCTCCATTGTTAAGAGAAGTACCGCCTTCAAACGTCTAAGAAATAGTTCCAATTAGAAAAAGAAAGGAAACAAAAAAGATAGTGAAATCGAGTTTTACTCGCTTTCGAAATACTCTTCTGGCTTTGGCGGAGTTGGGGGTAAACCTCTGCGCTCTCGTATTTTCTTAATCGTTTCCGCTTGCATTTGTTCTGGAACGTAGGTCCATCGCGAGAATTGTGTTGCCCAGAACGCTCTGCCTTGCGTCGAGCTGCGGAGCTCGTCGGCAATTCCGAAGCTTTCAGCAACGGGCATTTCGGCTTTGACAGTAATCATGTCCTCTTCTGATGGCATGTCCAATATCTTGCCGCGACGTTTGTTCAGTAGCGTGATGACGGAGCTAACGAATTCACTAGGAACCCTGCATTCAAAACTCAAGAGCGGCTCCAGTAACTTTGGATCGCTAAGTAGGATGGCGCAATATATTGGGCGCCAAGTCATAGGTATAGCTTGTGCTGGACCTCTGTGAACTGGGTCTTCGTGTACGGTTACATCTTCAAGGTTGATCTTCAAGCCGTAAGCAGGTTCTTTTGCAAGGGGCGAGGTATGAACGGCTTCGCGGAATCCGGTCTTGATGTGGTCGATGATTTCATCCACGTATTGTCTGCCTCTGATTCGGTTAACCAGTATGTTGTTTTCTTCGACGGCAACAGCCCCCTTAGCGTTGTCTGCATCCCAACCTAGGCTCTTGAGAATCTTGGTCCTCTCGTCCTTGTTTTGCATGTCAGTAATCTTTTCCGACTTAATCGCTTCTATGACTTCGTCGGAAAGCTTTTCGATTGTAATCCAGAGTTTGTTGTGTTTGTTGGGACTTTTGCCCATGATGGCAGGACCTCTATAGTCGTGGCTGATGGTCTCTCGGTAGTTCACGATGGGCTTACTGAGCTTCACTTTTAAGCCTGCTTCCTGCATGCGGTACGCAGTAATTTCAAGGTGCAACTCGCCCATGCCTGAGAGTAGGAATTCGCCACTTTCTTTGTTCATGATGAAATGCAGGTTAGGGTCTTCAGTCGTTAGTTTGTGCATGACTTTGTCGAACAATGGGAGGTCTTTGACATCTTCAGGTTCAACAGCAACGGTAACAACTGGGTCAGAAACGTATCTCAAGCCCTCAAAGGAGTGGACTTCTATGCCTTCTTCCGCTATGGTTTCGCCTACGTGTATAGATGGCAATCCAGAAATGGCTCCTATATTGCCGGCAGGAACTCTGTCAATAATGACTCGGTCGGTAGCCATACTCATGAAGACCTGTTGAATTTGCCCTTTCTGATGACTGCTAACTAGCTGGACTGTCTTGCCCTTTGTAACCGAACCACTGAAAATTCTGCCTATGGCGACTGTTCCGCTGTGAGGGTCAACCTCGATAGTCGAAATGCACATCAGTAGCGGAGCATTGGGGTCAACCTTAGCCATGCCAACGCCAGTTGAGCTGTCAACATCTCCCGGCCAAATCTGAGGTTGCCTGTAAGGCTGCGCTTGGAAAGGACCTGGCAAGTGTTCACAGAACATATCCAGAATAGGTTCAGGCAAAGGTGCTTTCTTGCTGAGTTCGTCAACTTTTCTGCCTACATCTATTGGGTCACCCGTGTAGGCGTCGATAATGTCTTGGAAGGTGACTTTTTTCATTTTCATATGAGTAAGATTTAAGCCCCATTTATGCAGGGCTGAACCAAATGCGACGCGGCTGTCTTCAATTTTAACTTGCCAGTCTTGCTTGTGTTCTGCAGGTGCATACCGCTCGATGAGAGTATTAACTCGGAGGAGAATCTTTGCGAATTTGCGTTGGATTTCCTGGGGTGTCAACTTGATTTCTTTGATAAGTCTGTCAACTTTGTTTATGAAAAGGATAGGTTTAACGCGCTCGCGAAGAGCTTGCATTAGCACGGTTTCGGTTTGAGTCATTGGTCCCTCGACTGCGTCCACAACGACGAGTGCGCCGTCTACCGCTCGTAAACTTCTTGTGACAGCTCCTGAGAAGTCGATGTGTCCGGGAGTGTCGATGAGGTTAATAAGGTAATCCTGACCATTGTAAGTGTGAACTAGGCTGACGTTTGAGGCGAAAACGGTCATCTGACGCTTCTGTTCAAGATCCCAAGAGTCAAGGAATAACTTCTGCCCAGCTGTCTGAGTGCTGATGATACCAGCAGCTGCTAGCAAACTGTCGGACAGCGTAGTCTTCCCGTGGTCAACATGAGCAATGATGCTGGTGTTCCTGATGATGGTTGGATTATTCATTAGTTTGACTATTTCTTCTGTTTGTCTATAACGTGCCATAACTACACATCGTCCCGTTTGGGTGAATCATATTTGACCAGTACGGTTTCTTTTTTGCCGTGTGAAAGCATTTTTGGATTCTCTCTGATAAGAGGCGAAGCAACATGGAAATTGCGACTGTAGCCTATTAAGGTTATGGACCTGTTTCGATGAAATAATTGAACCAGAAAAACTCTCGCTTTTAGTCCAGTAAGGATCTATAAGGTCTTCCAATAGACTTCAGATGAATTGTTCTTGCCCAAACTCGACAAGAGTCAAACTTGTACCCGATTTATTTAAATCCAACCTGAACGTTTTTAGCTAAAACAAACCTTAAAATGGTTAAAGCTGCTTAAAACATGAGGATTAATTGTTGAGGATTCGAATGCCCCTTCAAAATGTGTCACACAAAGCTGCTGAGCATATTTCAGGTGCTAACCAAATTATGATGCATGCTCCAAGAAACAGCACCCGAGGTCCATAGGTTCGACATTGTGAGTCTTTGGCGGAATAAGTTTTGGAAAAAGCTGCTTCTATGGAATTTGATGAACTCTTTGATCATTTGAAGACGTCACCAAATGGTCTAGCTAACGAGGAAGCCAAGCAACGCCTCAAAACATACGGTTACAACAAACTCACTGAAAAGTTGCAGATTCCGTTTGTTCACAGGTTCATTCGACACCTAAGAGACCTTTTCGGCATTCTGCTTTTGTTTGCAGCCGTGCTATCGTACATCAGCGGCAGTCCAGGACTCGCAGTGATCATACTTGGCGTTGTTTTCGTAAACATATTCGTCAGCCTTTTTCAGGAGTCACGAGCAGAAAAAGCCATGGAGACTCTCAAAAGCTGGATGCCTGAAAATGCCAAGGTCATGCGTGATGGCGAACTCCGCAAAATTCCAGTTAAAGAAATTGTACCTGGTGACTGTATACTGTTAGACGAAGGCGACCGTGTTCCAGCCGACGCACGACTTATTGAAGCATTCGATTTGTGGACAAACAACGTGCCCCTAACGGGAGAATCCGAACCTCAACCACGCGCTCCCCAAACGGTTAAGGTCGTCGAGAAAGCTTACCTATATTCTCCAAACCTAGTTTTTATGAGCACAAGCGTCGCCAAAGGACAGGGCAAAGCAATCGTATACGCAACAGGCATGGAAACTCAGTTTGGAAAAATCGCAAGTCTAACGCAGACTATCCAGGAGGAAGACAGCCCGCTTCAAAAGGAAATTGCATTGACTGCAAAGTACGACTTCATCATAGCCGTCATCGTAGGTATCGCCTTTTTCGCCGCAAGCCTGCTTTTCCTGCACGTTTCCCTGGGCACAAGTATCCTCTTCATGATAGGCGTCATGGTCGCCTGTGTCCCGGAGGGCTTGCAGGTCACTGTTTCGAGTGCACTGGCAATTAACGTTCTGAAGATGGTGAAACAAAACGTCATTGTCAAACGCCTATCAGCCGTGCAAACGCTAGGTAGCGTAACCGTCATCTGCACAGACAAAACGGGAACGATAACGAAAGGCGAAATGACAGTCAACAAACTTTGGGTGCAAGATTACGTCGTGGAAGTTTCAGGCTTGGGATATCTCCCAGAAGGAGATTTCACGGTAAACGGAGAGTTGCTTAAGGAAGGGCAATCAAATTCTTTGGAGAAGCTCTTTGAGATTACTGCGCTTTGCAATAGTGCTAAGCTCGACCCTCCTTCGGACAAGAATAAGAATTGGAATGTAATCGGTGACCCAACAGACGGCGCCCTACTTGTCGCTGCACTCAAATCAAGCGTAAACATTCAAGACGCTCTCGCTGAGAAACCGATCATCGATGTAATGCCCTTTAGCTTTGAACGAAAAAGAATGACGACCATTCACAAGCTCGGCAATGACATCTATGTGTACACAAAAGGCGCGCCAAGAATAATCCTTGACCTTTGCAACAGAATACTCATCGATGACAAAGTCCAAGACTTAGGCGCAGAAAAAATCGAGTGGGTTGAATCAAGAATTCGTGAGTTTGCTAACGAGGGTTTAAGGGTAATAGCAGTAGCCTACAAGAAGCTACCCAGCTCACAATACACAAAGGGTGACGCAGTTGAAAATGGCCTCATCTTAGTCGGACTAGCTGGTATGAGGGACCCGCCGAGGATAGAGGTCAAAGATGCCGTCCTTGAGGCAAAACAGGCAGGAATAAAGACTGTCATTATCACCGGCGACTATGGTCCAACAGCACAGGTCGTTGCTCAAGAAGTTGGTATTGTGGAGAAACAATGCTGTCAAGTCATTCGGGGCGTAGACCTCGATGATCTCAGCGACGAAGCCGTCGTGGAAGAAGTCAAGAAGGGCAACGTAATTTTCGCGCGAGTTTCTCCTGAACAGAAGCTTCGCATTGTCGAAGTGCTCAAAGAAAGCGGCGAAGTAGTTGCGGTCACTGGAGATGGAGCTAATGATGCACCTTCGCTTAAGGAAGCCGACATTGGCGTGGCAATGGGCTTTTCAGGCACGGATGTTGCTCGTGAGGCTGCCGACATCGTTTTGCTTGATGATAGCTTCGCCTCTATTGTGAAAGCCGTGGAGTCTGGCCGGGCTATTTACGAGAACATTCGCAAGTTCATCGTTTATGTATTTTCACATAACTGGGCCGAACTAATTCCGTTCGTGCTGTACGCTGTGCTTGGCATTCCACTACCGTTACTTGTGATCCAAGTCCTTGCAATTGACCTAGTCATCGACGTCATTCCCTCCCTAGCACTGAGTCGTGAACCGCCAGAAGCAGGGATTATGGCCGAGCCACCTAGAAGCATAAAAGAAAGACTGTTTACAGGTAAAGTGCTGCTTCGCTCAGTCTTCATAGGTGTCATAATAGCCACCGGAGCAATGATTGGATGCATAAACGCATGGACAACTGGTGGCTGGCACTTCGGAATGCAACTCGCATTCAACAATCCAGTATATCTCAAGGGTGTAACGATGACCTTCGCAGGCATCGTGGTAGCTCAAGCAGGCAACGTGCTCGCGTGCAGGACAACCAAGCAATCCATCTTTAAAACCAGCTTAAAGACCAACAAATGGATTGTCGCAGGCATTATTTCCCAGCTTTCGATTCTGGCATTTCTTGTCTATGTCCCGCTAATGCAGACGATCTTTGGAACAACAGCCCTCGGTTTGAGTGACTGGGCATTCTTACTCTCTTTGGCTGCCATAGTTGTTTTCGCTGAAGAAATCCGCAAATACATAACAAGAAAACTGTCCAAATCAGCCACCAGCTAGGTGACTATTCGCTGTGCCAAAACCAAAAAGTATAACTCTTTTTTCTATGTCATCTGGATGATGGTGTTCTTATTGCTACCAATCGGCTTGCTCATGAAGGAACATAGGCTCATTGAACAACTCGTTTCAGGTGCCCAGGTCGAACTCTCCCGGGAAAGGACTCAACAAACCGTTAATTTCGTTTTCTTGGAAACAGCCATAGACTTCTTTCGCACATATGCTGACCGTTGCCACCACGGAAAAGAGGAAAACATTCTGTTCCGCGAACTTGAGAAGAAACAAATTCCCACTGACTTGTCCAAAACTATGCATGAACTCATAGACGAGCACATCCATGCACGCAAACTCGTAGGAGAACTCGCAAACGCAAAAGCAGAATTTGCCTCGGGAAAAGAAGACTCTCTACAAACCATTGTTGCAAGCTTGCAGAAACTCGTAGAGTTTTATCCTTCTCACATCGAAAAAGAAGACAAAGCATTCTTCTACCCGGCTATGTCGGTTTTCACCGCGGAAGAGCAACAAAGAATGATGCAAGAGTTCTGGGAGTTTGACAGACAACTAATTCACGAGAAATACGAAGCCACTGTCCAGAGCGCTCTGATGTCTCTACAACGTGTCAACTTAGTAAAGTGGAAGTGCACTATTTGCGACTACGTGTACGACCCACAAAAGGGCGATCCTCAACATGGCATAAAACCCGGTACGCCCTTTAAGGAACTGCCTGAAAACTGGTCCTGCCCCGTCTGCTTTGCTCCCAAGAGTGCGTTCACACAAATTGGCTAGTTTGAAAGCTTATTATTAGCAGCCAACTAATGTAGCGTGATGTCTGGCAAGGAATTTTTCGTAAATCGTTACCGGCTACTCGGCTGGCAATTCAAGAACGCCAATATCAAACAAGCACTTAGGATAAACGAGTCAAACGCCAAGGACAAAAACCTGCCTGAGCGCCTTAGCAGCTTAGGCGTCGAACTGGAGAAAATCCCTTTTCTGGAAACAGGCTACTGGGTAGGAAAATCCAGGGTTTCTGCAGGGGCGACCGCCGAGTACTTGTTAGGGTTTTATTCTATTCAAGAAGCAGCCGCCCAGATTCCCGTTACCCTCTTCACCAATCCGAAAAACAAAACTGCACTTGACGCATGTGCCGCACCAGGCGGCAAAAGCGTACAATTGGCGGACCTGATGGATAACCGAGGCTCAATCGTCGCCATAGATGTCGACAAAAGGCGATTATCTGTCTTGGCAAATCATTTTGAACGGTGCCACGTCCAATGCGCAGTTGTTTACCACTTGGATGCACGGCGAGCATCCAACTTAAACTTGAAGTTTGAAAGAATTCTTCTCGATGTTCCTTGCTCGGGTAACTTTGCATCGGATCCGATGTGGTTCAACCGCCGCACTCTCGAAGACGTGGAATGCAATTCAGGAGTCCAGAGACAGATATTAACTGAAGCGGTAAGGTGCCTAGCTGAAAATGGAGAAATAGTTTACTCAACCTGCTCCCTTGAGCCGGAGGAAGACGAGCTTAACATCGATTGGGCAATCAAAAACCTGGACATGCAGGTGCAGCACGTGAATTGCTGGGGTGACCCTGGATTGTCTGTTGTTTTCGGGCATCAACTAGACACCTCAATCTCGTTGTGCAAAAGAATCTGGCCAGCTGACACTCAAGGTTTCTTCGTTTGCAAACTGAAGAAAAGGGCTGATTAACTATGAAGGCCCCAGCGGTTTTTGCCTCCAAATTTGGCTCGCAAGTCTTTTTAAGCCCAGAATTCATAATTGAAAAAGCGAATCGATATTACCTGCTTAGCCCCAAGCTGCAAAAAATTATTCGCAAAGACTTCTACTACGCTGGATTGTACCTTGGAAAAGTAAAAAAAGGCATATTCTTCCCTAGCTTCAATTTACTAAACATGATCGCCAAAGATGGTAACAAGATGACTGTTGACCGAAAGGCGGCCTGGCTATTCATATGCGGTAGAGACATTTTTTGCAGAGGCATGACAAAGGTGCAAGGGTCAAAGAGAAACGGAGATTTTACTTTGATTTTGAACGAATTCGGAGAATGCTTAGGATTTGGCATGATTGTGGGTGATTTTGAAAAAGCTAAGAAGAATGATGTTTGTGTTAGCAATGTTTTGGACTTGGGAGACTTCCTCAGGCGCGAAGGCTAATGAAACAGTTTTTTCAGTCGTTTTCACTTTTGGTTTTTTGCTTTAGCTCCGCCCACTAAGCAACAAAAACCGTTCTGCGTTGTCTAGTTATTTTCTTTTTTGCTGAACGCTTATACACGCAAGTTAGAGATAGGCTTATATACGTTTATGATAAATGTGATTTCCAAAACATATGAAGTTTAGGATGGAAGTGTCTTGAGCGAAAACATAAGAAAAGCGATTGAAACTCTTAAAACCAATAAAATAAGGTGGGTACACTCAGCATTCGTTGACGTCCGCGGCATCCTGCAAGACATGGTACTGCCAGCCAGAGAATATCTGAGCAGCGCCGCTTTCACTGAAGGCATAGGCTTCGACGGATCCTCCGTTCGAGGCTTTAAGTCCATTGAAGAATCCGACATGATTTTCATGCCTGATGCGAAAACCCTTGCCATAATGCCATGGGTCACTGATGAGGCCCAAAAAAGCGCCATTATTCTGGGCGATTCCTTAGAGGCTTTTGGAGGAAAAGAGCCCTCAGTAACTGATCCACGAGGATATGTGGCAAAGCGTGCCGTAAAAGCCGCTAAAGACATGGGCTACACTGGAATTTTCGCTCCCGAACTTGAACACTTCGTGTTTACTTCAATTGATCCAACCAAGTTAACATGGGATCTTTGGGTTAGTCCAAAAGGCGGCGAAGGTGACTCATGGGGCGCACCACGAGTAGTCCCAGAATCCCCTGAAATCAAACCCGGCGGATTTATCCTCAGACCTAAAGAGGCCTACTACCGAACGCCACCTGAAGACACAACGGTCGAGTACCGAAACGAGGCCTCCCAAGTGATGGAAGACTACTTCGGCATAACTATCGAAAAACACCACCACGAAGTTGCAACCGTAGGTCAAGTTGAAATCGACTACAAGTACGGCGAACTAATTGAAACAGCCGACCGAGCAATGTACTACAAGTTCGTGTGCAAGAACATCGCCAAGAAACATGGACTAATCGCCACTTTCATGCCAAAGCCAATATACCTTGACAACGCCAGCGGCATGCATGTACACTCAAGCCTCTGGAAAGGCAAAGAAAACGTCATGTACGATTGTAACGACGAATACGCAGAACTTAGCCAAATTGGCCGGTACTACGTAGGTGGTATTCTTGCACATGCCAAAGCATTAACTGCAGTTTGCTGCCCAACAGTCAGCAGCTACAAACGACTAGTCCCAGGTTTCGAAGCCCCAATCTATGTCATGTGGAGTCGCCGGAACAGATCAGCACTCGCCAGAATCCCACTCTACTACAAAGGAGCAGGCTTCGCCGCACAGAAACGAGTCGAGTACCGAGGCGTAGACCCCTCATGCAACCCATACCTCGCATTCAGTTGTATCATAGCTGCAGGCTTGGACGGCATCAAGAAGAAGATAGACCCAGGAAACCCAATCGACGAAGACGTCTACAAACTCAGCAAGGGTAAACGTCATGAACTAGGTATCAAGGAACTCCCAACCACGTTAAAAGCGGCCTTAGACGAGATGGAAGGCGACGACGTAATCAAAGAAACAATGGGTAGCCATGTCTTTGATGCACACATAGAGCTCAAGACAAACGATTGGAACCAGTATTGCCTGTACGTTTCCCCTTGGGAAATAATGAAGTACCTTGACTATTAAGTCTGGAAATATCAACAAACTTCC
>Ga0335070_10008034_pt1 | contig 12379 bp, 15 predicted proteins | sample Lox_Sample_13_FD_206722 | JGI IMG/M metagenome (GOLD analysis project Ga0335070, IMG submission 206722) | Soil microbial communities from Loxahatchee National Wildlife Refuge, Florida, United States - Lox_Sample_1.3 | ecosystem: Environmental > Terrestrial > Soil > Wetlands | place: USA...
CGATCACGACGGTCCAGGGGTTTTTTGTTGCTCCTCACCGGCCCAATTCACATCGGCGAATGGGACTACCCGCCCTGCCAAGCCTCCAACGCCCGAACCAACAGGCTCAAACTGGACATAATGGCCTTAACAGTTCGTCAAAAATTTGTGCCACTTGTGATTAGGTGACGCACGCGGTATAAAAATATAGTTTTTGTACGACTGAGTAGGAACCGTGTACGCCCCAAAAATGCGCACCGGTAAAGCAGAGATACAGGTTATACGCACTTTTTAATATCGAGGCGGAAGTTGGCTGGTTTCTTTTACTCTAGGGCAGCTTACTGCCGGGCCATTGCACCTCATTGATCAAAGGAAAATGAACCAGCGTCCGCTTTCTCCGCATTTGCAGGTTTACCGTCTGCCGCTGACCGCCATTTTGTCGATCATCCACCGCGCGACTGGCGTTTTTCTGGTGGCTGGCGTGATTCTGTTGGTCGTTTGTCTCATGGCGGTCGCCGAAGGTGCACAGCAATACGCGACGGTTCAGTCTTTCCTACGGTCACACCTGGGCCGGCTTTTTCTGTGGAGTTGGCTCTACGCTCTCTTTTTTCATCTTTGTCATGGCGTCCGGCATCTCATTTGGGACACCGGTCACGGCTTCTGCCGGGCGACGCTTAATCGTTACGCCTTCCTTGAACTCGCTGCTTCCGTTGTCTTAACGTCGCTGGTGTTAGTGCTAACACTCTTTCAGGCTTAGAAAACTCGCATGAATTACCGAACGCCTCTGTCGCGCGCGCGTGGGCTGGGTTCCGCCCGAGAGGGTTCGCATCACTGGTGGCGCCAGCGGGTGACGTCGATTGCCCTATTTCCGTTGACATTCTGGCTGGCTATATCCGTGGCGAATTTGCCCGATGCGAACTACGAGGACGTGGTAGTCTGGGTGACGGCTCCATGGAACACCATTTTGTTGCTTTCGTTCATTATCATTGTGTTTTATCACGCCATGCTGGGTTTGCAGATCGTGATCGAGGACTATGTCCATACCGATTGGCTGAAGATACTTGGCATGCTGAGCGCGAAAATGGTTTTGGCATTTCTGGCGCTGGCGGCCGCATTCGCGACGCTGCGCATCGTTTTCATCGGTTGACATGGCTAAGGCTTACGAGATTATCACGCATACTTACGACGCCGTGGTGGTGGGCGCGGGAGGGGCCGGATTGCGCGCTACCTTGGGTATGGCGGAAAAAGGCCTGAAAACGGCCTGCCTGACCAAAGTTTTCCCGACCCGCAGCCACACTGTGGCGGCCCAAGGCGGGATCAGCGCGGCGCTCGGCAACATGGGCGAGGACGACTGGCGCTGGCACATGTACGATACCGTGAAGGGTTCTGATTGGCTGGGCGATCAGGACGCCATCGAATACATGTGCCGCGAGGCCATTCCCGCCATCATCGAGCTAGAGCATTACGGCGTTCCCTTTTCCAGGACGACCGACGGCAAGATCTATCAGCGGCCTTTCGGCGGCATGACCACACATTTCGGCGAAGGCACGGCCCAACGTACCTGTGCGGCGGCAGATCACACCGGCCACGCCATCCTGCAAACACTGTATCAGCAATCCTTAAAGCACGAGGCCGAATTTTTCATCGAATACATCGCCCTCGATCTGATAATGGACGACGGCAAATGCCGGGGCGTACTGGCTTGGTGTCTGGATGACGGCACGATCCATCTGTTCCGTTCCCACATGACTCTGCTCGCCACCGGGGGGTATGGGCGCTGTTATTTTTCCTGCACCTCGGCCCATACCTGCACCGGCGACGGCAATGCCATGATCTTGCGTGCGGGGCTTCCGCTTCAGGACATGGAGTTCGTGCAATTCCATCCGACCGGGATCTACGGTGCAGGCTGTCTCATCACCGAGGGGGTCAGGGGCGAGGGTGGATTTCTCACCAACTCCGAGGGCGAGCGTTTCATGGCGCGTTACGCCCCACACGCTAAGGACCTCGCTTCCCGCGACGTGGTCAGCCGAGCCATCACCATTGAGATTCGGGAAGGACGCGGAGTCGGACTGCATAAGGATCACATCCATCTGCACCTGGAACATCTTGATTCGACGGTCATCCACGAACAACTCCCAGGCATTGCCGAAACCGCCATGATTTTCGCTGGTGTCGACGTGACTAAAGAACCGATCCCGGTTTTGCCCACCGTTCACTACAACATGGGCGGCATCCCCACCAATTACTTGGGCGAGGTCGTGACGCTCGAAGACGGTAATCCGCAAACCATCGTCCGCGGTGTGATGGCCATCGGCGAGGCGGCCTGCGTGTCGGTACATGGGGCGAATCGGTTGGGCTCCAATTCCCTGCTCGATCTGGTGGTGTTCGGACGCGCTGCCGCCATACGCTGCGCGGAACTGGTCAAACCCAGGCAATTGCACAAACCGTTGGCTGCGGATGCGTGCGATCGGATTCTCACGCGTTTTGATCGTTTGCGTCATGCCAATGGCTCGCGCAAGACCGCGGGCATTCGCCTGGACATGCAAAAAGCCATGCAAAACCACGCCGGTGTATTCAGAACCGGCGAAGTGCTGAGGGATGGCGTGGCGCAGTTGAGACAGGTCATGGATGTATTTGCGGACGTACACGTGTCCGATCGCTCGCTGATCTGGAACACCGATCTGGTGGAAACCTTGGAGCTGGAAAACCTCTTGGCCCAGGCCATGGTGACCATAGCGGCCGCCCTGAACCGGGAGGAAAGCCGGGGTGGGCATGCGCGCGAGGATTTCCCCAAACGGGATGATCAAAACTGGCTTAAACATAGCCTATCGTGGTTGGACGAAAAACATAACGTCGCCATCGATTACCGGCCGGTGCGTCTTCACACGCTCACCAACGAGGTTGAACCCATTCCGCCTCAGGAGCGGGTGTACTGAGCACTAGCGTAGGAAATCATAATGGGGCTTTTCAGTCTTCCCAAGAACTCCGTTGTCAAACCCGGCAAAACGCATTCACTCGCCGGTAGCGGCGGCGCCTTCAGGCGCTTCGAAGTCTACCGATGGGATCCTGAAAGCGGCGACAATCCGCGTCTGGATGTTTATGAAGTCGCTCTCGATCGCTGCGGTGCGATGGTCCTGGATGCCCTGATCAATATTAAGAACGAGATCGACAGCACGTTGGCTTTTCGTCGTTCCTGCCGTGAAGGCGTGTGCGGTTCCTGCGCCATGAACATCGATGGCCGTAATACCCTGGCATGCACTAAGGCCATTGGGGATTGCCGTGACGTGGTTAAAATCTATCCGCTGCCACACTTGCCGGTCGTCAAGGATCTGGTGTCCGACATGACGCACTTTTTTGCCCAGTACGCTTCCATCAAGCCGTGGATCGTCACCCAAACGCCGCCGCCCGCCGACCGCGAGCGCCTGCAGAGCAAAGAGGAACGCGCTAAGCTGGATGGACTGTACGAATGTATTCTGTGCGCCTGTTGCTCGACGAGTTGTCCCAGTTATTGGTGGAACAGTGATCGCTACCTGGGCCCGGCCACTCTACTGCAAGCTTACCGCTGGATCGCGGACAGTCGGGACGAGACTGCCGGCGAGCGCCTCGATGCCCTCGAGGATCCGTTTAAGCTGTATCGTTGCCACACCATCATGAATTGCACGGATACCTGTCCTAAGGACCTCAATCCAGCCAAAGCCATTGCCGAGATCAAGAAACTCCTGATCGAGCGGCAGAAATGAGATGCTGAGTCGCGCGCAAGCCGAATGGCGCTGTCGGCGCGGAAAGAGGGAGCTGGATTTGCTGCTGCAAACCTATCTCGAAAACGAGTACGACCGTGCGAGTGTGGCCGAGAAAAATGCGTTCCTGGAATTGTTGAACTGTCAGGATACCGAATTGCTGGATCATCTGTTCAAACGAACCATCCCTGAAAACCCATCACAAGTCCAAGTTGTCTCGAAGCTCCGCGCCTGCCTTGCATCTCGCGCCTAGACCATCACGGATGCTGGCGTGGGCATTACTTGCGGTTCACGGGGCGACCTTGATTGCCGCCATCGCCAATCCCTTGCCGCTTTGGGCAAAAATATTCCTGTTATCGGTCACAGTCGGCAGCTGGACGCTAAGTTTGCGGCACTACATCTTTGAGCCTGCGGTCATCGCCATTGTGCGCAAGCCGGACGGCGCGTGGATACTGACGGTGAAAGGCGGCAATACGATTGCAGGGCGCTTGCAGGGATCGACGCTGGTGACCATCTGGTTCACGTTGCTGCATCTTGACACCGATGCGGGTCCGCGCACGGTCCTGCTGTGCCGGGACGGTCTGGATCCCGAAACATATCGTTTGTTGCGGGTGTCGCTCAAGGTCGACGCCGCGCCCGGTACGCCTTGAGTAAAGGGCGACGGCGAAAATTCCGCGCTGCTTTCGATGCCGGCGAGATCAAGTCGCGAAACAAATCCTTTCTCCGCTGTTGTATCCTAGCTGGCGATATCCAGCACGAATCCTCGATGATCATTCCGGGCCGAACCGAGATACCCTTCCAGACCACCAATTCCTGACGTTCAATATGACGAAGATATTCTACTTCCCTTTATTGCTGGCTGTTGTGTTGCAGACCGGATGCATGAGCGTCTCCACGCGACAAAGTTCCACCGAAACTCGCGGATTATCTTTGCCGGCCGAGGAACCTCGCCAGCCGTCCCAGGAGCCGGAGAAGAAGTCCGAAACGCCGCCGTCAGCGCCTTCCAGAAGCAGGTATGCGGCCAAGGGCGAGGGACGGGCGACGCCTCCCGCCGTGCTAGCCTTGATGCGAGAGGCGGAAGCCAGTCGCAGCGGAGGACAATTGGATAACGCTGCCGCCACCCTGGAACGGGCCATCCGCATTCAGCCGCGCAGCTCGGCGCTCTGGCAACAGCTGGCCAGCGTTCGTCTCGAGCAGCATCAGCCCGGGCTGGCCGAAGACCTGGCGAAAAAATCCAATGTCCTCGCCCAGGGCAATCGGGACCTGATCCGGAAAAACTGGGTCATCATCGCCGCGGCGCGGCGTCAGAAGGGTGATGCGCAAGGTGCGGCGGAAGCGGACGCTAAGGCTGGCCGTTAAGTGTTCGACTTAGTTCGCGTCTTTGGGCCGGACGGTCTTCTGGCGCAACGGATTTCCGGCTATCGCCCGCGGCACGAGCAATTGGAAATGGCCCAGGCCGTGCAACAGGCCATTTTTGATCGCAGCAGCCTGATTGCCGAAGCCGGAACCGGTACCGGTAAGACTTTCGCCTATCTGGTTCCCGCCATCGTCTCGGGCCGACGCGTCATCGTCTCTACCGGCACTAAGAACTTACAGGACCAGTTATTCGGCAAGGATCTGCCTGTCGTGCGGGAAGCCCTGGCCGTGCCCTTTCAGGCGGCCTTGCTGAAAGGACGCAACAACTACCTGTGCCTGTACCGGCTCGAAAATGCATTGGTATTAAGGCCGGGTCATGGCCGCCTTGATGCGGCCGCCAGCGAGCGCATCAAACGCTGGGCGCGGACCACACGAACCGGCGACATCGCCGAAGTGACGGATGTACCGGAGGCTTCGCCTCTGTGGCCGGCGGTCACATCTACCGTCGACAATTGCCTGGGACAGGAATGCCCGAGTTTCGCCGATTGTCACCTCGTCAAGGCCCGACGCAAGGCACAGGAGGCTGAGGTGCTGGTGATCAACCATCATCTGTTGTGGGCGGATTGGGCGTTGAAAAATGACGGCTTTGGAGAGTTACTGCCAGAGGCCGACGCCATCGTGGTCGACGAGGCGCACCAGTTCGCCGAGACCGCCGCCCACTTTCTTGGGCTTTCCCTGAGCGCCAGGCAGTTGAACGAACTGGCCAACGACATCGTGACCGAACAATTGAAGGATGCGCGCGACCAGCTGGAACTGGCACAAGGGGCCAAAAAACTGGAACTGAAGGTCGACGAGCTGCGATTGGCGTTGGGGATGGAAGCTCGGCGCGAAGCCTGGGCCGCCGTCGAGCACGAGACGGCGGTAATTGAGAAGATGGATCTGCTGCGCCAGCAACTCCGTGCCCTGGCCGAGCAGCTCAAGCCGGCCGCCGTGCGTGGCAAGGGCTTGGAATCCTGCTGGAAACGCTGCGAAGACCTGGAGGGGCGTCTTAAATCGTACTTGGACGATGACTCCAGCGCGGCGGTGCGCTGGTTCGAGACCCATAAGCGCGGTTTCAGTCTGAACCGGACACCGCTGGAAATTGCCGAGGAATTCGGTAAATTCCACAAGAGCCGCCGCGCCGCCTGGATTTTCACCTCGGCGACCTTGAGTGTTGCTGGGCGTTTCGAGCATTTCGCGGCTTCCCTGGGGCTAGGCGATGCGGAAACCCGAAGCTGGGAGAGCCCCTTCGACTATCGCCGCCAATGCCTGTTTTATTTGCCCATGGATCTGCCCGAGCCTTCGTCACCGGATTACACGACGGCGGTGGTGCGCGCCGCGCTGCCGGTGTTGCGGGCGAGCCGGGGCAGGGCGTTCATGCTCTTCACCAGCCGACAGGCGATGCTGGATGCCGCCGCGGTATTGCCGGCGGAAATTGACTATCCACTGTTTGTACAGGGAACCCAGCCCAAGGCCGCCTTGCTGGATCGGTTCAAACAGGCCGGAAACGGGGTGCTGCTCGGCACCGCCAGTTTTTGGGAGGGTGTCGACGTGCGCGGACCGGCCTTGTCCTGCGTCATCATCGACAAACTGCCTTTTGCTTCGCCCGGCGATCCCGTGGTGAACGCCCGCCTAGAAGCCCTAAAAAGCAATGGGCGCAGCCCGTTCGCCGCCTATCAACTGCCAGCGGCGGTGATCGCGCTCAAACAGGGCGTCGGTCGCCTGATTCGTTCCAGCGAAGATCGGGGCGTCCTGATGTTGTGCGATCCCCGCCTGCTCACCCGGCCCTATGGCAAAGTCTTCCTGAACAGTTTGCCTTCCATGCGCCGTACGCGCCAGCTTTCGACAGTCGAGGCGTTTTATCGGGCCGAAGCCGCAGCCGCCTCGACATGAAAATCCTTGCCTTGGAAACCGCCACCGAAGCCTGTTCCGCCGCCCTTTATCTAAATGGGGAAGTGGTCGAGCGTTACGCGCTGGCCCCTAGAGAACACAACCGGCTGATTCTGCCGATGATCGAGTCCTTGCTCGCGGAAGCCGGTATTACGCTCGAACAGCTCGACGGGCTGACTTTTGGTCGGGGGCCGGGTTCGTTTACCGGGGTGCGCATCGCCGCAGGCGTCGTGCAGGGACTTGCCTTCGGCGCCGACCTGCCAGTTGCGCCGGTATCGACCCTGGCGGCGCTGGCTCAGGAGTCCTTCGCCGAAACACCGAAGACCCATGCGTTTCCGTGCATCGACGCTCGTATGGGCGAGGTGTACTGGGCCGTTTACCGACGCGACTCCGAAGGTTTCGCCTCTCTCGTTGGTGCTGAGGCGGTGGTCGCTGCCGACCAAGTCATCTTTCCGGAAGATGCGTCGGGCTTCGGAATCGGCAGCGGTTGGGGAACTTACCCGGCCGTTTTGCACGAACGACTGGGTGAGGACAGGGTGGTCGGGATTCTCACCGATCGGTTTCCGCGCGCCGCCTGGATCGCGCATCTGGGTGTTCGGGTTTTCATGCAGGGTGGAGGTGTCCGCGCGGAACAAGCGCAGCCGGTCTATTTGCGCGATCAGGTCGCAAAAAGGCCAAGCGCGTGATGGCGTTGGCATGGCAGGGGCCGGTTGCTGCGAAGCGCCCGAGCGGAGATGGCGGCTCCATCGGCCGCGCTTTCGGGGGCGCGCTGTAGTAAACTATTTAGATGGCACAGTACTTCCAGGTTCATCCGCTTAACCCGCAGTTGCGCCTGATCCGTCGAGCTGTGGAAATCGTTCGCGAAGGTGGCCTGATCGCTTATCCCACGGATTCTTCCTATGCACTCGGTTGCCGACTGGACAACAAGGATGGGCTCGAGCGCATCCGCCGTATCCGGCAATTGCAGGAAGATCACAATTTCACGTTGGTTTGCATCGATCTTTCGCAGATCGCGACTTTCGCCAAAATCAGCAACGAAGCCTTCCGTATGATCAAGTCGCTCACGCCGGGCCCCTTCACCTTCATTCTCAAAGCGACCCGAGAAGTGCCGCGTAGACTGCTACATCCGAAGCGCAAGACCGTCGGCATCCGCCTCCCTGACAACGCCATTTCCCAGTCGCTGGTTGCGGAACTCGGCGAGCCGCTATTCAGTTCCACGTTGATCATGCCTGGGGAGGAGGATGCCCTGTCGGACCCAGAGACGATCCGCGAGCGTCTGGAAAAAGAAGTTGACCTGATTATCGACGCCGGTGTCGTTGCCTACGCGCCCACGACCATCATCGGTTTCATGGAAGAAACGCCTGAAATCATCCGCCAGGGAAAGGGCGTGGTGAGCATTCTCAAATAAATCAGCCGAAGACCCGCCAATGGAAGAATTAACGATAGTTCAGCGGTTTGCCGTTTGGGCATTGCCGGTGCTGTTCGCCATCACGCTCCACGAAGTCGCCCATGGTTGGGTGGCCAAGATGCTCGGCGACAGGACGGCGGAGCGCATGGGGCGTCTGTCTCTCAATCCCCTCCACCATATCGACCCCATCGGCACCCTCCTCGTCCCCGGCGTGCTCATGATTCTCGGCGGTTTCATTTTCGGCTGGGCTAAGCCTGTTCCTGTGGACTTCGGCAAGCTGCGCCGTCCCCGGCGCGACATGGCGCTGGTCGCAGTGGCCGGCCCCGCGGCCAATCTGCTGATGGCCTTGGCCTGGGCGCTGATCACGCGGGTCGCGCATGTCATCGATACCCCGTTCGTGACCGTGCCGCTGAGCCTGATGGGTGTCGCCGGCATCGTCATCAACCTGGTGTTGATGTTGCTCAATCTGCTGCCAATTCCGCCTCTGGACGGCGGGCGCATCGCGGCCGGTCTGTTGCCGCCCAGGCTCGCTTATCAGTTCGGCAAGGTGGAACCCTACGGTTTGATCATCCTCCTGCTATTGATGATGACGGGTTGGTTGTCCAGCATCCTCGGTTTGCCGCTTCAGATCATGCAGAAGCTGATGTTTGGCTTCGCCGGACTTTGAGACTCGGGTTCGGGCTTCGCATTCCCGCATAAAGCACCATCATCGATGAGTGAGCCATCCGAAGCCGCGCCAGCCCCTATCGCGCTCGTCAAGGGTTCACCGCTTACCGAACTGCCGGAAGATTTGTACATTCCGCCGGACGCCCTGGAAGTGTTTCTGGAAACCTTCGAAGGGCCGCTGGATCTCCTCCTTTACCTGATTCGCCGTCAAAATCTCGACGTTCTGGACATTCCCATCGCCGCCATCACCCGCCAGTACATCGGTTACATCGAGATGATGAGCGAGATGCGAATAGAACTGGCAGCCGAGTATCTCCTGATGGCCGCGATTCTGGCTGAAATCAAATCGCGCATGCTGCTGCCGCGGCCGGCGGAGGCGGAACAGGAGGAAGAGGACCCGCGCGCCGAACTGGTCCGGCGTTTACAGGAATACGAGCGTTTCAAGGCCGCCGCGGAAAATCTGGATCAGCTGCCGCGCTGTGAGCGGGATGTTTTCGAGTTGGGCGTGGATGCCGGTGCCATCACGGTCAGAAGGATTTATCCGCAGGTTGATCTCGAGGAAGTGCTGATCGCCTTCCAGGACGTGTTAAGGCGCGCGGAGCGAACCACGCATCACCGAATCCTGCGCGAGCCCTTGTCGGTGCGCGAGCGCATGTCCAACATTTTGAACCAACTGAAAAACTCGCCGTTGGCGTCTTTTCAGGACTTGTTCAACCGCAGCGAGGGTCGGCAAGGCGCTGTGGTTTCGCTGCTGGCCATCCTCGAATTGTGCAAGGAGAGACTGATTGAGATCATTCAGGATGAGCCGTTGTCGGAACTCCGGGTGCGGCCGATTGCCACGGTGAACAACTGAAATGGATCTAAAGGCCATCATCGAAGCAGCGCTATTCGCCGCCCAAAGACCACTGAATATCGGCGAAATCGAGGGGCTCTTCCCGGAGGAGGAAAAGCCCGAGGTCGCTGCGATCCGCGCCGCCCTCGCGGATTTGGCCGAGGAATATCGAACCCGGCCCATTGAGCTCAAGGAAGTTGCCAGCGGCTTCCGCTTCCAGGTGCGGGCGGCGTTTTCGCCCTGGGTGTCGCGCCTGTTCGAGGAGCGCCCCGCCCGCTATTCCAAAGCCCTTCTGGAAACGCTGGCAATCATCGCCTATCGCCAGCCGGTCACACGGGGCGAAATCGAAGACATTCGCGGCGTCAGCGTCAGTACGCTGATCATCCGCACGTTGTTGGAGCGCGACTGGGTTCATGTCGTCGGTCACAAGGAAGTTCCGGGTCGTCCTGCGCTCTACGCGACGACTCGCCAGTTTCTCGACTATTTCAATCTGCAGAGCCTGAATGATCTTCCGGCGCTGCAAGCCCTTGTCGAGCAGGCCATGCCCGCGGGTGAAACCGATTTACCCGTTTCCGAGAGGACGTTATCCGACCATGCCGAAGCCGAACCGACCTAGACCCACGCGACAACCGACCAGTTTGAGCAAGCCGCCGTTGCCTGATGAAGGCGAACGCATTCAAAAGGTACTCGCCCATGCGGGTTTCGCGTCACGACGCGAGATCGAAGAGTGGATCAGGAACGGTGAAGTCCAAATCAACGGCAAAGTGGCGAAACTGGGGGATCGCTGGCGCGAGGGCGACCGTCTCGCGCTTAAGGGGCGACCGGTCAACGTGGAGAAGCGGGCGGGCGCGCCAACCCGGGTACTGCTCTATCACAAACCGACGGGCGAGGTGGTCAGCCGCCGCGATCCTGAGGGTCGAGCGGTGATTTTCACCCAATTGCCTAGACTGGAAGTCGGGCGCTGGATAGCCATCGGCCGTCTAGATATCAATACTCAAGGACTGCTGTTGGTGACCAACAACGGCGAACTGGCCAACAAACTCATGCACCCCTCCCAACGGATCGAGCGGGAGTACGCCGTTCGCGTTCTCGGCCAGATCGGTGATGAGGTGCTAGAGCGTTTGCGGAAAGGCGTGGAGCTCGAAGACGGGCCGGCGCATTTTGAAACCATCGAACCGGCGGGCGGGGAGGGGGCTAACCGCTGGTTTCACGTCACGCTCACGGAGGGCCGCAACCGGATCGTCCGGCGGTTGTGGGAGTCGCAGAATATCGCGGTCAGCCGGCTCATTCGCATCCGTTTCGGAACTATGGCGTTGCCGCCGAGGCTAAAGGCCAGAACGTTTTGCGAACTCGATCCCCAGCAGCTCGACGCATTGATGCATTCGGTCGGCCTGCAGGCCGAAGGTAAGTCGGGCGTGCCGGTTACTTCCAGAATCCTCCGCCGACGGCCAAGAAAGTAGGCCATCACGCTTCAGCCCCTGCCAACACAACCTGGTTGCGGCCCAGTTGTTTGGCACGATACATGGCCTGATCCGCGCGTTTCAGCAGTGTTTCCTTGCTTTCGTTCGGCGCGAGCGTCGCTACACCCAGGCTCGCGGTGACCCGCAACGAAAACCCCTCATCCGCGTTGCAAGAGAGTTTTTCCAGCGCCTGGCGAATGCGCTCGGCCAGATGAAAAGCCCCGCCTGCCGAGGTGTTGCTCAGCAACACAACGAATTCCTCACCGCCGTAACGGAATACCATGTCGCTTGACCTGACACTGTGCTGAAGGCAGGTGGCGACCGACCGCAAAACGGCGTCGCCTTTGTCGTGTCCATAGGCATCATTGATCTTCTTGAAGTGGTCGATGTCGAGCAAAATTACCGATAGCGGCGCGCCATGCCGCCGTGACAATTCCCACTCGCGCTGGAAAGCGCCCTGCAGCACCCCGCGGTTGAGGGTTTTGGTGAGCGGGTCAACGGACGCTGATTGAAGCGCCTGTTGGTATTGCAAGGCATTGCGCAACGGGTAGAGCAAACGGCACAGGAACGCCTCGATGGTGGCGAATTCCTGTTCGGAGAAGCGTTTGTCCCGGGTCAGCCGCCATTCGCCCAAGTTTTCGTTTTCGAGCACCAGCTGATAGGAGCAGCTGTGGCGGCCCTTTTTCCCTGTTCTCAACTCCAGGGTGAGCGGATCGTTGTGGAAAGAAGACCCGCCATGCGGAACGAACGGCTGAAGATGAACGCTGAATAGATCGAGCAAGTGCTCGATATTCAGGGTCGTTTGCAGGGCTAGAATCATCTCGTGATAAGGGTGATCAAGCAGCGCACTTTTCCTCTCCGTCCTGACGCTGGAAAGAACCGCTAGATGATCGGTTTTTCGATTCATAACGCACCTCTTATGGGAAAACATCGTGATTTCATTCTTGCGCTTTCTTAAGCGATTCCCGTGCCATCAAAAAATAACCTGTGATATCACTATGTTAGTGTTTAT
>Ga0335070_10008035_pt1 | contig 12379 bp, 14 predicted proteins | sample Lox_Sample_13_FD_206722 | JGI IMG/M metagenome (GOLD analysis project Ga0335070, IMG submission 206722) | Soil microbial communities from Loxahatchee National Wildlife Refuge, Florida, United States - Lox_Sample_1.3 | ecosystem: Environmental > Terrestrial > Soil > Wetlands | place: USA...
CCGGTGTGGCGCGCTACCATGACGAGATCAGGGAGGGGCGGCTCATTGTCGAGGCGCTCCGTTCCGGGGTAGAAATGAATACGCTGGAGCACTTTCTCAACATCGACAGCATCGGCATCATGCGCGAACCGGACCTCGACACCGGAAAGCGTGCCGATATCATCATCCGCGCCCTGCGCCAGGTGGGAAAGCCTTATGATTTCAACTTCGACGTGGAGTCCAAGGGGCGCGTCTACTGCTCGAAGCTGGTCTACCTGTGTTACGACGGCATCGACTGGCCGACGAAGAAATCCCTCGGCCGGACAACCTTCACCCCCGATGATGTGGCAGTTAAAGCCGTCCGTGGCGGAAAGCTGCTGCTGGTAACTTTTTATCACGACGGGAAACGGGTCAGCGACAAGCCCCTTGAGCAGATGGCAGGTTTAATGGGCATCGCGGCGGGGAGGTAAGTCGCAGGGAATTCGCGCATGTCTCCTGATCGCGGTCTGTTTGACCCTGCACGCGACAATCGGCATTGCCCGGAGTGAAGACACGCCAGGCCTCGGCCGGGCTGCGCACAGCCATAAAGCCGCTCAATACGCATAAGCTGCAAAAATCCCTCCGCGAGATTGAGCCGGACAATGTCATACGCCCCCTTATCCTCCCTATTGAGCCTTTAAAAGCTGAAAAGCCGAGCGGGTCAACTGGACTAATGCATCCCCTACGTTATAATTAAAAAAAATTCCACGGAGGCTCTGATAATGATCAGCAAAAAGATGATCCAGGCGTTAAACAAACAGTTAAACAACGAGCTCTACTCGGCATATCTGTATCTGTCCATGTCGTCCTATGCGAATTCCGCCGGACTCAAGGGCGCGGCCAACTGGTTCATGGTGCAGTACCAGGAGGAAATGGTGCACTTTATAAAATTCTATGACTATATCAACAGCCAGGGTATACACGTCGCGCTGGCTTCAATGGACGCGCCGCCAAATGAGTTCGGATCGCTCCTGTCCATGTATGAGCAGGCACTGATCCATGAGCAGTTCATTACCAGGTCGATAAACGAATGGATGGAACTGGCGGTCAAGGAAAAAGACCACGCCACCCAGATATTCCTGCAATGGTTCGTAACCGAGCAGGTGGAGGAGGAGGCCAGCGCCGGCGATGTCATCGCAAGGCTGAAAATGGCCGGCGAAAAGGGCGCGGGGCTGCTGATGGTTGACGGGGAACTGGCCGCGCGCGTATTTACCCCGCCGCCCGCGACCGCGGCATAGCCATATCAGCCTCTTCAACGGGAGATGTTATGAAAGTCAGACTGTGTGACAAAAACAAGGGAAAAGGCAAGGTTGAAAAGCGGCTGAATGACAAGTTCCCGGATGTCGACGTCAAGGTTAAAAAATGCATCGACGCCTGCGGGGATTGCGGCAAGTCAATGGTGGCAAGGGTTGACGGAAAGAAAGTCGTGGCCGCGGACAAGGATGGGCTTTACGACAAAATCGCCAAAAAGTTGAAAAAAGGCTGAAATTTGCACGGCCCGGGGAAATCCGGGCCGTTTTTTCGCGAAAAACCGGGGAATGCCGTATCATCGGCGGACCCGCATCATCCCTCCGTCACGATTTGCCTTGCGATTATGTCGTGGTTGAGCCAGAGAACCGGCGATGCCGGTTTCCATATGCTTCTGAACATCAATTTGCCGACGGCCTGGAAAACGGCGCGGGAAAGCTCGGCGCAGACGATTTCCCTGGAGTCCCTGTTCATTTCCAGCAGGTCGGTTGCGGTGTTCAGCATCAGTTCCGCCTGTTCGGCGCTGTTGTGATGCGGCCAGGAATCGAAGTCGCGGAACTTGTCCAGAACCGGAGAAGACAGATAGGAGTCGGCTTTTGCCAATAGCGATTCGAGGGTCGCGCCGTCCTTCATGAGAACGGCACATCTGTTCCGGAGTTTTTCGGCATTGGAACCTCCGCCTTCGCGCTCCAGAGCGGAAAGAAGCGGATAGAGCGAAATCTCTACCCCGAGAAAAAGGGCGCTGGAATTGGTCTGGATTTCCGGACAATTGAATACCGTGGCCCTGATCCCTTGCCGCCAGGCTTCACCGGCGATATCCTCCAGCCGCATCTTTGCCCAGCCCTGGAGATAAGGTGTGTATGACTGCCAGGCATAGGAACCGTTTACCAGAACTTCGCAGCCGTGGTAGCAGTATGCGACGTAGCCGACGGAACCGCCGCCGGAGGAAACCCTGTCGCGCAATTTGGCCGTGGCGTCCATGAGATACCTGAAGGTATCGGCGGTAACCTCGTTGAAGCTCATGTCGCACAGCCGGCCGATCTGCGAATCCCAGAACACCTCGGACCTGAGATATCTTTCGCCCTGCCCTTTGAAGACACGGTTCAGGATCGGCATGAGAATCCTGGCGCGCGGGATGCCGCCCGCTATGGTGTGGGCAAAAAGGACATTGGCTCCCGCAGGGACCATTTTGTCAATCTCGGCCGCCACTTTTTCCAGATTCTTGGTAAAGCGCTTCATTCCGGCCAGCCGTGACTGCCCGATCGCCTCCCAGTCCAGTTCCACGGCGTCCCACTCGTCCGACTTCACTCCCTTCAACTGATCGACCGGAGATTTGCCGCCGGGGCCTGCCTCCATGTCGAAGCCGGCTTCCATGGGGACATTTATTATTTTCCCGCCGAGGTTGGCCTCGGCCTCCGCAAGTTCATCGGCGGTCAGCGGCCGCAAGGCGCCGTCCTTGTCCCGGCGGCCCACGGTGATACCGATAATAACCATTCCCGCCCGCCGCGCCTCATCGACTATGCCGTTGGCGTACCCGCGTCCGAACAGTTCGCCGAAGAGTACAAAAACATCACCCGGTCCGTATCCGGAGGGTCCGGGAAGCTCCCGTAGGGGAATAAAACTTTTCATATGGTCAGCCTTTCATTCATTCGAATTCACCGCCCGCGGCGCCTTTGCCGAAACACACCCCTCTTTTCGAACTCTTTATGAATTCCAGAAGGTAGCTCACGTCCCCGGTAATTTCCAACTCCGCTTCAACCTTTTCCAGATTGGCCTTCATATTCGGGCCGCCGCGGAACAGTATGGTAAAAGCATTTTTTATGGCCCGGACGCGGGCCGCATCGAACCCGTTCCGGCGCAGGCCCACCATGTTCAGGGTTTTGACGGTGTGTGTCTCGTCCATTATGCAGAACGGCGGTACATCGCGGGATGTCCGCGAAAGTCCGCGCATCATGGAAAATTTGCCGATCCGGCAGAACTGGTGAACCACGCAGTTGCCGGAGATGATAGCCTTGTCCTCGACCAGCACGTGCCCCGCCAGCAAGGCGCCGCCGGCAAGGATGATATTGTTCCCCACCTCGCAGTTATGGGCGACATGTGACTGGATCATCAGATAATTTTCGTCTCCGATAACGGTCGCCGTGCCCTCCCGGTAGCCCCGGTGAATGGTCGCGTATTCGCGGATGACGTTGCCGTTTCCGACCTTGAGATAGCTCTCTTCCCCCTTGTAGCCGAGGTCCTGGGGGTCGTGACCGACGATCGCTCCGTAATGGATCGTGTTATTGCGGCCAATGGTCGTCCACGGGCCGATCACGGCATTGGCCATTATTACCGTTCCGCCGCCGACGTTGGAATGATCGCCGATAATGACGTTCGGGCCTATTACCGCGTCATCGGCAACCGACGCCGTTTTGCTGATACGAGCAGTTGGATCTGTCATGGATACCCCTGTTAATAGATGCTGTCGCCATCGGCGATGTCTTATATCTGTTGATTGTAAATCAGTGGTCATTCCTCATGCTGAGATTTTCGAACCTGGTATATTCGCCGAGGAAGGTCAGGTCGACCTTGCCGATCGGGCCGTTTCTCTGCTTGCCGATGATTATCTCCGCCTTTCCCTTCAGGTCGGCGTTCTCCTTGTCGTACACCTCTTCCCGGTAAACGAACATGATAACGTCGGCATCCTGTTCGATGGCTCCCGATTCGCGGAGGTCGCTCATCATGGGCCGCTTGTCGGTGCGGCTTTCCAGCCCGCGGTTCAGCTGGGAAAGGGCGACCACCGGAACATCCAGTTCCTTTGCCAGGGCCTTCAATGACCGCGAAATCTCCGAGATTTCCTGTTGCCGCGATTCGGGGTTGCTGCTGCCGCGCATCAGCTGGAGGTAGTCCACCACGATCATTCCGATCCTGTGTTCGGCCCTCATGCGGCGGGCTTTTGCCCTCATCTCCAGCACCGATATGGCCGGGGTGTCGTCGATGAAAATCCTTGCCTTGTGCAACGAGCCGGCACCGCGCATGAGCCTGGGCCAGTCCGTCTCGTTAAGGTGGCCGGTGCGAAGCCGGCCGGCGTCCACTCTGGCTTCGGAACAGAGCAGACGGGTCACCAACTGCTCCTTGCTCATTTCAAGGGAGAAAATCGCCACCGGGTGGGCGGGTTCGGCATGGATGGATGCGTACTGGGCGATATTCAGGGCAAAGGCGGTCTTTCCCATGGAAGGCCGGCCGGCTATGATTATCAGGTCGCCGCGCTGGAATCCCGCCGTCATTTCATCGAGATCCAAATATCCGGTTGCCACCCCGGTCACATGTTCCTTTTTTTCGTACAGCGTCTCGATATTCTTGATGGTGTCCTTGAGAATGGAGTTTATCGGGTAAAAGGCGGGCTTGATCTTGTTCTCGGATATCTCGAAGATGACCTTCTGGGCGCTGTCCAGCAACTGGTCTATGTCCGACTGCTCATCGTGCCCCTGGGTTATTATTTCAGTCGCGGCATTGATAAGTTTGCGCGCAACGGCCTTCTCCTTGACGATCCTGCAGTAATAACCGATATTGGCGGCCGTAGGCACGAAGTCCACCAGGGTGGCCAGATAGGCGCCTCCGCCCACATCCTCCAGTTCGCCGCGCTTTTTCAGGACGGTGGTCAGGGTAATCAGGTCGCACGGCTCCCGGTTGTCGCTGAGCTCTATCATCGCCCTCATGATTTTACGGTGCGTTTCACGGTAGAAATCTTCCGGGACCAGGATTTCCAGGACCCGGTTAATCGCTTCGTTCTCCAGCAGTATCCCGCCGAGTATCGACATTTCCGCTTCGATGCTCTGGGGAGGCAATTTTCTTACGTCAATCACGGACATTGTATTCCTGAAAAATTGGTGTAATACGAGATTTGAATGGGATACTATAACCCGCATGACTCTCCGGGTCAACTGCTTTGGCTGGACGCCGCCGTCAAAAGGGTTCCGCAAAGGAATCGCCATGAAAAACGGTCGGAATATCTGTTGGGATTGTTAGCCGATGCCTGAACGGCACAAAGCCTCACTCGCCCCGTTCAAGGAAGGAAAGAAAATTGCTTCTTCGTAAAAAAAGCTCCTCGCAATGACCAAAACATTTATTTTTCAACAAACAGTCAGGGCAAAGGGTGATCATAGCCGTAAGGCAAAGGGGCACGTTAAAGAAATAAGCGGTGCGGGCAAAATGCGGCGACAGGCAAATTTCACCGGTTTTCATTGGAAACAAACACACCCGTCTTAGTTCAGGAACTGGGAAAACGGTCCAGGATTCCTTTAATGGTCGCCTCCTTCGCCTTCAGTTCATCACGGACCTGCTTATTGTCTGTTCCGGCAATCTCCATCCTCAGGTCGGAGTAGTACGCCTCGAGGATTTCGCGAACCAATGAGACTTCATTTTCCGTGAATGTCAGGCTTGCCATAAAATCTCCTCCTTCTCCCTGATGTGGATTAATTTGTCCGCCCGCTCTTTTCTTTGCGGCAATCAATCGACCAGCCGGCATTTTCGGCCTTGCCCCTCACTAATAGTATACCAGAACAAATGTGTCTTTATCGGCGAACAGTTGAAATCGTGCGGGAAATGACCATTTTTCCGGGCAGGCATAAAAAAAGCGGCGCGAAATTTTCATTTCACGCCGCCGTTTTCACATTGGAAATAAGGAAATTATTCCGCCCGGTTTACGACAATCTTGAGGGTGGCGTTCACTTCGGGATGGACCTTCACGGTCGCGGTAAACTCGCCCAGGTGTTTGATCGGCTCGGCAAGCAGGATCTTTTTCCGATCGATTTCGAAACCCTGCTCTTTCAGATATTCGCCCAATTCCATGTTGGTTACGGAACCGAAAAGCTTGTCCCCTTCGCCCGCCTGGTGCGTCAGGACGATGGTAAGCGCTTCCAGCCTGGCCGCAAGGTTGGAAGCCTGCTCCTTGACCTTGTTCTTTTTGTACTCCATCTGGCGCTTCGCATGCTCCAGCGCCTTGGCGTTTCTCGTCGTGGCTTCAATGGCAAAGCCCTTCGGAATCAGGTAGTTCCTGGCATAGCCGGGGGCCACCTTTACGATATCGCCGATATGGCCCAGAGTTTCAATGTTTTCCTTGAGAATTACCTTCATGTCTTTTCCTCCCAGCCTGATTTACAGGTTTTCTTGTTTTTTCGGCGTGCGGAAATCGCACCACAGGTCAAAGAGACCCAAGGCGGCGACCACCACCGCCAGGTACGGCTGTACTACCAGCAAAGCATAAAACAGGTACGTAATGAAGCGGGGCACCAGAAAGCGTCTGAAAAAATGAGCGATAATGGCCAGTCCCTGGACGAAGTAGAGCGCAACAAGGACCACCAGCACGTTCAAGGCCGTTCGGGTAACCAGGTCGATATTTAACAGAAGCGCGAATCCCGAAACGATCAGAACCCATATCAACTTCTCAGGGTTTCTGAACGAGCGGAATTCCCCAATCCCGAGCCGTCCCGGAAGTCTTGGGACGAATTTTTTCAGCAACAGGATATTCAACCCCGCAAGGACGCCCATGCAGACGACGATCAGGGATGGATAAATCTTGCCTACAAGATCGGAGGCCTGCCTCAGCCCGCTTCGAAGCGCATCCAGTTCGTCACTTCCCAGACCGCTGTTTTTATAAAACGCCTCGGTCTGGGTGAAGGAACTGTTTATCCCCTTCAGGACCAGAGCGTTTAAATCCACTCCCTGCCACAGACTGTAACAGACGGCAATAACCAGTATTACCAGCAGGTTGGCCGTTACCGTCCAGGCAATGGATTTTGCGGCGCCGTTTCCCCTTGCCAGGAATTCGGCAAGCAAAAGGGAAAACAACCCGCACTGCAACAGGTAGATAAGCGCGCCGGCCGGGCTTATGGCAACAAGAGCAAGGGCCGAGATGAGAATGATTGCCGCCCCCACTCTCCTGCCGTTCTTCAAGGTATAGTACAGTACGGGGAAAGGGGCGAAAACGCCGGCCAGCGGCCCCGCGAACATCAGCATGATGTATGCCGTAAATAGCGCAAGGGAAGCCGCGCTTCCCTTTGCGATATCATAAAGTGTTTTCTTGTTTAACACACAGGTTATTGCTTGCATTCGTTACGGCAAGACGTGACCCGAGGCGATCGGCAGCAGAGCGATATTTCTGGCCCTCTTGATTGCTTCGGTTATCTCACGCTGGTGTTTTGCGCAATTTCCCGAGATTCTCCTGGGCACGATTTTGCCACGCTCGGAAATAAAGGCGCGGAGAGTTCTTGGATCCTTGTAATCTATGGTTATCTGCTTGTCGGCGCAGAAACGGCAAACCTTCCTGCGCTGAAAAGTTCTTTTCTTCTTGAAACCGTTGCTTCTCGGTGGTGTTCTTTCGTCGCTCATATGTCTAATCCCCCCATTCTGATTATTCTTCCGTCGAAGCTACTTCGACCGTCTCGGCCGCCGGCTGCTGCACGGCGGGTTTCTCCTCAGGCGCGGCAACGATGTCCGCATCCTTGTCCAGCTTCACGCTCTGGTACCTGAGAACCTTGTCATCGAGCCTGAGGCGTCTTTCAAGCTCCGCTATGAGCGCGGAGTTTCCGGAAAAATTCAGGTAGAAGTAACGGCCGCGCTGGCATTTCCTGACCGGGTAGGCCAGTTTCCTGATTCCCCAGTCTTCCAGCCTCTTGCAATCACCATTCATGCTCGAAATAACTTCCTGCACTTTTTCGGTGAGTCCCTTGAGCTCTTCCTCGCCGAGCTCGGGCTGAGCGATAAAAATCGTCTCGTACTTTCTCATTATTATTCCTCCTCACGGTTATTAGCCCCGGACCATCCCGGAGCAAGGAGATACGGCAAAATGCCGCTCTGCTGGTGCTGCTGTATTTTACTCAAAACCGGCCGCCATTCTGACCGGCTCATATCCAACCAGGTTTACACAGCCTGCTGATCCGCCAGCAGGTCCCTGTTATTGTAAAGACTCATTGCCTTGCCCAATCCTTCCTTGAGATAAAGGGCAAGCAAATCAACGATATTTTCGGTCAAATCGGGCAAAACGGCAAGTTCTGATTTCGCGAAATTGCTGAGGACGTAATCGGCAGGATCGCCGTGCAGGGGTCTTCCTATGCCGACCCTTACCCGCGCGAACCCGCCGCCCCCGAGTTCGGCCACGAGGGAGCGGAGTCCGTTGTGTCCGGCATGACCGCCGCCTTCTTTCAGTTTCACCCGTCCGAAGGGTATGTCGAGATCATCGTGGATCACCACGAGATCCCGCATCGACAATTTGTTGAAATTCAACGCATGGGAAACCGATTGTCCCGACAAATTCATATAGGTCTGCGGTTTCAGCAGCAGCAGACGTTCGCCGTTCCAGTCGCCTTCGCCATACAACCCGGAAAATTTTTTCCTTGCCGCGCTAATGCCGGAAACATCGGACAGCCTGTCCAAAACCATGAAACCCGCGTTATGGCGGGTCCATTGGTATTTCGGGCCGGGATTGCCCAAACCGACTATTAGTCTTGTGGCCATATTCGTTGCCGGTCTGTTATTCTTCCGTGGTTTCCACCGACGCAACTTCTTCCTTGGCCTTGCCGAGGATGCTGACAACCGTGGCTTTCGGATCATTCAGAACCTTCATGCCGGCGGGCACAACCAGGTCGCTGATATGAAAAGAATCCCCGATTTTCAGATCGGTCACGTCAACTTCCATATGTTCCGGTATCTGGGTTGCAAGGCATTCAAGTTCCACGGCGTGCATCGCGAAATCGAGCATGCCGCCCTCTTTCACTCCCGCTGAGGTTCCCACGAGGCTGACCGGGACGGAAACCTTGACCTTCTCTTCGAGACTTATCTTGTGCAGATCGACATGAAGGGGGCTGCCTTTCAGGCAATCACGCAAAAGGTCGGACACTATGACAAGCTTGCCGTCAAGGGCCTTGTCTCCCTTCAGGGTGATGATATGATTCCTGCCACCCTCGCCGGCAATCGCCGTCATCAGCTCTTTTGCGCTGACCGCCGCCGGGACGGGGTCCATCCCTTTTCCGTACACGATAGCGGGAACCATACCGCTTTTTCTGAGTCTCCTGCATATACCCTTACCGGCTTTTTCTCTCAGCTCGATGTTCAGAACCGTCTGTTCCATACATCCTCCAATAAATAATCTAGTTATTTTTAAGATCGAATTATCAAACCTCAGACAAACAGGGAACTAACGGATTCATCCTGGTGAATCCTGCGAATAGCCTCGGCAAGCAAATCGGCAACCGTCAACACCTTAAGTTTACTCGATTTTTCCGCCTTGTCACCTTGAGGGATGGTGTCGGTTATGACAACTTCCTCTATATATGAGTCATTAATCCTGTCAATGGCCGGCCCGGAAAGCACGCCATGGGTGGCGCACGCATAAATGGTTTTAGCGCCGTGCTCCTTGAGGGCCTTGGCCGCCTGCGTGAGAGTGCCCGCAGTGTCGACCATGTCGTCAAGTATGATGGCGGCCTTATCCCTGACATCGCCGATCAGATGCATGACTTCGGAGATGTTCGGCCCGGAGCGCCTTTTGTCGATTATGGCCAGGGAACATTCGAGGCGCTTCGCATAAGCCCTTGCCCGCTCCGTCCCTCCGGCATCCGGGGAAACCATTACTACCGAATCAAGACTGTAATTCTTTTTGATGTAATTGAGTATGACCGGCGCGGCGTACAGGTTATCAACCGGAATATCGAAAAAGCCCTGAATCTGACCGGCATGCAGATCAATTGTAACCACCCTGTCGGCACCTGCTGAAGTCAGCAGATCGGCCACCAGCTTTGACGTAATCGGGGTCCGCGGCGCGACTTTCCTGTCCTGCCTTGCATAGCCGTAATAAGGTACGACGGCCGTGATCGTCGCCGCCGATGCCCTTTTCAGGGCGTCCATCATGATCAGCAGCTCCATCAGGTTGTTATTCGTCGGACAGCAAGTGGACTGGACTATGTACACGTCACGCCCGCGAACGTTTTCTCCGATTTCCACCATAATCTCGCCGTCGGAAAAGTTCTTAACCTTGGCAGCGCCGAGCGGCAAGCCGAGCGAAGCGCATATTTTCGCCGCGAGCCCGGGATTGGAATTACCGCAGAAAACTTTAATTTTGTTCTCCATCATCGCCTCTGATCGTTGTTATTGAATTTGTTCCGGAACAGGATGGCTGGGGCGCCAGGATTCGAACCTGGGAATGCCGGAATCAAAATCCGGTGCCTTACCGCTTGGCGACGCCCCAATTTTGGAATTGTTAAAGGGTCCGCGTCAGAAAGGATGCCCAGCCGCTCACTTCAGCAACTTTCCCGTAGCATCGTCGTGCTTCTTCTTCGGCGCCGAATACCGCGAATACCGTCGGCCCGCTTCCGGACATCAGTACTCCCGCAGCGCCAAATCCAAGCAGAGTCTCCTTGATATCCCTGATAACCGGAAAACGTCCGATCGTGACGGTTTCCAGATCATTCATGAGGATTGAACATATGTCCTCAACCTTATTGCAAAACCTAGGCAGTTTATAGTCATCTTGCCCATTTGTCAATCTCAAATTTTGGTAAACCCAGGCGGTCGAAACATGTATATTGGGATTGACGAGGACGAGCCAGGCAGGGGGGAGTCCTTCGACGGGAGAGAGTTTTTCGCCTATGCCCTCGGCGAGGGCCGTCTTTTTGAAGATGAAGAAAGGAACGTCCGCGCCAAGCTTCACGCCGATTTCCATAAGCCTGTCGTCGGAAAAGCCGGCGCCCATCAGTTCGTTGAGGCCCATGAGAACGGTCGCGGCATCGCTGCTTCCGCCTCCAAGCCCGGCCGCCACCGGTATCTTCTTCGAAATCGAAATTTCAACACCAGTTGCAACACCCGCGTGTGAAAGAATGGCTTCGGCCGCGCGCCACGCGATATTATCCCGTCCGCCGGATACCGCTTCGCTGTTGCAGTCCACATCGATCCCCGGGGTTTTCTTCAGCCTGATTTCTATTTCATCACAAAGATCAATGCGCTGCATGACCATTCGCAGGTCATGGTAGCCGTCCGGCCTTTTGCGCAGGACCTGGAGAAGGTAATTAACTTTCGCGGGAGCCCTAAACAACATGTGATCAGTTTCTCCTTGGTTTCAAACCGAAAAAGTAATTCATAATTCAATTTATCCGACAAATCAAGCGTAAAGTGCCTGATTCCGGCAGGGGACCGGATCTTTGTGGCGATGATTAAACATATCAATCGTAGGGGCGAGTCATGCCTCGCCCCTACGTTGTGTCGTGACATATTTAATCGCCGGAACAATAATTGTTGTCTGATACATTTCGGGAAAAAGAAAGCCCCTGGCTTTCAATTTCAAAGTCAGGGGCTTGTCATCACAGAACATCTCTTGGCAAGCAAAACCGTCATGCTTGCCGCAATCCGTTATTATTCGTCCCTCTCGTAATCAACGATACGCTTCGCGATCGTCTTGATGCTCAGGAGGTCTTTGTAGTTGATGTTGTTGCCGAGGTAGTTGCCGCCGTCCGTGCCGCAGCCCAGAGTGAGTGACGGAGGAAGCACGTTGTAGATGAGACCGACGCTGCCGTGTACCGCGGGCTGGTTGAGGAGCAGCCTGTTGGCGGGAATTTCCATGGCAAACTTGTCGATAACTTTCTGGTCCTGAGAATGAATAACCGCAGTGTGGCCACGGCCGCCCCAAAGGAGCTGGCTCTTGGCTGCGTCAATCGCAGCGTCCGATCCGTCAAATGTTATGTAACCGAGAACCGGAGAAAGTTTTTCGTGGCTGAACCAGTCTTCCGGTCCGATGGTGGTAAGGGGAACGAGAAGCAGCTTCACGTCGTCGGGCACCGAGAAACCGGCAAGCTTTGCGATCGCCTGGGGAGACTTGCCAACGATGGCAACGGCGGGAACGCCTCTTTCCTTGTCGAACATTACCGCTTCGAGCTTCTTCTTCTCTTCTTCGTTGACAAGATAGGCGCCTCTCTCGATCATCATCTTTACGGCCTTGTCACAGGTTTCCTTGTCGTCAAAGATCATGGACTGGTCGGATGAGCAGATGGTTCCGTTGTCAAAGGTCTTGGAGGCAATAACGTTGTTTACCGCAACGCTGAGCTTGGCGGTTTTTGAAATATAGACGGGCGTATTGCCGGCACCGACG
>Ga0335070_10008037_pt1 | contig 12377 bp, 10 predicted proteins | sample Lox_Sample_13_FD_206722 | JGI IMG/M metagenome (GOLD analysis project Ga0335070, IMG submission 206722) | Soil microbial communities from Loxahatchee National Wildlife Refuge, Florida, United States - Lox_Sample_1.3 | ecosystem: Environmental > Terrestrial > Soil > Wetlands | place: USA...
ATGTCGACCTCATCGTCATGGGCACTCATGGCAGGCGGGGTCTGGACCGCTTCATGCTCGGGTCGGTCACCGAACGAGTCGTCCGGAAGGCAGCCTGCCCCGTCCTGACCGTGCACGGTCGTGCCGCCGAGTTTGCCGAAGCGGGGCGCCTGCCGACGACATGCGGCGGCAAGATCCTCCTGTGCACGGACTTTTCTGAGCGGTCACGTCGAGCGCTCGACTACGCGTGGTCGCTGGCGGCCGCGTACAACGCCGAGCTCACCCTGGCGCATGTCCTGGAGACCCTCGCGAGTCCCTCGTCGCTCGAGGCGTCGGTCTCGGACGCTAGGGATCGACTCGAGAACCTGGCTCCAGAGGGTGCGCCCCAGGTCCCTTCCCCGCACGTCGCCGTCCGGATCGGCAAGCCGTATGAGCAGATCATCGCTCTCGCCACGGAAGGCGAGTTCGACGTGGTGGTCATGAGCGCCCGCGGCGAAGGCGTGAGGGACCCTGCGGTGTTTGGCTCCACGACCCACAGAGTGATTCAACTCGGACCGTGTCCGGTCTTGGTCGTCCCGAGCTGAACAGTCAGCGAGGGAGTCCTCAGACTTGTGCGTTCGGCCATGCAACAGCCTCTCGCCGTCTGCTGAACGCCCCATTCGGCGAGAAGGGTGCGGTGGTAAAGGAGGCAACATGAACAGAGTCAAAGGCAAGGTCGCACTGATCACCGGCGCCGCCATGGGGATCGGACAGGCGTGCGCGGAGGTCCTCGCCACCGAAGGGGCCGCCGTGGTGCTCAGCGATGTGAACGTGGCGACCGGGAAAGATGCCGCGACTGCTATTGAAAAGGCACTTGGGCAAGCGATCTTCTGTGAGCACGACGTCGGCGACGAGAAAGCGTGGCAACGAGTGGTGAGTGAGACCATCGTCGCGTACGGTCGGCTCGACATCCTCGTCAACAACGCCGGCATTGGCGTAGCAGGTGAGGTCGAACATGCGTCGCTCGGCGACTGGGAGCGTACGCTGCGGGTCAACCTCACCGGTGTTTTCCTGGGCATCAAGCACGTCATCCCGGCGATGTGTCGCACGGGGGGCGGGTCGATTATCAACCTCTCGTCGATCGAGGGGTTGGTAGGCGATCCAACACTCGCCGCGTACAATGCAAGCAAGGGAGGTGTCCGCCTACTCACCAAGTCCGCGGCGCTCTACTGCGCGCACTCGGGCTACGGGATCCGGGTGAATTCGGTGCACCCTGGCTACATCTGGACGCCAATGGTCGAGGGTTCGCTACGCGCATCGGGGGATCTCGAAGCTGGGCGGAAGCGATTGGAGTCGCTACATCCTGTGGGGCACCTGGGAGAACCCAACGACATCGCGTACGGAGTGTTGTATCTCGCGTCGGATGAGTCGAAGTTCGTCACGGGCGCGGAGCTCGTGATCGACGGGGGCTATACGGCGCAGTGACCCGTGGGCGGTCGCGAGCTCGTCGGTCGTGTCCGCGTTTCCCACACCCGAGTCTAGATCCCTTCCCACCACCCCGCTCCTGCTCCGCTCATCCCGCCCTGCTCCCACCCCAACGAAGGGAGGCCCCTGCTTCCGCATGGACCTTCACCCGCTCAGTGCCCCTCGTACACCGCTTGACAGGACATGACCCATGCCCGGAGCGTAACCCCATGGTTCACCCGAACGTGCGTCAACAAAAGAAGAACGGCGCCAACCTGAGGCATTGGCGCCATTTGAATTGACTGGTTGCGGGGGCAGGATTTGAACCTGCGACCTTTGGGTTATGAGCCCAACGAGCTACCGGACTGCTCCACCCCGCGTCGCTCCAGGCCGTGAATTGTAGTCTCCGGCCGAGCGAAGTCAAGGGGCGCCGCGCCAATTCGGCAGGGAGGAACGGCGAAAACACCGCGCCGCTCAGGCAGGAGACGGGCACGCGCCTTGCTTGGAGCCACGCCGGAGGCGCCCGATGGCCGAGGCTACCGAAGTGCGAGAGATGATCGCGCGGGACAGTGCCCGGTGTCAGGCGCTCCTCGCCGAGGTCGAACGGGTGGTCGTCGGGCAGCGGACGCTCGTGGAGCACATGCTCCTCGGCGCGCTCTGCGAGGGGCACGTCCTCCTCGAGGGCGTGCCCGGGCTGGGCAAGACGCTCGCGGCCCGGACGTTCGCGGCCGCGATCCGCGGTTCGTTCACCCGCATCCAGTTCACGCCGGACCTGCTCCCGGGCGACCTCACCGGAACCGAGGTGTTCGACCCCGACGGCCGGAGGTTCGTGCCCCGGCTCGGCCCGGTCGTGACCAACATCCTGCTCGCCGACGAGATCAACAGGGCGCCGGCCAAGGTGCAGGCCGCCCTCCTCGAGGCGATGGAGGAGCGGCAGGTCACGGTCGGCGGGCAGACGTTCCCGCTCCCGCGCCCGTTCCTCGTCCTCGCGACCCAGAACCCGATCGAGCAGGAGGGGACGTACCCGCTCCCCGAGGCGCAGGTCGACCGGTTCCTGTTCAAGGTGCTCGTCGACTACCCCGGACACGCCGACGAGCTCGCCGTCGTGGACGCGCACCTGGACGGCGAGCTCCCCGCGGTGCGGCCCGTGCTCGAGGCCGCCGAGATCTGCGAGGTGGCGGCCGGCGCGCGCGCCGTGCACGTCGACGAGCGCATCCGCGAGTACGCCGTCCGGCTCACCCGCGCGACGCGCGACGGCGGGCGCGGCGGAGGGGGCACCCTCGCCGCGTGGGTCAGGTACGGCGCGTCGCCGCGTGCGGCGATCGCGCTCGCGAAGGCATCGCAGGCGCTCGCGCTCGTCCGGGGTCGGAGCTACGTGATCCCCGAGGACGTTAAGGAGGTCGCGCCGGCCGTCCTGAGGCATCGCCTCATCCTCTCGCTCGAGGCGCAGGCCGAGCAGGTCGACGTCGAGCACCTCGTACACGAGCTCCTGCTCGCCGTGGAGCTGCCGTGACGGCGGCGAGCCTCTGGCGGCGGTACCTCGGCGAGGGCGACCCTCGGATCGAGCCGCCGCCGGACCTGGGGCGCCGGCTGGCCCGCGTGCAGCTGCAGGCCTCGCGCCGCCTCGCCGCGTCGTGGTCCGGGGCGTACCGCTCTGCGTTCAAGGGCGAGGGGATCGAGTTCGCCGGCGTGCGGGAGTACACGCCCGGCGACGACGTGCGCACGATCGACTGGCGGGTCACCGCGCGGACCGGCCACCTCGCGGTGCGGCGGTATGCGGAGGAGCGCAACCGCACCGTGCTATTCCTCCTGGACGTCGGGCCCGAGCTGGCGTCCGGCAGCGGCGATCGCTGTCTCCTCGACGTGGCGGCCGACGTCGTCGCGCTCGTCGGAAGCGCCGCCATCGCCGGCGGCGACGTCGTCAACCTCGCGGCGTGGAGCGATCGCCGGGAGCTGCTCGTCACGCCGCGGCGCGACCGCGCCGCGTTGCTCCGGGTGGTGCGCGAACTGCTGTCGTTGCGACCCTCGGGGCGCGCCGGCGACCTCGCCCGGGCGCTCGCCTCGGTCCCCGCGATGATGCGGCGAGCCGGCGTCCTCGTCGTCATCTCGCCGTTCCTCACCTCGGGGTACGGCAGCCGGCTCGCCGCCCTCGCGGCCCGTCACGAACTGCTCGTGGTGAGGCTGTGGGACGGGCGCGCCGGGATCGGCACGTCGCACGCCCGGGTGCCGGCGCGCGACCCTCGCGGCACCGCCGGGTGGGGTGCGGCGTCCGAGCCCGCCCTCCCCGAGGAGCTCGCGACGGTCCGGGCGGACGTCGTGACCGCGGGACCCGAGACGCTCCTGGCGCCCGTCCTCACGCGCTCGTTCCTCGCGCGCGGGCGGAGGCGCGGTGCCTAGTCCGGCCGCCGCCCTGCTGGCCGCGAGCGTCGCCGCCGGGTTCGGCACGCCGGTGTCGGTACGCGTCGCCGGCGACCTCCCACACCTCGCTCCCGGGGCGGCCGTCGGGCAGTTCCTCGTCGCCGCCCCGCCGCGGCGGGAGGCTGACGGCACGACGCTCGTCGTCCTTCGCCCGCTCGCCTTCGGCACGCTCGAGGTGCCGCTCCCGGGGCGGCCAGAGCCCTCCCGAATCGAGGTCGAACCCACACTCGCGCCGGGCGCGCCGGCGTCTCCGGTGTTCGTGCCTCCGGCGCCGGCCGCGCCGTGGCCACTCGCGGCCGCGGTCGTCGTCGCGCTCGGCCTCGCGGCAGTCGGCGCGGCCGCGCTCAGGCGGAGGCGGCGTGCGGACCCCCTCGCGGAGCTCGAGGCGCGGCTGCGCCCCCTCTCCGCCGAGGCCGCGTGGTCCGAGGCGGGTGCGGCCGACTCGCTCGCGCGGCACTGCCGGACGTTCCTCGCGCACGTCACCGGGGCGCCGTGCGGCGCGATGACGACGCGCGAGCTCACCCGCCTGATGGCGTGTCGCGTGGAGACCTCGGTCGCGCGGCCGTTCGGGCTCGCGCTCGTCCTCGCCGACGAGGTGCGGTACACGTCCACCGCGGCCCCGTCCGACGACGCCGCACTGCTCGTGCGTGACGTGTTGACGGCGGCGCCGGCGCTGGCAGCCGCCAGGGGAGGCCCACGGTGACGTCGTTCGCTCGGCCATGGCTCCTCGTCTTCGCAGTAGCGGTTCCGCTCGTACTGGCGTGGCTCACGGCCCGCCGTTTGCGGTCGCAGCGCGTCCCCGCGCTCGTGATCGCCGGCCGGCGCGCAGGCGCAGCCGTCGCACCGTGGGTCGCGCTCGTCGGAGTCGCGGCCGCGTGGCTCGTTGCGGCCGGCCCGCAGCGCGCCGCCGTGCGCAACCTCCCCTCGACCGGGCGCGACATCGTGGTGCTCCTCGACCTCTCGTCCTCGATGGCGGTCGGCGGACCGGGGCGCGACGCGCTGAGCGACGCCCGGCGTGCCGTCGAGCGCCTCGCGGAGGCGCGCCGCGGCGACCGCATCGGGCTGGTGGGTTTCGGCACCAGGGCAGCGGTCGTCTCGCCGCTCACCCGCGACCACGCGACGATGGTGGCGCTGGCCTCCCGGCTCGAGCCCTCCGTGCTCGGGCCGCGCACCGCGATCGGCGACGGGCTCGCCGTGGCGCTCGACCTTCTCCGCTCGAGCGCCCCCGGAAGCGCGGGGGTCGTCCTCGTCAGCGACGGGGAGAGCAACGCCGGTGCCGTGGAGCCGCTCACCGCCGCCGAGGTCGCCGCCGAACGGGGCGTCGCCGTGGACACCGTGGCGGTCAGGGGCGGCGGCGGCGACGACGGACCGGGCCGCGTCAACGAACCGCTCCTGCGGCGTATCGCGGATACCACGCACGGCCACTTCGTGCGCGCACGTGAGGAGGGGTCCCTCGAGGGTGCGTTCGCGGACCTCGCACGCCTCGAGCCGACCGAGCGCCGCTCCGGCGTCGACGTCGTCCTGGACGACCGCAGCGCCGTGCCGGCGCGGTGGGCCGCCGCGCTCCTGCTCGCAGCGGCGCTCGTCGAAGCGCTCGGGAGGAGGGCGTGGGCATGACGTGGACCGACCCGCGCTGGCTGTGGCTCGCGGGCACCGCCGTCCTCGCCCTCCTCGCGACTCCGTGGGTCGCCCGGTGGCGCTCGCTCCAGCAAGCCCGCCTCGCGGGGACCCGCCTCTGGGTCCGCTGGCTGGGGGGCGTCCCGGCGACAGGGGCCGCGCGTCTCGCGCTCTGGCTCCTCGCGGCGGCGGCGGCAGCGGTCGTCGCCGCCGGTCCGCGGTGGGGGCACGGCATGGCCGCGGTCTCCGAGCTGAACGTCGCGATCGCGCTCGACGTCTCGGCCTCGATGCGCTGCGCGGACGTTCCACCGGACAGGCTCGGCCGCGCCGTCGCGGTGTTGCGCCAGGCGATGACGCGTGTGGGGACGGCGAACTGGGCCGTCGCCGCGGGAGCGGGGACGGCCCGCGCGTGGGTGCCGCTCACCTCGGACGCGCGTTCCGCCGCCGCGGCCGTGGCCGAACCCGACATCGACCGCGGGGTGGAGCCGGGCTCCAACCTCGCCGTCCTGCTCTCCACCGCCGCGTCGCTCCTCGAGACGGGGGGACCCGGCCGCGCGGTCGTGCTCATCTCGGACGGGGAGCAGCTCGAGGGCGACGCGGCGCGCGTCGCCGAGGCGCTGCGGAGGAGCGGCGTCGCGGTGGTCGCCCTCGTGAGCGGGACCGCCGCCGGCGGGCCCGTCCCGAGCGGGACCGGACGGGGTGCGATTGGGTACCTCAGGCAGGGGGACGGTTCGCTGGTCACGACGCGGGCGCACCCGGAGCTGCTCGCGGGGCTGTGCGCGAGCCCGGCCGACCTGGTGGACGCATCGTCGCCGGGCGCGTCCCGCCGCCTCGCCGACGTGCTCCGGGGAGCCGTCGCGGCGACGACGCGTGCAACGGCGCCGGTGCGCTCGCTCCCGTTCAGCCTCGCGTCGGCGGCGCTGGCGACGGCGTCGTTCCTGCTCTGGCCCTGGCGCCTGCGGGCGTTCGCCGTGGCCGTTCTCGTCCCGGAGCTCCTTGCCGCTCAGCCGCTGCCGCGACCGACGCCGAGCGCACTCGAGCGCGCGCTCCCCGGCTCTGCGACGTGCCTCGCCCGGCGCGCGACCGCCGCGATGGAGCGCGGCGAGTGGCCGGAGGCGAATCGCGCGTATGCGGCGGCATCGGCGCTCAGGCCGGACGACGAGAGCCTGCGTCTCGGATGGGCCACGGCCGCCGCGCTGGCGGGCGAGCCCGGCGGAGAGGACGCGCTCCTCCAACTCACGGAGCTCCCCGAGGTCGCATGGGAGGCGTGGTACAACCTCGGAACCGTGCGGCTGGCGCGGGGCGACGCCGCGGGCGCGGTCGAGCCGCTCCTTCACGCGGTGAAGTCCGACCCGGATCGCGAAGAGGCGTGGCACAATCTGGAGCTGGCGCTCGCGGGCAGCCGCCGCGCCGGGGACCGAAACGCGGGATCGGAGGCGGCTGCAGGCGCCCGCGCTCGCCTCGTGGAGGCCGCGGCGCGCGCCGCGCTCGCGCCGCTGCCGGTTGCGCCGGCCGCGCACGCCGCCCCGCAGACCGGGAGGAGCTGGTGAGACACGCGGCAGCATGCGTGATCCTCGTCGCGCTCGCGTCGGCGGCCGCCGCGTCCCAGCCGGTCGCCTACTTCGCGAAGGGCACGATCCCGGGCACGCTTCGGTACCAGGTCGTCATCGAGGGCGCGGGACGCGGCGAGATCAGCGGCACCCTCGGCGACCTCACGAACCTCGAGGTACTCACCGGTCCGATCCTGGCACAGGAAGTCGCGTGGCGCGGCGCGCAACCCGTCGCCGTCACGGCGCTCACGTGGGTCCTGCGCGCACGGGCGCTCGGACCGATCGCGGTCGGGCCCACCACCGTGCGGCTCGGCGAGTCGGAGCTCACCACGAACGCCGTCTCCGGGGTCGCGCTCGCGGGAGGGCGGGCGCGCAGCGAGGGTGGCGAGCCCGGGTTGCGCGTCGACCTCTCCGCGTCCACCCTCGCGATCGGCGAGCCGCTCGTCGTCCGCTTCTCGCTGGAAGGCCCGACCGGCTTCGCCGGCGGCGGGTGGGAGGTGCAAGCCTCGTTTCCCGACAGCTGGAGCGAGCGCCTCCCTGCCGGCGAGGGGCAGCCGAAGACCCCGCACCCCGGACCGCCCGGCGAGGTCCCGCTCGGAGGGTGGCTGGTGATCCCCGTGCGCGCCGGCCGGCTCGAGATCCCCGCGGCCGTGGCGCGCGCCTCGGAACCCGGCAGCGAGGAGGAGGGCCCGGGGTTGCCCGGACGCACGGTCACGTCGCGGCCGGCCTCGGTCGACGTGGTGGCGCCGCCGCCGGCTCCGGCACCGTACTTCGGGGCCGTCGGCGAGCTCGAGTTCGCGCGCCGGTTGATCGGCGCCGAGCCGCGCAGCGGCGAGCTCGCATCGCTCGAGATCGAGGTGCGCGGCACCGGCAACCTGCCCCTTCTCGACCCGCCTCCGCTCGCGCTCCCCGCCGGGGTGCGGGCGTTCCCTCCCGAGGAGTCGCACTCGTGGCAGCCCTCCCGGCACGGTCTGGAGGGGTGGCGGCGCTGGCGGATCCCCCTCGAGGCCTCGCAGCCCGGCCGCTACGAGTTGCCGGCGCTCACGTTTTGCAGCTACCGGCCCGGCCGGAGCTACGCGACGCACGTGCTGCCGGCGCTCGACCTGGTCGTGACGCCCGCACCTCCCCGAGAAAGCGCGCCCTCGGAGGCGGCACGGCCGGCGAGCTCCGGGACGGTGCCGGCCGTCTTCGTGGTGCTCGCGTTCGTCGCGGGTGCGGGCGCGGTCCTGGCGGTGCGCCGACTCGGTTCGCGGAGAGCCCATCCCGCGCCGGCGGCCCTCGCGTTCGAGGACCCCGCGGCGGAGCTGCGCGCCCTTCAGCTGACGGTGGAGGAGTGGGCGCGCTCCTCGTGGGGCGTCGCCGTCGGCGAAGGGCCGGAGCGGCTGGTGGCGGCGGGGTGCCCGGCGCGCGACGCCGAGGAGGCCGCGGCCCTGATCCGGGCGTGCGAGCGCCTGCGCTTCGCCCCCGGCCTGGCGAGCCCGGCCGACGCCGTTGCCGACCTGCGCCTCAGGGTGAGCAACCTGCCTCGGGACGGCTCAACTCGACTAAACTGACGCCGTGAGCGCTCCCGGGCCGAGGATCTGCGTCCTGCCGGCGACGGAGCTCGAGGTGTTCCTCGAGCGGTACCGGCACGACACGGGTGTACCGGAGACGATGGACCCGGGGAGCTTCATCGAAGAGGTGCTCCACCGGGCGAACGCGTTCGTGCCGTCGGAGGCCGGCTCCGTGCTCCTCGACCACCCGTTCGAGCGCGCCGGCGACCCGGTCGGGGCCGCCCTGTACTTCATCGCGGCGTTCGGACCGTCCGCGGAGTCGCTGCTCGGCGCGAGCATCCCGACCTCGGAAGGCGTCGTCGGCCACGTGTACCGCAACGGCGAGTCGCACCTCGGCGCGGAACCGCGCAAGGACCCGTTCTTCTACCCCAGGTTCGACGAGACGCACGCGTTCCGAACCGAGAGCCTCCTCGCGGTCCCGATCCGGATCGAGAACAGCGTGTGCGGCGTGCTCGAGATGGTGAACCGTCTCGACGGGAAGCCGTTCGACGAGCGCGACCGGGCGCTGCTCGAGATCTTCGCGTCGTACACGTCGGTCTCGATCCAGAACCTGCTCGACGCGCGGCGGGCCGGGGCCGCGGCGCGGAGCGACGACCTGACCGGGCTCGCGAACGACCGCTTCTTCCACCGGCGCCTCGCGGAGGACCTCGACCACGCCGACGCCGCCTCCGGGCGCGTCGCGCTCCTCTTCATGGACCTCGACAACTTCAAGAGCGTCAACGACCGGCACGGCCACCTGGCGGGCTCGCAGGTCCTCAAGGAGGTGGGATACCTCCTCCGCAGGGCCGTGCGCTCGCCGAGGGTCACGCTCGCCCGCTACGGCGGCGACGAGTTCGTGATCATCCTTCCGGGGTTCGACCTCGAGGCGGCCACCCACGTGGCCGAGGAGATCCGCAGCGCGATCAGCGCGCAGGCGTTCCTCCGCGGCAGGTTCTCGTGGGCGAGCGGTCCGGTCGAGTTCGCGGGTCCGCTCACCTGCTCGATCGGCGTCGCGGTGTACCCCGACCACGTGCCCCGCGTCGGCACCTCCGACCACCGCCGCAACCAACTGCTGCGCGCCTCCGACCAGGCGATGTACGCGGCCAAGGCGGCCGGGAAGGACCGGGTCGTCATCGCCGAGCCCGAGACCGTCACGCCAAAATGACGTCGCCCGCAGCGGGCCGATCCTCGAGTTCTGCCGAAATATGGCACGGATATTGCTCGGTTCCCGAGACGGGCCGGGATCCCGGCCTCTGGAGGGTGCAGTCACATGGACACGACCAATCGTCAGAGGATGCTCTCGATGAGCGCCGTTGCCGTCGGCGCGATGGTGCTCGGCGTCGTTCTCGCCGGCGGGCTCGGCCTCACGCCCAGCGGCCACGCCGAGCGCGGGGCCCCGGCTGTCGCTTCCGCAGCTCCGCTTCCGCCTCCCGCGGGGTACCCCGACTTCGCCACGCTCGCGGAGCGCGTGACCCCCGCCGTCGTCTCGGTGTACACCGAGGACATCGTCAAACCGCAGGACATGCGGCGGTTCCACCAAGACATGGACCCGTTCGAGTTCTTCTTCGGCCCGGGGTTCCCGCGGCCCGACATGCGGCGGCAGCAGAAGCGCACGGGCGCCGGGAGTGGCTTCTTCATCTCGACGGACGGCCTGATCGTCACGAACAACCACGTCGTCGAGAACGCGGACAAGATCAAGGTCCGCCTCGCCGACAACACGGAGCTCGCCGCGAAGGTCGTCGGCCGGGATCCGGCCACAGACGTGGCCCTCATCAAGGTCGACACCAAGAGCCCGACCACGCCGCTCGCCCTCGGTGACTCCGACGCTCTCCGCGTCGGGGAGTGGGTGATGGCGGTGGGAAACCCGCTCGCGATGGAGCACACCGTCACCGTCGGCGTGGTGTCGGCCAAGGGGCGGGCGCTCGGCCTTTCGGAGGCGACCCGCTCGTTCGAGAACTTCATCCAGACCGACGCCGCGATCAACCTCGGCAACTCGGGCGGCCCGCTCGTGAACCTTCGGGGCGACGTGGTCGGCATGAACACCGCCATCAACGCCGCCGGCCAGAACCTCGGATTCGCGGTGCCGGTGAACACGATCAAGGCGGTGCTGCCCCAGCTCAAGACGAAGGGGAAGGTCGTGCGCGGGTTCCTCGGCGTCACGATCACCAACGTGGACCAGAAGGCGCAGGAGGCGTTCAAGCTCCCCTCCCGAGACGGCGCGTTGGTGGAGAGCGTGAACAAGGGCGGCCCCGCCGACAAGAGCGACCTCAAAGCCGGCGACGTGGTCGTCGCGGTGGGCGGTGTGCCGATCAAGGAGACGAGGCAGCTGATCGACCGGGTCTCCGCCACCGCACCCGGCCAGAAGATCGACCTCGAGGTCGTCCGCGACGGCAAGCACGTCACGGTCCCTGTGGTCCTGGGCGAGCGCCCGACGACCGAAGGCGACGAGGCTTCGTCGCCCGCAAAGGAGGACACGCCGTCCTCCAAGCTGGGAATCGACGTCGACGACATCTCGGCCCGCGCGCGGCGGCAGTTCGAGCTCCCGAACGACATCCAGGGGGTGGTGATCACCGACGTCACGGATCTCTCCCCGGCTGACGAGGCCGGCCTGCGGGCGGGCGACGTGATCATGCGGGTGAACTCGCACGACGTCTCGTCGCAGCAGGAGTTCAGCGACGCGATCGCCGGCGTGCACTCGGGCACCATGGTCCGGCTGTACGTCTACCGCGCCCAGACGGATCAGAAGAGCTTCGTGTTCGTGCGGATGCCGTAGCCGAGTCGCAGCCGATTGGGACGGGCCGCCCCTCGTGGCGGCCCGTTCCCTCTTTTCGCGCCGTCGGTCCGGTCACCGGTTCCGCACGTGTAGAATTGCCCCAGGTATGAGCGTGGCAGGTACCGTACTCGCCATTGACGACCAGCCCGAGAGCCTCGCAGCGATGAGGGACGCTCTCCTTCCGCTCGGGTTCGAGGTCCTCGAGGCGAGGGACGGCGAGACCGGCCTCGCACTCGCGCGCGAGCGACTGCCCGACGTGATCCTGCTCGACGTCGTGATGCCCGGTATCGACGGATACGAGGTGTGCCACCGGCTCAAGGCGGACGAGGAGACGAGGTTGCTCCCGGTGGTCTTCCTCACGGGGCTCGACTCGCGCGACGCGAGGCTCCGCGGCCTCGAGGCGGGCGCGACCGACTTCCTCACCAAGCCGTTCAGCCTCGTCGAGCTCGAGGTCCGCGTACGGAACCTGGTGAGCTTCCGCCGACTCACTCAGGACCTCGACGACGCCGAGAAGATGCTGTTCGCCGTCGCGCGCGCGGTCGAGGCGCGCGACGAGGCGACGGGCGAGCACTGCGATCGGCTCTCACAGCTCGCGGCGAGGCTGGCCCGGCACATGGGGTTCGACGCCGAGGCCGAGAAGACGCTGCGGCGCGCCGGCTACCTGCACGACATCGGCAAGATCGCGATCCCCGACGCGATCCTCTTGAAGCCCGCCGACCTCGACGAGGGCGAGTGGGCGGTCATGCGCTCGCACGTCGAGATCGGCGTCTCGATCTGCACGCCCCTGCGGACGCTCCGCTCGGTGCTCCCGGTCATCCGTCACCACCACGAGAGGAGGGACGGCAGCGGCTACCCCGACGGCCTCGCCGGGGAAGCGATCCCGGAGCTGGCCCAGGTGTTCCAGGTCGTGGACGTCTTCGACGCGCTCACCAACGACCGGCCGTACCGCCGTGCGCTGCCGAAGGACGAGGCGCTCGCCATCCTCTCCGAGGAGACCAGGCGGGGGTGGTGGAATCCCGACGTGGTGGGGGCGTTCTCCTCGATGATCGGGCGGCCGTAAGGGCC
>Ga0335070_10008038_pt1 | contig 12376 bp, 8 predicted proteins | sample Lox_Sample_13_FD_206722 | JGI IMG/M metagenome (GOLD analysis project Ga0335070, IMG submission 206722) | Soil microbial communities from Loxahatchee National Wildlife Refuge, Florida, United States - Lox_Sample_1.3 | ecosystem: Environmental > Terrestrial > Soil > Wetlands | place: USA: Florida...
CGCGGCAGGCACCATCCTCAGCCCGGGAGTGCAGACGCTCTCGGCGACCTTTACGCCCACGGATAGCGCGGATTACACGACTGCTGCGAAGAACGTCTCATTGACGGTCACGCAAGCTGCCAGCTCGACGACCATCACTGCGATATCGCCCAACCCGGCCACTCCGGGCACTCCCGTCAGCTTTAGCGTGAGTGTCGGCGGCGTAACGGGAGGGGCTTCGCCCAGCGGGACGATCACAGTGAAAGCGAGCACCGGTGAGTCCTGCTCGGCAACTCTGCCGGCAGTGGGTTGTTCCATCACCTTTGCCGCGGCAGGCAGCAGGACCGTTACGGCGAGCTACAGCGGCGATGGCAACTATCTGGCGAGTTCGACGACGGGATCTGTGACAGTGAATGTCGGCGATTTCACCATCACGGCGACACCAGCATCGCAGACCATCTCCTCCGGACATCAGGCGATCTACACCATCACCGTCACACCGGTGGCTGGGCTTACCGGATTCGTGAACCTCAGTTGCTCGGGAGCGCCGCCCAATTCCACGTGCTCCATCTCGCCTTCGGTGGACAATCTGCAGGGAAGCCCGATCAAGTCTACGGTGACCTTGAGCGCGAAGAAAAGTTGTGACCACGGCACGTTCAAGCTGACGTTTACGGGCACAGACGGGAACCTGGTGCACAAGACATCGGTGACTCTGACCGTGAAGGGTGGTGGCGAGTAGAAGAGAGCGCAAGCAGAGTGGCGGGACCGCTTCGCGGTCTCGCCATTTCTTTTGGGATTGGTTCAGGAGCAGCGGATCTTTCGGCTGACCGCCTAAGCCACCACGCTCCCGTTTACGAGGATTTTTTGAGGGCTGCGTAAATCGGCTTCAGGTCGTAGCGTTCATTAAGATGTTCCGCTCCCTGCTCTTTGCCGATCTCATCGAGCAAGCGGCCCGCTTCGCTGAACTGGGATGCGGCTTGCGCTTCGTTTCCTGTTCCCGCTAGCGCCTTGCCTAGCAAGTAGTGAATGCGGACATTCTCCAGACGCAGGCCCATCTTTTCGCTTCTACTCAAATTTCGATCCAGCACCGTATGCGCACCGGAGTAGTCCTTGTTCTCGATAAGTGCTTGTCCCAACAGATTTGAGGCGGCGACCGAAATGTATTTCCTTCCTTGCGTATCCGCCTGCTGAGCGAGCGTACGCAGATCACTAACTGCGGAGCGCGAATGACCGTCGAACAGCGCAAGCCGGGCCAGACTGAGGCGACTCGTGAAAACACCGTCTTTGTCGCCGGCCTTGGTTGCTGATTTGAGCGCCTGCTCGTAAGCGCTACGGGCAGCATTGAGATCGCCTTGATAGAAAGCAGCGTCTCCCTGGCTGTTCAGGACTCCGGCAAGAAGGGAATCGTTCTTGAGGACCCGGGCCAGGTCGAGAGCCTCATCGATCAGTTTGGCTGAATCGGCGCCTCGGCTCACCTGTGCCATCGCACGCGCAAGGTCTGACAGGGATTGCGCCATGTTGTTGCTGCGGTCGCCGGCATCGCGGTAGGCCTTCACGGCATCCTCAAACACCACGACAGCAGGGCCGAGCCGGCCTTGATATTCAAAGACAAGACCCATGTTGTGTGACATTCCTGCCGCATCCAGGTTGTCGCCGGCCTTGCGATACAAATCCAGGCCGCGCATGTACGACGTCATGGCAGAGTCGTACTGTCCGAGAGCGGCGTACGCTGTTCCCAGCCCTTGCAGCGTTTGCGCAACGTTGGCAGGGTTGTTGAGCTTTTCGCGAATCTGCAAAGCCTGCTGCAAATATGTGAGTGCGTCTTCGTTCTCGCCCTTCAGCGTATAAGCGTTGCCGATGTTATTCAGGCAGAGACCCTGGTAGGTTTCGTCTCCCGCGTCACGCTGGATCTGCAGGGATTCTTTCAGGACCTCCAGCGCCTTGTCGGGCTGGCCGCGCTCGATGTACAAGTCGCCGAGATCGATCAGAGTGTCTCCGGCCTCTTTTTTCGCGCCGATTTCGCGGCGAATTCCGAGCGCCTGGTTGTAGGCGGCGAGAGCGGCATCGGGCTTGCCCAATGAGAGCTGCACCTGCGCGATTTCCACCAGGCTGGCGGCCACTCCGCGCTTCTGGCCCAACTTCTGGTTGATCGCCATCGAGTCCTGGTAATTGCGAAGGGCCTCGGTAGGCTTATTCATCAGCTTGTAGGCGATTCCGGTGGCCTGCAGGATCAGCGCCTGCTGTTCCGGATTATTGAAGTCGATGGCCAGACGCCGGGCGCGGTCGAGCGGATCGAGTCCCTGCTGCGGATTGCCGGACTTGATTTCCACGCGTCCCATAGCAAGGAGCGCATCGAGATTCTTTTTGTCAGCCTGCAGCACGCGATCGTAGAACGACCGCGCCTTGTCGAGGCTGCCCGCATCCTCGTGCAGGCTGCCAAGCGCGAAGAGCACGTCGAGATTGTCAGGGAAACTCTTTGCGAGATTTTCGTAAGCAGCAATGGCCTTGGCGTTGTCTTTGGTAATGCGGGCCAGGCTGGCTTCCATGAAGTAGCGCTGCGCCAGGGGGAGATTCTGGCTGAGTTCGACGGCCCGCCGAGAGGCTTGTTCGGCTTCGTTGTCGTATCCAAGCGCGGAGTAAGCCTCGCCTAAGCGAGAGAAGGCATCCGCAAACTGTGGGTCTGCGGTGGTCGCCGCCTGAAATTGCTTCTGCGCTTCGAGATTATTTCCCTGACGCAGTAAACGCAGGCCATCGTTGTAGTCGCGCAAGGCGTCAACCGAGGAGGACGCGGGCTTGAACGACTGCGCCTGTAATTCCTTCACCAGATCGGATGAAAGCGAGAGGTTCTGGCGAATCTGGGCTGCGAGGCGGTCAACCGCTTTCGAAAGATCCTGCTGGTTCGCCGCCTCGGCTTTCACCTGCACGGTGTGATTGTGCTTGCGGTCCTGCACCGTAGCATCGATGCGGATCTGGTCTCCCAATCTCGTGAAGCGGCCCCAGACCAGCGTATCGGCATTGGTGAATTCGGCGACGCGGCCCAGAGTCAGAGAATCCACAGACGCATTGGGCGATATGCGGAGATCCTGAATGACCTGCTGCATGCGATCGGGAGAAACCGTGCGCAGGTGCGACGACTGTCCCACATCCGTGCTCAGCATGTCGGCGAGGCTCGGTCCGAGCCAGTCCCAGCTCTGATCGCCGGACGCATTCTGGAATGGCATGACAGCCAGCGAAATAGCAGGAGCCTGCGACGGCGAGGGGAGCAGTTTGTCGCGGAAGACGAAGCCCACGATGGCGAGGACTAGAACGGTGAGAATTCCCGTGACCAGCGGCCAGGGGATCGTCTGGCCCCAGGGCTTGACGTTCGCGTGAAAGCCCAGGGTGGCGGCAGCGCGCTTGCCTTGCCAGGAATCCAGCGCGCGCAGAACTTCGGTCGCATTCTGATAGCGGAGGTTGGGATCCCGCTCCAGGCACTTGCTCACAACCTCGCTGAGCGCGCCTGGGATGGAGCCGTCGTGATCGGAGACCGGGATAGCGCGTTCCTGCGTGCGTTTGATCAGGCTTGCCAGGGCGCTGTCGGCGCGGAATGGCATTTTGCCGGTGAGCAGCTCATACAGGATCAGGCCGGCGGTGAAGATGTCGGAGCGCTGGTCAAGCTCCTTGCCAAGGGCCTGCTCCGGCGACATGTACTCCATGGTGCCGACGAGGGCTCCGGTCTGCGTCATGCCATCGCCTTCCATGGTGCGGGCGAGGCCGAAGTCCATGACGAGGATGCGCCCGCTTGCCTCGCGCATGATGTTCTGCGGCTTGAGGTCACGATGTATCACACCGACGGCGTGGGCAGCCTCGAGCGCCTGGCAGACCTGCTGCATGACCTCGACGGCTTCTTCGGGAGAGAACTTATTCTTGTCCTGAATGAGCGCGCGCAGGTCTTGGCCTTCGACGAACTCCATGGTGATGAACTTCACACCATCGGCGTCGCCGAGATCGTAGATGCGGATAACGTTTTTGTGAGTGACCTGGCGGGAGAGCAGAAGTTCCTGCTTGAAGCGCGCCAGCATCGAGGAGTTCGAAGCCAGCTCGGGTCGGATCAGCTTCAGGGCGACAGGGCGGTCCAGTTCGCGATCGATCGCTTTGTATACGGCCCCCATGCCGCCTTCGCCCAGCAGCTTCTGGATTTCGTAGCGGCCGCCGAGAACGTCCCCTTCCTGAAGCAGCGGTGTACTCGCGAATCCGCGAACGGTGCTTCGTTGCGACTTGGACGGAGGGGGCGGCACCCAGTCGCCTGCCGTCATTTGCGGATCGATATACGTAGCTTCAGGATCAACGGGGCGTGCTGGAAACTCGATGATGGTAGGAGCATCCGAATCCGGGGCAGGATTCGAGGCGGAACTGTCCCCTTTCACAGGAACGCCGACGCCTCCGCGAGTTTCCGATTTCCCACGGTCAGGGGAATCGAACGGAAGATTCTTTCGTTGCATGTCCCGAATGGTTGGGGGAATACTACGCCCGCACAGTCCCAAACCACGATCGAACGGACGAGGTAGGAAAAGTATATACCTCGTTTGCGGGCTAATGCAGCAGGGAAAACGAGCAGTCTGGGTTGCTGTTCCGGGTGCGAAAAAGCTATTTGATATCTTTCATGGCGAGCAAAGTGCCGTAATCGTGACCGGTGGTATCGACGGCCCGAGCAACGACGGCGTTAAAGGCCTCGCGAACCTCAGGATATTTGGTGACTAGGGCTTTCATGACGTTCACATTGTCCTGATAAGCGAGGTTTGGGTTCGCCACGTTGGCGGACTGGTATTTCACCACCAGATCCAGTTCGTTTCCGACCGGCTGCGGAAATATCTCCGTCACCTTGTAAGTCGATGCTTCGCTGGCGAAATCTACCGGTTTGGAATTTCCGGGCAGGTCTTTGGGGTGGACAGGCTCCGCCTCATCATAGATTTTGTCGGTGGCCAGAGTACTCATCTGCGCCTGCATTGGCGAAATCAGACTGATGGCCATGCGGTAGTAGAACCAGGCATCATGCAACTGGCCTTTGGCCTTATATTGGCGCGCCTGATTAAGGAACCAATCGCTGTCGTGGCCGTTTACCTGAGCGGACTTGATGTAGAGACCGGCAAATTTCCAATCGTTTCCGATTCGCTGTAGTACCTCGGAGAACATGGTTCGGCCCTTGGGCGAATTCGCGTCCATCAGAACGACCGCGTACTTGGCCGGCGGCAAACCATAAAAGTAGAAGGCGGCACTGGTAGGGGTTTGTCCGTTCCGGTTGAAGACGCCACACCAGAATTCGTCCTGCTGATTGGGAGCGGAGTCTTGGGCATCCAGAAGGAAAGACGACTTGATCGTTCCCTGCGCCCCAGACAATTGGGGCTGGGATTCTTTGATCGTGTTTTCGATCGCGGCGAAATTCGCGGCGACACTGGGAATCGAGTTCTGCCGGAGTGACGCGCTATCGCCCTTGGCGACCATGTCGAAATAGCGCTGTCCGGCGTTTGTGATAGCGCTGCGCACCGCGGCGTCCATATCGTTTGCGGTCTGGCAGGTTTGCGCCCCTGCGGCCGACGATATGGCCATGAATGCAAGAATTGCCACACCATACACAAGGGAATTGAAGCAGCGCGACGCCGGTCCCATAGGAAACTCCAGTTGTTGTTAACTGAATTCGAGAGCCTAAGCTCGACGACGCCCGGCTCAGATTGCCACTCATATGATTCGCGAGCGGTCCGAAATGGTTGACTACAATTGTCTTACCGGTAGCTGGCTAAGGGAGCGAAAGACTGCAAGGATATGAGCAGCAGACGTTCCTTATGCACGGATAATCATCAGTTTTGGGGCCGGCGCCGGTGTTAAAATCGATGCAAAGACACTGCTTCCATCCCCCGGAAAGTCGAATCCCGACAAGACATCTCGCGAAGGAAAGGTTATGAGCACGGGACGGAAATTAAAGAAACTCGGTACCACCTTACTCCTGGGCTCCGCTCTGTTGTGGACGGGAATGCCGGCGCTGGCCAATACGGTTGCGGGCCAGAGCCAGCGGAAGGCGAAGAAGAAGCAGCAGCCAGAGCCGCCACCGCCATTACCCTCTGGGCCGACAGGCAGACCTGTTCCGCCCATACCTCTGGATTCAATTGCCGCTGTGCCTCCGCAGGTCAGCTATGAGAACAATCAGCTGACCATTGTGGCGCCGAATTCAACGCTTGCCGACATCCTCCGCGCGGTGCGGAAGCTAACCGGGGCTGAGATCGAGATTCCCGCAGCTCCGGAACGTGTAGTGACGCGCCTTGGTCCGGGGCCGGCACGGGACGTAATAGCCGAATTGCTGAACGGCTCGCGGTTCAACTACGTCCTGCTCGGGTCGCCCTCGGATCAGTCATCGCTGACAAAAGTGGTCCTGGTGGCGAAGACTGGGCCACAAGATGTCACGCCGAATCCTCAGGCACCCGCTCCCCAGAATCAGGCAGAGAATCAGGCTCCCGAGGAACCCGCGCCCGACGCTGCCGAACCGGAAGCGACGGAAGAGAACGCGAACAATCCCGACGACGCGAACGCCGAACAGCCGCCCCCCGAGGCGGCCGAGCAGCAACCTCCGCAGGAACAGCCGCAAGTAAAGACTCCGCAGCAGATGCTGCAGGAGATGCAGCAGCGTCAAATGCAGCTTCAGCAACAACAGCCCGCGGGGCAGCCGCCGATACCAGGTGCTTCCGGCATGCCGCCGCATCCGCCACAGGAAGACTAGTTCGGTTGAATTTAATGGAAATCTGACGCGGATGATTACTGCCGATTTCCGCGCGTGGTCTCGGAGATCGTTGCGCGCGAAGCGAGTCGCGAATCGCGATCGGACGCCGTCTTCTGAAGAAGAGCCAAGTCGCGCTCGATTTCACTCTCCGACAGGCTGTGTGACGAGGGATGACGCAGTTCCGCTTGTAATCTGGCTACGATAAGCTGGCGGACCAGTTCCGGGGGAGCATCTCCGTTGAGGAGGTTCCCGGCAGATGCTCCGACCCGAACGTTTCTGTGGTTCACCTGTATCTGTAGAACCGGATGTCCGTCGGCATCTATGGCCGGCCTGGCTCGTCCCTGCAGCCGCTCCCACGCCTTATCCGTCCGAGGTTCAGCCGTTTCCGGGTATTCGGAGGCGAGGTAATGTTTCAGCTCTGTCCGATACGCGTTGAGATCTTCGCGGCCGACTGGCGACGCGGGGTCTTCATCTGGCAAAAACACTTTCGCGTTGAGCGCAGGTTCGAAGTGGCCCGCGCGGGTGGTGAAATAAACGCCGGCAACGCATCCTGCAAAGATCGGACTCACGATCGCGCTCGGAACAATGTATTTCTTGGATTTGAAGAACGATTCGACGACTCCGTGTACGGCCGTGCTGCGCGGCATGCTGCCCGGAACCTGCGCAATGACGACGCGCGAGAAGTGAATCTCAGGATGACGGCTATTGAATTTCGTCATCGTCTTCGCTATCTGCTTAGGTGTGGTCATCCCCAGATCGGCGAAGAGGCTGCGATGCAGCGCCCTCGGATGATAGAAGTTGATGATGTCCTTGGCGAAATCCGCGCAGTTCCGCGAAACCGTGTGGAAATGAGCGACGTTCGGAGATGAGTTCAACTTATCGATGAGCGCCTGATCCTGCTCTGGCGTGGTGTCGATTTCATAGCCGTAAATCGTGCGGTCGTAGGAAGACCCGATGAGCTCGTACCAGTTGCCGCTGGGAGTCTCCCCATGCTTTACGTCCGGGGCAATCGATTCCAGATAGGTGCGGCGGTAACGGTCGCGCAGGAAAGCCGTCATCCGGGAGTCGGCGAAGAGCGGAATGTCTTCCGCACGATCCACCGCGTATAAGTAGGGGACCAGCGGTATCGCCACCCAGTCATACTTGCTGACACCGTTGTAGCGGCTGATGACCACGCCCGTCTCCCCGGGCGCGCAGGGGCGGAGATGCACTGGCGTGTCGGCGCAGACTCCAGAGAGGTAAACAGCAGCGTGTCCGGTACCGGTGAAGAATCCCAGAGTGCCGTAGGGTTCTTCCAGCAGGAGGGTGGCAGAGGAGTGCGCGAATGCGGAGCAGGCCGCCAGCAGTAGAAAAAGGCTCGCCGCCACCGTATGTGCTATCCGTGCTGTTCCACACCGAACCATAAATCGAAGGGACTCCTCGGGAATACCCCACGTAAGTAAGAAACCGTCAGCGGCAGATTAGTTGTGCCCTATCGCAAAAGCCAGTTACGGAAGTTCCGAATGCAACAGCGAACATTTGGCGAAGATGGTGTGAATGCCGGATTAATGTTCGTTATCCTGCTGCAGGCGAGCGTGAGCCCAACGAGCAGTCTCAGCCACGGACTCATCCTCGTCGAGCATCAGCTTAGCTGTAACTGGCAAAAGTTCCTGTTTGCCACTATTTCCTATCGAGATCAGCGCATTGCGGCGCAGGCCCGACCGTTTGGCGCGGCGTACGGGAGATCCACGGAACGTCTCGCGAAATTCCACAGGTGACATTTGCGCGAGCCACTCAAGTGCGGGGTTGACCAGGTCTTCCCGGGCAGAAAACTCCGGAGCGCTCGTAGCAGGAGCCTTGCGGTTCCAAGGGCAAACATCCTGGCAGATGTCACATCCGAAAACGTGGTGTCCCATTCCCGGTCGCAGGTCTTCAGGAATGGAACCGCGCTTTTCGATCGTCAGATACGAAATACAGCGGGTGGCATCCAGTTGATAGGGCGCCAGAATCGCATCTGTCGGGCAGGCTGTGATGCAGCGTGTACAGGTGCCGCAGCGGTCCGGAGCAGGAATGTCAGGCGTGAGTTCCAGCGAGCTGAGAATCACTCCCAGGAACAACCATGATCCAATCTTCTGGTTGATGACGCAGGTATTCTTACCGATCCAGCCCACACCCGCGTATTTCGCAAAAACACGCTCGACGATAGGGCCGGTGTCGACGTAGCTGCGCGTCGTCAATGTGGAACTTTCGTCGACAGCTTCATGCAGTGCCGCTTCCACCCTCTTCAATCGGCGGAGAACCGCCTCGTGGTAGTCCTCCCGGCCCCAGGCATAACGGGAGATCCATCCGCGTGTGGGATCACTCACTTCAGTTGAGTACGGATGATTCGTGTTGTAGTTGATCGCGCAGACGATCACGCTTTTCGCCCAGGGTGCCACGCGTGACAGGGACGCACGCTTCAGAAGACCTTGCTCATCACGCGACTCCATGTACTTCATCTCGCCCGCGCGGCCCGCAGCAAGCCATTCGGGAAAAACCTCAAGTTCGGGAGAATCCGCGGCCGGGGCTATCCCGGCAAGGTCGAATCCAGCGTTGCGGGCTGCCTGCTTCACGATGGATTCAAGCTGAGAGATGGAGCCGGGCAACAGGTTACCTCTGATGGCGCGGCGCTGAGCGGGGGGAGAAGTTAAACGCCGAGCTTCTTCACTTCTTCGTTGTAATACTTGCGGTACAGGATGTCCCATTCCTGCGAGCCTTCAAGGATGGTCCGCTTCTGGGTATCGATCTTCTGGCGGGCAGCGAGATCGATCTTTGCTTCCTGGTTGAGCAAGTCCTCAATGATCTTGCGGGTTTCCTGGCGGATGGTATTGGGGTCTTCAATGAACTCGACTTCGTCCATTTGCTTAAGGACATCCGCCACCGCCCGAGCCAGCACGTTGACTTTGTCGCGACTGAGTCTCACAGGACCGCCTTGTATTTGCGCACCAGTTCGTTCTTCACCTTGCGGAACATCTCCTGGTAATTGGCGCCGGTGTTGCGCATCTCTTCGGAGTAGGCTTCGAGAATGACGCGAACTTCATCGTTGATGCGATCTTCCAGGGAAAGTTCTTCGACGAGCGCCGAGTTCACACGCTCAGTCACGGCAGGAACCGCGTTGGTTTCGATGAGCTTGCCTGCAATCAGTTTCTTGGTAACTTCGCGGGCCAGATAGCCCACATATTCTTTGGAAAAAAGCATGTATGGGTTGAAAGTCCTGCGCGCAAATAGTGCGTTTTTATGAACTTGAAGTGTAACACACAGAAGGGAACAGGCGCAGACCAACGGCTGCACCGGGCCTGCGGGAAGCGAACCAAAGCAGATGATGGAGTCGCTATCGGCCGAGCGTGGCGATCAGGGTTTCAAGAATCGCAGCCAGCAGAAACGCGAAGACAAAGTAGGTGGCAACGCGGCTTTCAGAATTCTCTTGGCGGACTTCCGACATAGTTCCTCGCAGGGGTAGGGGTGGGGAACTTCATCTCCCACAGAATCCACGGGGCGGGATTATACACGCTCCGGGGCAGCAGGCAAGTACCTGTGATGCGATTCTAGTGGGGTAGGGGCGGGGCCGGGTCGCGCAGGGTGTAGACGAACTGCTTGATCTCATGGCTCTCCCGGTCGTGCCTTGCAGCGGACGCCTTGGTCAGGTCGTCATAAACTCGAAGTTCTTCCGCGGCTTTTTCCGGCTTACCGGTCAGGCGATAGACCTGCGCCAGCCGGTAGTGCGCTTCCTCCAGCTGCGGATCTGCCTCGATTGCCTTCTGGAAATCCGAGATCGCTTCGGCATAACTATCCTGTTCGGAATGCAGGATGCCCAGTTGTAAACGCGCCGGCGCATGCTTCGGATCGATTCTCACGGCGTTCTGGAGCAAGGACTCGGCCCGCTGGACGGCGTTCTTCTCGCGAGGATCGCTGCGTCTCTTCCAGAGCGCGACGGCGTAGTAGAAATTGGAGTCGGCATTTGGCAGCACGAGAAGAAACCGGTGCAGCCTTTGCGCAAGATCGTCAGAAACTGCGGCTCCGTTCAGCTCCATTTTTCCGAGGAACAGATATGGGGCAGGATCGCCCGGATTCAAATCTGATGCCTGACAGATCGAGTGGATCGCGTCGTCAATCGACCCGCGAGCAAAAAATGAGGCCCCTACTCCGAGCAGCATCCGCACTGAGCGGGGGAATAGTTTCGTTCCGCGGGAGAATACTTCCGATGCGGGCTCCGGCGCATGATGCAGCAGCAGCTCCGCGCCCCAGTCAAACAGATGCGGCTCCGTGGGGTCCAACTCCGCCGCGCGTTGGTATTGGCGCACGGCTTCTAGGGAGTCCCCCAGTTTCTCTTCGATATCGCCGAGTCGATGGTGCAGGTCGGCGCTGTCATTGGTGGCCAGAGATTCTCTAATGCGTTTGGCATCTTCTCGCAGCGACTGCTCGCGGGAAGCATCGACTGACGGATTCGCGGCGGTGGCACCGAGCGCAGCCGTTTCTTTAGCGAGCCCCTCACGCGCGCGGACGACTGTGTCGGAGCCGTGGCCGGCGACATTCGTGGTATCGGTGACGCCGGAGATCGCGAATTGCGGCTGATCGAAGAACTGCGGACCGGAGGCAGAGGTCCCTTGAGCCGGGGACACCGCTTGCAGTGTCAGGTCTAAGGTCTTGTTCCCGCTGTCGAGGCCTACTGAGGCTTGCGCTTCAATGTAGCCCTGCTTCGAGGCGATCAGGTTATACGCGGATTTCGGCACCCGGGCGAACTGATATTGTCCTCGGGCATCAGTTTGGGCGAGCCGTGAATACGTTGAATCCTGGTTGTTCAGACGGACAGCGACATCCGCCAAGGCGCTTCCTTTTGCGTCACGAACTGTACCGTGAAGAGTTGCGGTCGGGGAATCCTGAGCGGCAGCGGGTAGAGAGCAAGCCCACGAAACCAGAACTAACGCGAGCAGATGCGAAACAGGGCCGTGCAGCCTGGTCTTAGAGGCGTAGCAAGTCATGAAGCGTCGAAGGTTGTGAACCCCGGGTGGCACTGTTAGCTGACGATTCTAGGGTGCTGGCCGGTGAAACAGCAAGCATGGAACCGAATTTGGATCGTCGCGCCTGAACAAATACAATGCATTACTTTGCACTGGTCCAAAACATGCGAAACAGATTCGAATGCATTCTACTGAGTGTGGTCCTCCTGGGTGCTGGCTGCTTTGCCCAGCCATCGTCGGGTAAACGCAAGATCATCATCGATCAGGACACAGCCGGACCAGCAGGGACTGACCAGCAATCGATGCTTCTTCTGATTCAATCTCCGCAGACAGAAGTTTTGGGCATCACTGTTGTGACCGGCGATGCGTGGCTCAAAGACGAGGTCGCGCACACGTTGCGAATGCTGGAGTTGATTGGGCGTACGGATATTCCGGTTGTCGCTGGGGCCGCGTATCCCCTGCTGCGCCGCAAGGAGGAAACCGAACTCTGGGAACAGCAGTATGGAAACGTTCCCTGGCTGGGAGCGTGGACCCCACGGCTGTATCATCCGCCCGATCAGCTTGGCGACATGCCTGAGGGGAAGCCGAGCACCAAGCCACTCGATGAGGACGCCGCGCACTTTCTGGTGAGGATGGTGCATAAATATCCGCACGAGATCACGATTTACGGCGG
>Ga0335070_10008039_pt1 | contig 12376 bp, 9 predicted proteins | sample Lox_Sample_13_FD_206722 | JGI IMG/M metagenome (GOLD analysis project Ga0335070, IMG submission 206722) | Soil microbial communities from Loxahatchee National Wildlife Refuge, Florida, United States - Lox_Sample_1.3 | ecosystem: Environmental > Terrestrial > Soil > Wetlands | place: USA: Florida...
AATTCGCGTGATGATATTAAAACCCGTAAATCTTCATGGCCTGCACTGCCAGGATTTCGCGCATATCGGCAATCATCCAGGCGGCCAATGGAACTTTCTCCCGCCAAGCAGGTGAAAATGCAGATGAAATACCGACTGTCCCGCTCCGGCATTATTGTTGCAAACAACCCTGAAGCCCGACCCGTCAACTCCGTTTTCTCTGGCCAGGCGTGCCGCTACCTGGAATATATGTCCCATGAGCGGACCGTCATCGGTCGTCAAATCCAGGGTGTTCACCATGTGTTTTTTCGGCATGATCAGCAGATGCAGGGGAGCTACCGGGGCAATATCCCTGATAGCGATGATCTGATCATCTTCGTAAACTTTCTCGGCTTCCATCTTCCCCTTTATTATTCTGCAGAAAATGCAATCTTCCATACTCACCTCCTTTTCAGTCAATTTCATTTATCGGGTTTCGCCAGGAATATCAGAAATTCCCTGTTCCCCTTTGGTCCGAGTATCGGAGATTCCGTTATCCCCCGCACAACCAATCCAAGGCTCTCCGCAAGGGAATTAACGCCGGAAATTACCCTTTGATGTTTTTCATTATCCCGCACCACACCGCCCTTGCCGACTTCACCCCGTCCCACCTCAAACTGGGGCTTTATCAGGGCAACTATGGATCCGCCATCCTTGACCAGCCGGCAGACATGTGGCAGCACCTTGTCAAGAGATATGAAAGAGACGTCGATTACCGCCAGGTCGGGAACCTCATCCAGTTTTTCCGGATCAAGATAACGGATGTTTGTTTTTTCAATGCTGACCACCCGTTCATCATGCCGGAGTTTCCAGGCAAGCTGGCCGTAACCCACATCCACCGCGAAAACCTTGCGAGCACCGCGCTGCAGCAGGCAGTCGGTAAAACCTCCAGTGGAAGCCCCCACATCAATCGCCGCCAGGTCTCTCACATCAATGGCGAAAAGATCAAGCGCTTTTTCGAGCTTGAGCCCTCCCCTGCTGACATACGGAAGCGCGTCACCTTTCAGCCTTATGACGGAGTCAAGGGAGACCATTTGCCCCGCCTTGCCCGCGGCATGGTCGTTTACGACCACCTGACCCGCCATGATCAGTGCCCGAGCACGTTCCCGCGAGTCAGTCAATTTTCGGTCGACAAGAATTTTGTCGAGACGTTCTTTTCCTTTTACCATTTTCAAACTATACTTTTCCTGCTTACAGGCATTTGTTACGTTTCAATTAAATTACAGCGTATTAGCATAATAATAATCACGCAAATAGTCCAGCATTTTATAATGTGATATCTCTAACTTTTTATGACTTGGACAACATTGATTTTCTCTTGCATTGACATGGCAATAATGGTATACAATAAAAACCGTTGCCGAAGTGGCGGAATTGGTAGACGCGCTAGATTCAGGTTCTAGTGAGGGTTCCCTCGTGCTGGTTCGATTCCAGTCTTCGGCACCATGTATTTACAGGGGTTTATGGCATGAAGCCATAGACCTTTTTCTTTTTCTTATTCCGACCATTTCCCCTGATACTTTATATCATTGAATTTTCATCATGCTTCCGCTGCTATGTCAGCCAGTACGGGTCTTATGCACTCCGGGCCGTCGTTCTTTGCAGAATTTACCGTCTTGCTGACCGGATACATTTCCATTTTTTCAGATGGAAACTCCTTGAAAACAGCATCAAGCCGTTCAGGAACGGTCACATGCGGATCCAGCCAAAGTTCGGCATCTTCCCGGTCCAGAATCAACGGCATTCTGTCATGCACGGGTTTAATCAGCTCGTTTGCGCCGGTAGTCAATATGGCAAAAGATTCCAGCGTATCTCCCGCCGTAGATTTCCAGTGCTCCCATAACCCCGCGAACATCATTGGTTTGTCATCTTTTAACTTCAAATACAACGGCTTCTTCCTGCCCGCCTCTTCGCGCCATTCATAAAATCCGCTCGCGGGGACAATACACCTCCTGTATTTCAAGGCATTCCTGAAGGCCGGTTTCTCACGCGCCGTCTCGGAACGCGCGTTTATCATCCTTGAGCCGACAGCCGGGTTTTTGGCCCACGAAGGGACCAGTCCCCATCGCAGCAGGTCGAGATGTCTTGTCCCGTCCGGATAGACCCGTATTACCGCCGCGTTCTGCCCAGGCGCGATATTGTACCTCCGTGGCAAGTCCCGCATTACGAGGACGCCGAAGATTTCTTCCAGAATTTCCCTCGGCAGGTGCAATGTGAATCGTCCGCACATGGCATCAATAATTCCTTATGCAACATCCATTGCCGTTGTAAAGACGCCTTGGCGCCGTTTCCAAAACCGGCGAACGCTATGTCACTGGTACATTATATAAATAGGTTTCGGATTAAGCTTGAGAACATCTTTCGGCGTCAGCAGAGGGTCCCCTTTCTTTGTGTCATTATGATAGAAAAGCTTGAACCCCGTGAACTCGACCGGTTCGGCGACGACGTAATCCTTGTATGAGTCCCGCTTAAGCCAAGGCGCCCCCCAGCCGTCCATGTTCATGACAATCTGCACCTCGGGACGCAAAATGATATTCCGGTAATTCGTAAGCCCGTTGCGCGTGAACCTGTGCACGGTCAAAATCTTCGGGGGGAGATTGTACTTCCTGACAAGATCCCTCAGATAGCCGCTTGCATAGTTCACGTCCGCCGCGTCATAGGTACCGATCTTGGTCCCCGGTATCGCCCGGCTCTTTATCAGATTGAATTCGGGGTCAATCCCCAGGTGGACATCCGGATTTTTCAGCAGCCATTCGAACCGTGGAAGAATTGTTCTTATATTGTCATGTCCGGTCTGGATGTCAATAAACAGAATTGCATTCGTTTCCTTGGCCCATCCGTATACCTGGTTTACAATGGTGTCCGGCATGATCATCCGGTATTTCCCCGCTTTGCCCGGCGTTCCCTGGGCAACCACAGCGATAAGGTGGAGAGCAGGCTGCACCGGATGCGACGGATCGGCAGCTTCCCACCGGGCCTGCTCACGTTTCAACCGCCGCAACATGTCTTCCTTGCTGTACTCCCCCAGCGCTCCCATTCGCTTGCAGAGGGGATTTCCGTAATAGGCGAGAATGCGTTTTCGCGGCAGGATGGATCCCGGCAACGGCTCAGGATATTTCACGGGCCACCCTTTTCGTTTCGCGAACTCGGGGTCCTCGCCGGCCTTATACTTTGTCCCGGGCGCTGCGGAAGTCAATTTCCCCTGAACAGGGTTGCACGCTTCATTTTCTACGGAGGACTCATTTGTTAAGATTGCAGAAGAAGCCACCTTTACCGGCGTGTCTTTTTTCACCACAACGGCTGCGGGTGCGCTGTTTTGCCGGGCACTTGCCTTTCCGTCCCGGCAACCCGCCAGGCATATCAGAAAGGAAATGAAGACCGCCATCACTAAAGCTGGGTTAATAAACTTGAAATTGCGCGACACCATAAAATAAATCCTCCGAGACGCCATACTAATAAATATTCCATCAAAATATTATCTCAAAATTCAATTACCAAAACAGCATTAATTCCCAGTGCTGCCGCGCAAACCGGCCCTTTGTCGGTAAAACAAGTTCGCGGTTTTTAACGCCTTTTCGCAATCAACTATTTTCATTTCGGGCACCGGCGAGAAATCTTGAACAGAAAAATAGATATTTTTCTTCGTGCCACACGACATATTTTGTTACCGTCCGTTTACAATTCCGCATAATAGTGCCTGGTTGCGCGAACTATAAACTGACGGCGGATGATATGCTATCATGCCTGAAAAATCAAGGCAGTAATAAAATGCTGTTCCCATGGAAACTTCTGACGAGGTTTCATGAATTCATCAAGTGGAATAATCAGATCCGATTTCCACACCTGCAAAAAAAACAGCCGGCAACATAAAATGTGCCGGCTGTTTTTCATTGGGAAAGTTTCCGGATAAATCCGGATTCAATATCAAGCTGCCGTAGCCGCATTGCGCAAAACCCTTTTTACCCTGGGATAGCTTGTCGAGTCGCTAGAATAAACCGGGTTTTTGTGTTGCGTCAGGACATTCAGAGTGTTTACGGCAGCCTTCATGTGATCGGGGGCAAGGGACGAATAGCGCACCGTCATTGCCATGCTCTTGTGACCCATCAGTTTTGAAACCGTGGTAATTTCAATCCCAGCCTTCACCAGGTGACAGGCAAAAGTGTGTCTGAGATCCTGGAACCTGAAGTCCTTTAAGCCTATTCTTCTGCAGGCGGACGCGAATGCTTCACGGATATGCCTGAACGGCTTGCCGAGGGAATCTACAAAAACATACGGAGAATCCGGCCTTCTGCGCATTTCGTTCAGTGTCTGGAACAAGGCTTCGTTAACGGGTATCTGCCTTTTATCTCCTTCCATCTTGTCATCGATAATGATTACACCTTTCTTCAGATCAATCTGTTCCCATTTCATTGAAAGTATTTCCCCGCGCCTCATCCCCGTGTTGAGGGCGGTAATGATGATGGGCTTGAGGTGCCTGAGCCTCGGGTATTTGTCACAGACCTGGATAAGCGCCTGGCATTCCTCCAGTTCAAGGTATCTTACCCTCTGGTTGTTTTCCTTGAGGAATTTGACCTGTCTTACCTGTTTCAGCTTATCTTCCGAGCAGACTCCCCATTCGAACGCCTTCCGGAACATGTGTTTCAGACAGGCAAGACGCCGGTTTACCGTGGCCGGTTTCAAGCCCTGCTCAAGCCCCTCGGCCCTGTAGGCTTCCACAAGTGAAGTAGTAAATTCGCCCAGATCCAGGTCGCCAAACTCTTCCGCAAGCTGGTTAATGATAATTTTCTTTATGTAATAAGATTTCTGGGACGCCGCAAAAACATGGTACTTCTTCGTCAACTCCCGGAAGGAAAAAGGACCGTAGATTTTTTCTTCAACTTTGGCCCCCGCGATGGCGTTCTTGCGGCGCAATTCAAGAAGAGACTCGGCCTTCTGCAAATCATCGGTTTTTGCCGACTCCCTCACCACCTTATTGTTGCCGCTCTTATAACATATCCAGTAAATCTTTCCCCTTTTGTAGATTCCCCTGGCCATCTTCGACATGATACTCTCCCCTTCTCTCTTGATTACATGACCCCAAAATTGCCGCCCGATGATAAAGTGCCGGTCTTGCCTGTTCACTTTTTGATGTCAATAAAACTAACCTGATGCGTATATTTTATTATTTTTAAAATTGACGGATGGCCGTTTCTGAACATATTCCCATATTATCGTCATCCATCCGGCATTCGACTAATACACCGTTGAGAGTCAATTTAATATAATTTAAATTTAAATTCAATCAAATTTTACAATATTTTAGTGATTGTAAAATTATAGGTGCTTCAGCTTTTTTAATATGGGCTTTGATTCGCGACAATCGATGTGAAGTCTTGACGGGCATTCATGCATGCGGAATCACGGGGAAATTCATCGCAAACGAAAAAAAGGAGAGCTTTTCAGCTCTCCTTTTCTTTTCGGTTAGGCAGTCCGACAATTGCCAAATTATTTTGTGCAGTAACTTTCGCAGGACGGTTCTCATTATCCGCCCTTACCCGATTTGCGCAGCCGAGCCACTTCAGATTCGGTCAATATCCTGTATTCGCCGGATTTAAGTTTGCCGAGGTCGAGAAAACCGTACCGATGCCGCTTCAGTCTGACCACCTGCAGGTTGACTGCCTCGCACATGCGTCGTACCTGCCGGTATCTCCCCTCGTGGATGGAAACGGAAAGCCAGGTGTTGTTGTCGCTCTCTTTGATAATCTTCACCACTGCAGGCGCCGTTTTGCCGTCTTCCAGCACTACGCCTTCCGCAATTTGCCTGATCTGCGCCGGTGAAACTTTTCCGCGAACCCGCACACGGTATTCCTTTTCAACCTCGTGTCGGGGATGGGCAAGCGCATTGGCCCACGCGCCGTCATTGGTGAGAAGGAGCAAACCTTCCGTGTTGTAATCAAGACGACCCACCGGGAAAACCCTGGCCTTCACGTCTTTCAGGAGGTCCGTAACGATCTGCCGGCCCTGCGGGTCTTTCATGGTAGTTACGTAACCCGCCGGCTTGTACAGCATGATGTATATTTTAGGCGTTCCCGGACTTACCCTCTTTCCGTCGAACGTAATTACATCACTTTCCGGATCTGCCTTGAAGCCCATCTCGGAGACAATCACACCGTTTACGCTGACACGCCCGGAAGCAATAATCTGCTCCGCTTCACGGCGTGAAGCGACACCGGCCGAAGCCAGGATCTTCTGCAATCGCTCCAGCATTCATGTCCCCTTCAACCTTCAACCTTATTCTATTCCACAAACTTCGACATGCTTCTGAATTTCTGATAGCGCTCCTCGACAAGCCTTTCGACCGGGATATTTTTCAACTCGGCGAGGTTCCTGACGAGGACCTTGCGCAAGGTGCCGGCCATCGCCTCGTGATCGCGCTGTGCGCCGCCCAGTGGTTCCTTGACTATCTCGTCTATGACTCCCAGTTCTTTCAGGTCCCTGGCCGTGCATTTCAGCGCTTCGGCGGCGATTTCGCCCTTGCTGCCGTCGGACCAGAGTATGGCCGCGCATCCTTCCGGGGAAATGACCGAGTAAATGGAATACTCCAGCATCAGGATCCTGTCGCCCACCGCTATGGCGAGGGCGCCGCCCGAACCGCCCTCGCCGGTTATCGTGACAACTATCGGCACGGCAAGACGGGACATTTCACGGAGATTGCGGGCAATAGCCTCGGCCTGACCCCGCTCCTCGGCGCCAATGCCCGGAAAAGCCCCCGGCGTATCGACAAAGGTGAATATCGGCATTTTGAAGCGTTCGGCCATTTCCATGAGACGCAGGGCTTTCCTGTAGCCTTCCGGATTCGGCATGCCGAAATTCCTGTAAACTTTTTCCTTGGTGTCCCTTCCCTTCTGGTGTCCGATAATCATAACCGGCTCGCCGTCCAACCTGGCAGGGCCGCCTACGATGGCGTGGTCGTCGGCGAAGTTCCTGTCTCCATGGAGTTCCACGAAATCGGTAAAGATGCGTTTTATATAGTCCGTTGTAAAAGGACGGTTTATGTGTCTGGCGACCTGCGCAATCTGCCAGTTGGTGAGGCGGGAAAAGATATCTTCCCGCATCTTTTCAATTTTCTTTTCGAGCCTGGCGACCTCGGATTTCAGTTCGGCGTTGCCTTCGGAGAACTGCATCAGCTCCTGGACCTTCTGCTCCAGTTCAACGACCGGCTTTTCGAATTCCAGGTAATAATGGGTCGACATGTGTTTAATCTCCTTTGCCCAACCGGGCTGTTATTCAAAGGTAGTTGCATTATACCCCAGCAGCCGTTCAACCTCCAGGGATAAATCCTCGCTTGCCTGGACGGAGTAGGCGTCGGGCATAACGATCGTGGTCCTGATTCCTTCGGGAATAACTATGTGCAAAAAAGCCTTGCAGGCGCCATGGTAGCGGCTGATGATTTCCTTCAGCGACTCCAGCTGGGACACCTGCAGAGACCGGGCAAACAGGGTGAAATTCACCCTCTGGGTCTTCTGTTCATTGGCAATACGCAGCGGAATGATTTCCGTCGCCTTTATCTTGCAGCTCTCTTCGCCTATGTCAACCGTTCCGGTTACCAGCAGCGGGTCGTCCGACTTGAGATATTCAGACGCCACGGCAAAGACGTCCGGAAAAACCATGATCTCGACCGATCCCAGGCGGTCCTCCAGGAGGGCGAAAGCCATCCTGTCGCCTTTTTTGGTGATTTTCTCGGACAGGGAGGAAACGATACCGCAGATCCGCACCTCGCTTTTGTCCTGCTTTTCGGCGAGGTTCGACGTATCGGCGGTGCCGAGCCGCCTGGCGTCCGCCTCGTGACGGTCCAGCGGATGGCCGGTTATGTAAAAGCCGATCGCCTCCTTCTCGAAGGCGAGCAGCTCCTTTTCACCCCATTCGGGAATTTCCGGCAATGTGCTCTTGCCGTTGCCGTTCCCCTTGATTATCTCGTCCGCTCCGAAAAGGGATACCTGGGCGCTTTCCTTCTCCTTCTGGATCTTCTGCCCCATTTCCATGGCAAATTCGAGCGCCGCGATCATCTGCGCCCTCTTTGCCCCGGTCGAATCGAATGCGCCGCACTTGATGAGCGACTCCGCCACCCTCTTGTTCACCCTGCGCAGGTCGACCCTTTCGCAGAAATCGAAAATGTCCTTGAACGGCCCGGTATCCCTCGACTCCAGTATTGCCTCGACGGCCGACGTTCCGACATTTTTCACCGCGCCGAGGCCGAAGCGTATCGAATTCTCCAGAACCTTGAACGATCTTTCCGATGCGTTTAAGTCCGGCGGAAGCACTTCGATGCCCATCTCCCGGCAATCGGTGATGTTCTTGATCACCTTGTCGGTATTTTCCATGTCCTCGGTCAGCAGGGCCGCCATGAATTCGACGGGGTAATGGGCCTTCAGGTATGCCGTCTGATAGGCCAGCAGGGCGTAGGCCGCTGAATGGGACTTGTTGAACCCGTATTCGGCGAATTTCGCCATCAGGTCGAATATGGCCTCGGCCTTTTTCGGGTCGACATTCTGCTCCTTCGCCCCGGCAAGGAAATGCTCCTTCTGCCTGGCCATCTCCACGGCGTCCTTTTTCCCCATGGCCCTGCGCAGCAGGTCCGCGCCGCCGAGCGAATACCCGCCCAGCGTCCGGGCGATCTGCATGACCTGCTCCTGGTAGACGATGACGCCGTAAGTGTCCTTCAGGATCGGCTGCAGTTGCGGAAGCTCGTATGTTACCGGCTTCCTGCCGTGCTTCCTGTCGATGAAATCGTCTACCATCCCCGAACCGAGCGGGCCGGGGCGGTACAGGGCGCAGACGGCGATGATATCCTCGAAGCAGGAGGGCTTCAACTTGTGCAGCAGGTCCTTCATGCCGCTCGATTCGAGCTGGAAGACGCCGGTGGTATTGGCCGACTGCAGGAGCAGGTAGGTCGCCTCGTCGTCGTCACCTAGACTGGTGATGTCGAAATCGGGATTTTTGCCGGCGCGGATCAGCTTTACCGCGTTATTGATGACCGTCAGGTTCTTCAGCCCGAGGAAATCGAACTTCACCAGCCCGATTTTCTCGACGAACTTCATGGCGAACTGGGTGGTGATCGAGTTGCTCTTCTGGTCCTTGTAAACCGGGCAGAACTCCTCCAGTTCCGCCGGGGCCACAACCACCCCGGCGGCATGGGTTGACGCGTGCCTCGTCAAGCCTTCCAGTTTCAGGGCGGTATCCAGGAGTTCCCTTATCCGCGGGTCGGATTGGGCCATCTCGTTCAGTTTCGGCTCCTGCTTTAGCGCGTCCGAGAGCTGGATATTCAGGACATTCGGCACCAGCTTGGCGATCTTGTCGACTTCGCTGTACGGGAAATCGAGCGCCCTGCCCACGTCCCTGATCACCCCCTTCGCCATCATGGTGCCGAAGGTGATGATCTGGCACACCTTGTCCCTTCCGTATTTCTCCGTCACGTACTGGATCACTTCCTCACGGCGGTCCTGGCAGAAGTCCACGTCGATATCGGGCATGGATATGCGCTCGGGATTGAGGAAGCGCTCGAAAAGCAGGTTGTATGGAATCGGGTCGAGGTCGGTGATGCGGATTGCGTAGGCCACGAGGGAACCGGCGGCGGACCCCCTGCCCGGGCCGACGGGAATGTTCTGGTTTTTCGCCCAGTTGATGAAGTCGGCAACGATCAGAAAATAGCCCGGAAACCCCATTTTGATGATACAGTCCAGTTCGATTTCGAGCCGGTCCCGATAACCCTTCTCATCCTCTTCGGTAAAATCGGGCCGTTTTTCCCTGACAGCGGCAAGCCGCGACTCAAGACCTTCGCGGGCCTGCCTGACCAGTTCGTCTTCCAGGGATTTGCCGTCGGGAGGGGTATATTGCGGGAAATGATAGGTCTTGAAATCGAACTCCAGGTTGCACCTGTCGGCCACGAGAACGGTGTTTGACAAGGCTTCGGGCGCGTAATGGAACGCTTTCGCCATTTCCTCGGGTGACTTCAGGTGGAATTCTTCCGCCGAGAAGCACATGTGGGTCGGGTCACCCATGGTCTTGCCGGTCTGGATGCAGAGCAGGATCTCGTGGGCGCGGGCATCGTCCCGGTTCAGGTAGTGGCAGTCGTTGGTGGCCACCATCGGCAGCTTCAGCTCCGACGCGACCTGGATAAGTCCCCTGTTTGCCTTGTCCTGTTCTGGCAGCGTGTTCTCTTGCAGCTCGATATAGTAGCGGTCCGGGAATATGTCGGCAAACTCCCGCGCCGCGATTATAGCATCATCAATCTTTCCCTTTTCGCAAAGCCAGGCGACTTCGCCTTTCAGACACGCCGAAAGGGCGATCAGACCCTCCGAATACTCCCTCAGAACGTCCTTGTCGATCCGCGGCCGGTAGTAAAAGCCCTCCTTGTAGCCGACGGAAACCAGCCTGCAGAGATTTCTGTAGCCGGTCATGTTCTCGCAAAGCAGCACGAGGTGATACGAGGCGTCGCCGATGCCCCTCGCGTCCTTGCTGTGCCTCGAATCGGGGGCGATATATGTCTCGCAGCCTATGACCGGCTTGATTCCCGCTTTATTGCACGCCAGATAAAATTCGATGGCGCCGAACATATTGCCGTGGTCGGTCAGCGCCACCGCTGGCATGCGGTATTCCTCGGCCTTCCTTACCAGGTCGCCGATTTTTATGGCGCCGTCAAGGAGTGAATACTGGCTGTGTACGTGAAGGTGTGCAAAATTCGCCTGGTCCATATGTCCCGCAAAATAACGAGGGAGCCGCATATCAGTTGGGCTCCCTTCAATGTCCGTATGAAATCGGAAGGATTATGCCACAGAATTTTTCATATCTCAACCTGTTTGCGGACAAAAAGCCGGACAAGGTTTTCCTTATAAAAAACGAAGCCGATAAACCCGATGAACATCAGGCTGTTCGCGATCAAAGGCATGTATGCGGAATGGAAACGCCACGATTTGCTGGCGAAAAATATTATCAGGGCCAGCATGAAATAACCCGCAATTTTAGACAGATCATATTTTATGTAAAAATGCTTTTGCCCCCATACATAGGACAGGATCATCATCAGAAAATAGCAGAGGAATGTCGCCCAGGCCGCGCCGGCGTACCCCATCAGAGGGATGAGGAAATAATTGGATGCGATGGTCACCACCGCTCCGAAAATCGTAATATAGGCTCCGTAACGGGTCTTGTTATTCAATTTGTACCAGATCGACAGGTTGAATATGATGCCGAGAAACAAATTGGCCAGAAGCAGAATGGGCACGATGCCAATGCCCGAATAAAATTTCGCGCCTATGAAATGTTTCACAATGTTGATATAAAGCATTATCCCCAGGAAGATGACAAGCCCGAATAAAATAAAATAGTTCATCACCTTTGCGTAAAGCTGACGGGAATCGGTCTGCTTTGCATGGGCAAAGAAAAACGGCTCGGCCGCATACCTGAATGTCTGGATGAAAAGCGTCATCAGGATCGAGACCTTGTAATTGGCCCCGTAAATCCCTATCTGCGCCATTATGTATTCATTGGCATTCGCCGCTCCGGCCGGGATAACCAGAAGATACCTCAATAGGATCCTGTCCAGGGTCTCGTTCACCATCCCCGCAAGGCCGGCCAGCAGCAGCGGGAGTGCATAGACAATCATTTCCCTGAACAATTTTCCGTCGAATTCCACCTTGAACCTGAAAATATCGCCGAACAGAAGAAACACTCCGACGGCACTTGCGATCATGTTGGACAGAAAAACATAGCCGACACCCATTGACGGGCTATAGACCACACTTATCGCCTGAAATCCGTGTTTCAGGAGATACGGGCAAAGCAGCAGGAAAAACAGATTGAGAACCACGTTGATAGCAATATTGATCAGTTTCAGCACCGCGAATCTGAGCGCCCTGTGCTGCTGCCTCATCTTTGCGAACGGTATGGCCGCGATTGCGTCGAGGCCGACGATCATGACAAAATAAATCAGGTATTCCGAGTGATGATCGTAATGCAGCCTGTCGGCGATAAGTGACGAGCCGAGAATCCCCAGGGTTATAAAAGCCAGATTCAGCGCGATTACCGGGATGATCGACGTGGAATACACCCTGTCTTTTTCGTCATGGCTTTCCGAATACCGGAAAAAGGTTGTTTCCATGCCGAAGGTGAGGAAGACCATCAGAAAACTGGCATAGGCGTAGAGTTCCGTGACAATGCCGTATTCGTGAGGCAGGAAAATGCGGGTATAAAGCGGGACCAGGAAATAATTCAGCAGCCGCCCGACTATGCTGCTCAGACCATAGACCGCGGTTTCTCTGGCGAGTCTTTTAAGGGGATTCATGCCCGTATCTTGGGGAATTCGTCAAACAGGACCGATGTG
>Ga0335070_10008040_pt1 | contig 12376 bp, 11 predicted proteins | sample Lox_Sample_13_FD_206722 | JGI IMG/M metagenome (GOLD analysis project Ga0335070, IMG submission 206722) | Soil microbial communities from Loxahatchee National Wildlife Refuge, Florida, United States - Lox_Sample_1.3 | ecosystem: Environmental > Terrestrial > Soil > Wetlands | place: USA...
ACTTCCGGCTCGAGGACAACGTCTCGGCCAACAACCTCGAGAACGGCATCTTCCCGGTGCTCTCCACGAACGGCCTCGTGAAGAGGAACGTCTCCTACGGCGCGCAGGACAGCGCGCTGTGGGTCGAAGCGTCCCAGAACGTCCGGGTGGTCGACAACGACCTCTCCGGCAGCCCCACCGGCTTCGAGATCACGATCTCCAACGAGGTCACGGCCGAGGGCAATCACATCCACGACAACACCGTCGGCGTCGGCCTCTACGGCCCCCCCACCGCGGGCCTGCCGCCCGCCCAATGGCCGTCCTACTGGAACGACGGCGGCTGGCACGTCTACGGGAACTACGTGCACGACAACAATGCGACGAACACGGCGACCGGAGGAATGGCCGCGGAGATTCCGCAGGGCTCCGGAATCCTGGTGCTCGGTACCCACGACGTGGACGTCAAGTGGAACTGGATCGCGAACAACGACTTCTTCGGAATCGGGGTGGTGAACTACTGCGTCGCCGTCTACGGGACGCCGTTCAACTGCACCGCCCACCCGTTCCCCCCGCCGGCGGATCCGAAGCCGGAGAACAACGTCGTCGTCGGGAACCTGCTGATCAACAACCACTCGGCCCCTCCGGCCGGGCCGTTCCAGAGCTTCGCGGCGGACATCGTGGAGCTCGTCGACTTCATCGATACCATCGCTCCCGGCACGAGCCCGACGACCAACTGCTTCGCGCACAACACGATCTGGAACAAGCCGCCGCTCACGCCGCTGACGATCCCGGACCCGCTCCCGGCCTGCGCGACGAACTGACGGGACGCCATCGCGGTCCGGGTGCCGGTGCGCGCGCCGTGCTAGAGCTGTCGCCGATGGGCGGCTGCGAGGCGGGTGAGGGACAGGACCCGGAGGACGAGGCGGAGCGGACGGCCGCGTGCGCGACCCGGGTGCGCCGCTTCGCCGGCCCGCGTGCGGACGAGCTCGCGATCCTCTGCGGCCCGGCCCCCGGAGCGCCCGATCCCGCTCGACAGGCCGAAGCGGGCTACCGGGCGCTGGCGGCGCTCCTCGCCGCCGAGGGCGCCTCGTTCCTCGAGCTGACGCAGGAGGCGCTCTTCCTCCGCGACATCCGCCGCGACCTTCCGCTCGTGCTCGAGGCGCGGGACCGGGTCCTCGCCGCGCTCGGGCAGAGCGCCTCCGCGCCGACCCCGGCGTTCATCGGGCAGGCCCCGCTGCATGTTGCGGCGGGCTTCGCGGATGTTGCGGCGGGCTTCGCGATCGCGGCGAGCGCCGTGGTGCCCCGCGATCGAGAGGGCTGGTCGGTGCGCGACGTGCGATCGGCCTCGCCGTGCGCGTGCGAGGGATGCGCGCGATCCGGTGCCCGCGTCGTCCAGCTCGGCGGCGACATGCTGCTGCAGACGACCAACCTCTACGGCCGCGGCGGCGACGCGTTCGAGCAGACGCGGGACGCGTTCCGCGCCGCCGAGCACCTGCTCGAGCGGTGCGGCATGGGGTTCCGCAACGTCGTCCGCACCTGGATCCACTTGCGCGACATCGATCGCGACTACGCCGCGCTGAACCGCGCCCGGCGCGAGTTCTTCGGCGAGCGCGGCGTCGCACCGCGGCCCGCGAGCACCGGCGTCGAGGGGGCCCCCTTCCCGGACGCGCACGACGTCTCGCTCCGCCTCCACGCGGTGCGGTCGGCGCAGCCGCTCGGCATCGCGCCGATCTCCTCGCCGCTGCTGAACGAGGCGTGGAGCTACGGCGCGGACTTCTCGCGGGGCCTCCGGCTCGAGGACGCGAACAAGGTGACGCTCCACCTCTCCGGAACGGCCAGCATCGACGAGGCGGGCCGGACGGTGCACGAGGGGGACTTCGAGGCGCAGGCCAGCCGCATGCTCGACAACGTCGCCTCGCTGCTCGCCGCGCAGGGCGCCGGGTTCGAGGACCTCGTCTCCGCCGTCACCTACCTGAAGCATCCCGCCGATGCGGCGGCACTGCGCTCGATCTGCCGGTCGCGCGGCTTCGGCGGCTTCCCCTGGGCGGTCGTGGAGGCCGCCCTGTGCCGGCCGGGGCTACTCTGCGAGACCGAGGCCGTCGCCCTGCTCCCGTCGACGACCCGAGGAGCGTAGCCCCCGATGTCCCACGCCCGTCGCCCGCCCCGTGTCGCGGCGCTCGTCGCGCTCGGGATCCTCGCCGTGGTGGGCTGCGGGCGCGATCCCAGCACGCGCGCGATCCGCGCCGCCGCCACGGATGCCTCGGCCACCCGGCTGCAGATCACGTATCCGCAGGAGGGAACGATCTTCCCTCCCGACCTCGTGGCGCCGACCTTCGAGTGGACGGACGAGACCGGGCGGGCGGATCGCTGGTACGTCGTGGTCCGCGACGCCGCGGGCGCCGATCTGCTGCGCGAGAAGGTCGACGCGCCGCGCTGGCGTCCGTCCGTCGAGAGCTGGAAGCGGATCAAGGAGTCCAGCATCGAGCGCGACGCCGAGGTCGTCGTCGCCGGCGTCCCCAGCACCGACCCCGGGCGCGTGGTGTCCTCGGCGCTCGTACACATCCGTACGTCGAAGGATCCGGTCTCCGACTCGATCCTGTATCGCGAGGTCCCGCTCCCGTTCCTGACCGCCGTGCAGGATCCGTCGCGGATCCGCTGGCGCTTCGGAACCGTCGACCTGGAGGACGGCCCGCCGATCGTCCTGCAGAACCTGCCCGTGTGCGGCAACTGCCACTCGTTCGCCGACAACGGCAGCGTGCTCGGCCTCGACGTCGACTACGGAAACGACAAGGGCGCCTACGCGATCCTGCCGGTGTCGAAGCACATGGTGATGGACGACGCGAAGATCATGACCTGGGCGGACTACAGGCGGCAGGACGGCGAGCTCACCTTCGGGCTGCTGTCGCGCGTCTCGCCGACGGGACGCTACGTGGTCAGCACGGTGAAGGACCGCTCCGTCTTCGTCGCGCTGCCGGACCTGCTGATCTCGCAGCTCTTCTTTCCCATCAAGGGCATCCTCGTCGTCTACGACCGGCAGACGAAGACCTTCGCCGCGCTGCCGGGCGCCGACGACCCGCACTACGTCCAGACCAACGCGGCGTGGAGCCCGGACGGCCGGGAGCTCGTGTTCGCCCGGACGGAGGCCTACCGCGCCGAGCGCCTCGAGCAGAAGAACGCCGCGATCGTCGACGAGCGCGACGTGCCCGAGTTCACGGTCGAGCGCCGGCCCTTCCGCTACGACCTCTACAAGATTCCGTTCGACGGCGGGAACGGAGGCACGCCGCAGCCTCTCGAGGGCGCCTCGGGCAACGGGATGAGCAACTACTTCCCGAAGTACTCGCCCGACGGCAAGTGGATCGTCTTCTGCAAGGCCAAGAGCTACATGCTGCTGCAGCTCGACAGCGAGCTGTACATCGTTCCGGCCACGGGCGGGACCGCGCGACGCCTCCGCTACAACACGGCCCGCATGAACTCGTGGCACAGCTGGTCGTCGAACAGCCGCTGGCTGGTGTTCTCGTCGAAGGTGAACACGCCCTACACGCAGCTCTTCGTGACGCACATCGACGAGAACGGCGACGACAGCCCGCCGGTGTTGCTCGAGCGCTTCACCTCGTCCGACCGCGCCGCGAACATCCCGGAGTTCGTGCACCTCCCGGGCGACGCCATCGCGGAGATCCGCGAGCAGTTCCTCGATCCCTACTCCTTCCTGCGGGCCGGGACGGCCAACGAGAACACCGGCGACCACAAGGGGGCCGAGCGCTCCTTCCGGCGCGGGCTCGAGCTCGCTCCGAACGACGCGGAGCTGCTGAACGCGCTCGGATGGACGCTGTTCCAGGACGGAAGGAGCGCCGATGCCGTCGCGGAGTACGAGAAGGCGCTCGCGGCGGACCCCGCTCGCGTCAAGGCGCACAACAACCTGGCGCTCGCACTGGTCGAGCTCGGCCGGCTCGACGAGGCGGCGTCCCACTTCGAGACCTCCCTCCAGCTCGAGCCGAAGGCGGAGATCTACAGCGACCTCGGGTTCGTGCGGGCGCGGCAGGGCCGGTCCGACGAGGCGCTCGCGGACTACCGCAAGGCGCTCGCGCTCGACCCGAACTGCGCTTCCGCGCACTTCAACCTGGCGGTCGCGTCGCTCCAGGCGGGCAAGCTCCGGGAGGCCGAGACGCACTACCGCGCGGCGCTCCGCGGCCGCGCCAATGCGGAGACGCACAACGGTCTCGGCTACGTGCTCGCGAAGGAGGGCAGGACGGACGAGGCGGTCGCCGAGTTCCGCAAGGCGATCGACGCCGACCCGAAGTTCGCGCCGGCCTACAGCAATCTCGCGGACGCGCTCGCGCAGCAGCGAAAGTTCGAGGAGGCGGCCGAGACCTACCAGCGCCTGCTCGCCGTGAAGCCGAGCGCCGCCGCGTACGACGCCCTCGGCGACGTGCTGGGTCAGATGGGCAAGACGGACGAGGCCGCGCAGCAGTTCGCCAAGGCGAAGGCCCTCGAGTCGGCCCACTGACGACCGCGCGCCCGCGCGCGCGGCTCGCACGGTGTCGCCCGATCAGGAAGAGCGCCGCGATCGACGCGAGCCCGGCCAGCGGCGCATCGGGCTCCGGGATCGGGAGGGTACGGGTCTCGCCGGCGCCGAGCGTGCCGGACTCGAGCGTCGAAGAGACCAGGCGCCCGTTCTGGATGGTGCGGAGCAGGATCTCGTAGTCCGCGGGGGGACCCAGCGACTGCACGCGCAGCACGAGATCGGCGACGGGGAGCAGCAGCACGGCCGCGTACGGAGCGGCGCTCGGGTCGAGCGCCGCCGCGGGGGCGTCCGGCGACGATGGGACCACCGGGTCGAGGCCTGCCCAGCTCGTCGGAATCTGGGAGAGCGGCGCCACCGATTCCGGCCAGCCGACCTTGCGTCCGAGCCCGTCCTCCAGCCAGAACAGGAACTCGCCCCGGCCGCCGCCGGGTGCGCGGCCCACCGCCACCAGCGCCTGCGGATCCGCGCCCGCGTGGTTCGGGATCGCGAGCATCGGACGGTCGGCCGCGTTCGCCTCGACGCCGGCCTTCGGATAGACCACGTTGTCCCCACACTTCTGGCCGCCGTAGTGGTTGCTGCTGCTCGAGTAGTAGTCACCGGCCGGGTCGCTCACGACGTAGTCGCCGTCTCCCGTGCGCCCTGTGATCAGGATCACGTGTCCACCACCGGGATTGCCCCACGCGCCGCTGCCGAAGGTCGTGCTCGCGAGCACCGGCACCCCCGCGGCGAGCCAGGCGTTGATCTGATCGATCCCGCTCCCTTCGACCGCTTCGTAGAATCCCATGCTGTACGCCGTGCCGAGGCCCTGTGCCCAGGTGAAGTTGCCGTCCGACACCGTCGCGTCGTAGAGGTCCTTGAGGCCCGGGAACTGTGCAGCGCCCGCCCCGCGCTTGAACGCGTCGACCAGCATGGCCAGCGACGACGGGCCACAGGAGTTCCCTCCCTTCTGGCCATACGCCGACGGCAGGTCGAGCGCGTTGCCCGCGTCGTACTGGTTGATGTAGCCGCTGCTCGAGGGATCGCTGTAGTCGCTGCCGGCGCAGGCGTGCTTGATGTCGAAGGTCCACGCATGGTCGCGCGTGGTGGTCTTCGTCGTTCCCGGGATGTCCTCGTGGAGATAGATCGGCGCGAGCGACGGGTTGGTCTCGTCGAGCGTGATGATTCGCGCGCCGGCGGTATTCATCGAGTCGATGATCTTGTGCGTCTCGCCGGCGTACGCCGTGAAGCCCGCACCGCAGTCGACGTCCTGGTTCGACTCGAAGACGTTCTGGAGGCGGAACTCGACCGAGAGCGAGCGGCCGCTGGCCTGCCCGGCGACGACGACGTCGAAGGTCGGCGGCACCGAGATCGGCGGATCGCAGGAGAACGCCTGGCCGCCGTTCGTGCCCTCGAGATGCCAGGTCGCCTCGAGGTACTCGCCCTGCCCGGTCCCGACGATGCTGCCGTCCGGCGCGATCCGGAAGCCGAACGTGAAGCGGATGTGATACACCTGGGCGTCGTCGGTCACCACGCGATCCGCGGGATTGGAGGCCTGGTTGTCCTGGTGATCGGTCTGGTTCAGCGTTCCCTCGATCGTCCCAGTCCAGGCACCCGCGTCGGAGGCACTCGCAGCCGACGCGGCGAGTATCGCGACCACGAGCGGAAGCAGCGGCGCGATGCAGCGGGTTCGCACGAATCGCCTCGGGCCGGCGCGCGCCACGGACCTCTCAGGCCCACGCCCGGCCGGAGGCATTCTATCCAACGCAGCCGCTCGTGGGCACCTCCCGACCCTCTCGAATCGCGATCCGCACCACGGCGGCGTCCTCGGCAACCCGGTGCCACGCCGCCTCGTCGAGCCCGCGGCCCCGCACGTACTCGACGCCGAACTGCCGCGCGAGCCAGGGCAGGCGCTGGAAGGTCGCGTCGATCGCGTCACGAAACTCCCGGGTGTCGGGCGGGACGACGCGGGCCTGGCCGTGCAGCGAGCGGCCGCGGACGCACAGCTCGACGGGCGCCGGCGTCCGGAAGTTCCGCCACCAGCTCTTCCGACGCGCCTTCGAGGCGAGCACGGTGATCGTGTCGCCCGCGCGTTGGTAGCCGACCGGGATCGTGTAGCGCCGCCCCGATCGGCGCCCGGTCACGGTGAGGAGCATGAGGCCGCGGCTCAGGAGGCCGTGGAGCGGCGAGCGGAGGATCCAGGCGAGCGCGGGATTCAGGCGGCCGACGGCGCGATCGACGTCCACGGCGTCACCTTATCCTCGCGACCCCGCGGCGCCGAGGCGCGCCGCCAGGTTCTCGATCGCGCGGTGGAAGACGCCGCCCATCACGCGCGGGGCGAAGGGCGCACCGAGCCGCATCAGCAGCCGCGGCTCGCAGGCGAGCCTCCAGCGGACGCGCGTGCCCCCTGCCCGTCCCTCGAAGTCGAAGGACTCGACCTGCGCGCGCGCGAGCGGAACCGTCGCACGCGTCACGGTGTAGGCGAAGCGGCGGTCCAGGTCCCACGCGATCAGCTCCTCGACCCAGTGCGTCGCGCCGACGTGGGCCGCGCGCACGGTCCCGACACCGTAGGGCGGGCCGCTCGGGTACGACGCCTCGTGGACGCCGGGGAACCACGCGCTCCACGTGGTCGGGTCCGCGAACGCCGCGAAGACGGCCACGGCGGGTGCGGCGACCTCGGCCTCGAACGCGTGGACGACGGGCGCGCGCTCGAGGAAGGAGAGGTCCTCCCGGCGCATCTCGAACCACATCAGTCGCCACCCGGCTGCGCCGCACGCGCCCGCAGGCTCGCGGTCGGCACGAAGCGCCCCTCGCGCTTGAGCTCGCCCGTCACGTGCACCGACCCGAGCACGCGGTCGAGATAGCCGGGGCCCTCGGCGGTGCCGACGAACCAGCCCGTGGGACACATGGTCAGGATCTCGACGAACGAGAAGCCCTCGCGCCGGAGCTGCGTCTCGAAGGCGCGCTTCAGCATGCGCTTCGCCCCCGCCACGCCCGCGGCGTCGTGCACGCTCGCGCGCGCGGCGTAGGCGGTGCCGTCGAGCTGCGCGAGGAGGTCGCCGATCAGGATCGGGTGTCCGTGATAGGCCGCGTCGCGGCCGTCGAGCGAGTTCTTGGTGCGCTGGCCGAGCACGGTGGTGGCCGTCATGTGCCCGCCCGTCTCGCCGAAGACGCCGTTGTTGAGGAGGACGCAGGTGATCGCCTCCCCTCGCGCCGCGGTGTGGATCACCTCCTGCAAGCCCTCGCTCACCATGTCGCCGTCGCCTTGCAGCGTGAAGAGGAGCGCGTCGGGCCGCATGCGCTTGGCGCCGGTTGCGACCGACGGCGCGCGGCCGTGAAGCGCCTGGATCCGGTCGACGTCCATGAGCGGCGCGAGCGCGGTGTAGCAGCCGATGCCGACGACCCCGATCGCACGCTGCGCGCAGCCCACATCCTCGATCGCCTCGAGCAGCATGCGGAGCGCGAGCGGCTCGCCGCAGCCGGGGCAGAGATCGTGGTCGACGCCGACCTGGAGCGCCGGCTTCTCGAGACCGGTCTGTCGCTCCCTCATGCCGCCTCCACCGCCAGGGCGCCCTCGATCCGCTCGCGGACGCGCTCGGCGTCGAGCAGCGGGCCGATTCCGAAGCCCGCAGGGTCGCTCGAGATCCCGCCGATCGGGACGACGGGCGCGTCGCCGAGGACCGCCAGGCGCACGTCGTCGATCATCTGGCCGGCGTTCATCTCGAGCACGGCCACGCGCCGCGCGCCCGCGGCCGCGCGGCGCAGCGCCTCGACGGGGAACGGCCAGAGCGTGATCGGACGGAAGAGTCCGACGCGCGCTCCCTCGCGGCGCAGCTCGCGCACCGCGTAGCGCGCGAAGCGCGCGAGCGTTCCAAAGGCGACGACGAGGAGCTCGGCGCCGTCCGTCGCCTCCGCGTCGAAGCGCGCCTCTCGCCGCGCCATCTCGTCGTGCTTGGCCTGGAGGCGCTTCCAGAACGCGTCGGGGTCGATGCCCTTCACGCCCGTCTCCATGCCGAGCGGGTTCACGATGCGCGCGCGTCCGCTCCCGCCGAGCGAGCCGTCGACGGCCCAGTCCTTCGCGGGGAGCGGGCCGAAGTCGAGGCGCTCGATCGAGACCGACTCCGCGACGTGGGCGAGCAGGTAGTCGCCGTAGATCGACACCGGATTGCGCCAGCGGTCGGCCCGGTCGAAGGCGAGCTGCGTCAGCGCCACCGCCTCGGCGACGTCGATGGGGGCATACACGAGATGGCGGTAGTCGCCGTGCCCGCCCCCGCGCGTGGCCTGGTAGTAGTCGCCCTGCCCGCGCGCCATGTGGAAGACGACGAGCGGGAGCTCGGCGCGCGTGATCTCGGAGAGCGACTCCTGCATGAGCGCGAGCCCCTGTCCCGTCGACCCGGTCGCGGCGCGCGCGCCGGTCGCGAGCGCGCCCCACGCCATGCCGATCGCCTCGAGCTCGCTCTCGGCGTTGACGCACACGCCGCCGGTCTCCGGGAGGCGCTTCGCGAAGTGCTCGAGGAGCTCGGTGAAGGGCGTCATCGGGTAGCCGGCGAAGAAGCGGCAGCCGGCCGCGAGGGCGGCCTCCGCGATCGCCTCGGAGCCCTCCATCAGGCGCCGCGTCACGGCGCGGCCTCCGCACCCATGCCGTTCTCGTAGCGATAGACCTCGAAGCAGAAGTCGGGGCAGACGAGGAGGCACGCGCCGCAGCCGGTGCAGCCCGGCACGAGCTCGGGGTACAGAACGCCGCGCGCGTTGTGCGCCTCGGACATGTGGAGGACGCGCGGCGGACAGGCGGGGATGCAGAGCTCGCAGCCCTTGCAGCGCTCGATCGCGATGCGCACGGTCCCGCGGCTCTCGCGCAGCGCGCCGCTCATCCTGCCTGCCACGCCGGAGCGGCGACACGAGACACCGAGTCGAACCCGGCTCGCAGCGCCCGCTCGTTCAGCTCGAGGAGCTTCCTCCGGTACGACGGCAGCGACTCGCGCAGCGAATCGAGCAGCGAGTCGAGGCGCACCAGCCCGGTGAGTCGCGCGAAGGCACCCGTCGCGACCATCGACGCGGCCATCGCGTTCCCGAGCTGCGCCGCGAGCGCGGTCGCCGGCACCTCGAAGACGCGATGCGCAGCGCCGTCGACGTCGCCCTCGAAGATCGACGAGTTCACCACGACGACCGCGTGCGGCCGCAGCCTCTCGCGGATCGGCTGCCAGAACTGGTGGTGCATCACCAGGGCGGACCACGCGTGCGAGACGATGGGCGGCGCGTCGAGCGGCGCGTCGCCCACCACGACCGTCGAGTCGGTGTTGCCGCCGCGCATCGAGCCGCCGTAGACGCCGAGCATCATCACGTATCGGTCTTCGAGCGCCGCCGCGCTGGCGAGGATCCGCGCGGCGAGCTGGACGCCCTGGCCGCCGACCCCCGTGAGCAGGATCTCGCGCTCCATCGCGATCAGGCCTCGCGCGCGGCGGCGCCGCGCCGGAGCCCGTGCAGCGCGAACTCGATGAGCCGCTCCGCGTCGCGCCGGTCGGCCGGCCCCGGCTCGAGCAGGCGTGCCTGCAGCCAGCCCATCGCCTGGTGGTAGAGCGTCTCGGCGTCGCGCTCGGGATCGACCTTCGGAAGCTCGCCGCCGTCGCGCGCGGCGCGCAGCGCGTCGCGCACGAGCACGGTGAGCTGGCGCTCCGACTCGGCCACCTCCTCGGGCAGCGCCTCGGCCAGCCGCGCGCGCGCCGAGACGAAGGGACGCGTCGCGGCCGCGGCCGAGGGCCGCAGCGCCTGCTCGAGCAGGCCGGCCATCCACTCGCGGACCTTGGCGGTCGGGCTGGCGACCGCGTCCATGCGGTGCGAGAGATAGCTCGCGAGGATGCCGACGCCCTCGTCGAGCACCGCGACGAGCAGCGCCTCCTTGGAGGGGAAGTGCCGGTAGAAGGCCTGGGTCGAGAGCTTCGCCTGGCGGAGGATGTCGCCGACGCGGGGCTCGAGCTCGCCGCTCCGCTCGATCAGCGCGAAGGTGGCGTCGAGCAGGCGGCGCACCTCGTCGGCGTAGGCGGCACGGCGCTGCGAGAGCGCCCGCTCGACCGCGCGGCTCGCCATCAAGCCCGGGCGCCGGCCCACCGGGCTCCTGCTCCCCCGGTCAAGAACCTTGTTCCGCATTTCGAGAATGATATTCTGGCAGCCCGATGGACGCAAGCACGCCGCTCCTGATCGGGGACATCGTCCGCCGCAACGCCCGCGTGGTGCCGAAGGAAATCGCCGCCTCGCTCGGCGCGGAAGCCCTGAGCCACGGCGCGCTCGACGCCGCGGCCAACCGGGTGGCCTGGGGCCTCCGGAGCCTCGGTGTCGGGGTCGGCGACCGGATCCTCGCCTGGGCCGACGGCTCGCTCGAGGTGCTCGCGCTCTTCGCCGGCGCGGCCAAGTGCGGCGCCGTCTTCGCGCCGCTCGATGCGCGCCTCGGCTCCGACGAGGTTGCCCCGCTCGCACGGCTGGCGCGGCCGCGGCTCCTGGTGGCGGACGCGGCGCACCACGAGGCCGCGCGCGCCGTCGCGGATGGCCTCGGCATCCGCGCGGTCCCGCTCGGATCGCTCGCCGGCGCCGCCGAGCCCGACGCGCTCCTCGCCCTCGACCGCCGCTCCGACGACTTCGCCGCGCCCGAGCTGCGCGAGACCGACCCGCACGTGCTCTTCTTCACGAGCGGCAGCACGGGGCGGCCGAAGGGCGTCGTCCTCTCGCATCGCGCCAACTACCTGCGGACCTTCCACGGCGTCTTCCGCGACGCGCCCGAGCGAACCGTCTGCATGTTCCCACTCTCGCACATGGCGGCCTTCACGCTCGCACTCTCGGCGTGGCAGACGCGCGGCGAGATCGCGCTCTCGGGATCGGCCACGGCCGAGGCGATCCTCGACACGGCGGAGCGCCGCCGCGCGACCCGCATCTACGGCATCCCGTCGATCTGGCAGCGCATCCTCGCCGTCGACACCGGCCGGTGGAATACCTCGAGCCTGCGCGAGCTCGACACGGGCACCTCGGCCGTCCCGCTGGAGCTGGTCCGCGCGCTGAAGGAGCGCTTCCCCGCGACCGTGACGCGCATCTACTATGGCTCCACGGAGGCGGGCTCCGCTGCGACGCTCGGCGACGCCGACGTGCTGCGGAAGCCCGGGAGCGTGGGGCCGCCCTCGCCGGGCGCGGAGATCCGGCTCGGCGCGGACGGCGAGATCCAGGTGCGGAGCGCGTACCTGATGGACGGCTACTTCGACGACCCCGAGGCCACCGCCGCGGCGCTGCGCGACGGCTGGTTCCACACCGGCGACCTCGGCGAGCTCGACGGCGAGGGCTACCTCTCGATCGTCGGCCGCGTGCGGGAGGTGATCCGCAGCGGCGGCGAGAGCATCGCGCCCGGCGAGGTCGAGGCCGTGCTGGCGCGCCATCCCTCGGTGGCCGAGGTGGCGGTGGTAGGCATGCCCGACCCGCAGTGGGGCGAGATCGTCTGCGCAGTCGTCGTGCCGGCCCCCGGCGCCGCGCCGCCCGCCCTCGCCGACCTCCAGACGTGTTGCGAGGGCCGGCTCGCGGGCTTCAAGAAGCCGCGGCGCCTCGAGATCGTGCGAGCGCTCCCGAGGACCCCCGCCACGGGCCAGGTCCAGCGCGCGCTCCTGGTGCAGGCGCTCGCGGCGCGCGGGAGCCCGTGACGCGAGATCGCGTAGATTCATCTTGATTCGATCAGATACTCGGAGTGATAATCGAGGCCCCTCGAGTGCGCCTCGGGGCTCGTGTCGGCCCCGCCGCGCGCACGACCCACTCGGGAGACCCCGTCATGGCGAAGCGCACAGCCTCCAAGCGAGTGATCTCCGGCAGCGAGCGCGCCCCGCTCCGCGGCGCCAGGAAGGTCGGCAAGGTCCCGGCCGACGAGAGGAT
>Ga0335070_10008041_pt1 | contig 12376 bp, 11 predicted proteins | sample Lox_Sample_13_FD_206722 | JGI IMG/M metagenome (GOLD analysis project Ga0335070, IMG submission 206722) | Soil microbial communities from Loxahatchee National Wildlife Refuge, Florida, United States - Lox_Sample_1.3 | ecosystem: Environmental > Terrestrial > Soil > Wetlands | place: USA...
GCGCCTGTGCATCGCTGTCGCAATTGCTTTCCTATGCACTGCCGTTTCAGGCTAAGAATACGCGCTGCCTTTTTCTGAAGGGGCAATCTGTTGGGGCGGAGCTGGCTGACGCCGCAAAGGATTGGAGAATGAAGGTCGAGCAATATCCGAGCCGGTCCGATCCCTCGGGTATCATCCTCGACATCCGGGAGCTGCGGCATGGACAGCGTCGTTAAGCCTCCGCGCATCCTCGTGGTGGCCAATCAGAAGGGCGGGGTGGGGAAGACCACGACCGCCATCAATCTCGGCACCGCGCTGGCGGCCGTCGGCGCCCCGACGCTCGTGGTCGACATGGACCCGCAGGGCAACGCTTCGACGGGCCTCGGTATCCCGAACTCGTCCCGCCGTCTCACGACCTACGATGTCCTGATGGGCAGCGCGCCGATCGCTGAAGCCGTCACGCCGACCAAGATCCCGGCCCTGAGCATTGTCCCCTCAACGGTGGACTTGTCCGGTGCCGAGCTCGAGCTCATCGATCTGCCGCGGCGGAATTTCCGGCTGAAAGACGCCTTCGCCGAATATCAAAGGAATCCGACGCAGCCCTTTTCGTATGTGCTGATCGACTGCCCACCATCGCTCACGCTTCTGACTGTCAATGCGATGGCCGCGGCGGACGCCGTGGTCGTGCCGCTGCAATGCGAGTTCTTTGCACTGGAAGGCCTGAGCCAGCTGCTGAAGACCATCGATCGCGTGCGCGCCAACCTCAACCCCGTGCTCGAGATTCAGGGCATCGTGCTGACGATGTTCGACAAGCGGAACAAGCTGTCCGATCAGGTCGCGGCCGATGTGCGCGCGCATATGGGTGACAAGGTCTACAAGACCGTCATTCCGCGCAATGTCCGCATCTCCGAAGCGCCGAGCCATGGCTTGCCGGCGCTGGTCTACGATCTCAGATGTCCCGGCAGTCAGGCCTATATCAAGCTCGCCGGCGAAATGATCCAACGTGAAAAGATGAGGGCCGCAGCATGAGTCCGGAGCAGCATCGAGGCCTCGGCCGCGGCCTTTCGGCGTTGATCGGCGACGAGGTTGCGCCGGCGCGTGGCGAGGCGCCCCGCGGCGCGCGCACTGTGCCGGTGGCATTTTTGCGGCCGAACCGTTTCCAGCCGCGCAAGACGTTCGCCCAGGAAGATCTCGAAAATCTTGCTTCTTCCGTCAAAGAGAAAGGTGTTCTGCAGCCGATCCTGGTGCGGCCGATCAAAGGCCAGACCGACGCATACGAAATCGTCGCCGGCGAACGGCGCTGGCGCGCGGCGCAGATGGCCAAACTCCACGACGTGCCGGTCGTGGTCCGCGACCTCAACGACATCGAATCGCTGGAATTCGCCATCATCGAAAATGTCCAGCGCGCCGATCTGAATGCTCTGGAAGAAGCCGCGGCCTATCAGCAGCTGGTCGACCTCTACGGCTATACCCAGGTGCAGCTCGCCGAGGAGATCGGCAAGAGCCGCAGCCACATCGCCAATACGCTGCGCCTGCTCAAACTGCCCGACAGTGTCCAGGCGATGATCCGCGACGGCCAGCTGACCGCCGGCCACGCCCGAACACTGATCGGCGCGGCCGATCCCGAAGCGCTGGCGCGGGAAATTATCGAGTCGGAACTGAATGTTAGAGAGGCCGAACAGCGTTCGAAGCCGAGTCCGAAGAAGGGCCACGACGCGCGCGAAAAAGATGCCGACACCAAAGCCCTGGAGAGCAGCCTTTCCAATATGCTGGGGCTGAAAGTTCACATTCTGGATAAAGGCGAGCGGGGAGGAGAGATAAAGATCGTCTACAAGACGCTGGAGCAGCTGGACGACGTGTGCCGCCGCCTTAACAAAAGCTGATAATAGCCTGTTCGCGCGCGAAATTAGGGGACGGGCAGGAATGCACTCACCGCGAATCGCTCAAGGCTAGGGCCTCGCGCGGGATGATTCTACCCTCGTAGAGCGCGCGCCCGATGATTGTCCCCAGGATGTTCGTGCTCGGCGCCGCCATCAGCGCCTTGATGTCGTCAAGGCTCGCGATGCCGCCCGAAGCGATAACTGGAATGCGGACCGCATTGGCGAGCGCAGCAGTCGCTTCGACATTGACGCCCTGAAGCATCCCGTCGCGCGCGATGTCGGTGAAGATGATCGCGGCGACGCCGGCATCTTCAAAGCGCCGGGCCAGCGCCAGCACCTTGAGCTCCGAGGTCTCCGCCCAGCCCTCGACCGCGACCTTTCCGTCCTTGGCGTCGATACCGACGGCGATGCAGCCCGGATGGGTTTTCGCGGCTTCGCGCACGAGCGCGGGATCGCGCAACGCCGCCGTTCCCAGGATCACGCGGGAAATTCCGGCTTCCAGCCAGCCGTCAATGCCGGCGCGATCGCGGATGCCGCCGCCCAGCTGAATCGGCAGATTGATCCGTGCACGGATCGATTTGATCGCTTCGACATTGACCGAGCGGCCTTCGAAAGCGCCATCGAGATCGACGCAATGCAGCCACCGAAATCCCGCATCGGCAAAGATCCGCGCCTGCGCGGCGGGATCGTCGTTGAAGACGGTCGCGGAATCCATCGCGCCGCGCTTCAGCCGCACGCAGCGTCCGCCTTTGAGATCGATCGCGGGAAACAGGATCACGGCCGCCACCCGAGAAAATTCGCGAGCAGCTGCAAACCGACGGCCTGGCTCTTCTCGGGATGGAATTGCGTGCCGACGAGGTTGTCGCGGCCGACCATCGCGGTCACGGCGCCGCCGTAATCCGTTGTTGCGAGAACATGGTCCTTCGCGCGCAATTCGAACGAATGCACGAAATAGGCATGCGCGCCGTCCTCGATACCGGCAAGCACCGGATGCGGCTTCGCGATGCGCAGTTCGTTCCAGCCCATGTGCGGGATCTTCAGCGCAGGATCGGTCGGCGTCAGCCGCACGACTTCGCCGTCGATCCAGCCGAGGCCCGGTGTGTCGCCAAATTCGCGGCCCACACGCGCCATCAGCTGCATGCCGACGCAGATGCCGAGGAACGGCTTTGCGTTGTCGAGCACGGCGCGGTTCAGCGCTTCGATCATGCCGCCGACGGACGAGAGCCCCCGCATGCAATCGGCAAAAGCCCCGACGCCAGGCAGCACGACGCGCTCGGCTTTCGCGACGACGTCCGGATCGCTGGTGACGATGATCTCATGCCCTGTGGCATGTTCGGACGCGGCGCGCGCCAGCGCCTTTTCGGCGGACCGCAAATTGCCGGAGCCGTAATCGATAAGGGCGACGCGCTGTGCCATGGCGCGCCTTCCCTACAGGATCGGAACTGGCCTGCAAATACCGCTCAGTTCGGGCAAGCCTGCGACAGCCGATCGATCGTCAGATGCGTGCCGTGAACATCGACCTCGCGCGCGGCTGTCAGCGGCGGAGCCAGGCTGAAATCCCCGCGCTTGAGCGCCTTCAGAACCACAGGGCATTGCCAGAGCTCGTTGGGCCTGCCGGTCAGGTGCCACACACCCTTCTCGTCCTCGGCGAAGACGCCGTTCGAGCCGGTGATCGTCCCCGATTTGTCGGTGCCGATCACAACGATCTCTTCATGCCCGTCGCCCGCCAGATCGAGGAAAAAAGCCTGACAACCGACCCCCGCCGTGGTGAGGCACGCGGGCAGCGACGACGCATCGGGATCGTGCAGCCAATCCTGATGAAGAAACGCGCTCGGCAGTTTCCGGCCGGCCGGATAGACGATGAAATTGTCGGCGAGGTCCTGCGCGATGGGCGCCGTGTAGGCCATCACATGATAATTGAGGATGGCGTGCGCCTTGTCGCGCACATAGGACGCCTGCGGGCCCTCCCAATGCTCGAGCCTGTGCAGCGCATCCAGACCGAAACGTCCGCTGCGCCAGCGCAGATATCCGTAGTCGAAAGCTTCCGCTTTCACCGAGCCTTTCGCCAGACGCGCCATCTGGCTGTCGACCGCGATACGCATCGGATCGGCGATCGGCGAAAACAGCGCGATGATCACGAGAAGGCCCAGAAACGCGGCGAGGATATTCAGGCGCGCCAGACGTCCGAGCCAGGGCCCCATCGGAATCGCCGCCAGCGCGTATCCGATGGCGAGAAATCCTGCGACGACGAGGCATCCCACAGAGTTCACGCGATCCGTCGTCCAGCCATATTGCCCCACACGCAGCGCGACGGCGTACGCGCTCAGCGCGACCAACGGCATCAGAAGCAGCGCGGCGAGCGATCCCGAAATTCGCAGCACCGCCGCCGGACGATGTTCCTGGCTTCCGTCCTGGAACGCCGCATTGATGAGGATGACAAGCACGGCGGACGCCGTCAGCAGATCGCCGGCTGCGAAGCGCGTGTCCCAGAGCGGCTTCAGTCCCGTGAAAACCAGACCGACGAGAAACGCCGCCGCGAGCGCTGCCATCAAAGGCAACAGCCACGACAGAAGCGCCAGACCCAGCGAGCGCACGCCGCGTATCAGGCCCACGCGCACATCGGTCACGTGCAGCGCAGCTGCGAAGGCCAGCGTGGTTGCCGGCACGGCGAACCAGCGGTGCTCGATGAATGTGCGAAAACCGTCGAGCCCGATGATGCTGAAGAGTGCCGCGCCTAACTCGAGCACGCCCCAGAACACGCCGACGAAGCAGGCCGACAGGACTCCCTGCAGCAGAAATTTCCACGCGCAATCGAAATAGGCCGGATATTGCGCCAGCCAGCGACGCTCACTGTCCGCCGCGGAGATCAGCACATGCGCGATGTAGAGCCCGACCAGCGTGAAGAAGAAGAGCGCGAATTCCGGGACGATGCGAGGATGGTCGTCGATGCCCGCCCATTCCACCGGCCACTGCCAGATCGCGTACCACGCCGCCGCGGCCACGAGCGCCGATGCGGCGAGTGTCCAGGTCACGAGCGTCGCGGCGCGGAGATTACCGATGCCGATCGAAACGATCAGCGGCACGTAGAGTGACACGAACAGCAGCGGTGCGTAGAGGAAGCCGTCCGTTGCCGGCCAGGTCTTGTCGGTGAAGGCCAGATTCAAAAAATACAGCGCCAGGCCCTGCACGAGCCCGATCGCAAGACGGCCTGCGAACACCGCCCGGTTCTGCGCCTCTGTCCGATCATCCATGGGAGCCCCCGATCGCGATAGCGGGAGCCTAACCTCAAATTGTGGCCGGTGGATGATTGCTCGAAACGCCGATCCTACCTCCCCTTCAAGGGGAGGTGGGACAAGGGGCAGGTGGGCGAGTCTCTAATCCGCGTCCATCTTCAGCGCGGCGATGAAGGCTTCCTGCGGGATCTCGACCTTGCCGAACTGGCGCATCTTCTTCTTGCCCTCTTTCTGCTTGTCGAGGAGCTTGCGCTTGCGGGAGATGTCGCCGCCGTAGCATTTGGCCGTCACGTCCTTGCGGAGCGCCTTGATCGTCTCGCGCGCGATCACCTTGCCGCCGATCGCCGCCTGCACGGGGATCTGGAACATGTGCCGCGGGATCAGGTCTTTGAGCTTTTCGCACATGACCCGGCCGCGGGCTTCGGCACGAGTCCGGTGCACCATGATGGACAGCGCATCGACCGGATCGCCGTTGACGAGGATCGACATCTTCACGAGGTCGCCTTCCTCATAGCCTTCGATGTGATAGTCGAAGCTGGCATAGCCGCGGCTGACGGATTTGAGCCGGTCGTAGAAATCGAACACCACTTCGTTGAGCGGCAGCGCATAGACGACCATGGCGCGGCTGCCGGCATAGGTCAGCTCGATCTGGCGGCCGCGGCGGTCTTCGCAAAGCTTCAGGACGGCGCCCAGATGCTCATCCGGCACAAAGATCGTCGCCTTGATCCAAGGCTCTTCGATGAAGGCGACGCGCACGGGATCGGGCATGTCGGCCGGATTGTGCAGCTCCTTCACCGAGCCGTCCGTCAGATGGATCTTGTAGATGACCGACGGCGCCGTCGCGATCAGATCGAGATTGAATTCGCGTTCGAGGCGCTCGCGGATGATCTCGAGATGGAGAAGGCCTAAGAAACCGCAGCGGAAGCCGAAGCCCAGAGCGGCAGAACTTTCCGTCTCATAGGTGAAGCTCGCATCGTTCAGATGGAGCTTGCTCAAGGCATCGCGCAGATCTTCGAACTGTGCCGCATCGACGGGGAAAAGCCCGCAGAAGACGACCTGCTGCGCCGGCCTGAAGCCTGCCAGCGGTGTCGGCGTGCCGCGCTTTTCATCGGTGATGGTGTCGCCAACCTGCGTGTCGGCGACCTGCTTGATCTGGGCCGTGATGAAGCCGACTTCGCCGGGACCGAGGGAATCGACCAGCACCTGTTTCGGCGTGAAGACGCCGACGCGTTCGACCTGATAGACGGCGTCGGACGCCATCATCCGCACGCGCTGGCCTTTCTTCAGCTCGCCATCGACAATGCGCACGAGCACGACCACGCCCAGATAGGCGTCGTACCAGCTGTCGACCAGCAATGCCTTGAGGGGCGCGGAACGCTCGCCCTTGGGTGCGGGCAGGCGATGGACAACCGCCTCCAGCACGCCTTCGATGTTGAGGCCCGTCTTCGCGGAGATCGGGATCGCGTCCGAGGCGTCGAGGCCGATCACGTCCTCGATCTGCTGGCGCACGCGTTCAGGCTCGGCGGCGGGCAGGTCGATCTTGTTGAGGACCGGCACGATCTCGAGATTGGCGTCGATGGCCTGGTAAACATTGGCAAGCGTCTGGGCCTCGACGCCCTGGCTTGCGTCCACGACGAGCAGCGCACCTTCACAGGCAGCCAGGCACCGCGAGACTTCATAGGCGAAGTCCACATGGCCCGGCGTATCCATCAGGTTGAGCGTGTAGGTCCCACCGTCCTTGGCCTTGTATTCCAGACGGACCGTCTGGGCCTTGATGGTGATGCCGCGCTCGCGCTCGATATCCATGGAATCGAGCACCTGGTCTTTCATCTCCCGGTCGGAAAGCCCGCCCGTGAACTGGATCAGGCGGTCGGCGAGCGTCGACTTGCCGTGGTCGATATGGGCCACGATGGAAAAATTGCGGATTTTGGCGAGTTCGGTCATGCGGCCGGGGTGTTAGCACCTGCGGCAGCCGGGGCCAACCCGCGTTTGGGCCGCTGAATCATAATCCTCCCCAGCGCGTAGCGCGGGGGAGGATTGATGCGGCGCGATCACGTTCGAAGCGCGCGAAGTATCAACATTCAGCCTCTTGCACCCGTAGCATGGTACGGACCGCAGAATTCCCTTCATGGAGAGCGCGATGCCAAAACGGATCGGGGATCTGGCGAAAGCGGCGGGCGTCGGCGTGGAGACGGTGCGCTTTTACGAGCGCGAAGGTCTCGTCGATAAGCCGCTGAAGCCCGAGCGGGGCTGGCGTGAATATGACGAGACGGCGCTGGCGCAATTGGGCCGCGTACGCCTCGCGCAGAAGATGGGCCTCACGCTTTCGGATGTGAAAGGCCTCAAGGCGCGCGCCAAGGGGCCGCAGAAAGAATTCTGCAGCCATGTGCGCGAGACGGTAAGCGCGCGGCTCGAGACGATCGAGAAAGAACTCGCCACGCTCGAAGCCAAACGCATTCTTCTCAAACGCTGGCTGACGCAATGCAAGCGTCGCGGCGAGAACACGGAATGTCCGCTCTACGCGCAGACCCGCGCGCTGACATCGAAAGGAAAACGCCGATGAAGTTCGCTGTCATCCCGTTTTGCATCGCCGCCGCATTGGCGACGCCCGCGTTGGTGACAGATGCATCGGCGGCGGATGCATCGTCACTCGTTGATCAATTCATGCGGGCATGGAACGCCGGCGATGCGCATGCCTTGAGCGCATTGTTCGCGCCCGACGGCGATCTTGTTACACCGACCGGAATCGATTCGAAAGGTCGCGAAGCGATCCAAGCCTTTTACGCGGCCGCTTTCGCGCGCGGCTATCAAGGATCGAAAGGCGAGGGGCAGATCGTGCGCGAGCGCGCGCTCTCGCCGGATATCACGCTCGTCGATGCGCGGTTTTCGATCGTCGGCGCGAAGAAAGAAGACGGCTCGCCGCGTGCGGATGAGAATGGAATCCTGACCGCCGTCATTGCACGCAATGATTCGGGATTGCAGATCCTCGCGCTACGCGAAAACGAAGGCGCGGCCGATTTTACAGTTTTCCCGTCGCGCTAGTTTCAATCCTCCCCCACGCGAAGCGTGGGGGAGGTGTCGAGCGCAGCGAGACGGAGGGGGGAGGCCCCTCCACCGCTTCGCGGTCCCCCTCCCCCACACTAAAAGTGCGGGGGAGGATTGTTCAGGTGCGCGGTTTCAATGCGGTGAGCGTCATCGTCAGCGGCACAAGCGCCAGAAGCTCCGCCGCGCTCGCGACGATCACGAGGCCGACAATCGACACATCGTAGAGCACGCCCATGATCGCGCTGCCGGCGAACCATGCGATGCCGAAGATGGCGGTGAAGATTCCGTAGGCGCGGGCGCGGGCGTGCTGCGGCACCATCTTGGCGACGGCCGCATTCATGATCGCATCGTGCACCCCGAGCGAAAGGCCCCAGGCGAGCGTGCCGATCAGCGCAAGCGTGAAACCACCGAGGAAGACCAGCGGCGCCACGACAACGCCGATCAGAAGTCCAGGCAAGAGCACGCCGAGCCCCCGATGGTCGAACCAGCGTCCAAACAAAAGCGAACCCGCGCCAGATGCACCCATGGCCGCGGCATAGAAGATCGGGATCGCGGGCTTCGACACGACATGGGTCTGCGCATAGTGAAAGGCAATCAGCGAGTAGTCGGCGAAGCCGAACGCGATCAGCGCCGCGGTTGCCGCATAGAGCCAGAAGGCGCGCGAAAGATCGGCGCCCATCGTTTCATGTTCGGGTGCGCGGGTGATATGGCCTGCGTAAGGAAAGCGCGCGCGTACGGTCAAGACGCTCAGGATCGTCAGCAGCGCCGGCACGCCGAGCCACAGAAATGCGGCGCGATAATCGTGATGGATCGCGAGCACCAGCGAGGCGATCAACGGTCCCGATAGCGCTCCCGTCTGATCGAGCGCTTCATGCAGACCGAAGGCCCAGCCCTGCCCGATATGCTCGCCCGCGCGCGACATCATCGTATTGGCGGCGGGATTGCGAAGCGCTTTTCCGCTGCGCTCGATGACGATGAAGATCGCCGCCGCCCACCACGTTCCGGCAATCGCCAGCGCCGGCACCGCCGCCATCTGAATCGTGTAGCCGAGAAGAGCGATCAACCAGTAGGCGCCCGTCTTTTCGACGAGCCGCCCCGATCCCAATCGCAAAAGATACCCGAAAAGCTCACCGACGCCCGCCACGACGCCGACGATCGTGCCGCTCGCACCCAGCGTGCCCAAGAACGGTCCCGAGATGCTGCGCATGCCCTCATAGGCCATGTCAGCCCACAGGCTGACGATGCCGAAGGCGATGATGAAGGCAAGGCCCGTGCGCTTGTCGAACGTGGTTGCGATATTCACCTGCGCCGTAACCCTCGGAATGCGACGATGAGGTAAGAGCCGCCGTCGTATGCGGTCAAGTCCCGCGCGCGAGACTGTTACCGTGATAATTGCCTGCATCTGGCATGCTGGGCGCCATGCCGATGAAAGAAAGTCCCGTCATTGTGGTGTCAAACGCACTCCGGCCGCACGCGAACGAATTTCTTCCGTGATATTTTTCCCTGGCCCAGGGAATTCGGAAATCAGATGCTTCTGAGCTGCGCCGGCGGGACGACGGGCGCGGCGGGCTCGTAATCGTTGGCCTCGAATTTGCGCATCCACGACTCGAACGAGGCCTGATCGCCCCTGCGGCTATGGAAGTAGAGCCGCTGCGCCAGCGCGCGCATCGGCCGCGTCATCAGAACGGCGTTGATCGCGAAATTCGGCGGCGCGATGTCCATCGCAGCGCGCAACGCCAGCTTCAGACGATAGCGCGGGATCTCACGCTCGAAGACCGCGAGCGGATGCGGCCCGCGGTCGAAGAGATAATCGCTGACGAGCTGCGCAGCGCGCCGTCCGAACTGCAACGCCGTGTGGATACCGCCGCCGGTCACCGGCGAGACAAGCCCCGCCGCATCGCCGATCAGAAGCACGCGCCCGCGTCCCAGGCAGTCGACGGGACCGCTGGTCGGAATGAGTCCGCTGCGCCGTTCGACCGTCCGCAAATTCTTGACGCCCCACAGCTGGGAAAGCCGCGCCGTCAGTTGCGCAAGATCGGGCTTGCGATTGTTCTTCGCGGCGACGCCGATCTGCACCATGCCGTGTCCCGGCACCGCCCATCCGATATAGCCGGGCGCGATCGCGCTGTCGGCAAAGCAATGCAGAAACCGTGTATCCATGCCGCCGACCGGCTCGCATTCGATCTCCGCGCCGACGAGGAAGCGGCGATTGCGGCCAAGATCGAAAACATCGGCGACCCGCGAACGCGCGCCGTCCGCGCCGATCAGATAATGTGCGGAGAATCCTGGCAGCGAGACGCCGAGATCGTCGGCGCTGCCGTTTTCGAATTTGTAGCCGTAGTACAGACGCGCGCCGGCGCGGCTCGCTTCTTCCGCCATCCAGCGCAAGAGGCCCGCCGTGTTGGTCGACTGGAAGAAATAGCCCGGCGCATGCAGATCGAGCGAACGGCCGTTCGGGGCGTAAAGACGGACGCCCGGAACCTTGCGCATTAACGACGACGGCAGATCGCTGTCGTCGGTCGCTTCCTTGACGAGGATGCCGGTGGTGCGGACGCGCGCGCCGGGTTCGTCCTTGGCGTCGAGCACGGCGACCTTGAGGCCCCGCAGCGCTGCGGTGCGCGCGCAGGCGAGGCCCGCGAAACTTCCGCCGACGACGATAAGATCATAGCGCGCCATGACGAGCCCCCCCGGAACAAGCGGCATCGTCGAACGGCTTCGTGGCCGGATTTAGACCGACAAAAGTGTCAGCGCGATCAGCGCACGTAGACGCGGACTTCGCTTGCGCCGATGCCAGGATCCGTCGACGACGACATGTTGAGCCGGTCCGCCGGCACGCCCATGTCGCTCAGCGAGCGGACCACGTCGCGCGCGTGGCGCACGGCGTCGGTCTGTGCGAGCTGCACCGCGGCGGCGGTGCCGCGCGTCGGCGAAACGGCAACGACCGCAAAACCCGAACCGGGACGCGATTGCAGCGCCTGGGCGACGGCTGTGTAGAGGATCTGCTGGTAATCGACATGCGGGCGATCGAATTTGATCGTGACGAGGGCGGGACCCGAAACCGGGCCGCCGGCAAAGGAGGCATAGCTCGCGGGCGCAACGCTCGCGGGGCTGCTGAGGTCGCCGAAATAGCTGCCCGTCTTGATCGCGCTGGCCAGCGTCGTGAGGCTCGCGCGCTCGTTGGCGACATAAGTCGTCTGACGCTCGACGGTCTGCGAGATGTCGGTCAGCAGGCTGTCGATCAGCACGATGATCTGGTCGGTCTCATCGCGCAGCACGGAAAGCTGGCGATGGTCTTCATCGACGGCGCCGGCAATATTGAACGTGGCTTCGATCGTATTCAGCACGAAATGCGCGGCTGACGCCTGATCGGAGACCTGCGTGCCCAGCGCGTTCAGTTGATTGATGTTGACCGTCATGTTGTCGAGCGCGGTCTGCGAGCTGTTCCACTGCGCCACGAGCTCAGGGTTGCCGCGCGTCGTGCCGAGCTGCAGCCGGGCTGCGATCGCGGCTTTTGACTCGTGATATTGCTGCGAGGCCTGCAGCGCTACGCCCTTGAGCTCGCCGAACTGCTGGGCCTCGGCGATGAGCCGGTCCTGGATGCCGGCGACCTGGCCGCGCAGGTTCTGGATCGTATGGCTGACGCCGGTGCCCGTGTCCGGGCCCTGCTCGATCGTGACCGGCGTGATTCCGGCAGTGACTGCACCTGCGACCGGCGCCGGCGCACCGGGCTGGGCTTCCGTGCCGGGCAACATGCCGGCGGACGGTGCCGACGGCTCGGCCGCTGCAGTTTGCTCCGCGGGAGCTGCGCCCTGATCGGATGTGTCGCTGCCGAACAGCGCATCGTCGATGCTGCCGCACCCGGCAAGGCCGAGCGTCGTGCCCAGCAACAACGCCAACAGGGCTCGTGACCGCGCGGATTTCGCCGCTGCCTTATATCGCCTCATCTTATCCGATCTCCGCTCCGGCGGATGAAATCCCGCCCACCCGACGCCTGGCGGCGCCCGACGAACCCCTTGCCCGCGCACGACTCGCGTCGCGCAAGACACAGCGGGAAGTCTTAACGGTGCAATTCGCGGCCGACAAGGGCGAGAAAGGCCGCATGGCAGGGGAATTTATGCCTTGGCGGGCGGGATCTTAGAGGGTGAAGTCGCGGGGCCAGAAATCGATCCGCAGGCGGAAAGTCGGGCGCATCGACGCCCACGCCGAAATCCTCGCCATGCGACCTTCGCGCGCCGTACG
>Ga0335070_10008042_pt1 | contig 12374 bp, 14 predicted proteins | sample Lox_Sample_13_FD_206722 | JGI IMG/M metagenome (GOLD analysis project Ga0335070, IMG submission 206722) | Soil microbial communities from Loxahatchee National Wildlife Refuge, Florida, United States - Lox_Sample_1.3 | ecosystem: Environmental > Terrestrial > Soil > Wetlands | place: USA...
TCGAGTCCGAGGGACGCGCGTCGAGCTGGACCCAGTCGCCGTTGCGGTGGATCTGCAGCTCCGCGTAGTAGGTGTTCTCCTTGACGGCGGTGATCAGCACCCGCTTGAGCTCGCCGCCCAGGCCGAGGATCACCTGCTTGAGGAGGTCGTGGGTGAGCGGCCGGCTGAACTTCACCCCGGCCAGCTCCATCGCGATGGCGCTCGCCTCGGCCGGGCCGATCCAGATGGGCAGCACCCGCGTGCCGTCCTTCTCCTGAAGGACGACGACCGGCGCGTTGGTGTTCCGGTCGAAGCCGAGGTGCGCGACCCGCACCTCGATCAGCGACTTGCCCTGCGGCTCAGGTGCCAAGGTCCCACGACGCCAGGTAGTGCTGCTGCTCGGGCGTGAGCGTGTCGATGCCGAGGCCCATCCCCGCCAGCTTGAGCCGGGCGATCTCCCGGTCCAGCTCCTGCGGCACGCGGTGCACGTCCTTGGAGAGCGACGCCGCGTGCTTCAGCAGGTACTCGGCGCCGAGCGCCTGGTTGGCGAACGACATGTCCATCACGCTCGCCGGGTGCCCCTCGGCCGCCGCGAGGTTGATGAGCCGGCCCTCGGCGAGGATGTTGACGCGCTTGCCGTCGAGGATCCACTCGTCCACGAAGGCGCGCACCTCGCGCGGCCCCTTCGCGACCTTCTTGAGGCCCTCGAGCTCGATCTCGACGTTGAAGTGCCCGCTGTTGGCCACCACCGCGCCGTCCTTCATCCGCCGCATGTGCTCGACCCTGACCACGTTCACGTTGCCGGTGAGGGTGACGAACACGTCGCCCAGCGGCGCGGCGTCGGCCATCGGAAGAACGCGGAAGCCGTCCATCCGGGCCTCGAGCGCCTTGACCGGGTCCACCTCGGTCACGATCACGTCGGCGCCGGCGCCGCGGAACCGGTTGGCGACGCCGCGGCCGCACCAGCCGTAGCCGGCGATCACCACGGTCGAGCCGGCCAGCAGCAGGTTGGTGGCGCGCACGATGCCGTCCACGGTGGACTGGCCGGTGCCGTAGCGGTTGTCGAACAGGTGCTTGGTGTCGGAGTCGTTGACCGCGATGACCGGGAACTGGAGCACCTTGTCCTTGGCCATCGCCTTGAGGCGGATGACGCCGGTGGTGGTCTCCTCGGTCGAGCCGATCACGCCCTTCACCAGCGCGGCGCGCGCGTCCTTGGAGAGCGACTCCACCCACGTCCGCACCGGCGGCGCGAGGTCGTCCATCCGCCCGAGCGCGATCATGTGCAGCGAGCCCACCAGGTCGGCGCCGTCGTCCATCGTGACGTCCGGCCTGTGGGCCAGGGCCGCGCGGATGTGCTCGTAGTAGGTCTCGTGGTCCTCGCCCTTGATGGCGTAGACCGCGATGCCGTGGTCCTTCACCAGGTGGGCGGCCGCGTCGTCCTGGGTCGAGAGCGGGTTGGAGGCGCACAGCGCCACGTCCGCCCCGCCGGCCTTGAGGGTGATGGCGAGGTTGGCGGTCTCGGTGGTGACGTGGAGGCAGGCGCTGAGGCGCCGGCCCTGGAGCGGCTTCTCCTTCTCGAACCGCTGGCGGATGAGGCGGAGCACCGGCATCGAACGCTCCGCCCACTCCACCCGGCGCCGGCCCTCGACGGCGAGCGCGAGATCCTTGACGTCGTGGGCGTCCTGCGGCTTGGCGGCCGTCGTCATCGCGGTGCGACCTCCCTCACTTGGCGGCGCGAGCGGCGCCCGCCAGCCGCTTCGCGGTGTCGGCCAGCTCGGCGGCGCGGTCGGTGCGCTCCCAGGTGAACAGCTCGACGTCGCACTCCTCGACCGACGCCTTCACCGGCTTGCGCCCGAAGTGGCCGTAGGCGGCCGTGGCCTTGTACAGCGGCTTGCGCAGGTCCAGCGCCTCGATGATGGCGCGGGGCACGAGGTCGAACTGCTCGCGCACCGCGCGCTCGAGCACCGTGTCCGGCACCGTGCCGGTGCCGAAGGTGTCCACCAGCAGCGAGACCGGCTCGCGCACGCCGATGGCGTAGGCCACCTGCACCTCGCAGCGGCGCGCCAGGCCGGCGGCCACGACGTTCTTGGCGACCCAGCGGGCCGCGTAGGCCCCCGAGCGGTCCACCTTGGAGGGGTCCTTGCCGCTGAACGCCCCGCCGCCGTGCCGTGCGTACCCGCCGTAGGTGTCCACGATGATCTTGCGGCCGGTGAGCCCGGCGTCGCCCTGCGGCCCGCCGACCACGAACCGGCCGGTCGGGTTGATGTGGTAGATCGGCGGCTCGCCGGCGACGTACTCGCTCACCACCGGCTTGACGATGTGCTCGATCACCTCGCCCTTCAGCTCCTCGTGCCCGATGGTGGGCGCGTGCTGCGTCGAGACCACCACCGTGTGCACCCGCTTGGGCCGGTCGCCCTCGTACTCGACGGTGACCTGCGACTTCCCGTCGGGCCTGAGCCACGGGAGCTTGCCCGACTTGCGGACCTCGGCGAGCCGGTGGGTGAGCGCGTGCGCCAGCTGGATCGGCAGCGGCATCAGGTCCCGGGTCTCGTCGCAGGCGTAGCCGAACATCATCCCCTGGTCGCCGGCGCCGCCGGTGTCCACGCCCTGCTTGATGTCGGGCGACTGGCGGTCGATGCTGGTCAGCACCGCGCAGGTCTCGGCGTCGAAGCCGTACGAGGCGTCGGTGTAGCCGATCGCCTCGACGGTGCCGCGTACGATGTCCGGGATGTGGACGTAGGTCTCGGTGGTGATCTCGCCGCCCACCACCGCCATGCCGGTCGTGACGAACGTCTCGCACGCCACCCGCGCGGCGGGGTCCTTGGCGATGATCGCGTCGAGGACCGCGTCGGAGATCTGGTCGGCGATCTTGTCGGGATGCCCCTCGGTTACCGACTCCGAGGTGAAGAGCCAGCGTCGCTCGTTACTCAATGTGTCGTCTCGGGTTGGGGTCGCTAACGGCGGAAGCTAGCCCGGCGCGCACGGGCTGGCAACGGGGACGACGGGTCGAGCAACCGCAGGTCCACGACGCTCCCGACGGTGCGCCGCGCGAAGGCGTTCACCTCGTCGGTCGTGGGCAGCTCGAGCGCCGCCTCGGCGCAGGACGCCGCGTCCCGCGCGCTGATCTGGCGGATCATCCACTTCACCAGCGGCAGGCTGGGCGAGGCCACCGACAGCACCCGGTAGCCCAGGCCCACCAGCAGGTACACCGACACCGGGTCGGCGGCCATCTCGCCGCACACCGACACCTCGCGGTTGGCCGCGCGCGCCGCCCGCGCCACCGCGGCCAGCAGCCGCAGGATGGCCGGGTGGTGCGGGTTGAACCGCTCGGCCAGCCGCGCGTTGCCGCGGTCCACCGCCAGGGTGTACTGCACCAGGTCGTTGGTCCCGACCGAGAGGAAGTCCGAGACTTCGACCAGCCGGTCGGCGACGATCGCCGCCGCCGGCGTCTCGACCATGATCCCGATCGGCACGCTGGCGGCCGCCTCGATGCCGCTCTTGTGGAGCGCGCGCGCCTCCTCGGCCACCATCTCCCGGGTCCGGAGCACCTCGTCCACGCGGGTCACCAGCGGGAGCATCAGCTTGATCTTGGCGTGCGCCGCGGCCCGCAGGATCGCGCGCAGCTGCGGGCGGAAGATCTCCGGCTGGTCGAGGCACACCCGGATGGCGCGCCAGCCGAGCATCGGGTTGCCCTCGCCCGAGCGCTTGAAGGGCGCCGGGAACTTGTCGCCGCCGAGGTCGAAGGTGCGCACCACGACCGGGTGGGGCGCGCAGGCGAGGCCGATCCGCTTGTACAGCTCCGCCTGCTCGTCCTCGGTGGGCATCTGCCCGCGGCCCTGGACCAGGAACTCGGTCCGCATCAGGCCGATGCCCTCGGCGCGGTGGCGGAGCGCGGCGTCCAGCTCCTCCGGCAGGTCCAGGTTCGCGCGCACCGCGACCACGGCGCCGTCGGTGGTCTGGGCCGGCAGCTCCGAGCCGGCCTCGAGGTCGCGCTCCAGCTCGCGGCGCTGGCGATCGCGCCGGCGCGCCGCCTCGACCGTGGCCTCCGACGGCTCGACCTGCAGCGTGCCCGCCCAGCCGTCCAGCACCACCGTGTCGCCGGTGGCGACGCGCTCCAGCACCTCGGGCAGCGCCATGACGGCGGGGATGCCGATCGAGTGGGCGAGGATCGCGGCGTGCGAGGTGCGGGTGCCCTCCTCGCAGGCGATCGCCAGCACCGCGTCGCGGTCGAGCTGCACGGTCAAGGCCGGCGTGAGGTCGCGCGCCACCAGCACCACGGGCGCCTCGGCGCGGGCGCGCTCCAGGGTCGGCTCCTCGACGCCCAGGAGGTGCGACAGCACCAGCATCTCGACGTCGGTCAGGTCGGCCAGCCGCTCGCGCAGCGTCGCGCTGCCGGTGGTGGTCCACAGGCCGCGCCACTCCAGCATCTTGAGCTGGAACGCGCGCTCGGCGGAGAAGTGGTTCTCCTTGATGAGGCGGTCCACGCCGGCGCGCAGGTCGTGGTCCTGGAGGATCATCAGCTGCGCGTCGAAGATCCGGGCCTCCTCCTCGCCCGCGCGCTCGGCGGCCCGGGCGCGGGAGCGCGCGATGCGCTCGCCGGCGTGGGCCAGCGCCGCTTCGAGCCGGCGGATCTGGGGCGCGACCTGGTCGGCGCGGATCGTGACGTCGGGCACGACCGGGGCCTCCCAGTGCACCACCAGCGCCGGCCCGACGGCCACGCCCGGCGACACCGCGATGCCCTTGATGACCCGGTGCGGCATCAGTCCTCCCCGAACCCGGCGGCCACCAGCGCCAGCAGCGCCTCGACCGCGGCCTCGGCGTCGTCGCCGTCGGCGCGGATCACCAGCGCGCTCCCGCATTCGGCCGCCAGCATCATCATCCCCATGATGCTCTTGCCGTTGACCTCGAGGTCGTCCTTCTTCACCACGATGTGCGCGGCGAACCGGTTCGCGACCTTCACGAACTCGGCCGCCGGCCGCGCGTGCAGGCCGAGCCGATTGACGATCGGCGCCGACCGCTCGACTACCACAGCACCCCCACGCCCACCACCACGGCCAGCGTCAGGGTCGCCACCACCAGCCCGGTGGCCCGCCCCTGCAGCAGCCGCGCCGCTTCGGCGAACAGCACCGCCGCGGCCGCCGCCACCGGCACCTCCCACCGCTCGCGGAACGGGTACCAGCCCAGCAGCGCCGGCAGCGCCGCCCCGACCAGCAGCGCCGCGACCGGCGCGACCAGCTCGAGCGAGCGCTGCAGCCCGGGCGAGGCCAGCGCGCCCGCGACGCCGATGCCCGCGCGCCAGCCGCGCCGGAGCCCCCACACCCGCAGCCACACGTGGACCACGTTGTACAGCACCAGGAACACGGCCACGGCCCACGCCCGGGCGCCGAACGCCACCATCAGCAGCGCCACCGCCGCGCAGGCCGGCAGCCAGCCGGCCCAGATCAGCCGGTCCCCGAGCGAGCCCAGCGGGCCGATCAGCGCGGCCCGCAGCCGTTCGATCCGCTCGGGCGGCGCGCCGTCCGTCTCCGCCCGCGCCGCGGCCCCCACCGCCAGCGCCGCCAGGTAGGGGTGCGCGTTGAAGAAGTGCGACTGGCGCGCCAGCGCGGCCCGGAAGGCCTCCGGCCCTCCGCCCGGTGACCCGCCGCTGCGGTCGAGCGCGCGCAGCATCGGCTCGGCCGCGAAGGCGAACCCCACGCCGAGCATCCGCTCGTAGGTGAACGCCGCCTGGATGGTGAACAGCCGCGCCAGGGCCGAGCGGAACCCGGGCATCCCGTCGGCGCGCGTCACCACGCCAGCAGCCCCGCGGCGAGCGCGACGCCCGCCACCGTGCCGACGGCGAGGAACCGCCGCGCCGTCCCCTGCCCGAACAGGCGGTACGCGCTCCACAGCGCGACGCCGAGCGCGGTGCCGAGCACCGCGACGTCGGCCAGCTCGCGCGGCGCGCGCCAGCCCAGCGCCACGTGGCGCGCCACCCGCTCGCCCACGGCGAAGGTGACGCCGGTCAGCACCGCGGCGCGCACCAGGTCGCGGACGATGCCGCCGATCTGCAGCGCGGCGAGCGCGCGCGCGTCGCCGCTCTCCACCTCCCGCTCGCGGCGGCGCAGCTGGGCCGCGTTGAGCCGCCGCACGGTCATCAGCCCCAGGCCGCCAACCCACGCCGCGAGCAGCGCCACCACCATGATCCCGGCCATCCACGCCGGGTCCCACACGCCGCCCCGGAGGGCCGCCAGCGCGCCCGCCGCCGCGGCGGCGGGACCCCAGTCCGGGTAGCGGGACGCGCCCACCGGCAGCGTCTCGAAGGCGAACAGCTCCAGCACCGCGCCGGTCGCCAGCCCCGCCAGCGGCCCGCCGACGACCGCGCCGCCGAGGAAGCCCGCCACCAGCGGCCGGCCGATCATCGCCTGCGGCACGCTCACCAGGTCGAGCCCGGCGACCGCCCCGACGCCGAGCACCGCCGCGGCGGTCGCGCCCGTCACGCCAGCTCCGCCACCGGCACCGGCTTGGCGGTCGGCACGTCCTGCGCGGTGATCTCCACGCCGCGCCCGGCGAGATCGCGCAGCCGCGCGGCCTCGTCCGGGCTGAGGAACACGTAGCGCAGCCGCTCGGTGCGCCCCTCGCGCGCGTGGATGCCGCCCAGGTTCACCTTGCGCACCTCCGGCAGGGCGGCGCACAACGCCGCCATCGTGTCCACGTCCCCGGTGAGCAGGATCCCCCGGCGCGGGTCCCGCTCCCACTCGGCCAGGTGCTCGGTGGCCTCGCCGACCGTGGCGAACACCACGTCCATCTCCGGCGGCACGCCCATCCGGTACAGCTCCTGCTCCCATACGTTGGCGCGCACGCTCTCGTCCACCAGGACGATGAAGCCGACGCCGAGCCGCTGTCCCCAGCCCACGACGACCTGGCCGTGGATCAGGCGGTCGTCGATGCGGAACAGCACCAGGCTCACCTCCCGGCCGTCCCCACCGCCGAGCGGCCGACCTCGACGGCGCGCCGCGCCGCCTCCTCCACCGGCAGCTCGCGGTGGAAGGCGAAGTCCACCAGCATCGCGAGGTTCACGCCGGTCACCACCCGCACGTCGCCCTTGCCGCGCGCCAGCGCCGCCGCGGTGAACGCGCACGAGCCGCCCGGCATGTCGGTGAACACGACCGCCGGGCGGCCGGCGATGGCGGCGTCGAGGCTGTTGAGCAGCGCCGCGCGGTCGCAGCCGGTGTTGGACACGGCCGCGAGGCCGTGGTCGTCGCCCGCGATCGCGGCCACCGCCGCCAGCAGCGCGGCCGCCAGCTCCGAGTGGGCGACCACCACGCCGGTCAGGCGCTCACTCATAGTCCTCTTCGAGGTACTCGCGGATCTGGCGCTGCTCCTGCATCCGGCCGATGAGCCGCTCGTTGAACTCGCGCGCCGAGTCCACGCCGGCGTACTTGAGCAGGTGCCGCATCGCCACCACCTCGGCGATCACGGTGATGTTCTTGCCCGGGTTCAGCGGCACCACCACCCGCGGCAGCTTCACGTCGAGGATCGTGGTCTCCTCGCCGTCCAGGCCGGTGCGCTCGTACGGGTGGGCGCTGTCCCAGTCCTCCAGCTGCACCACCACCTCGATGCGCTTCTGCTGCCGCACCGCGCGGATCCCGAACAGCGCCGCGATGTCGATCAGCCCGATGCCGCGGATCTCCATGAAGTGGTGCTGGTGCTCGTGGCCGCGGCCGATCAGCACGTCGTGCCCCAGCCGCCGCACCAGCACCACGTCGTCGGCCACCACCCGGTGCCCGCGCTCGACCAGGTCCAGCACGCACTCGCTCTTGCCGATGCCCGAGCGCCCCAGGAACAGCAGGCCCACGCCGTAGACGTCCGCCAGCGAGCCGTGGATGGCCGTCTGCGCCGCGAACGCCTCCTCGAGGAACGGCTTGAGGCGGTTGTACAGCTCCGACGTCTTGAGCCGGGTGCGGATCACCGCGACGCCGTTCGCCTGGCCGAGCTCGGCCAGCTCGGGCGGCACCTCGAGCGCCTTGGTCACGAACAGGCACGGGCAGCCGAGCCGGCACAGCGACTCGATCCGCTGCCGGCGCTCCCCGCCGGGCAGCGCGAACAGGTACCCGATCTCGGTCTCGCCCAGGACGTACACCCGGTCGGCGTTGAACCGCGCCGTGTACCCCGCCAGCACCAGGCCCGGGTTCGAGACTTCGGCCGAGCCGATGACGCGCTCGAGGCCCGCGTCGCCGGTCAGCACCTCGAGCTGCAGCGTTTCGGCGCGCTGCTCGATCAGGTCGCGGAGGCGGAGCGTGGCTACCTCCGGGCGCTGCCCGCCCGCCGGCGGGGGTTGGCTTCCTGCTTGTCGAGCTGGCGCCGCAGCTTCTGCGCGACCCGGTCGAGCGCGGTGCGGTGGTCCGGCGCCTCCGCGCTGGCCACGTGGACCGCCCCGCGCGCCGCCGTGAGCCGGATCTCGGCCGTCGCCCGCTGGTGATCGAGGCCGAAGGTGACGTGGGCCGCGGTGGGCCGGTTCGCGAGCCGGGCCAGCCGCTCCACCAGGCGCCCCGCCCGGAGACGCAGCGCCTCGGGGATCTCGCCGTGGCGGGTGGTGATCGACGTTTCCATCAACCGTGCTCCTGGCCGCGCGGCCCTGCGGCCCGCGCGGCTTCGAGGTGGTCTTCCGTTTCCCGGGCGGCGCGCTCCCAGCTCAGCGACTCCGCGAACGCGCGCGCCCCGCGCCCCAGGCGCTCGCGCCACGCCGCATCCCGCGCCAGCCCGGCGAGCGCGGCCGCCATGGCGCCGGCGTCGCCGTGCGGCACCAGCAGCCCGGTCTCCCCGTGCCGCACCGACTCCCGCAGGCCCGGGCTGTCCGAGGCCACCGCCGGCGTGCCGCACCCGGCGGCCTCGAGGTTGGTGATGCCCCAGCCTTCCTTGGGCGACGGAAACACCACCGCCCACGCCTCGCGGTACAGCGCCAGCTTCGCGTCCTCGCTCACCCGGCCGAGGAACCGGGTGCCGCCCCCGCCCTCGCGCGCCGCCAGCCGCTCGAGCCGCGCCCGGTCGTTGCCGTCGCCGGCGATCCACAGCTCGGCGTCGGGGAGGCCGGAGCGGCGCAGCCTCGCGACCGCCGCCACGGCCGTCTCCACCGCCTTATAGCGCTTCAGCCGCCCGACGTACAGGAACCGCGGGCGGGCGGCGCGGACGGCGCCCGCGGCCGGGGCGTAGCGCGCGGCATCCACGCCGGGGTAGATGACGCGGATCGCCTCCGGGGCGAAGCCGCGCGCCACCAGGTCGTCGCGCGTGCTGGCGCTGATCGCGTGCACCGCCGCGCGCCGGTACACCGCGGGCATCGGCCGCTCGGCGGCCCACACCACCGCGGCCACCGGCCAGGCCACTTCGCGGAACGCCGTGGTCCCGAACAGGTGCGGCACCAGCAGCACCAGCGGCCCGCGGAACAAGCCGGGCAGGTAGAGCGGGACCTTGTTGACGTCCTCGACCACCACGTCCGGCACGAGCGCGCGCGCCAGCTTCTCGAACGCTCCCCGGCCGCGCGCGGCGAAGCCGTACTCGCCCGCCACCCGGTGCACCGCCATGCCGTCGAGCGCCGCCTCGGGCGCCGCGCCGGGATAGCCGCTGGTGAGAAGGTGCACCTCGTGGCCGCGCGCCGCGAGGCGGCCGAAGATCTCGTGGAGGTGCACCTCGGCGCCGCCGGCCTGCGGGTTGGTGCGGTCGCGCCAGTTGACCAGCAGGATCTTCACAGCCGGCCGAGGTCGCGGGCGAGACGGTCGAGGATGCCGTTGACGAAGCCGGGTGACTTCGGCCCGCCGAACCACCGCGCCAGCTTGACGGCCTCGTCGATCACGACCCGGGGCGGCGTGACGCGCCCCTCCAGCTCCAGGGCGGCCAGGCGGAGCAGGTTGCGGTCCACCACCGCCACCCGCTCCAGCCTCCAGCGGTCCGCCGCGCGCTCCAGCGCGGGGTCGAGCCGCTCCCGCGCGCCCACCACGGCCTCCGCGAGGCCGACGGCCCGGTCCCGGACCGCCGGCGACGCCTTCACCAGCGGCAGCACCCGCGCCCACACCGGGCGCGGATCGGCGGCCCGTTCCGCCGCCTGGTCCCACGCGTAGAGCAGCTGGAGCGCGAGGGCACGGGTGCGGGTCTCAGGACGGATCGCCATCGTGCGGCAGCGCCGCCGCGGCCTCCAGGGCCGCCGCCGTGGCCTCGTGGCCCTTGTTGCCCGCGGCGCCGCCCGAGCGCTCGAGCGCCTGCTCCAGGGTCTCGCAGGTCAGCACCCCGAAGCCCACCGGCACGCCGTACTGGACCGAGAGGCTCATCAGGCCGCGCGCCGACTCGGCGGCGATGATCTCGAAGTGCGCGGTCTCGCCCCGGATCACGGCGCCCAGCGCCACCAGCGCGCGGTACAGGCCGCGCTCCAGCAGCCCGCGCGCCATCACCGGCAGCTCCCAGGCGCCCGCGACCCAGCGCAGGTCCACCTGGTCCGGCGCGATGCCCTGCTCGCGGAGGCACTGCTCCGCCCCCGCCAGCAGCCGGCGCGTGACGCTCTCGTTGTAGCGGCTCGCCACCAGCGCGACCCGCGTGCGGGAGGGACGGGACGGCGGCGCCTGGCCCGCGGCGCCCATCAATGCGCCAGCAGGTGGCCGAGCTTGTCGCGCTTGACGTCGAGGTACCCGGCGTTCTCCTCGGTGCGCGGCGGAATGATCGGGAGCCGCTCCACGATGGACAGGCCGTAGCCCTCGATGCCCACCAGCTTCATCGGGTTGTTGGTGAGGATCCGGATCGTCTTCACCCCCAGGTCGAGCAGGATCTGGGCGCCGATGCCGTAGTTGCGGAGGTCGGGCAGGAAGCCGAGCCGCTCGTTGGCCTCCACCGTGTCCTGCCCCGCGTCCTGCAGCTCGTACGCCTTCAGCTTGTTGAGGAGCCCGATGCCGCGCCCCTCCTGGTCCAGGTAGACCACCACGCCCGCGCCGGCCTCCGCGATCATCTTCATCGCCGTCTGCAGCTGCCAGCCGCAGTCGCAGCGCGCCGAGCCGAACACGTCGCCGGTGAGGCACTTGGAGTGGATGCGCACCAGCACGTCGGGCCGCGCCCGCACGTCGCCGTAGACCAGCGCCACGTGCTCCGCGCTGTCCACGTCGTTGCGGTAGCCGATGACCCGGAACTCGCCGTACGGCGTCGGCAGCCGCGCCTCCGCCACCCGGTGCACCAGCCGCTCGTTCTGGAGCCGGTGCGCGACGATCTGCGCCACGGTGATGAAGGTGAGGCCGTGCTCGGTGGCGAACCGCTCCAGCTCGGGCCGCCGGGCCATCGTGCCGTCGGCGTTGAGCACCTCGCACAACACGCCGGCGGGGATGAGGCCCGCCAGCCGCGCCAGGTCCACGCTGGCCTCGGTCTGGCCGACGCGCTGCAGCACGCCGCCCGGCCGCGAGCGCAGCGGGAAGACGTGGCCCGGCCGCCGCAGGTCGCCCGGCACGGTCACCGGGTCGATGGCGACCCGGATGGTGGCGGCGCGGTCGGCGGCGCTGATCCCGGTCGTGACGCCGAACCGGGCGCCGGCGTCCACGCTCACCGTGAAGGCGGTCTCGTGGGCCTCGGTGTTGTGCTCGACCATCTGCGGCAGGCCCAGCGCCTCGCAGCGCTCGCCGGTCAGGGTGAGGCAGATCAGGCCCCGGCCGTGCACCGTCATGAAGTTGATGAGGTCGGGCGTGATCTTCTCCGCCGCGGCGACGAGGTCGCCCTCGTTCTCCCGGCCCTCGTCGTCGGCCACGACGACGATCCGGCCGGCACGCACGTCGGCGATGGCCTGCTCCACGGTCCCGAAAGGCATCTAGCTCCGCCTCCTCCTCCGGGCGGCGCGGTGCGGCGCCAGGAGGTGCTGCACGAACTTCCCGATCAGGTCAGCCTCCAAATGTACCCGCGTGCCCACCCGGGCTCTACCCAGGGTCGTGACCTCCAGGGTGTGCGGAATGACCGAGATCTGCACCACGCCGCGCCCGGGCAGGGCGTTCACGGTCATGCTGATCCCGTCCACCGCGATCGAGCCGTGCAGCACCGAGAGGTCCGCCACCAGCTTCGGCACCCGGATGTCGAGCAGCACGGAGTCGGCGAGCGGCTGGCGGCGGATCACGGTCCCCACGCCGTCCACGTGGCCGGAGACGAGGTGCCCGCCCAGCAGGTCGCCGAGCGCGAGCGACCGCTCGAGGTTCACCGCCCGCCCGGCCGCGTAGTCGCCGAAGTTGGTGCGGCTGCGGGTCATGGTCACGGCCTCGACCGTGAAGCTGCGCCGGCCCGCGCTCACCACCGTGAGGCAGGTGCCGTCCACGGCGATGCTCTCGCCGATCGCGGGCCGCTTCCGGTACGGGTGCTCGATCGTGACCGCGAGGCCGCGCGCGGTGCGGCGCGCCCGCCGCACG
>Ga0335070_10008043_pt1 | contig 12372 bp, 11 predicted proteins | sample Lox_Sample_13_FD_206722 | JGI IMG/M metagenome (GOLD analysis project Ga0335070, IMG submission 206722) | Soil microbial communities from Loxahatchee National Wildlife Refuge, Florida, United States - Lox_Sample_1.3 | ecosystem: Environmental > Terrestrial > Soil > Wetlands | place: USA...
GCACAGCGACGAATCGGCAGAGGTGATTTTCCGGATGGTGCACCGCTTTTGGGAGAACCTGCCCAATAAGCGCGTGCACCGGGGTGTGCTGCTGAAGTCGCGGTCGAACGTCCGCCAGATCGTGTTTCCGAAACTGGATAGCGAGTATCGGATCGAGACAGCGAACGACAGCGCGGGGCGGGGGATGACCATCCACAATTTGCATTGCTCAGAGGTCTCCCATTGGCCCCGCGGGAGTGAAGAAGTGCTGGCATCGCTGCAGGCGGCGGTAGTGCCGGAGGGAGAGATCGTACTGGAGTCGACGCCGAATGGGGCGTCGGGACTCTTCTACGAGGAGTGGCAGAAGGCGGACGAAGCTGGTTACACCAAGCATTTTTTCCCGTGGTGGTATGAGAAGACGTATAAGCAAGTGGTGAAGGACACCATCTATCCGCTGACCGACGAGGAGAAGGACCTGGTCGCGAGACACAGCCTAACGGAAGAGCAGATCGCGTGGCGGCGGACGCGGTGGAAGGATATGCGCGCACAGGCCGCACAGGAATATGCCGAGGATGAGTTGTCGTGCTTTCTCGCTTCGGGCGAGTGCGTGTTCGACATTGAGGCCATCGAGAAAGCCCTGGCGCATGCAGGGCGACCGACGGAAACGCAGGAAAACGGAAGGAATCTTATCTGGCTGCCGCCGAGCGGGGGTGGGCAGAAGCAGTACATCATTGGAGTGGACACGGCCGGAGGAGGCACGGACGGAGATTATTCGTGCGCCGAAGTCATTGATCGAACATCGGGACTGCAATGCGTGGAAGTTCACGGGCACTTCCCACCGTATGAACTGGCGCGGCGGCTGGTGGCATTGGGGCGGATGTATAACAACGCGCTGATTGCGGTGGAGCGAAACAATCACGGATACGGCGTGCTGGCGCATTTGAAGGACCTGAACTACGAGAACTTGTACGAGAAGGGCGGCCAGGAGGGGTGGTTAACGTCGGCGGTATCGCGGCCGGCGATGATTGAAAACCTGGCGGCGATGTTGATGACCGAGCCGGAATTGTTTCATAGCACGGGGCTGTTGCAGGAATTGAAGACATTTGTGAGACATCCCGATGGACATGCCGAGGCGTCGGAGGGCGCACACGACGATCGGGTGATGGCCATGGCGATTGCGCAGGCGGTGAGGAAAGAGGACGCGGGTAAGGTGCGGAAGAAGCTTAGCTGATTCGCTTTCATTCGTATCGCCGGATGAGAAGTTCAAAACCCCACCCTGCGTGAGTGTGGAAATGTTCAGTTGTCACAGCGTTGCTGGTCCGGATTGAGATAGGATGGCGGGCTTTGGTTGAAGCGGTCCAACACGTGCGGCGGATGAGGGGCGGGGCGCAGGGACACTTGATGCGCTGCTCGGACGGAAACTTTTATGTCGTGAAGTTTCGGAATAATCCGCAGCACTTGCGGGTGCTGGCGAATGAGATGCTGGCGACGCGGCTGGCGGAAAGAATTGAGCTGCCGGTTCCCAGGACCGAAGTGGTCGAGGTGGGTGAGTGGCTGATTGAGCACACGCCGGAGTTGAGTATTCAACTTGCGCACAACACGATCCGATGCCAGGCGGGACTACAATTCGGATCGCAGTATGTCGTGAGTCCGCTGGAAGGCCAAGTGTTTGACTATTTGCCGGTGGAGATGCTGGGGCTGGTGCGGAACCTGGAGACTTTTGCGGGAATGCTGGTGCTGGACAAGTGGACGGGGAATGCAAATGGGCGGCAGGCGGCATTCTGGAAAAAATCGCGTGAGAGAAAATTCACGGCGTCGTTTATTGATCAGGGATATTGTTTCAACGCGGGGGAATGGACGTTTCCGGATTATCCGTTACGTGGCGTATACGCTCGCAATGAGGTTTACGCGGGGGTGCGGGGATGGGAGTCCTTCGACCCGTGGCTTGGGCGCATCGAGACGTTGGAAGAAGATGCAGTGTGGAGCGTTGCGGGCGAGATTCCCCCGGAGTGGTACGGGGGGGAATGGGATGACCTGGAGAAGTTGGCTAGGACGTTGATTGGGCGGCGTGGTGCGGTGCGGGAGTTGATTGAAGCGTTTCGGGTTTCGCCGCGGAGACCGTTTCCCGCTTGGTTGGAGCACTAGTCTAAGAGCCAGAGTGCACTGAGGGACACAGAGAAAAGCAAGTCAAAATTGATGGCGGAGAAACGAAAACTCGAATTCTTTTTGCTGCGGTATGTGCCGGACGTGGTGAAGGGCGAGTTTGTGAACTTCGGGCTGATCGCCTTGGAGGATGGGCCGGAAGGGGCGTCGGTGGCGGATGTGCGGTTCGCCAAGGATTGGGGGCGGGTGCAGTGTTTGGATCCGCAGGCGGATTTGGATGTGCTGGCAGCTCTGCAAAAAGAGATTCGGCAAGAGATTGGGCTGACGCGGGATCGGGCGGCGTTGTTGAAGAGGATGGAGGATTCGTTCTCGGGCGTGGTGCAGATTTCGGGAGTGATGCCGGCGTTGACGGAGCGGATCGCCCTCGCGGAAGTCGACGATGTGGCTCGGATGTTCCTGGAGACCGTCAAGGTGCGGCGAACGAGGGAACCGGCGGGGCGGCAGAAAATTCTCGATACGATGCGGTCGGCGTTCGAGGATGCGGGCGTGCTGAACCTTTTGACTACGGTGCCGGCGGAGCCTTATACGAAGCCCGGGGATCCGTTTGAGTTTGATTTTGGGTACCGGTTTGGAAGCGAGATCAAGTTGTTTCATGCGGTGTCGATGCGGGCGAGCGTGGATTCGGCGGTGATGCTGGCGGCGCGGTATCCGAAAATTGGTCCGGTGATGGAGAACGTAGCAGGGGCGGCGCCAGTGTTGACTGCCGTGGTTGAGGCTGCGTTGGATCGGAGCAGGACCGAGGTTGGATTCGCGCTACAAATGATGGAGGAGAGCCGGATTCGGGTGGTGGAGACATCGGAGATGGGGCGGATTGCTGAGGTGGCGCGGGTGGAGTTGAAGGCGTGAATCTAATTCTGACTGTTCTCGTCCTTTTGGCACCGGTTGGACTGATCTACGGTTGGGTATGCTACTTCACTCCAATACCGACCGAACCGACTGGTTGGCGTAGCCGAGCGACATTGCTTTCCTTGACATTGGTTTCACTGGCGGGGCTATTGTGGTTGTTCACGATGATCAATCCGCCGGACGCGAACTGGGCAACCGGAGCAGGAGTGGGGCATCAGTTGGCGTGGGTGTATGCGAGAGCAAGATTCGGCCTGGCTGGGTTGTTGTTGGCTTTTCTGATAAGTCTGTTCGGACGCCCGCGATTGATTCTTCCCATCACTGTCGCGTGCGTTGGTGCCGGGGTCTTCTGGATAGTCAGCACCATGCCTTAGCACAAGGGTTGCATAGGTCCTTCGCTTTGCTCAGGATGACAGACTGAAACCGATTCGTGTCGTGCGGCTCCGCTGCGGCGGGGCCTTTTGTTTTGGATGCTTCGGAGCACTTCATAGGGAGTCAAAATCCCCACCCTGTCGCATAAAACGCGACAAGGGTGGGGCACCCCTACGAGTTCCATAGAAATTGAAAGTCGTCTTCATGGACCAGGACAGGCGAACAGCCTGTCGAGCTTTGCTCGACTGGACAGCCGAGGGCGGCTGTCCCTACATGATCTGAACGGGAAATAAAAAACTCATGAAAATTACAGAGGCGGTACGCGGCGCTTGGCGCCGGGTGGCGGGAGTGTCTTCTGTGGCTGGGCCGCAGGGACTTGAGAAGAAGCGGCGGACTTCGGCACTGCCGTCGATCTTCAATTCGTATGGGCCGCTGACGGAGGCGATGCCGAAGCCGACTCCGTATAACTTGCGGAGATTTTCGGAGACTCCGATTGCGCGGCGGGCGATCAACTGCATCAAGGACCGGATTGCCGGGATGCGGTGGCGAGTACAGCCGCGGCAGGGGTATGCGCTTGAGGCGATCCCAGATGGGCCACAACGCATCCGGATGCTTACTTCGAATTTTGAGGCGCCGAATCCGGACGACTCGTTCCGATCTCTGGCGGAGCAGGTGCTGGAGGACATTATTGTTGGCGGGTATGGCGCGATCGAGGTGCAGTTGAATCCGGAGTGGGACGAGGCCGCTCGGCTTCCAGGGCCAGCCGAGGCGGCTGTCCCTACACGGGCAATGCCGCTGCTTATGTGGCCGGTGGATGGGGCTTCGATCCGGATGAATCTGGAGTGGGATGGGTCGCCGACTTCGCAACGGTATGCCCAGGTCAACGACCAGTCAGGTCCGAATTCGCAGATCGAGCTGGATGATGACGAATTGATTTACATCCGGCTAAATCCGCGGACGCATACGCCGTTTGGGTTGGGGCGCTTGGAAGTAGCGTTCGAGACGATCAACGCTTTCTTGGGAGCGCATCGGTATGCGGGGCGGCTGGCTTCGAACTCCGTCGTGCAATATGCGCTGTGGTTACAGGATCTGACTCCGGACCATCACGAGAGATTGATTCGATGGTGGCAGGATGAGATTGAGGGCACGGGGAAAGTGCCCATCCTATCGGTCGAGAGCAAACCGGAAGTGCTGAGGTTCGGTGGAGGCACCGATGCAGACTTGCGACTGCAGTGGCAGGAGTTCCTGCTGCGAGTCGTCGCTTCCGCGTTCGACCTTCCTCCGTTGTATCTGGGTGTGGAGCGGGATGTGAACCGCTCCACCGCGGAGGAAATGAATGACCTGGCGTTCCGGCAGGCGATTGTGCCGACGGCGCGGTTACTGGCTGAGGCTCTGACGCGCGGGGCCATCTCGAAGAAATTGGGATGGAATGATCTGGAGTTTGCGTTTGCGGAACTGGATACGACAGATCCTCTGGAAGAGGCGCAGATCCAGCAGATTCTGCTGCAGAACGGTGTGCTGACGGTGAATGAAGTGCGGAGAATGCGCGGATTGGCGGAGTTGGAGCAGGGGCCTGGGGTCAGGGGCTAGGGTCGGGCCATAAAAATCTTTCAACACAGAGGGCACAGAGTTGCACAGAGAAATGCGGAGGTCCTTGGGATTTCGGGAGCTATTTCAAAATGATTGATTTGGAGAGTATGGCGGTGGCGATGCCGGAAGTCGCGGGGCATCCGAACCGAGTGGAGTTTCGAGGTGTATTGACGGTGGTCGATGTACCGTCGAATCGGGCGCCTTCTGGGTCGAGCGGGCATCGGGTGTTACTGACTCGGACAGCGGCGGAGCAAGCGTTGCCATCATTGATTGGGATGGCTTTGGACTACACACCTTCTTTCGATCGACACGATATGCAGCGGAAGGTGGGCGTGATCACGAGCGCGGAGATTGTCGGGCGGAATCTGGAAATCAGCGGATATCTGTACGGCAAAGATTTTCCGGATGTGGTGGAAGAGATTGCAAAGTCGGGACGACGGGAGATGCCGGTACCTTCGGTGTCGGCGGCGAGCGGAGCGATTCATGCTGTGGCGGATTCGACCGGCGAGGGTACCCGGCTGCGGGCGTCGTTGGCGGTTGCGATCGAACGGCTTCGCGCACTGACAAGGAAGTCATCGAAGGGGAATGCCGGCGCGACGCTTCGCGCGGAAGCCACTGCTATTACGGTACCTGGGCTGGGGATGTCATTTGAGGTGACCGGAGTGGAAGTGGTTTCGAAACGGGCGCGCATCTGGGAGCTGACTAAGGTGACGTTTACAGGAGCTGCCATCCTGCGAAAGAGCAAAGCGGCGTATCAGGACACTTGGATTGAGTTGGCCTCTACGTCGTAGAGGAACATCTTTCACGACGGAGGGCACGGAGAAACACAGAGAAACAGGAGACAAACAGATGAATGAAGAGATGGTACAGCAGTTGATGGCGACGGCGGAGCGGCTGGCGAATGCAGCTGAATCGTTGGATCGCGTGTTGGGGCGGGTGGATGCCCAGCAGGAAGCATTGAACGCAAAGGTGGACCGAATAGTGGCGGCTGTCGATGAGCAGGCCGTTCGTCCGGAAGAGAACAGCAACGCGACGCGGCAGTTGCAGGATCGGGTAGCGGAGTTGGAGAAATCGAATTCCGATCTCAAGGCACAGGCTCAGAGGCTGGTCCGCAAAACTCTGCCTCCGATGGTGTCAGCAATCCTGGCAAAGAGTGGAGAGACGAGCGGAGAGAAGATCGAGAAAGGAGTACTGGAGAAGACACTGCAGAGCCTGAGCGTGGAGCAGCGGATTGCAGTGAAGGCGGAGTTGGCCCGGGCGGGGATGATCGAGTAGAGATCGGAAGCCAGGATCAGGGGCCAGAGGTTAGGGGCCAGTATTCGAGGTCAGAGGTCAGGCGCGCATTTGGCGCGCCTTTTGTTTTTGATCTCCGCACAAAAGCAACACCGAGTTTCCACGTCTTGATGAGCGGGATACGGGTCCCATCAAAACTTCACCACGGAGGGCACGGAGAACACAGAGGAATTCGGGATTTCGTAAGACAGAAGTTGAGCTTGAGTTTCACAAATATCGATTAAGGAGAAGACATGAGAGCACAGTTTTTGGATTTGATGGCCGCGGCGGACTTCGTAGGACCGGGCGCGGTGGAAATCGACCGGTACGAAACAGAGATTTTCGACATCGTGCGCAGACGCGGCGTGTTCGGGCAACGCATCAAGCAGGTTCCAGCAACGGGACATCCATCGCGGTTCTTTCAGGAGAGCGCGATTGCGGCTCCAACGGCTACACAGGCTTTCGTCGATCCGCGGACCATCGCGCCAACGGTGGTGGCTCCGGCGCGAACGGAGCTGTCCGTTCCGCTGAAGGCATTAGTCTCGCAGATCAACTACAACCTGTTCGATCTGGAAGTGACGGCGCAGCAGAGCCAGTTCGCCTACGTCCAGGCAAAAGACCTGGCCGATGCCGTGGATGGCCTGATGCGCACCCACGACGTCGCGCTCTGGAACGGCAACGACACGTCCTTGAATCCATCGACGACTCCGCAGTATTGCGGAGTGATCACGCAGATCGAGAGCAGTGGAGGCAACAACTCCATCACGATCGCAAAAGGCAGCAGCATCGTGAATGGCATCAAGACTACCGTGGCGCAGATGGTCTCAAACAACTTGTACCAGGTGCGACCCACGGCAATTTATGCCAACCCGATGCTGCTGGACCTGATCGACCAGGAGATGAAAACTGCGTTCAACGTAGTGCTGAACACGGTCGAAGTCACTGGCGGACTCCGCGTGAAGGCCCTGAGTACGCAGGCGGGCGACCTGCCACTGATTCCCGAGTGGGCGCTTGGTTATACCGGCACGCTCGGTTCCGGGAATGCGGTGCTGCCGGCATACATCGTGTCGGAAGACCTGATCGAGTATCACTGGCTCACGGATCCGAATCCGCGTGTCTTCAAACTCGGGCTGCCGAACGCACTGACGCAACAGCAAGTCGTCGTGAAGTTCGGGGCTCCGGTGGTCAAGGGCGCGGCCTTTGCGCATTACGAAGTGAAGGTACAGAACTAGAAAACAGTTCTCAGTTCTCAGTGGTCAAGGCTCAGTTGCTGCGGGATTCAGCAACGGAGACTGCACTGGGAACTGAGAGCTGGGAACTGAGAACTTTCCTTTATGAATTATCTCGAGAGTGCGGATTATCTGACTTACGGACTGGAAGCGGCGACCGATCCTTCGTGGGTGACGGCAGCGTCGGCAATTATCGATGCACATTGCCGGCGGGCGACGCTGGGAGTCAACCAGTATGAAGAACGGCTGAAGATGCCGCCGGAGTTGAATACGGTGCGACTGAGCTACCTGCCACTGGTGACGGTGGCTCCGGCGACGACGCCAATCGTATCGATGCAAGGACGTTATGGAATTCCACGACGCGGTGAGTGGCCGTATCCGGAGATGAGCCTGGAGTTCGCGTTGGTATTCGCGCTGCCCGGTTCGTGGACGGCGATCGATCCGACAACGATCGATATCTGGGCTGCAAGCGGAGAACTGACGTTTCCGGTGAATGCGCTGGGACTCTTCTTCAATGAAGTCGACGTGGTTTACACCGCTGGGTGGAGCACGATTCCCACGCCGGTGCAGGTGGCCTGTGCGCAGATCGTGAAAAATGCGCAAGCGACTCCGGCGCTGAATGTGAAGTCCGGGAGGATCGACCGAATGAGGCTCGAATATTTTGCGGACAACCTGGTGGACGAGGCGGTGAAGAGCTTATTGGAGCCGTACGTGGCGCGCAAAGGGGCGTAGGCAGGATTTGCGCAGAAAAGACGTTCGATGGGGGCGCTTATGGGATGCGGAATTTGCGGGTCGGCACTGGTTCGTGCGGCGAATTCGATGTTGAAAACGTTGGGCGGAGAGACAGTGAGTCTACTTTTGCCTGCGACTGCCGGAGCCAGCGATGCAGCCGGGCAGTTGGGGTTGGTGGATCCGGGAGTACAGGAAATTGTGATCGCTCCAGTGGTGGTGAGGCCGCTGGAGACAGGGAATCTCGGCCCGCGGAGACGGATTGAGTTCACCTTGCCCGCTTCCGTACTGGGAGATCAGTTGCCGGGGCTGGGACTCGGCTCGGTCGACGATCTGTTCGTCGCAGTGTTGGGATTGCAGTACGGTGGGAATCTTTTTCACATCGAGGTGGTGGTGCCGGAGAGCTTCGCCGGCATTCCTTACTTTTATGTAGTTACTGCTGTGGAGTGAACAACCCTTCACCACAGAGGGCACAGAGGATCACAGAGAACATTTTGCTCTGGGAGCGAGTTGAGGCAAAGCATGCAATTTGCAAAAGATAGTTTCTATCTGGCGCTGCAACAGAGATTGGCGGGAGTCGATCCGATGCGGACGGTCACCGTGAATGGAGCAACGGTTCCGGCGATTCTCGTACCGGAGAACCTGGCGCCTTCGTCGGCCGAACGGCTGCCAAATGTTTTTTATGTCGAATGGGGCGCAGCATCGGTTGTGGCTGGGCACGCGGGTAGTGGCGCGCTGATGAGCATCGACTGCGTGATTTCTTACTACACACTCGGGACCGTCGCAAGCATGGTGGATCGCGGGAGAGCCATGGGACAACTCGATACCGAATTGTTAGACATTTGCCAGCCGCAGAGCACCGAAAAGATGGACTACACACAATCTCCAACCGTGGATCTGGGAACGAGGGTCTTTTGGACGCTGCCGGTTTTTGGGGAGAAGTCCAAGAATGCAACAGAGCAGGGCGCTGACAAACACCCCGATGCGAGAGTGGAGAGAGAAGTGCAGATCACGATTTATTTCTTCACGGAGGTGGCGTTGTCATGAGCACAATTCCGTCGCGATCGGCGATGGTTTCCGTCAGCCGACAAATGCGCGCCTATTTTGCACCGGTCGATCGGTGTACCGAGACACCGGCGGTATTCGATCCCGGTCTATATGGAAAATTCCCGCTAAGCATGGCGCCGTCGCCATGGGTGGACCTGGGGTGGATCGAAAACTTTCAGCGGACGTATGAGACGCCAACGCAACCAGTACGAGCTGGCGCAAAAGGGCTTCCCTGCACGCAGTTCAGGGGACCGCTCGAAGGGCGTGTGGAATTTGATTTTCAACAGTGGGGCAAGCTGCAGATGGCGCTGGCAGGTGGGTCGGAGCACATGAATGTGCTGGCACCGGTGCCGGGGAGTACGACGCCGGTGGCCTCCGGGGGCACGCCAGCGCCGGCGGCGGCCGTGCTTGCGGGATCAACCGCGAGTCAGTTGGTACTGGGAACCGGCGTGGTGGGCGGCTTTCCGGTAGGAACGCTACTCGCGGTGGACGTCGACTATCAGCAGCAAGTGGGATATGTCGGGACGGGCATATCGGCGGCGTATGTGAGCAGCGCGATCGCCGTAAAACAGGATCCGAACTATGTGCGGCGGGTGACGTTCAATGTCGGGCGCGTGGCACAGGTCACCGCGGCGTCGGTGCTGCTGGCGCAGCCTTTGTTGGGTGGAGTTCCACCGGCGGGTGCATCGGCGCAAGCGGTAGTCGCGTTCGTGGATCGTGAGGGTGGATCGTTCTTCCAGGAGTGGTCGGCGTTGTTTGTGGCGGAAGAGGAATCGGGCGGACGGGTCTGCTTCTACTATCCACGGCTTAGCCCGAATCCTGGCGTGTCCTCGGGAAAATTCATGCGGGAGCAGGTCACGGAGATTGCGAAGCCGTGCTCCACGATTGGATTGCATGCGTCATTCCTGGCGCTGCCATATGTCGATGAGAATGACGGGCAAACGGTCTTGTGCTATCGAAGCTACTTCCCTGCTCCGCTGGCGGCGATTTACTGACAGGATCGTTGCCTGGCGAGCCGCGAAAGTCTAACAGGATCGGGCAGCGGCTAAAGCCGCAAATCGTTTTGCGTGATCTAGCGGCCCGGCTTGAAGCCGCGCCCTTTCAAATTCATTCGTAGGACAAATAAGCAACCCAAGCGAATTCCAGGAAGGAGTTTGGCGCATCCGATGAAATTGACAATTGACAATTTGCAGGGACTGGGGCCAGTGGACTATACCCTGGCGCTGGATGCGACGGTTGCGCCGAAAATCGAGCGCCGCATCAATCAGCCTTCGACATTTACTTGCACGCTGCTGGCGAACACCCCCGAGTTCGTGACGCCGGAAGCGGGTGGGCGCCTGACCGCGACGCGATCGGACGGAAGCTTCCTGTTTACGGGCTACCTGACACACGCGCCAATCCACGAGTACATGGGATGGGGACAAGGTTCGGCAGCATATCGTTACGCGCTCGTTGCCGAGAGCGATGAAGTGCTGCTCGATCAAAAGGCACTTCCGAATCGAGCGCCGTTTGTGTCGCGTACGGCCGGTTCAGCGTTGCGGCAACTGGCGGCGGATGTGATGCCGGGCGGGTTCGACACGGGCGGCGTACAAGATGTGGACACATTAGCAACGTACACGGTGAACCCGGAGAAGAGTTTTTCCTATCATGCCGGCGAAATCGCATTGCAGGCGAGGGCGTGCTACCGGGCTTTGAACTCAGCGCTGACGCTGACACCTGTGGGAACGGAGTTCTACGCAATCGATGAATCTGATCCTGACTTTTCGCCAGAAGGATTGAAGCTGGACAGCACGAATTTGTTAATCAACGACGTGATCGTGAGTGGACTGGATGAACCGCAGTGCTACGTACGGGATTATTTCGTGGGCGATGGACTGAGCCGAAGCTTTTACCTTTCGCAGACGCCGTTACCGCAAAGTCGTCCGGCGCTCATTGACGAGGAGTACGTCGGCCCAGGGTTGGATCCCACGGTCTGGTCGGTCAACGATCCGGATGGGGCAGTTTCGGTTACTGCGCAGACGCTGCAGGTAAAAGGCGGTACGGGCAAGGACGGCGGGACGACTGTGTGTTTCGCGGAACAAGTTGAATTGGGCGGCGCGCTGGAATTGCAGCATGGGGACGTCTGTTTCACGGGAAATTCCCAGGGAATTGTTGGAGGTCTGTACTCGGGCGCCGTGTCACAAGCGGCTTGTCTGGCGGGTTTTCAAGTAACTCCGGCGGCAGGCGGAACAAATATTCAGGCGCTCGTGAATGGATCGCCGACCGGGCCGGTAGTGGCGACGAAATCGGCGCATCGGTACGTATTCACAACTTATATCTACTCGATGGAAGTCTATCGCGCACAAGAGATCTATCACTCCGGACAGCACGCTGGGGGGAATGGGCGGGGTGGAGCAACGATTCCCGCGGACGTACGGTTTGTGCTGGAGGTGCAAGATATCGACCCCGCAAATCCTGCCAGCCTGGTGGCACCGGCGACTGTTTTGTATGACGGGGTGATCACGAACGCACCTGCATTCTGCGCTTATGCGCTGGTCAATGCGGCAAACATGGTATGCAGTATTGCGTATACCTATGCGACTCACATCTCGCTCGCCGAGGTGAGGATGGCGTTGCCCAACGACGATTATGTGACGCAATTGGTTGGATCGCTCTCGTCGGGCGGGGAATGCTCCATCGCCAGTTCGACGTCGCTCGATTTTTATCCGCAGTATGTGCCGCCGCTCAACGCGCTGATCGTGGCCAGCTACCGGGGATATGGCCGTGCCGTGGCGGAAATTGCGGACAGCGCGAGCATTGCGGCACTGCAGGCTGGCAGCGATAACGGGGTGCGAAGCAAGGCGAAAGTAGTGAAGTCTCCCAGTGCCCGGACGCAGACAGACTGCGAGAATGCGGCCCTGGCGATCCTGGACGACGCGGTTGGGCAAGCGTGGTCGGGGACTTATGAGACGTGGAGTGATTGTTTACCGGGAGAAGCCGACGACATTTTCCCTGGAGATGGTGTCGCGGTGAATGTGCCGTCCAGAAACGCTGATTTCCGTGCCATAGTGCGCGCAGTGGCGATCGATCTCGCTGATCCGGCAAATGATCGCGGAATCTATTCGATTGAGTTTGCGAACGATTTGGCGCAGCCCCTGGCGTTGGAGGA
>Ga0335070_10008044_pt1 | contig 12372 bp, 14 predicted proteins | sample Lox_Sample_13_FD_206722 | JGI IMG/M metagenome (GOLD analysis project Ga0335070, IMG submission 206722) | Soil microbial communities from Loxahatchee National Wildlife Refuge, Florida, United States - Lox_Sample_1.3 | ecosystem: Environmental > Terrestrial > Soil > Wetlands | place: USA...
GCCCGTCGCGCGCAGCTCGTCGAGCAGCGTCTCCGCCGCCGACGGGGCGGCCAGCTCGTCGAGGAAGGCGGCGACCTTCGCCGGCGGCTGCGCGCCGACGAACTCGGCGGCGACGGCGCCGTTCCGAAAGGCCTTCACCGCCGGAATGCCGCGGATGTCGTACCGCGCGGCGAGCTCGGGGTTCGCGTCGACGTCGACCTTCGCGAGCACGATCTCGCCCTCGCGTGCGGCCGCCTCGCGCTCGAGCACGGGGCCGAGCATGCGGCACGGGCCGCACCAGGCCGCCCAGAAGTCCACGACGACGGGCAGCTCGTGCGAGCGCTCGAGCACCTCCTGCTCGAAGGTCTCGGTGGTGATGTCCAGCTCCATTCGGGTTGCTCCTTTGCGTTGGCGTCCTGCTCTGCTAGTTTAACAACTATACAACTAAGCAGTTTATTCCCCTGTGCTGCTGCCTCACCCTCTCTCTGACGACCTCGCCGAGCTGATCGCCCGCCGCTTCCGCGTGATCGGGGAGCCGATGCGGATCCGGCTGCTCGACCGGCTGCGCGACGAGGAGGCGACGGTCAACGACCTCGCCGGCGCGGTGGGCGCCTCGCAGCAGAACGTCTCGAAGCACCTCGCGGTCCTCGCCGACGCCGGCGTCCTCGCTCGCCGCAAGGAGGGTACGCACGTCTACTACCGCATCGCCGACGAAGGGGTCTTCGCGCTCTGCGAGCAGGTCTGCGGCTCGCTGCAGGCGCAGCTGCGACTTCTGGACGGCCTCGTCGGCGGGGGCATGCGCTGACGCTCGAGCTCTGGCAGACGGAGTGGTGCCCGGCCTCGCGGCGCGTCCGCGAGCGGCTGACCGAGCTCGAGGTCGACTACGTCATCCGGCAGGTGCCGGTCGAGCGGGAAGAGCGCACCGCGTTGCTCGAGACGACAGGCTCGGCCGTCATCCCGGCTCTCGTCGCGGCGGACGGCTCGGCGCAGGTCGGCGAGGAGGCGATCGGCGCGTACCTCGATGAGCAGTTCGAGGAGCCCGCCGGAGCGGAGGCCCACAGACTGAAGGCGGCGAAAGCGCGCCGCCGCTACCTGGAGGAGGAATGCGAGTGCTTGCAACCGGCTACACGCTGAGCGCGACGACGGCGCTGCCGTTCGCCGACGCGGTCGAGCGCGTCCGCGAAGAGTTGAAGGTGGACGGCTTCGGCGTCCTCTGCGAGATCGACGTGCAGGCGACGATGAAGGCGAAGCTCGGCGTCGACGGCGAGCCGTACACGATCCTCGGCGCGTGCAACCCGCCGCTCGCGCACCGCGCGCTGCAGGCCGAGCCGGAGCTCGGTGTGCTGCTGCCCTGCAACGTCGTCGTCTACGTCCGTGACGGCGAGACGCACGTGGCCGCGGTCGACGCGGAGCGGATGCTCTCGATCGTCGGCAACGAGGAGCTCGCTCCGGTAGCCGCCGACGTCCGCGCCCGGCTTGGAGCCGTCGTCGAGCGCGTCGTCGGAGCCTGACGTGGGTCTCTTCACGCGCACCCCGAGCGTCGAACCGGAGCAGGCCGCCGAACGGCTCCGGAACAGAGAGGCCGTCGTGGTGGACGTCCGTCAGCACAACGAGTGGAGGGCCGGCCGCATCCGCGGCGCCGTCCACATACCGCTTCACGAGCTGGCCGCGCAAATCGACCGGATGCCCCGCGACCGGACGCTCATCACGGTCTGTCGCAGCGGGCACCGCAGCGCTGCCGCCGCCCGGGCTCTGCACCGGGTCGGCTACGAGGTCGAGAACCTCCGCGGCGGGATGATGCAGTGGGCGCGCGCGGGACTTCCGCTCGAGCCTGCCAACGGCCGCGTGCGGTAAGAACAGCGATACATTGCAGGTTGTGGGCGACTTCGACCTGAAGGCCCTGCTCGAGGGCGGCGGCGACGATCTCGACCGCTGGGCGCGGACGATCAACCCGCAGTTCGTGCGCGTGCTGCGCACGATCGACTTCGACCGCACGTGGGCGCGCGCCGAGGGCGCGTACCTCTGGGACGAGGACGGCCACCGCTACCTCGACATGCTCGGCGGCTTCGGCATGGTCAACGTCGGCCGCAACAACCGCACCGTCCGAGACGCGATCACGCAGTTTCTCGAGCTCGACACGCCCGGCATGCTCGCGATGGGCGTTACCGCCCTGCCCGGCCTGCTCGCTGAGGCGCTGCTCGCGCGGGTGCCGGCCCGCCTCGAGCGCTGCCTCTTCACGAGCAGCGGCACCGAGGCGGTCGAGGCGGCGCTGAAGCTCGGCCGCGCCGCGACGAAGCGCAGCCGCGTCATCTCCGCCGACCACGGCTTTCACGGGCTGACGCTCGGCTCGCTCTCCGCGAACGGGTGCCCGGAGTTCACGGACCGCTTCGGCCCGCTGCTGCCCGGCTTCGAACGTGTCCCCTTCGGCGATCTCGACGCGCTCGAGGAGCAGCTGCGGCGCGAGGACGTCGCCGTCTTCCTGATCGAGCCGATCCAGGGCAAGGGCGCGAACCTGCCGCCGGAGGGCTACCTCGAGGGCGCGCAGGCGCTCTGCCGACAGTACGGCACGCTCTTCTGCGTCGACGAGGTGCAGACCGGCTTCGGCCGCACCGGCAAGCTGTTCGCGCTCGAGCACTGGGGGCTCGAGCCGGATCTCGTCCCGGTTGCGAAGTCGCTGTCGGGCGGCTACGTGCCGGTGGGCGCGCTGCTCATGTCGCGCACCGTGCACGAGGCCGTGTTCGACTCGATGGAGCACGCCGTCTCGCACGGCTCGACCTTCGCGCCGAACGAGCTCGCGATGGCGGCGGGGCTCGCAACGCTGCATGTGCTCGACGACGAGCGGCTCGTCGAGCGGTCGGCGCGGCTCGGTGAGAAGCTGCTCGAGCTGACGCGGCCGTTCGTCGACGAGCTCTCCGTCGTGCGAGAGGTGCGCGGGCTCGGGCTGATGTGGGCGATCGAGTTTGCGGAGCCGGAGTCGGGCAAGCTCTCCTGGAGGCTGATCGAGCGGATGCAGCCAGGGCTGTTCGCGCAGCTCGTCGTCGGGCCGCTCTTCTCCAAGCACCGGATCCTCAGCCAGGTGGCGGGCCACAACATGGCGGTGATCAAGGTGCTGCCGCCGCTCGTCGTCTCCGACGAGGACGTGGAGTACTTCGCCGAGGCGCTGCACACGACCGTCAAGCGCGCCCAGAACGTGCCCAAGTCGCTCACGCGCTTCGGGCTCACCGCTGCCAGGATTCGCTAGGCGCTTCGCTTCTTGCGCTCGTCGAGCTCGGCCTGAGCCTTCTCGGCCAGGCGCCGGGTCCTCGCGGCGTTGACGAGCATCTGCTCGCGCGCGGCCTGGCGGTCAGCTCTCGTCGGCTTCTTCTTCGCCATCGTCCCCTCCGAGGAGCAGTTCGATCTCCGCAAGCGACTGTGCGATGTCGCTCACGTTGAAGAGTAGAGCAACAACTTCCTCACGGGAGATCACAGGGCCGTCCACGGCCGTTGCGGACGTACCTCTAGCCCTCGCGCGGCTCCCAACGGAACTTCAGCACCGCGACGGCGAGCCCGCCGGCGCCCCACGCGGCGAGCACGCCGAGCGCGAGCGGCTTCGTCCACAGCGCGTGGCCGTGCAGGTAGATCGCGTTCATGAGATCGATGAAGTACTTCAGCGGCAGCACGTCGCCGATCGCGCGCAGGAAGGACGGGTAGTGGCGCGTCGGCCCGAAGGAGCCGGTGAGGAACGCCATCGGGAGCAGGATGAAGTTGACGACGGCGGAGGAGCCCTCGGCCGAGTGGATCAGCGACGCGGTCGCGACTCCGAGTGCGGCGAACGCGGCCGCGCCGACGATCACCGCGAGCACGAGCGAGCCGATCGCCGTCGGAAACGGCGTCCCGTAGAACACCCGCCCGATCAGGAAGAGCGCCACCGTCTGCAGCGCGAACACGAGCAGCGTCGAGACGAGCAGCGCCGCGACGTACGTCACCGCGGGGAGCGGCGTCGCGCGCAGCCGCTTCAGGATCGCGTTCTCGCGCCGCAGCACGAGCTGGATCGCAAGGCCCGCGAAGGCAGTGTTCGCGCACCCGTAGCCGATCAGCCCGGCGAGCAGGGCGTGCGACGCCGGCACGCCGTAGATCTTCCCGGAGTAGACCGACCCCAGCAGCACGAACAGCAGCATCGGGAAGAGGAAGATGAAGAGCGCCGCCTCCTTGCTGCGCCAGAAGACGAGCTGCTCCGCGCGAAGCTGGTGCACGAACAGCCGCGCCCGCGGCGACCCGTGCCGCGCCGCGACCGCGATCGCCTCGCTGCTCATTCCGCGTCCTCCTCGGTGAGGGCGAGATACACGTCCTCGAGCGTCGGGCGCCGCACCTCGAGCCGGTCGAGCTCCTCGCCGCGGGCGAGCGCCTCCGCGGTCAGCTCGTGCAGCACGCGCGTCGGCTCGCCTGTGCGCACGAGCACGTCCTCGCCGTCGCGGCGGTAGCGGATCTCGACCTCGAGCTCGCTCGTGGTGAGCTCGCGCGGCGTGCCGACGCGGACGATCTGCCCCTCGCGGAGGACGGCGACGCGGTCGGCGAGCTGCTCCGCCTCGTCGAGGTAGTGCGTCGTCAGCAGCACGGTCTTCCCGAGCGAGCGCAGCGAGCGGATCATGTCCCACGCCGCGCGCCGGGCGGCCGGGTCGAAGCCCGTCGTCGGCTCGTCGAGGAAGACGAGGTCGGGGTCGCCGACGAGCGCGACGCCGAGATCGAGACGTCGCTTCTGCCCACCCGAGAGCGTCTTCACCCGGGCGTCCCGCTTCTCGGCGAGCCCGACGAGCTCGATCACCTCGCCCACGTCGCGTGGGTGCTCGTAGTAGCCGGCGAAGATCGCGTGCGTCTCGCGCACCGTGAGGTTCTGCCAGAGCTGCGACTGCTGCAGCACGACGCCGATGCGCTGCCGGAACTCGGCTCCGGGCCGTTCCGGGTCGTGCCCGAGCACCGTCACCTCGCCCGCGTCGCGGCGGCGGTAGCCCTCGAGGATCTCGACCGTCGTCGTCTTGCCGGCGCCGTTCGGGCCGAGCAGGCCGAAGACCTCGCCCTCCTCGATCTCGAAGTCGACACCACGCACCGCCTCGAGCTCGCCGTACCGCTTGCGCAGGCCGTGCACACGGATCGCAGTCACGCGCTCTCCAGCTCCACCAGCGCCGTCCCGCACGGCGGGAACGGCGGCGGCGGGCCGCCGGTGAGCGCCGCGGCGGCGCGGCCGCAGTCCGGCTGGTGCGCGACGACCACGACCGTGTCGCCGTGCGCCTCGGCGGCGGCGCGCATCTGCTCGGGGGTCGCACCCGGAGCGAGCCGCTCGTCGACCTGCGGCTCGCAGAGCCCGAGCGCGGCCGCCGTCTCGCAGGCGCGCAGCAGCGGGCTCGTGACGACGGCGTCCGGCGCGAGCCCCTCGGCGCGGAGGCGCAGCCCGAGCTCGCGGGCGTGCGCGCGGCCCTCGCGCGTGAGCGGGCGCAGCTCGTCCGGGTCCCCCGGGGCGGCCTCGGCGTGACGGACGATCAGGAGGCGCATCCCGGCCAGGATAGTCGGGGTCGACCCGAGGAGCGCCGCCGGTAGAGTCGCGGCGTGACCGGCTACCGCTACGTCGTCTGCGACGTCTTCACCGACGAGCCGCTTGCCGGCAACCAGCTCGCCGTCTTCACCGACGCACGCGAGATCCCCGAGGAGCTGCTGCAGCGGCTCGCGAGGGAGATGAACTTCTCGGAGACGACCTTCGTCTATCCGCCGGAGGCGGACGGCCACGTGAGGATGCGCATCTTCACGCCGGCGCTCGAGCTGCCGTTCGCCGGGCATCCGACGCTCGGCACCGCGTTCGTGCTCGCGGGTCCGCTCCAGCTCGACGAGATCCGGATCGAGACCGGCCGCGGCACGGTGCCCGTGGCGCTCGAGCGGGACGGGCCGCGGATCGTCTTCGGCCGCATGACGCAGCCGCTGCCCGCCGTCGAGCCGTTCGCGGCCGCGGCCGAGCTGCAGGCCGTGCTCGGCGTCGAGTCGCGGCTCCCCGTCGAGCTCTACGACAACGGCGTGCCGAACGTCTACCTCGCGCTCGGCTCCGAGTCCGACGTGGCCGCGCTCGCGCCCGACCAGCAGCGGCTCGCGGCCTTCGGGCCTTTCGGATTCAACTGCTTCGCCGGCTCCGGCCTGCGCTGGAAGACGCGGATGTTCGCGCCTGGGGGCGGCGTTCCGGAGGATCCGGCCACCGGCTCCGCCGCGGGCCCGCTCGCGCTGCACCTCGCGCGGCACGGACAGATCGCCTTCGGCGAGGAGATCGAGATCTCGCAGGGCGCCGAGATCGGCCGGCCGTCGACCCTGTACGCGCGCGTGCGCGGCAGCGCCGGCGCGGTGGAGCGGATCGAGGTCGGCGGCTCGGCGGCGATCGTCGCCCGCGGCGAGTTCCGCCTCTAGAAGGGTCTAGCGATTCGTCTAGCGAAACGCGTGAACCGCAGCATTACGGCGTCGGCTCACGAACGGTGATGTAGACGTATCCGCTGCGACTCGGGGCGGTGATCCGCGCGCGGTAGCGCCCGACGTGCTGCGGTGTCCATGCAAGCGACGCTTCGTCGCCGGCACCCACCGGCAGCGAATACCCGCGGAGGAACAGCCAGCCGTCCAGCGGATCGAACCGATCGACCTGAAGCGTCGCGACTCGGCCTGCGGGTGCGCCGATGTGGGCCGACAAGGTAAGTGGGCTTCCGAGCAACGCGATGCCCTGCTGCACCCCCTCGACCGACAGCGTGCTCACCTCTCGCTCGCGCAGCAGCAGGCGGTAGTCCTGTGCGCGCGATCCGGTCGGTGCGCTCACGACGACGTAGTACGTGCCGGGCGCGAGCGATCGTCGGATCGCCTTGCCAGCGGCCACCGATTTGCCCATATCCCGTAGGAGCAGGAGCGCGACGCCCTTCGGCCACGGGCGCCCGAGCTGGATGATGACGTCGCTCTGCACGGCGAGGACGAATCGGTACATGTCGAGCTGGTCGGTCGCGCTCGGCGTGAGGCGCCCCTGCCGCCAGACGCCCACGGGCAGCGCCAGCCCAGGAGCGGTGTCGTCGGCCTGCGCACGGGAGACCTGGAGCCGGTAGGGCGCGAGCCCGCTCGCGTACGAGATGCCGACGAGGAGGAGGTAACGACCTCCGCCGTCCGGCCCCGGCGTGAACGAGGTCGAGCCGTTGCAGCGGAGGTACATGACCCCGCGCACATCGGACGGCGGTCCGCCGGGCTGGAACATCCGCACGTTCGGGCATGCGTGCTTGTCGCGGACGACGAGGCTAATGCGGTAGGTCGTTCCCGCACGCAGGTCGGCGTGCCACAGATCCGTCTCGTCGAGGTACTGCTCGACAGTCGCATGCACGACGCCGCGCAGCGGCTTGCCGGGTACGGGCTCCGTCGGAGCCGGGACGAGCGCGCGGAGCTCGAACGCGCCGGGCGGCGACCCGGTCCGTTGACCGACGAGGACGATGTCGCCGTTTCGTCCCGTGAAGCCGACGGTGGCGATGCCGCTGTCGCCGGTCTCGTCGCACGCCACCGAGTTGAGCCTGTTTCCTTGCGAGCGGTACACGTCGAGCACGGCATCGAGACCGTCGTGCGCGACGAGCCGGAGCACGACAGCGCGATTCGGCACGTTCGTGAGCGAATACCAGAGCGTGGCGGTCACGCCGTCGTCGCACGGGTTGCTCGGATCGCCCTTCGCGGCCGTGGCCCCGTCGGTCGTCCCGGCCGTCAGGCTGCTCGTCGCGTCGATGCTTATGGCGGCAGCCTGCGCGTCGTTGCCCGGCGGGTCCGCCCGTCCCGCGCTCGGCGCCGCTCCCATCGCGACGGCGAGCACGCCGACACACACTCCTGCTCGAACCGTCCCCAACACCCGCACCGGAGACCTCGTCGATAGCCAGTTCACTAGCTACTCTCCGTCGGCGCTGCCACGAGACATCGGTGGATTCACGCATCGGCTCCGGTGCACAATGGCGCGGGCGAAGCGCGCGTGTGCGGTCCCCTGGCTGGTCATGTGCGCTGGTCCCGCCGTTCAGTCGATCCAGGCGACGGCGACGATGTCCGGGAGCTCGAACGGCAGCGAGCGCCAGAAGACGCCGCCGTTCGCCGAGACGTAGAGCCGGTTCCGCGCCGCGTAGAGCATCCGGTCGGGCTCGTCCTCGGCGATCGCGACCGCGAAGCCGGGCGGCAGGCCGCCGCCGGCCTCGCGCCAGGTCGCGCCGCCGTCATGCGAGATCGCGAGCGGCGGGCGGCGGTCGAGCAGCGCGACGACCGTCGACCCCGCACCGGCGGTGGCGACGACCCGCGGCAGCGCGACGCGCGGTGCATCCGCCTCCGGCAGCTCGGAGCCGGGGCCGAGCACGAGCTCCTCCTCGACGTCGACGAGCAACACGCCCTCGACCGTCTGCACCGCCGCGATCACCGGGCGCTCCCGCTCAGAAGCGCGGAGACGACGGCGGTCGCACGCCGCGCGGCCGACACCGGCGCGTGGCGGGCGGCGCGCGCAGCGAGATACGCCGCCGCGAACGCATCGCCGGAGCCGGTCGGGTCCACGCGCACCGCCCGGGCGGGAACGTGCGTCGCTTCGCCGCGCGCCAGCACGAGCGACCCCTCGAGCCCGAACGTGACGACGACCTCCGGCACGCCCAGCGACGCGAGCGACTGGAGCTCCGCGTCGCCGACGATCGCGCGCGCCTCCTCCTCGGCGAGCTTGAGGATCGTCACGTGCCGGAGCACGCGGCGGTCGAAGTCGTCGTCGAGCACGAGCGGGCCTCGGCGCGGCACGCGGACGAGACCCTGGCCGTCGAGCAGGATCCGGCGTCCGCGTCCGAGACGCGCGAGCGTCTCGGAGTCGAAGTCGCTGCGGAGCAGCGGCGCCACGTGCAGCCATTCGACGTCCCGGAGAAGATCCGGTTGCGGCTCGCTCGCCCGCCACGGCTCGCCGACGGCCTCGACGGTCATCGTGCGGGCGCCGTGCTCGTCGTACGACATCGCGAACGCCGTCGTCGAGCCGCCGAACGAGAACGAGGCGGCGAGCCCGGTCGCGGCGAGATCGCGCTGGAACCGGCGCCGCTCGGGCTCCCCGCATTTCGCGAACAGGACCGCATCCTCGCGCAGCGCCCGCAGCGCGCGTGCCGCGTGCCAGGGGCCGCCGCCGATGCGCGGCGCGCCGCCGGCGACGACGTCACGCGAGAGGTGCCCGATGACCGCGAGCGGGCGCACCCGCGGAAATCTAGTCCTGAGCCTCCGCCGGTACGGGAGTTGCGGTGCCGCGCGCGGCGAGTGCGAACCCGAACGCGAGGGCGAAGGACGCCGCGAAGCTCGGCAGCGACGCGGTGAAGCTGACGTTACCGGGGTGGGTGTGCGCGACGAGGTCGGTCCACCACGAGGGGCCGACGGGTGAGAGCCACTGATAGAGGCCGAAGCCGACGAGCCAGGCGCCGAGCTGCTCGAGCCGCAGCGAGGAACCTGCGAAGACGTGTGCCGGGCCGTAATGAGCGCCCGCCGCGAGCCAGTCGCCGGCGAGCACGCCGAAGAGCGGGACGAAGAAGGAGCCGAGCAGGTAGAGGAAGTCCTGGTAGTTGCCGAGGTTCAGCACGAGCGCGAGGCCGGTCGCGGCCGCGGAGACGAGCGTGATCAGGAACCGCTGCGACATGCGCGGCAGCAGGTTCTGGATCGAGACGGCGGTGGAGTAGATGTCGGCGAACGCCTTCTCGCTCTCGTCGATCGTGATTGCGAGCAGCGCCACGAAGGCGATGCCGCCGGCTGCCGCCACGGCGGCGGGGAGTGCCTGCGCGTCGCCGACGCCGCGGGCGAGCACGATCAGGATCCCGAGCCCGACGCACCAGATGGTCGGCGCGAAGTAGCCCAGCCCGGCGCCGAGGGCGGCGCCGCGGCGTGTGCGGGCGAAGCGCGTGTAGTCGGCGGCGAGCGGTGTCCACGAGACGACGCTGCCGATCACGAGGTCGACGGCCTGGCCGAAGGACGGGAAGCCGCCCTTGCCCGGCCGCGCCCAGTACGCGTGCAGGTGCGACCTGGAGATCGCCCAGTACGTGAGGTACCCCATTGCGAAGAGGAGGGCCCAGGAGGCGAACTTGCGCAGGTACCGCCGGACGAAGCCGATCGGGCCGAGCATGCCGAGGCCCCAGCTGAGCACTCCGAAGGCGATCGTCCAGAGCCACCTGCCGCTCCAGCCGAAGACGTGCTGCGAGAGCGCGGCCGCCGCCGCGGCGATGATGATCAGCTCGAAGGTCGACCAGCCGACGTTCTGAGCCACGTTGAGCACGGTGGGCGCGTAGGAGCCCTTGCGGCCGAGCGGCGCGCGCAGGAGCACCATCCCCGGGACGCGGGCGTCCGCTCCGATCAGCGCGGCCAGGCCGAGGAGCGCGTTCCCCGCCACCGCGCCGACGACGATCGCGAGCAGGGCGGTGCGCAGCGAGAGCGCCGGCACGAGCAGCGCCCCGATCACGATCACGAGCAGCGAGACCGAGAGGTTGCCCCAGAGGAGCGTCGAGTCGAGCGCGCTCAGGACGTGCAGACGCTCGGGAACGGGGTCGATGCCCCAGCTCGGCGTCTTCTCGCTCACCTGCCTCCCTCCGCCGGCATGACCCGGATCAGGTTCGTCGGGTGTGATCTCAGCCGCGCATCACACGGCACCCCGGTACCGCGAAGCGTAGCCGGTTCAGCCGGCGAGCAACCGCCTCAAGACAAACTGGAGGATGCCGCCGTGCCGGAAGTAGTCGCGCTCGCGCGGTGTGTCGAGGCGGACGTGCGCACGGAACTCCTTGCCGTCGGCGCGTACGGTGACCTCGCTTGCGTCGCCGTTTTCGATGCCGGCGATCGAGAACTCCTCCCGCCCGGTGAGGCCGAGCGACTCGCGGCTCTCGCCGTCCATGAACTGGAGCGGCAGCACGCCCATCATCAGCAGGTTCGAGCGGTGGATGCGCTCGTACGACTTGGCGATGGCAGCGCGCACGCCGAGGAGGTTCGGCCCCTTCGCCGCCCAGTCGCGCGACGAGCCGGTGCCGTACTCCTCCCCGGCGATCACGATCGTCGGCACGCCTTCGTCGCGGTAGCGCATCGCCGCGTCGTAGATCGTCGTCTCCGCGCCGTCCGGAAGGTGCACCGTCCACGTTCCCTCCGAGCCGGGGACGAGCAGGTTGCGCAGGCGCACGTTCGCGAACGTGCCGCGCACCATCACCTCGTGGTTGCCGCGCCGCGAGCCGTACGAGTTGAACTCGCGCCGCTCGACGCCGTGCTCGAGCAGGTATGTGCCGGCGGGCGAGTCGGGACGGATCGCGCCGGCCGGCGAGATGTGGTCGGTCGTGACGGAGTCGCCGAGCATGACGAGGCACCGGGCGCCGGTCATGTCGTTCACTCTCCCCGGCTCCGCGGTCATCCCGTCGAAGTAGGGCGGCTTCCGCACATATGTGGAAGAGCTGTCCCAGGCATAGAGATTCCCGAAGGGAATCTCGAGGTCCAGCCAGCGTGCGTCACCGTTGTAGACATCCGCGTAGGTGCGCTCGAACATCGCGCCCTCGAGCGAGCCGGCGATCGTCCGGTCGATCTCTTCGCGGGTGGGCCAGACGTCCCGCAGGAAGACGTCGTTGCCGAGCTCGTCCCGACCGAGCGGCTCGTTGACGAGGTCGATGTCCATCCGGCCGGCGAGCGCGTACGCGACGACGAGCGGCGGGGACGCGAGGTAGTTCGCCTTCACGTCGCCGTGGATGCGCGCTTCGAAGTTGCGGTTGCCGGAGAGGACGGCGCAGACGACGAGCTCGCCGTCGTTCACGGCGGCCGCAATCGCATCGGGCAGCGGGCCGGAGTTGCCGATGCATGTCGTGCAGCCGTAACCGACGAGGTTGAAGCCGAGCTCGTCGAGGTAGCGGTCGAGCCCGGCGCGCTTGTAGTACTCGGTGACGACCTTCGAGCCGGGTGCGAGCGACGACTTCACCCACGGCTTGCGCGTGAGCCCGCGCTCGATCGCCTTCTTCGCGAGCAGGCCGGCGCCGATCATCACCGACGGGTTGGACGTGTTCGTGCACGACGTGATCGCGGCGATCACGACGGAGCCGTGCTCGAGCGAGTAGGTCTCGCCCGCCACCGGCACCCGTTTCTTCGACACGGTCGCGGTGTGCGACGGCACGACGTCGACGTCGGCGGCGCCGTCCCCGGTGGGCGGGTCGCTCGCGGGGAAGCTGTCGGCGACCTCCTTGTCGTAGGAGCCGTTGGTGTAGTCGACGCCGAAGCTGCCGAGCGACTCGATGAACGCCTCCTTCGCCGACGCGAGCGGCACGCGATCCTGCGGCCGGCGCGGCCCCGCGAGCGAGGACTCGACGTCGCCGAGATCGAGCTCGACGACCTGCGAGTAGGTCGGGTGATCGTCGGGCATGT
>Ga0335070_10008047_pt1 | contig 12370 bp, 10 predicted proteins | sample Lox_Sample_13_FD_206722 | JGI IMG/M metagenome (GOLD analysis project Ga0335070, IMG submission 206722) | Soil microbial communities from Loxahatchee National Wildlife Refuge, Florida, United States - Lox_Sample_1.3 | ecosystem: Environmental > Terrestrial > Soil > Wetlands | place: USA...
GTCATCATATTTATAATCGAAAGTATAGGTCATCGTAATGGTGCTGCTGCCATCGCTGTGGGTCTTGACAGTCCTGACCAGATTCCCCTTTTTGGCATTGATGACAAAAGAAATCGGCTCTTTTTTACTGCTAAATAAGTTGAACCACTCCGGTGGAACGGTTTTTGGATTCTGGTACCAGACATCTTCGCCGCCGCGCCAGAGCGCAATCGCTTTTTGATAGGGAATGGCGATCATGGTATATATGGCCACACCGATCAATATCAGGATCACCACGGATCCCACAATGGCAGAAGGATAGCGGGCAATTTCCTGGAGGTTTTTTTTGAAATTATTCATGGTCACTCACCCACTTTGACTCTGGGATCAACTAGGGCATACACGAAGTCGAGCACGAAGACTGTCAGGGCCAGCAGGTAAGCATAGATGATGGTGGTTCCTACAATGACTGGTGTATCGTAAAACCCGATGGCGGTGAATAATGTACGGCCCAATCCAGGCCACAGGAAGACCGTTTCGGTAATGATGGCGCCCTGCCAAACACCGATCAAGAGCAGGGCAAACTGGGTGATGATGGTCGGGAGAGTGGGGCGCAGGATATAACGGCGCTCGATATCGCGCGACGTCAGTCCTTTGGCTTTAGCCATCTCCACGTAATCTTCACTGGAATAGATCAAAAAGAAGGTACGCCAGTTGTATATGCTGAGGAAGAATGAAGCCAGGATGAGTGATAAACCCGGCAAGATCAAATGCTTGAGCACACTCAAGATAAACAAGAACGGATTGGTGGGAACAGGCGTATCCGTCAGTCCGCCAAACGGCAGGATGTGCAGCACTGCCGCAAAGATCAGGATCAGGAAAATGCCATAAAACCAGGGCGGCACGGTTGAGGTTGGAGAAAGGGCTATGGTGAATTTATCCCAGAAGCTGCCGTAATGTCTGGATAGGGCCAGCGCCAGGAAAAGCGTGCTGAAGAACAGGAACAGTTCCGAACTGCCCATGAGCAATAATGTCGCCGGCAGCCTTCCCAAAATGATCAGGCGCACCTGTTTGGAACCGTTATCGGCGGTCATGTTCTGGGCTTGTCCAAGGTTGAGCGTCAGTGCATTCCCAAGATAGCGAAAGCTGCGGATAAGGAAGGGGGTATTCAGGCCCAAGCGGTTTTCTTGTTGGGTAATGGTGGCTTCCAGAAGTTTGGCCCGTTCGTCTGTGCTCATCTTCTGGTATCCCTTATTGCTCATGAAGGCCATGGTGGTATTTTCGCGGATCTCCGCTTTCATGATCTTGTCGACATATCCGCCCATGTTGGCGATCATGATGGTCAAATAAACCCCCACAACCACCGTAACAAATAACGTAAATAATCGGGTGAGCGTGTAACGCCCCACACGCCCAAAAGTACTCGCAGAACGTTGCTTTTTTGCTTTTTGTTGAACACCGGGAGCAGCCTGGACTTCTACTGCCATTGCCTCACCTCTCGATAAATCGGTAAAGATAGGGGCAAGGTTACCCTTGCCCCTATCGTGATAATTTTATTCGAAACCGTTTACGGAGCTACGGTCACGAATTGTTGTGTGAAGAAGGTTGGAATGGCAACCGGTTTGGCAACCACTACAATTACGAGCTTGTCCGAACCAGCCGTCAGTTTGCCGGTGACATCCGCCGTGAGGGCAACCTTGTAGGAGCCTTCGGCGGCCATCGTGGCGTCACCCTGATTCACGATCGTGTTGGTGGCATCGAACAGTAGGTACTTGACGCTCGTGACCTCAGCGGAAGGATAAGGAGCATTGTTGAAGGTTACGCTCACATTGAAGTCGCCTTCCTGGCCGGTGGTTACCTGGGCAGGTCCATCCACTGCGACAACCGCGACCTTGGGCGTGCTGAAGGCAGACCACTGATCCGATGAATAGGCGAACTTGTCATAGCGGGTCATGGTGGCGGTCTTTTCGGTGGTGGAGGCCTTATCCAGGATGTACGGGCCGGTGCCGACCCAGAAGTTCTGGTGGGCGCCATACCAGGTCTTCAAGTTGTTATAGGCCGCCACTGCATCGTCAGCCGTAATATATTTGCCAAGCGTGGGGGCGTAAGGGATGTACTTCTGGGAAATGGCCTGATCCAGGTACTTGGACAGGACATCCAGGCTCGGGCCGCCTACATAGTTGGTCCACTCGATCTTCTTGGCAGTGGCTTTGTCGGTGGAGTAGGCTAACTCACCCGCGGCTTCAGCCAGGTTGGAGACAGCCAGTACGTGCCAGGAGCCTTCGCCATAGAGGTACCAGGGATACAAGGTGTAAACATCCAGTTCCGCATCCGCTGCGTACACATTGGCATAGTACTCGACGGTCAGCGGGCTGGTGGAAGTGATCCGGAAGGCTACGAAGCCCTGCTGGAAGGACTGGAAGTTCGGTACGGCCTGGTCATCATAGATGGCGCTGTCCTTATTCGCACGATCGAAGGTCATGATCATGCCCATCAGGAAGTCTGCCACCGACAGCTTGGTGCCATCATGCCAGGTGACCTTGTCGAACAGGTCGGAAGGATATGTTACCGAGCTCATGATCTTGGCGGTAAGCGGTTTGTCAGGGGATTTCGTCTTGGCGGTAATGAATGTCTGCGCCTTGGCATCCCAATCGACAAAGGCATCGTCAGGAACGGTGATGGTGTCGGCGGTATTCAAGGTAACCCAGTCGAGGGTCTTGCCGATGGGCAGGCCCTTGGTCGCGGTGACGGTGGCCTTGTCGAAGACGATCGGCCATTGCAATCCGGTGAACGGATCGGGCATCACACCGGAATAGCCCATGGCGGTAAAGTTATGGTTGGCCTGATCCCAAGCCCAGTTGCTGCCAGCGATCGGGTTCCACGGGTCGGTGAACAGGTCGGGGGCGCCCCACTTGAGGGAGCCGCCGGTCTGGCCGGCGAAGCGCAGGGTGTAAGGTGCAACATAGGCGCCTTCCACACCGGCGGCCAGGTCATAGCTTACCTGGACGTTCTTCTGCATCGGCACGAAGTTCTTGCCATCGATAAGGAAGACCATCAGCGAGTCCTGCAGGGAAAGCGGCAGGGCCTGGGCCATCATCTTATCGCGGTCGGCCAGGGAGGTGTAATTGCCGTTCGCCAGGTCATCGCAAAGCTTGGCGAAGGTCGGATCAATACCGGTATTTGCCAGGAATGGATTGGTGCCCTGGATGCTATCGGGAGCGTAGTACTCCTGGAAGTTGACTTTTTCCTCGCGGTCGATGGACGTGGCGGAGTAAGCTGCGGTGTACAGGTTCCAGGCGCCGGTGGTAGGATCACCCTGCCAGATCGGGCTTGCCTCGGAGGATTTCTTGTACTCGCGGTTGACCGTGAAGCCAACGCTCTCCAGCTGGGTCGCAACATAATCGCCGATCGGCTTGCGGGTGCCATCGCTGTCGGTACGGATCAGGAAATTCAGCGTGACGGGCTTGCCCTGGAACTGGAATTTGCCGCTGGCGTCCTGGGTAGCGCCCAGGGTCTTCATCTCATCAGCAATGATGGACTTGGCCTTGTCGGGGTTGTAAGCATACTGGGCTTCGAGGCCTGCTGCAACCGCCGCGTTATTGGCATAGGCCGGGAACTGGGTGGTAATGGCGAAGAACTTTGCCAGGTTCGCGCCGGCATAGACTTCCTGATTGATGTAGTTGCGGTCATACAGGTAGTTGGTCGCTTCGCGGATCTTCTTGTCCGAGAAGGGGTTGAGCACGTTTTTATCCGTGAAGGTGGCCGGGTTGTACATGATCGAGTACTGCAGACCGCTCGATTCAGCATAGTTCAGGCCGGCCTTCTGGATATTCGGGTAATCAGCCGCAGCCAGGCCACCGGCATAAATATCGATGGCATTGGCCTGGAGTTGGGTGATGGCCGAGCTGTTATCCACCACCGAGAAGACCACCTGATCCAGCCATCCGCCGTTATGGGGGGGCATGGGGGTGGCGGTCGGGGCCTGGGTCGCTGGAGCGGCCGTTGCCGGGGCAGCCGTCGCGGGGGCAGCCGTTGCGGGCGCCTGGGTGGCGGCAGGTGTTGCAGCTGGCGCACAGGCGGTCGCCAGCATGGCGATCGCAACCAGTACGCCAAAAATAGTCATTAAGCGGTTTCGAGACATGGATTTCTCCTCCAATTCTAGATTGAACAGATTAAGGTTGTTGTATATGAATCAAAAAAAAAGCGATGAAAGGTTATTCCTATCACCTCCTTTGGAAACGCAAAATTCCTGTTCCATTTCTGACAGCTTGGTCGAGTGCATACTCGAATTGTCTAACAATTAAGATAGACACATCAGAATTATACACGATTTTAGAAATGCAGTATTCGTGATATTGTCATGCCAATAACAGGATAATCTTCACTCATTACCTAAAAAATACGCGTCGTTTGAGCGTGCAGATGGTCATCCATAAACGTAGTCGATCCGATATTCTATCTGGTACGAGAATGACCAAAATTTACGGGCTGCAGGAAAAGCCGGCATCGAGCAAGGCGATATTCCATAGAGCGCTGGGTGCGCTGGGGTCGAGGCTGAAATGGCATACATCCGGGCGTGCCGCCGCGATCTGCAGGCGCCAGTATAAGGGCAGGATCGGCAGGTCGCGCGTAAAAATGGTCTGGGCTTGCTGGTAGGCCTGCGCATGGCCGGCCTCATCCGGCAGGCTGCGCTGGGCCGTCTGGCAGGCTGTGTCGAAATCCGCGTTGCTGTACCCGCTCACATTCGTGCCCACCCATTGTCCGGCCTGGCCGGGGATCTCCTGGCTGGTGAACCAGTCACAGGGCGGCTCCGTGCCGGTGCTGCCCATGGCGAATTCGGCTAGGTCGAAATTGCGCCCGAACAGCGGTCCCCCCGGTCCGGCCGCATAGAGAGCCGTCTGGTCGAGATACTTGACATCCACCTTGATGCCGCACTGCGCCAGGCTATCTGCCACAATCGTACTGACCTGCACGCGCTGGGCTGCCCCGGTGGTCAGGTAACTCAATTCCAGGGGAGTGCCATCCGGGACATTCTTTATCCCCTTGGCAATGCGCGCGGTGGCCGGGTTGCCATCGGTATCGTGCCAGCCGGCCTGATCGAGCAGCTTGTTGGCGGCCGAAACATCGTAAGAATATCCCGCCAAATTGGAGCCGTGTAGCGGGCTGTCCGCCGGAACGAACGAATCCGGCACCTTGGAAAGCCCCTGTAACACCGTATCCACCACCTTCTGGCGGTCGATACACATGGCAATTGCCTGGCGGACACGCACATCCCCAAAATAGTCCGGCCGGCCCGCGCTTGCGTAATATCCTTTATCGAAGACAGCCGGCCGGATGCCGAATGCCAGTTGCTCCATAACCGGAGGTGTGGTTACCAGCATCTGGAGCTGTTTCTTGTCGGCCATGGAGCGCAAAACGTCCATCTGTCCGCTCAGGTTGATCGATGGATCGAGGATGTCACAACTGCCGGCCACCAGATCACTGACCGCCGTGGCGGGGTCGGTAACGAACCGGAAAGTAAGCGTGGTAAATTTTGGCAGCCCCTGACTTGCGCCGGCGTAATGAGGATTCCTGGTCAGGCTGATATGGTCTCCGTTTACCCACTCCTGGATAATGTAAGGGCCCCAGCCGACCGGAGAACGCGCCGGGCCGGGGGCATCCGCCAGCTGGTCGGCCGGGATCTGGCTCCACAGGTGGCTGGGGAGCGGCGGCCAGAAATCCATCACATAAGTGGGGTCCACGAAGCCCGGCTTGCCCCACCACTGCACCGTTACATCGTCGGCCACCTCATACGACTTGGTGCGCTCCACAAGGTAATCGGAACCAACCCGGGATGGGTCGGCCGCTAGGTTGTAGGCGTAGACAGAATCACGCGCCGTAAGCGGCTGCCCATCCGACCAGGTCAGGCCGGGAATCAGGCGGAAGGTGACCTGCATCTGGTCCATCTGGATGGCGTTTTTTCCATCGTATACGATTGCGCAGGTATCATTGCGGCAGCCTGCCGGGCGGATTTTGGTCCCAACCCCCAGCGTGACCGGGGTATCGGTGGCATCCACCACTTCATCACCGACGTAGACGGATTTCTTGAATAATTGCGCATCTCCATTTGCCAGGCTGGGTAAATCCTTCAAAATGACCGGCTGGTAGCCGTACGAGTTGGTATCGATTGGCCCATCATAAACGGCCGCCAGGATGGCGCGTGCCGATGACGACGGATTGTTGACCGGATAGAGGCTGGCAGGTTCCTGGCCCACACAGATGGTGAGATTGCGCGGCGGAGTGGTAGTGGATGTGGCGACAGCCGGATTTGGCGTAGCCGCCGGCGGGGTGGCGCTCGGCTTCGAACCGCCGCACGCAGCCAGACCGCCCGCAGCGATCAGCAGGCCGAAAAGAGCCAGGACAAGCGGACGCACAGAAATACCGATTTTCCCCGGGGTAAGATTCATGGTGCGATTATACAACGTTATTCGGAATGTTATACTACCGCTGATCCACATTCTGGTTTGAAAGGTATTCATGCCATGCAGCTCATCAGTGTAAATATCGGCCGGGAGCGCAGCCTCCCTGGCGCCAAGCTCTCCGGAGGTACCGGCATCTATAAGCTGCCGGTTGAAACGCCCGTCCGGGTCACCTCCGGCGGTCTCCCGGGGGATGTGATCTGCGACACAAAACATCACGGCGGCCCGGACCAGGCCGTCTATGTATATGGTGCAGTGGACTATCGCTGGTGGTCGGAGACGTTGGGGTATGAGCTTTCCCCCGGCACATTCGGGGAGAACCTGACCATCGGCGAGCTGGAAAGCGCCCGCCTGTGCATCGGGGATATCCTCCATATCGGCGCACTGCAGTTGCAGGTGACTTCGCCGCGCATGCCTTGCGTCACACTGGCCGCCCGCATGGGGGATGCCAGGTTTATCAATCAGTTCCGGCAGGCAAAGCGGCCCGGTTTATATTGCCGTGTCTTGCAGGGCGGCCAGGTTCAAGTTGGTGCTCCAGTGCAGCTCGAACACCTGGCCGGTGAAACGATTACCATCCTGGAGATGTTTCGCGATTACTACGCCCCCAAATTGAGCGAGGCCAGGTTGCGGCTTTACCTGGCAGCGCCGATATCGGTCCGCGCCCGTCTCGAAAAGGAAAAACAGCTGCACAAACTCCTGGAAAAATAAACCCGGGGATTTCCCTCGAGCCGTTCCGAAAATTCGGGCATGGAGGCTTACCGCACTGCGTTGATAAAATCGGCCAGCAGGCCGTAGGCAGTACAGTCAGGGGTCGGTTCCTTCTCCATAATGGACAGGTCGCCCAACACATCCGTCTTGAATTGGATGATCGATGTGGCGCCATCTACCCGGTAGAACGGGGAATCCGGGGAGACCATCTCCGGGGCAACCTGGCCTATAACAAGCTCTCCCATCCGTTCGGCGGAACAGATCAGCTTCCAGCGCTTCCCCTGCGCCCGTGCCTCTGCGATCATTGCAGGCGTGATACCCCGGATGCCGGTGGGGTTCACCTGCCGGGGGGTCTTGGGTACATCCATCAATACATTGATCAAAGCCGCCACCTTGATGGCGGCATCCCAGCCATCCACATCGGCCGAGGGATCGGTCTCCGCCAGGCCAGCCGATTGGGCGTATTTGACCGCCTCATCGAACGATTCACCGTTCTCCATCCGGCTGAGGATCAGGTTGGTGGTGGAATTAAGGATGCCGCGGAAGCCCTGCAGTTGCGCCCCCGGCAGGCTGGAACGGAATAACGAGAAGATCGGCGCCCCATCCATCACAGTGGACTCGAACATGAATTTCTTATGCTTTGTCTCTGCCAGTTCGGTCAACTTGTGGTAGGCATGTACCACCGGGCCTTTATTGGCCGTAATGGCATGCATGCCCAACTCGAGCGCCAGTTGCAGGTGGTCGATCGCCGGCTGGCCGCTCATATGGTTGACCGGCGTATTTTCGAACATCACCTCCGCCCCGCAGGCGCGCAGGAAATCGGCATTACTTCCCACGGGGACTTTCGTAAGCCCTTCCAATGACTCCCCGGCTTCGACCAGTTCGACCGCCTTGATATAGTCCAGCCCGGCCCGGTTGACCGCCGAACCATGCCGCCCGGTGGCGATCCCGGTTACATCGAAGTTGATATCGTAGCGGGAGCGCAGTTCGCTTTCTTTCCGCTGGAACAGACGCGCCAGCGCACGTCCGACATTGCCAAATCCGAGCAGGGCGAGATTATAGTGGGCCATGAGAAACTCCTGAATAAAATGTGTTCGGAGAACGATCTTCGCAACTCATAATCTACTTGAGCTCCGGCCTGGTCAGGCCAGAATCGGCTTCCCGGGGAATTACACTGGAGGAAAAGGATAGGCGCGCCGGTCCTCGGGCGGGAACGGGAAATGTCCGGATGCCTGGAGCGCTTCGGCCCGCTGCCCGAGTGCAGCCACCTCCTCCGGGCTGAGGTAAGGCGCCAGCCTGGCCGGCAGGTCCGTTTTGTCCTGCAGGGAAGCCAGCACCGCCATCAGCTCGCCCGGGATGGGCTGGCCGGCAAAATCCCATATCACCGTGCGCAGCTTATTCTCCACATGGAAGCACAAGCCGTGGTCGATCAGGTACAGCTTGCGGGTGCGTTTCTCCACCAGGATGTGGCTGCCTTTGCGGTCGGCGTTGTTGACCAGCAAGTCGAAAAGCGCCACCGGGCGCAGGCGTTCCAGGTCGGCCGGTTTGAAATTAAAATAATGGTAATTGGGGTTATGGTCGATATATTGCTGGAAAGAGCCGGGGCCAAGCGGCCCATCCCGCAGGAGCGTGAACGGCACCAGGTCAAAGCCCAGCGCCTGGCTCACCAGCCAGGCGCACACTTCCCGCCCGGCCAGCGAGGCTTCGGGAAAATCCCACAGCGGCTGCTCCCCGCGCAGAGGCTTATAAACAGCCAGCACCTCATTGTCCTCATGCCGGACATTCACCAGGAAGGTGTAGTTATTGCCACGCGTGAACTGACCTTTTAGCTCGATCTGGCCGTTTTCAAGGATTTCCTGCAGCGGCTGAGGCTTCAAGGTTGCGGAAGATTCCATACTTTATAAGGGTTTAGTGCTTATGCCCATTCTTCTTCGGGCAGAAATGGCCTTCGGGCTCCATCGGCTGCCCGCACTGCGGGCAGATCGGCCGCCCGCGCTCGACCACTTCCTTGCCCCAGCCTGCCAGCCACCTCGCCTGCTTGCGGCTGCACCAGAAGCGTACCACCGAGGCCGCATCCGGATCCGCGTCTTCCAGCAGGATCTCGCGCACCAGGATCACCACCAGGTCCTGCTCGGCGTCATAGCCCAGGCCCAGCTCCCCGGCCCGGAAGAGCGGATCCACGGGCGGGTTGATGCGCATTTTCTCCGCCTCATACGCCTCCCCGGTGTCGACCAGGGAGGGGTTCTGGCGGAGGACTTCAGCCAGCAATTGCTCCAGCCCGGCTGCCAATGTCTGCAGCTGGATTTTTTCGATAATAAGGGTCACCGGCTGGATATCCTCCGCTTGCCAGCCCTGCAGGTAGAATACCCGCTGACCGGGTTGGCCGATGGCATCCGCCGTGATATGTTGCACGGGGTTCAGATCGAGTTCAGTATGAGGCATGATCAACCTTCTTGTTTGATGGAGAAAACATCGAAATCGCGCGCCACCCGCACAGCCGGGAAGACCGCCTGGGCCTCGGCCTGGACATCTTTTTCGCGGTAGCGGCGTGAGATATGCGTCAGGATCAACTGCCCGACGCCTGCCCTGCCTGCCAGTTCCGCCGCCATTTTCGCCGTCAGGTGCGAATACTTCTTGGCCATATCGGCTTCTTCTTCCAGGTAGGTGGATTCAATCACCAGGGCATCCGCGCCCTGGCAGGGCGCTACCAGGTCGTCGATCCGGCCAGTGTCGCCGATATGCACCAGACGGAGGCCGGGCTTGAGCGGGCCAAGCACCTCCTCCGGCTCGATCGTGCGTCCATCTGCCAGGGTGACGGCCTTGCCCTCCACCAGCTCCCGGCGGATCGGGCCGGCCGGCACTCCCAATTCCTCCGCCCTGGCTGGCAGGAATGGGCGGTGCGATCGTTCCTCGAACCGGAAGCCCAGGCTGTCGGAACCGCGGTGGAAAACCGGGAAAGCGGAGAGCGTAAAATCGTCCGCTTCGAAGAAGACGCCCGGCTTCAGTTCGTGCAGGTTGAGGGTCATCGGGGCCTGCCCGCCGCGCAGCACCACATCGTAGAGCAGGTCGTGGATCCGGTCGAGCGCCCACTTGCCGCTGTAGATGTTCATTTCATCGATGGTCTCCCAGCGCATGAAGGTGGAAAGCAATCCCGCCAGGCCCAGGATGTGGTCAAGATGCCCGTGGGTGATCAGGATGTGATTCAGGTTTTTGAAGCCGATGCCTGATTGCAGGATCTGGCGCTGTGTGCCCTCGCCGCAATCAATCAGGAAGCGGTACTCATTGTGCTTGACGACTTGCGCCGCCAGCCCGCGCTTGGCAGAAGGAGCGGAGGCGGAAGTGCCGAGGAAGATGATTTCAAACATAATGGGTATTGTAACCGATAAGGCTGGTCAAATAGTTAGGTAGTCCAATTTACGAACTGCCTATCTGTCCAACCATACTGAAATGAGGCCGAAAAAAGGGTGTGTGGACGGCATACGCCCCCACACACCCTTTTTTCGGATTTATCCAATATCGCGTAGCAGTAGGTCACGCTTGAAGCGTGACGACTCTATCCCAACAAAAATCTTGCCAGTTTGCCGGCGATCAGGTGCAGATGCAGGTGCGGGACCGTCTGCCCGCCATGCGCCCCGGTATTGATCATCAGCCGGTAACCGCGTTCTGCCACGCCCTCCTGTTTTGCCAGTTCCATTGCCACCAGCAGCATGTGTCCCACCAGCCCTTCATCTTCAACCCCCAGCTCGTTGACGGAGGCAATATGGCGGTTGGGGATAATCAGGATATGGGTCCGGGCGATCGGGTGGATATCGCGGAACGCCGTCACCTGCTCATCTCGATAGATAATGTTGGCAGGGCTTTCGCCGGAAAGGATCTTGCAAAAGATACAGGACATGGGCAGAAATAATCAGGGGATCGCCCCCAAAGAGGGCAGACAGGTAAGCGAATAATACTCCAATTCGGCGGTCTTGTTGGCCTGTGCATACGCGGCCGCATCCAGGCCGATCCGGATCACCTCCTGGAGATGGGTGGCTGCATCGGTATCCCAGTAGCGCGGCAGCACCATCAGCGGGTCATCGACCGGCCCTTCCGGGATCCAGCTATCCCGCTTGGGGTCGCCTGCCTCTGCCAAAGGAACCCAGTTGAACATCAGCGGCCCGCGCGGGTTGGTCGTGAATCCCAGCCGGTAACCTGCCTGGCGCGCCAGTACAACCGCATGGCGGGTAAACCCTCCGCCGGGCCAGATGACCGCGATCGGTTTCTTGTTGAAATGCGCCTGGAATACCTCCATCGGTCCGTTCAACTCGCTGAGAATGTATGCATCCGGAGAGGCCGGTGTGATCGGGTCGGATACCACTCCGTGAGCCTGGTAGTCCACCCAGCCTTCGGCGTTCAACCCTTCCATCTGCTGCCATAGCTCATCCGTGGTCAGGGCATCACTGATCCAGGCGTTCACGACCGGCCAGTGGTAACTCGTCCAATAGGGGCGGAACAGCACATCGAAATAGGATGCAGCATGTTTGTCGTCCGCCACCAGCAACACCGAGCGCGCCGGGATGCGGGAATTGTGCTCCAGGAATCCATCCAGTTGCCGCGTGTCGATCGCCTGGAAGCCGTTCTGGTGCAGGCTTTTCATCAGCAGGCGGAAGTTGAATTCCGAGATCTGGTTGGGATCGGTGAGCGCCGCATCAGTGATAATATGAAACATCACCACCATTGCCACGGTCCCGGGCGCGCTATTGCCAGACGACCACTTATCGTACAAATACCGGCAGGTATCCTTGAGATATGCGTGAGGGGTATCCAATGCGTTCAGCAGGCTGGTCTGAAAAGGGCCGGGCAGGGGCGGAAAGGTGGCTGTTGGCGGCAGGGTCGGAGTAGCCGTATCGACCGGCGCGATCTTTTCAGTCGCCCGGGCAGGCGCCGCTGAAGTCGGATTTCCTGTCGCTGCCGTTCCCGGGACCGTAGCTACGCCCGAGCAGGCCGTGAATAAAAAACCCAACAGGATCGATAATCCAACCGTCGCCCAACGCACCATATTCCATCCACTGGGCCTATGTGAGACCATTCGGGGTTCTCTTTCTACCAATCCATGCTATTCTTGACTAACAGCCTATCCAAAAATGCGGTTCTCCAGGATTTTGTGCCTTGGTGGTGATCAATTCTCAGCCTTATCACACCAAGAACGGGAGAGCCATACTATTAAAGATTCTCGCGATTATATA
>Ga0335070_10008048_pt1 | contig 12370 bp, 11 predicted proteins | sample Lox_Sample_13_FD_206722 | JGI IMG/M metagenome (GOLD analysis project Ga0335070, IMG submission 206722) | Soil microbial communities from Loxahatchee National Wildlife Refuge, Florida, United States - Lox_Sample_1.3 | ecosystem: Environmental > Terrestrial > Soil > Wetlands | place: USA...
AGACCCGGCAGGGCGCGGCGTCGAGCAGGGCGCGGGCATAGCCGCCGCTGCCGAAGGTGCCGTCGACGTAGATGCCGTCGGCGCGCGGCCGCAGCACCTCAACGACCTCGTGCAACATGACCGGGATGTGGCCCATCGAAGTCATGGCCGGCCCCGCCGCACCTTGGGGAGGAGGCGCAGGCTGGCGCCTGCGGCGGGGCCGGCCGCCGTACGCGCCTCATAGAGGCGCCGGCGTTCGGGATTCCAGATCTGGAAGGTCGGGCCGATGCCGACGAACAGGGCCTGGCCCTCGATCTCGGCATGGCGCAGCAGCTCCTGGGGCAGGAGGACGCGGCCGCCGTCGTCGAAGGGCAGCTCGATCGAGCGGGCCAGGATGTCCTCGGCCTGCTGGCGCTGTTCGGGGGTGTAGAGCTCGGGATCGTCGAGCGCGGCGGCGACTTCGGTGATGCGGTCGTAGTCGCAGGCGTCGATGGCGCCCAGGTCGCGCGACGGCGCGACCACGACGCCGCGATAGTTTTGGGCGGCGACGGCGTCGCGGAACCGCGCGGGCACGGAAACGCGGCCCTTGCTGTCCACCTTGTTCAGATAGGTGCCGACGAACGTCGCCATCCTGCGGTCCCCGCGCCCCCTGCTGACCTTTCCGAAATCTTTGAAATCCAAAGATTTTCGGCCCGATCCCCGACCTGGCGTGCCGTCTCTTGGCGGCGGATCGGCCCTGCGATGGTCAACATACGCAAATTTGGTGTTCCATGGGATATCATGGGAAATTATGGGCGTCAATGATTAACAAGAAGTAAATCAATGACCTACTAAGTACTTTTTATCCTGAAATAACGTCTTCCGATGGCGAGTTCTGACCCTCTTCCAATCGTCGCGCGGCCAATTCGGGGACCGACCAAATGGAATGCGGCTCGTGATCTTGTTCATGTAATGTTCTTATTCGGCGAATATTCATGGGCGTAAGATTCAACCGGGTGGTCGACGGAATTCGGCGCCAGCGGCGACGGCGAGGGATTTTTTCTAACGTATTGAAATATATTAACATCGTCATGCCCGGGCTTGACCCACAGCTGTCCGGTTAAGCGTTGCGCAGTGGTCCGACAAACCGCGGCGCCAAGGTGCTCTCATACGTTTTCTGCTTCGCTGGGACATGAATTCCCCTCCGTCGTCATGGTCGCGCTCGTCGCGACCATCCACGACTTTTTCCGCCCGCAACGAGGCTTGGCGTCGCCAAAGAAGGCGTGGATGGTCGGCCTTCGCCGACCATGACGACCTTGTTTGGCAGGGACAATGCTGCGAACTCATCGGCGTCCTGGCGGGCACGCCCTCAACCGGACAGCCGTGGGCTTGACCCGGGCATCTTGTGCCGACGGAGAAAGACCCGCGGGTCAAGCCCGCGGGTGACGAGTGGGGAATGATAAGCCTGGCGCCTACTTGCCTTCGCGGCGCCAGGCGAGGACCAGCGTGCCGAGGGCGGCGAGCAGGACCAGCACACCCGGGAGCAGCGGGATCTCGCGGATGCCGGTGACGACGTAGTCGTTGTTGGTGCGCAGCCCGAACCAGGCCTGGTCGCTCAGGCGGTTGCGGCCCGACATGGTGCGGCCCGGCCGCACCTCGCGCAGCTCCGGCATGGGCTCGGAGGCGACCCAGGCCACGCCGCCGCCGGTCGCCGCGACCACCGGCCCCAGCCGCTCGTCGGTCGAGCGGACATCGGCCATCTCGACCGGATTGAGCGCGCCCGAGGCGGCGAGCGTCGAGTGCTTGGCGTCGGAGATGCGATAGAGCCCGACCTCGTCGACCGGCATCGTGGCCGTGGCGCGGCCCGGCGCCGTTTCGGTCAGGCGCAGCGAGCTCTCCTTGCCGGACGGCGAGACGACCTTCACCGGGCTGTCGTCGGGCTCGAGGCTGCGCCGCGTGATCTCGAGCCGACCGCCGTGAATCTCGGCCTTGAGATCGTTCTCCTCGAGCTCCGGTTCCTTCATCAGCCAATGCGCGAGCCGCCGCAGCAGCTCCGCCTGCGGACCGCCGCCGTCATAACCGCGGCCCCACAGCCAGATCTGGTCGCTCATGAGCTGGGCGACGCGGCCCTTGCCGACGCGGTCGAGGATCAGCAGCGGCCGGCTGTCGATGCCCGACATCAGCACCTGTCCGCCCTTCGATGAGACCTCGATCTGGCGGAACCACTGGCCCCACAGATGGTCGCCGCCCCGGCTCGGCAGGCCCGCTGTGACCGGATGGCGCTTGCCGAGGTCGGTGACCGCGGCACGGAAGGGCTGGGTCAGCGTCTGGCCCGTCGGCTCGCCCGGCAGCACCTCGCCCAATGGCGTGTGATAGAGGCTCTGGCTGCCGGCGTAGTACGGGCCGTCGGCGACGAGCAGCGCCCCGCCGTTGCGCACATAGCGCGCGATGTTCTCGAGATAGGTCGAGGTCAGGATGCCGCGCCGGCGATAGCGGTCGAAGATGATCAGGTCGAACTCGTCGAGCTTGATCTCGAACAGCTCGCGTACCGGGAAGCTGATCAGCGACAGCTCCTTGACCGGCGTCAGGTCCTGCTTGTCGGGCGGCCGAAGAATGGTGAAGTGCACCAGGTCGACGCCCGGATCCGACTTGAGCAGATTGCGCCAGCTGCGCTCGCCCGGATGCGGCTCGCCCGAGATGAGCAGAACGCGCAGGCGGTCGCGCACGCCCGAGACGGCGGCGACCGCGCGGTTGTTGAGGAGCGTCAGCTCGCGCGGGCCCGGATTGACCTCGAGCTCGAAATAGGTCGGACCGGCATGATCGAGCTGGAACTCGAGCTTGGTGTCGCGGCCGACCGGCACGACCATCTCGCGCCAGCGCTCGCCGTCGCGCATGACGGTGAGCCGCGCCTCGCCGCCGCCCTTCTGCGGCAGGTCGTCGACGCGCACGGTCATCTCCAGCGGCTTGCCGACGAGCGCGTAGTTGGGCGCCTGGACGATCGAGAGGCGCCGGTCGCCCTCGCCCTTCTCGCCGGTCAAGATGACGTGCAGCGGGCCCGGCGGATTCTTGAGGGTCGCGACGTCGGGCACGTCGTGCACCTGGCCGTCGGTGATCATGATCACGCCGGCGAGCCGCCGCCGCGGCAGGTCCTGAAGCGCCTGATCGAGCGCGGCGAACAGATGCGTGCCGTCCTGATCGGCCGTGGTCGGCGCCGCGCGCACGACGCGCAGCTCGATGTTGGGCAGCCGCGCGATCTCGCGGCGCACCGCCTCGAGCGCCGCCTCGGTGCGTTCGTGTCGCTTGCCGATGGTTTGGCTCTGCGAATCGTCGACCAAGACGACGGCGATGTCGGGCTGCGGCTCGCCTTCCTCGATGACGACCGACGGATTGGCGAGGGTGACCAGGATCGCGGCGGCCGCGAGCGTCCGCCACAGCGCGCCGCGCGCGCGCGTCACCACGCCGAAGGCGACGATCGCGACGCTGATGCCGGCCAGCACCATGACGACCAGCCAGGGCAGGAGCGGGGCGAAGGCGATGCTGGTCTGGCCCGTCGTCACTGGCCGAGCCTCCGGAGGATCGTCGGGATGTGCACCTGGTCGGCCTTATAGTTGCCGGTCAGCGCGTACATCGTAATGTTGACGCCGACGCGATAGGCCATTTCGCGCTGCTGCTCGCCGCCGGGGACGACCGGGAACATCGGCCGGTCGTTGGCGTCGATCGCCCAGGCGCCGCCCCAGTCGTTGGTGCCGATGATGATCGACGACACGCCGTCGTGCACGCTGTATTCGGGCTGCTCGATCCAGACCTTGCCGCCGGCCGTGCGGCCGGGGAAATCCTGCAATAAATAGAATGACTTGGTCAGTACGTGGTCGACCGGCACCGGGATCAGCGGCGGGATGATCATGCCGTGCACGAGGCGGCGCAGCTGGAGCACGCCGGTGCCGCCGACATCGCCCTGGTCGCGAATGTCGAACAGGAGCACGCCGCCATTGCGCATGTAGCGATTGAGTTTCTCCGCGGCGGCGGCCGACGGCGGCTGCTGGCCGCCGGTGATCGGCCAATAGAGCATCGGAAAGAACGCCAGCTCGTCGGTCTCGAGATTGACGCCGATCGGCTGATCGGTCGGCTCGACCGCGGTGCGATTGCGCAGCACCGCGGCCAGGCCGCGCATCGCGGCGACGCTGACCTCGTCGACGGCGCCGTCGCCCGTGCGCACATAGGCGAGCCGCGCGTCGCCGGTCGCGGCGATGGCGAAGCTGTCCGCGTCGCCGCTCTCCGCCCATGCCCGGTTCGACGGCAGCACGGCGGCGGCGAGGGCGACCGCGACGACGATCGCCGGCGTCGCGCGGCCGAGGCGCAGCGGCACGAGCCCGCGCAAGAACAGGCTGATCAGGAGATCGGCCAGCGCAATGATGAGTGCGGCGACGAGCAGCCACGGCTTGATGTCGACGGCGCGCGCCGCGCCGTAGCTGCCCTGCTCGGCGCCGATCGGCAGGTCGCCGAGCGGCTTCAGCTCGGGCAGCCGTGCCGACAGGTTGAGACTGCGGCGCACGGCATCGGTGCCGTAGAAGCCGGGCGGATGGCGCGGTCCGACCGCGGTCTGCGAGAAGGCGCCGGCCGGGATGGCGACCGCGGCCGCGGTCGGCTGCTGCGAGCGGCCGAAGCCGTCGAGCAGCTCGCGCGGCGGCAGGCCGATCTCGGTCGCGCCTTCGGCGACGCCGCGCGACAGCGCCACCATGCGGCGGAGCATTTCGACGAACAGGCCGGAAAGCGCCAGATTCGACCAGTCGGGATTGGCCGTGGTGTGGACCAGGACGATCCAGCCCTTCTCGCGCCGCGCGGCCGTGATGAGCGGCGTGCCGTCGCTGAGCCGCACCCACGTCTTGCTGCCCAGATCGGCCGAGGGCTCGGCCAGCACCTGGCGGGTGACGGTGACGTCGGATGGCACCGCCAGATGCGCGAACGGGCTCGTCTCCTCGAACGGCGCGAGCGTCACCGGCTTGGTCCACGACATGGCGCCGCCGAAGGAACGGTCGCCCCGGCGCAGCTTGACCGGCACCAGATCGTCGTCGCTCTCGGCCAGGCGCGGGCCGGCGAAGCGGACCAGCATGCCGCCCTGGTCGACCCAGCCGGCGAGCCGTTTGCGCTCGGCCTCGCTCGGCACGCTGGCGTCGGGCAGGATCACGACCGAGAGCTCGCGCGACAAGAGGTCGCCGACCGAGCCGCGCCGCACTTCGGCGAAGGGCGAGAGCGCGCGGTCGAGATAGTAGAGCTCGCTCAGGAGCGGCTGACCGACATCGAGATTGCCGGTCGAGACCATGCCGACCGGCCGCCGCCGCCAGCGCTCGTCGAGCAGGACGACGGCGCCCGCCGTGTGCTCGCCGTCGATGACCAGGCGCGCGACGCGGTTGCGCAGCTCGGTCGGTAGCTCGAGCGCGGCTCTCACCGTCCGCTCGCCCGGCTTGAGCTGCGTGACGCGGCTGGCCAGCACCGCGCCGTTCTCGGCCACCGCCTGGACGTGGACCGGGCGTCCCGCGCCGCCCGTGGCGCGCTCGATCGGCGCGACCAGGGCGTCGCCCTCGGTCGCCGGCGGCCGGAGCAGAAGCGGCTGGTCGATATCGGCGTCGGTCACGACGCGCAGATGGCCGAGCTTGGCGAGCGCGTCGGCGAAGGCGCCAGTCGAGCGCCCGTCGAGCCCGTCGCTCAGCCACACCACGGTGGCGTCGGCGGCGACCTGCGCCGCGCCGAGCGCCTTGAGGCTCGCCTCGTGATCGGCCGACCAGGGCTGCGGCTGCAGCGCCTGAACGGCGTCGCGCGCGTCGGCGGCGCGCAGCAGCTTGGGCGCGGCAAGCGGCGTCGCGGTCGCCGCCGTGGCCAGCAGCATGACGCCACGCTGCTCGCGCTCGGCCTGATCGATCAGGTCGAGCAGGAGCTGGCGCCGGGCGTTCCAGTTTCGCCCGCTCGTCCAATCGTTGTCGACGACGAGCACGACGGGACCGGTGCCGCGGAACTCGGCGGCCGGGTTGAGCAGCGGATGGGCGACCGCGAGGATGATGAGGGTCGCCAATGCCATGCGCAGCAAGAGCAGCCAGAGCGGCGTGCGCGCCGGCGTCTCCTCCTTCTGCTGGATGTTGAACAGCAGGCGGATCGCCGGGAAGCGCACGAAGCGGGGCGCCGGCGGCGTCACGCGCAGCAGCCACCAGATGATCGGCAGCGCGAGCAGGGCGACAAGCAGCCAGGGCGAGGCGAAGGCGAGCCAGCCGAAACTCATCATGGCGGCCCCCCGCTCGTCATCGTCGGCCCGTCCGCATGCCGGACAGGCCCATATAGAGCGCGAGCAGCGCGCTCTCGGGCGAGCGGTCGGTGCGATGGCGGTCGAACTGCCAGCCGACGCGGCGCACCACGGCGGCGAGCGCCGACTGATGGCCGGCGAGCCGTCCGAGATAGTCGCCGCGCGCGTGCTCGACGCGGCGGATCAGCACCTCGCCCTCGTTCTCGAAGCCCTCGAAGCGCGTGCGGCCGCCGAAGGGCAGGGTCTCCTCGGCCGGATCGAGCACCTGCAGGACATAGCCGCGCACGCCGCGCGCCGCGTACCGGCGCACCAGGCTCTCGAATTCCTCGATCGGCGACAGGAAGTCGCCGATCATCACGAGCTGCGCATGGCGCGGCAGGAGCTGGAACGGCGGCAGGCTGCTGGCGCGCCGTTCGGCCATGCGCGCCGGCGCGTCGGTGCGCGTCACCGTGGCGGCGATCTTCTCGAGCGCGGCGCGGCCCGAGGCCGGCCGCATGTCCTCGCCGATGAGCGCCATGTGCTCGCCGCCGCGCACCAGCAGCGAGGCGAGAGCGAGCAGCAGCAGGTCGGCGCGCTCGGCCTTCTCGGGCTCGGCGCGCGACGAGCGGTAGCGCATCGACGGCGAGGCGTCGCGCCACATCCAGACGGTCTGCGCCGCCTCCCATTCGGTTTCGCGCACGAAGAGGGATTGGGTCTTGGCCGACTGGCGCCAGTCGATCAGCGTCGCGGCGTCGGTTTGCTCGTAGCGGCGGAACTGCCAGAATGAATCGCCCTGGCCGACGCGGCGCCGGCCGTGCACGCCCTGCGCGACGGTCGAGGCGACGCGCTCGGCGGCGACCAGGAGGGGCGGCAGGCGCGCGGCTAGCTGCTCGGCCCTGTGCCGTATCGCATGCTCGGTCGCGCTTCTGGCCATGAGGGTGATCGTCCGGCGGGTCGGCTCAGGCCAGCGGCGCGCACATGCGGTCGATGATCTGGTCGATGGTGATGCCGTCGGCGCGCGCGGCGAAGCTCAACGCCATGCGGTGCCGGAGGATCGGCTTGGCCAGCGCCAGCACGTCGTCGATCGAGGGCGCGAGGCGGCCGTCGAGCACGGCGCGCGCGCGGGCGGCCAGCATCAGCGCCTGGCTGGCGCGCGGACCGGGGGCCCACGCGACGTGCTCGCGCACCTCGGAGAGGTCCGAGGACTCGGGCCGGCCGCTGCGCACGAGATTGAGGATCGCATCGACCACGCTCTCGCCGACCGGAATGCGCCGGATCGTCTTTTGCGCCTCGAGCAGGTCCTTGGCGGTCAGCACCTTGGCCGGCTTGGCCTCGGTGATGCCCGTGGTGGCGATCAGCACCTGGCGCTCGGCCTCGCGGTCGGGATAGCCGACGTCGATCTGCATCAGGAAGCGATCGAGCTGCGCCTCGGGCAGCGGGTAGGTGCCCTCCTGCTCCAGCGGGTTCTGGGTCGCCAGCACGTGGAACGGCGCCGGCAGGGGATGGTACTTGCCGGCGATCGACACGCGCCGCTCCTGCATGGCCTGGAGCAGCGCCGATTGGGTGCGCGGGCTGGCGCGGTTGATCTCGTCGGCCATGAGCAGCTGGGCGAAGACCGGGCCCTTGAGGAAGCGGAACGAGCGGCGGCCGCTTTCGGCCTCCTCCAGCACCTCCGAGCCCAGGATGTCGGCCGGCATCAGGTCGGGCGTGCACTGGATGCGCTTGTCCTCGAGGCCGAGCACGATGCCGAGGGTCTCGACGAGCCGGGTCTTGGCCAGGCCGGGGACGCCGATCAGGAGCGCGTGACCCCCGGCCAGCAGCGTGATAAGACTTTGATCGACAACGTCTTGCTGGCCGAAAATAACGCGCTCGACGCTCGACCGGACATTGGCGAGGCGGTGCCCGAGCGTCTCGATCTCGGCGATCACCTTCTCTTCGGGCTTGGGCGCGTCAAGGGTGCTGGGGGAAAGGTTCAAGGTCTTGGCTCCGTTACATTAACCGGATCGATCGGACCATGAGCAAAGCTTCGCCCACAGCCGACGATCTTGCAAAACAAATCGCCGTGGTCGACCGCCCGCCGGGCGGACGCATCGCCGCGCCGGCGGCGCCGGTTTGCGGGCGATTCGACATCCGCATCGGCCGCGACGGCACCTGGTACTACCAGGGCTCGCCGATCGGCCGGATCGCGCTGGTCAAGCTGTTCGCGACGGTCCTGAAGCGCGACGCGCAGGGCGACCATTGGCTGATCACCCCGGCCGAGCAGGGCCGCATCGAGGTCGACGATGCGCCGTTCCTTGCCGTCGAGTTGAGCGTTGTCGGGAGCGGGCCGGACCAAGCCCTCACCTTGCGGACGAATCTTGACGAAATCGTGACGGTCGACGCCGATCATCCGCTGCGTGTCGACCACGATCCCGTGAGCGGCGAGCCCGCCCCCTATGTCATGATGCGCGACGGCCTCGAGGCCAGGCTCAGCCGGCCGGTTTACTATGAGCTGGTCGAGCTGGGCCTGGAACGCCAGGTCGGCGACGACCATCTTTATGGCGTGTGGAGCAGGGGCAGCTTCTTTCCGCTCGGCCGTCTGGGCGAGGGCGGCGAGGCTGCCGAGTAGAGGGCATTGCTGAGGTGACGCGCGATATCATTCTCCAGCGCCTGGCCGCGACCATCGCGCCGGGCGCCCGGGCGCCGAGCGTGCGGTACGGGCCGACCGCGGCGGCCCTGCGCGAGCGCGGCGACCATGAGCTGACCGCGGGCGCCCGGGCGCCCGAAAAGCCGCTGACGCCGGCCGCGGTGCTGGTGCCGCTGATCGACCGGCCGCGGCTGACCGTGCTGCTCACCCAGAGGACCAACCATCTCGACGCCCATGCCGGGCAGATCAGCTTTCCCGGCGGCCGCATCGAGCCCGACGACCCGGACTATGTCGCCGCGGCGCTGCGCGAGACCCGGGAAGAGGTCGGCATCGCCGCCGACCGGGTCGAGGTGATCGGCCGGCTCGACGACTACATCACCGGCACCGGCTTCCGCGTGGCGCCGGTCGTCGGCGTCGTGCGGCCGCCCTTCGACGTGCTGCCCGATCCCTTCGAGGTCGCTGAGGTCTTCGAGGTGCCGCTCGATTTCGTGCTCGATCCGGTCAACCACGAGCAGCACACCCGCATCGTCAATGGCGTCGAGCGGCGCTATTACGTGCTACCCTACGAAGGGCGGTATATCTGGGGGGCGACCGCGGGGATGCTGGTCAATCTTTACGAAGTGTTGCGCGGCTGATGGCCCGCGTCGTCATCCAGCAGGTCCTGCTGTTCCTGCTGCCGATCGCCGTCTACCTCAGCTACGCGGTATGGCAGCGCCAGCGCGCCCGCCGCACCGGCGGCGAGGTGGTCGGCCTCGAGCGCGGCCCGTGGTTCTGGCTGATCGCGGGCGGCCTCGCGCTGTCGATCGCCGGCTTTGTCGCGCTCGGCATGCACAAGGACGGCCGGCCGACGTCCTACGAGCCGGCGCATCTAGAGAACGGCAAGATCGTGCCGGGCCAGATAAAGTAGCGGCGTGGCGGACGCGGCGAAGCTTCCGCTGCAGCCGTGGATGGCCGCGCCCGAGACGGTCGCGGTCATCGCCGCGTTGACCGCGCGGGGCGCCGAGGTGCGCTTCGTCGGCGGCTGCGTGCGCGACGCGGCGATCGGCCGGCCGGTCACCGACATCGACATCGCGACCCATGATCGCCCCGAGACGGTGACCGAGCTGCTGCGCGCGGCGCGCATCAAGGTCGTGCCGACCGGCATCAAGCACGGCACCGTCACCGCCGTGCTCAAGGGCCACCATTTCGAGATCACGACCTTGCGGCGCGATGTCGAGACCTTCGGCCGGCACGCGCGGGTCGAGTTCACCGACGACTGGGCGGCCGACGCGGCGCGCCGCGATTTCACCATGAACGCGATGTTCCTCGGCATCGACGGCACGCTCTACGACCCGTTCGGCGGCCTGGCCGACCTGATGGCCGGGCGCGTGCGCTTCGTCGGCGACGCGCGCCAGCGCATCCAAGAGGACGTGCTGCGCCTCCTGCGCTTCTTCCGCTTCCACGCGCGCTATGGCCGCGGCGCGCCCGATCGCGAGGGCCTCGCCGCCTGCCGCGCGCTCGCGCACCTGCTGCCGACGCTGTCGGCCGAGCGCGTGCGCGACGAGACGCTGAAGCTGCTCAAGGCGCCGGCGCCGGCCGGGGTGCTGGCGCTCATGGGACGCGAGCGCATCCTCGCGCACTACCTGCCCGAGGCGGCGAATTTCGAGCGCCTGGCAACGCTGACCCAGCTCCCGCCCGAGCGCGAGGCGCCCGACGGGCTGCGCCGGCTCGCCGGCGTCCTCGACGCCGACGGCGCCGGCGCACGCGCGGTCGGCGAGCGCCTCCGCCTGTCGAACCGCGAGATCAAGCGCCTCGGCGAGATCCTCGGGCGTCTGCCCGGCTTTGCGCCGCTGACGGACGCGCGCGAGCGCCGCCGCTGGCTCTACGCGGACGGCGCCGCGCTCTACGCCGACCTGCTGCTGCTCCACTGGGCGACGAAGATCGGGCCGGACGCGAAGCCCGGCGCGGGCTTCCTCGACAGCCTAAAGGCCGAGCTCGACGCGGTCGCCGCGTGGCAGCGCCCGGTCCTGCCGGTGAAAGGGCCGGACGTCCTGGCGCTCGGCGTGCCGCGCGGGCCCAAGGTCGGCCGGCTGCTCAAGCAGGTCGAACACTGGTGGGTCGACGGCGATTTCCGCGCCGGCCGCGCCGAGGCGCTGGCCGAGCTGCGCCGGCTGGCCGGCGCAGCGCCGGCCAAGAAGCCGCGTCGACGGAAGCCGGACTGAAACGCCTCGCGCCCCTTCCTATCGCGATGCGCAACACCACGAGGCTGCGCGAAGACCCCTCACCCGCCGCGCTTCGCGCGGCACCCTCTCCCAGGGGAGAGGGAAGGGGCCCGCGCGCAGCGCGGGAAGGGTGAGGGGCCTTCTTAGGTTTCGCAGAACCGCGATCGGCGGCACTAACGCGGCAGCACCGGCATCGTCGACTTGAAGCTCGGCCGCTCGGCGATCGCGCCGAACCAGCGGTTGATCGCGCTGCGGCTCTTCAGCGCCGCCTGGCCCTCGGGCGTGCCCATCACGTAGAACAGGATCGGCGCGAAGAACAGGTCGGGGACCGTGAGCGCATTGCCGGCGAGCCAGGCGTTCTCGCTGAGCGCCTTGTCGTAGATCGCCAGCTGGCGGTCGAGCTTGGGCAGCGCCGCCTTGATGACCGCCTCGTCGGCCTGGCCGCCCTGCATCGGCACGACGATGCGCTGCCACACCAGCTCGCGGATCATCACCTGATAGGCGCAGTCGGCGGTGACGCTGGCCCACTGGATCATCCGCGCCGCGCCCTTCGGGTCCGACGGCGCGAGGCGGCCGCCGGGGAAGGCGGTGTCGATGTAGCGCGCGATCGCCAGCGTCTCGTACAGCACGAAATCGCCGTGCTTCATCGCCGGCACCTTGCCGAAGGGCTGCACCGCCAGATGGGCGGGCGAGCCGAGCTCGACCTCGACCAGGTCGTAGCCGACGTCCTTTTCGACGCACACCATGCGCGCCGTGCGCGTATAGGTGCTGAGCTGCAGTCCATAGAGCGTGATCTCGGCCATGGTTCATCCCTCCTTGAGGAAGTCATCGAGACATTCGAACGAGCTGGTCCAGCCCTTGTTGTGGTTGTCGCGCGCGTCGACGCTGTCAAAGGTCTCCTGCGTGAACACCATCTCGGTCGTCTTGCCGCGCGCGTGCAGCTCGACGGTAACGACGGTCTCGTGACCGCGCTTGCCGTCGGTCGTCCACGCCCAGGTGAACGACAAGAAGTGCGGCGGTTCGATCTCGCGATAGATGCCGCTGACGATGTGGTTGGTGCCTTCGGGCGAGCGCATGACGGTGCGCCAACTGCCGCCCTCGCGCACGTCCATGTCGCATTCGGGGCAGGTGAAGCCCTTCGGGCCCCACCACTTCATCAGCTGCTTGGGATCGGTCCAGGCGCGGAACACCGCCTCGCGCGGCGCCGCGAAGTTGCGGACGATGCGCAGCCGGCGCTCACTTGCGCCGGCGCCTTGCGTGGCTCTTGCCGCGTCGCCTCTTGCCATGGCTCACCTCCAGGGTTTCGGCCGGTTG
>Ga0335070_10008049_pt1 | contig 12369 bp, 11 predicted proteins | sample Lox_Sample_13_FD_206722 | JGI IMG/M metagenome (GOLD analysis project Ga0335070, IMG submission 206722) | Soil microbial communities from Loxahatchee National Wildlife Refuge, Florida, United States - Lox_Sample_1.3 | ecosystem: Environmental > Terrestrial > Soil > Wetlands | place: USA...
TCTGTGTATTTATACTCTGGTTATCTGCCTGATCCTTATCTACGCCAACCCGGTGTCCAAGCTCATCCAGGACTTCGTGTTTAAGGCATAGTGACGAGTAAAGGCGTTCCAACGACCGGGGGCTGGCAGCGCTTGTCGCAAGGCCCCCGGTTCGTCTCTCCGCTTGCGAACCGCGATTGAGAGAGCCTGCAGGACCGCAGGATTTTGGTTCCGCGAACACCGTGAGGATGAGAAGACCATGAAGTTCGCCAAGATTCCTCTTGCGACGATCAATCGGCTCTCAATTTACCTCAGGAATCTCGATGAGCTCTTGGCCAACGAGATCGATATCATCTCCTCGGAGCGGCTGGCCAAGCAGTGCGGCGTGAATCCGGCGCAGATACGTAAAGACCTCGCCTATTTTGGCGAATTCGGGGTGCGCGGCGTAGGCTATCGGGTGAAGGATCTCATCAACCAGATCAAGGATATCCTTGGACTCAACCGGCGCTGGAACATGGCCCTCTTCGGGGTTGGCAACCTAGGCTCGGCTCTCGTTCGCCACGGCAACTTCATGAAACATGGGTACCAGTTCGTTGCCGCCTTCGACGTGGACACGAAAAAAATCGGCAAGCGTCTGGCCGGCGGGCTGGTGATTGAGCATGTGGACCGGTTCGAAGAGATCGTCAAAGAGCGGCAGGTGGAGATCGGGGTGATCGCCGTGCCGCCGGGTAGCGCGCAAGGTGTGGCCAATCAGCTCATCCTGGCCGGGATCAACGGCATCCTCAACTTCTCACCGGTGCAGATTCAAGTCCCCGACTGCTGCCGGGTGGAGAATGTGGACTTCTCCATCAGGCTCGACAATCTCGCCTACCATATTTCCTCTTCCGCTACGTAAACGCAGCCTTATCACAGCGGGCAGAGCAGGATGCTGAAAAACTCAGTCATGCTGCCGGCAAATGGGAACGCCGAAGACCGGGTGATCTCTGAGGCAAGGCGCATGCGGAGCCACCTCTTAATCCCCGGTCCGCGGAAAACCTTCCCGAATATTGCGACCTCGCCCGACTGTGGGCCAGAACACCACGAACTTATTCATGGCGTGACTATGCAGCCTTGCCGACGAGATCACCCGCTCTCTTGCTGGCGGTAGCGCTAAGGCAGAGTTTTTCAGCATCCTGATAGGTCCAGGACCTTCCTCAGATAACTTCCCGTGTGAGAGGCGGGAAGACGGGCAATCTCTTCCGGAGTTCCCGACCCCACCACCCTGCCGCCACCCTCACCACCCTCGGGTCCCAGGTCGATCACGTAATCGGCGGTCTTGATCACATCCAGATGGTGCTCGATGACCACCACGGTGCTCCCGCCATCAACCAAGCGATGGAGCACTTCGAGCAGCTTGCGGATATCCTCGAAATGGAGACCGGTGGTGGGCTCATCGAGGAGGTACAGGGTGCGGCCACTGCTCCTCTTTCCCAGCTCCCGGGCGAGCTTGATCCTCTGGGCCTCTCCCCCGGAGAGGGTGGTCGCCGCCTGACCCAGCGTCAGGTAGCCGAGTCCAACCTCCTGGAGGGTGGCGAGCTTTCCCTTGACGGAAGGCACGCTGGCGAAGAAGTGATAGGCGTGATCTACGGTCATGGCGAGCACGTCGGCGATAGTCTCGCCTTTGTAGGTGATCTCGAGGGTGTCCCGGTTGAAACGGCTCCCTTTACAGGCGTCACAGGTGACATAGACGTCAGGGAGGAAGAGCATCTCCATCTTGATGGTGCCGTCGCCGCCGCATGCCTCGCAGCGGCCACCCTTGACATTGAAGCTGAACCGGCTCGGCGTGTACCCCCTAGCGCGAGCCTCGGGCACCAGGGCGAAGAGATCCCGGACCGGGCTGAAGATCCCGGTGTAGGTGGCCGGATTGGACCGCGGGGTGCGGCCGATGGCACTCTGGTCCACATGAATGACCCGGTCGAAGGACTCCAGGCCGGTGATCCGCCGATGAGGTCCGGGAAGCTCTCGGGCGCGGTGCAGGCGCTGGGCCGCAGCGCGATAGAGGGTGTCGAGGATGAGGCTGCTTTTCCCGGAACCCGATACACCGGTCACGGCGGTAAAGAGGCCCACAGGAATGCGAACGGTTATGGCGGCGAGGTTGTTGGCCGTGGCGCCCTCGACGGCAATGAACCCGTGGGCCGGGTTCCTCTGGGCGAGAGGCTTGGGGATCCCCAGCCGGCCGGAAAGGTACTTGCCGGTGAGGGAGTCGGAGTGCCGGAGGAGCTTTGCGGGCGGACCGCTGAAGATCACCCGGCCGCCTTGATCCCCGGCGCCCGGCCCCATGTCCACCACGTGGTCTGCCGCCAGGATGGCATCGGCGTCATGCTCCACCACCAGGACCGTATTCCCGAGGTCGCGGAGATGTCTCAAGGTCTCAAGGAGCCGCTCGTTGTCTCGCTGGTGCAGGCCGATGGTCGGCTCGTCGAGCACGTAGAGGACGCCCGCGAGGCGGGCGCCGAGCTGGGTCGCCAGGCGGAGCCGCTGGGCCTCGCCGCCCGAAAGGGAGTGGCCGGCTCGCTGCAGCGAGAGGTAGGAAAGGCCGACCCGGGCGAGAAACTCCAGGCGCTGTCTAATCTGGCCGAGGAGGCGGTCGGCGACCGGTTGGTGCTGGGGCGAGAAGCGAAGGCTGTCAAGCCAGGCTCGAAACCGGCTCAGGTCAAGCTTGGATGCCTCATGAATGTTGAGGTCCCCGACGGTGACGGCGAGGGCGTGGCGCGTGAGGCGAGATCCCCCGCAGGCAGGGCACGGCTTGATGGAGAGGTATGAGGCGAATTGGTCCGGCTCGCCCCGCTCCAGCTTTCGACGGCGCTGGCGCTCCAGGGAGGATATCACTCCCGCGAACGACGCCTCGACGCCCTCATCTTGCTCACCTTCCCGGTTCTCGACAGGTTGTCGGACACCCGCGCTCCCGTGGAGGAGGACCTGGCGGGCCTCCGGCGATAGGTCTTTTATCGGAGTAGAAAGACCGAAGCCGTAACGCGCGCCCAGCCTTTCCAGGCGCGCCAGAGAGGGATGAGAGCGTCGGTCGGCCCATGGGGCGATGGCGCCCTGGTTCAAGGAGAGCCCGGGATCGGGTATGACGAGGTCAGGATCAAAGGTCTCGACCGCTCCGAGACCTGAGCAGGCAGGGCAGGCGCCCAAGGCGCTGTTGAAACTGAAGAGTTGGGGGGAGATCTCTGGAAGGGCCAGACCGCACGAGTGGCAGACCGGATGCTCGCTGAACTCCCACTCGTCCCCATCAAAGATGGCGAGCCGTGCTTTTCCGTCACTCACCTTTAGAGCAAGCTCAAAGGAGTCCGTGAGGCGCTGCCTGAGGCCGGGGCGGAGAACCAAACGGTCCACGACCGCCTCGATCCGCCCTACCGGCCCGGCGGCTTCCGCCGGAGCCGTGTCGAGGTCCACCACGGTCCCGTCCAGCCGCGCCCGAACGAACCCCTGTCGGCGAAGGCGGGCGAAGAGGCGATGGAGTTGGCCCCGGGGGGGAGACTCCTGAGGCGCGAGCAGGAGGACCCGCGTGTTGTCAGGAAGCCCGAGGGAATGGTCCACCATCTCCTGGACGGTCATGGCCAGGATCGCCCGGTTGCATCGGGGGCAGTGGGGTAGGCCGAGGCGGGCAAAGAGCACCCTCAGGTAGTCGTGGATCTCGGTGATGGTGCCGACGGTAGACCTGGGGTTACGGCTGGCGGTTCGCTGTTCGATAGCGATCGCCGGGCTCAGGCCGTCGATGCTCTCCACACTCGGCCGGTCCATTTTTTCTAAAAACTGCCGGGCATAGGAGGAAAGGGATTCCACGTAACGGCGCTGGCCCTCGGCGTAGAGGGTGTCAAAGGCGAGAGAAGACTTCCCGGAGCCGCTCGGGCCGGTGATTACTACCAGGCGTTTGCGCGGGATGTCCAGGTCGATATTCTTCAGGTTATGCTGACGAGCACCGCGAATCGTGATGGTTTCCATGGGCAGGAGACCCCATCCGGAAGCGAGTGTCGGAAACGTGGAAGTACGCCGGTGGCTCATTATACTCGATCTGTACGAGCGGTGGTATTGGCGCCGGACCGGTTCAGGAAGATCATGTGAAAATCTGCTTTTGCCCTCGGCAAGTTCAGGCTACACTGGGCGCGAGTGCAAGTCCTAATGCGGGCTAGAGGCGCTGTTGCCTCGGGAGCGCGACTCGTTTCCGGGCATGAGGCGGCTCTTTGACCATGCATGCGCCAATCTTGAAAGGAGAAGGAGCCCATGGAGGAAATCCGCGATGCTCTCCTTCGTGTCGGGACGGCGGTGATCGCCGACATCTTTGATAGTCTGGGGCGAATGCCGCCCGTGCTCACCACCGATCTTTTTCCCGTGCCGGGTTCTGGTGTGGCCTTCGCCGGCCCGGCTTACACGGTCGCAGGCGAGTCCCATCGCTGGTCGGGCGGCGGTGATCGCGCTAAGCTTGCCGCTATCGATGCCATGCCAACTGGGGTGGTCCCGGTCTGGGCCGGAGGCGACATCCGCGGGGTGTGCTGTTTCGGTGATCTCCTCGGCGAGGCCATGAAGGCGAGAGGTTGCGTGGGAGTGGCCGTGGACGGGGGCGTGCGGGATCTGGCTTACGTGGAATCTCTGGGGCTGCCCTTGATGGTCCGATATCGAACTCCGGCGCAGGCGATCGGGCGGTGGCGCGTAACGGGCAGCCAGGTGCCGGTGCGGGTACGAGGCGCCCTCGAGGACTGGGTGACGGTCGAGCCCGGCGACCTGGTCGTGACTGACCGGGATGGGGTGATCGTCGTGCCCGCCTCGCTGGTCCCAGTGGTGGCGCCGCGGGCACTCCAGTGGGCCGACAAGGATTCCCGCGCCCGAGAGGACATCCGCAGAGGCGGATCGCTCCTGAAGGCCCTGGATACTTACGGGCATCTTTAAATCGTCGCTATTCTTTAGGTCCGAAGAGATCCAACGGCCCGGCTTCGTGAGGATGCGACGACATCTGTTGACCTCGCTCCTTTGCCGCCAGGGAGAGGACGAGATCACGGGGTAGGGGCTTCCGGTTCTTGAGGAGACCCTCGGGAATGGCCACCCTGTCGCCGATGACCAGCCGATCGGGGTTGATGGCGACGTTGGAATCGGCAAGGATCTTCCAGTTTTTCCACGATCCGGTGTACCACTGGGCGATGAGGCAAAGGGTCTCACCCTGCCAGCGCACGGTGTGGAGGTAGCCGGCCCTGGGAGGTCCAGGCGAGCTTTCCCCCACGGCGTCACCGTTCGCCCGCGGCCCATTGCCATTCACTGTGGTGCCGGTCGGTGTCTGCGAGGGGGACGCCGACTTCGTTCTCTCTGGAGGAGCCGGGGCAGTGGAGGACGGAGGGAAAAGGGAACCCGAGGAGATGCAGGCGCTCAGAGCCCAGGCAAGGGGTAACATGAGGAGGCGTCTGAGCCATGGGTATCTGAGCGAAGGGTTCATGAATACGTACCTTTTCATAAGCTTGGCCAGGCGTCGGGGGAATACCCGGGCCGGCGATCGACTCCGGCCTTGGAGCTTGAGGCGTCGGGGCGGCGCGCTTGACCGTGGGAGCGCCCTTGAGGATCTGTCATGGCGCCCGGCTCCCTGCACTGCGACGGAGAGCGCGCAAACCCTTGAATCAGCAAGGAGTATGCCAGAGCCTTGAAGGGAGACGAGGCCAGGGGTTTCGCCTGGAGTGAGGCGCTCCAGGGATCGGCCACGAATCCTCGGCCTCCTCCTCCCATAGGGCGATAATAGGGCATCTGCGGGCTTCGCTGGGATTCCCCACGCTCCTGAGATCGGAGATTTTCAGCGTCTTTCACCCTTCCCCGAGGATGTTTCTTGGCCCAAGTGTTCATGGGAGAGGAGGGCCATTTTTTGTCACCAACCTTTACTGGAAGTGTCAGTTACTGGACCCGTTTTGGGGTGACGCCGGGTGGTTTTGACAATCACTCAATCTTTTCCAGCAGGTGCGGTACAGCCGGATTCGGAAGCGGGGCGTAAAGAGTGAACGCTGGCCTGCCCGGGCGACACGCCGGTAGCTCCGCAATCGAGAGGGAACATGCCTGAAGAGCCAGAAGCGCTCGCCGTCCTTTTTGCCGACATCAGCCGAAGCACCCTCCTCTATGAAGCCCTGGGGGACCTCGCGGCTCAGGAGGGGGTGGCCACCTGCCTCCGTCTCCTTGCAGACATCGCCACCGCCCATCGAGGCAGACTGATCAAGACCATCGGTGATGCGGTGATGTGCACCTTTCCCCGGGCGGAGCCGGCGGTGGCGGCAGCCAAAGCGATGCAACTCGCCCTGACTGAATCCCCCGTGATCCGCCATCCTGGGGTCACCGGACCACCCATTCATATAGGCATTCACCTCGGGCCCGTGCTCTGTAAGGACGAGGATGTCTTCGGCGATGCGGTGAACGTGGCCGCCCGCCTGCTGGAACTTGCCAAGGCGCACCAGATTCTCGCTACCGGGCAGACGGTGCAAGCCCTCGAGTCGGGGGCGCAGGTCTTGACCCGCTGCCTCGGTCGCACAACGGTGAAGGGCAAGCGGGACGAATACGAACTCCATGAGATCATATGGGAGCCGCGGGAAGTCACCGTCCTCGTACGAAGCCCCGAAGCCTCCGCTCCTGCGGAGTCCCGCCTGACGTTGCGGTTTTACGACCAGGCCATCGAGCTCGGCAGGATGCGACCCGGGGCGACCATAGGCAGACACCGGGAGAATGACCTCGTGGTAGACGACATTTTCGTCTCCCGCATCCATGCGCGCATCGAGTATCGCAAAGGGAGATTCTTTGTCGTGGACACGAGCACCAACGGTACGTATCTCCTCATCCGGGGGGAGGGGAGCATCTGCCTCCACCGGGCCGAGCACGCCCTGCAGGGGCAAGGCTTCATTGGCCTCGGCCGAGAGGTGGACCCGGAGTCGCCTCTGGTCATCCATTTTAGCTGTGAGCCGTAGCCGAAGGATTTCGACTGGCACCGGCAAGGTTATTCGGAAACGAATACTCTTGTTTTTTCGCGGCTGGCGACCGAGATCGCGAAGGCGCCTTTCCCTTGACTCGGAAAACTTCTTGTCGTTGGTTAAAATTACCACGTTACTTGTTGGCCTTTTCCCTTCCCCTGGAGGTTTACCATGGACACAATCCTTCAGGGCGGTTCGTGCATGATGGGGCTAGAAAACCGGAGCCGCCGCGAGGCGGAAAGTTGCGGCTTTCGGTGTTGGTGGGAACGTTGAACATAGGGGATCAACTTGAGATATGGAGATACGCTGATGGAACTTCAAAGGACAAACAGTGACGTGATGACCCGAGATTTTGCCACGATAAAGGCTGACGCCAGCCTAAAGGAAGCCTACGACGCCATCAAGAAGAATCTGGAAGGACCGCCTCATTCGCCCGGACTGGTTGTTCTCGACCATGAGAAAAAATACGCTGGCGTGTTGACTGTTGACGATTTCATGAGCGAGCTTAGCCGACTGTATCGGGATGCCTGCGACAAGCCGGGGAAGAAAGACTGGGTCGAGAGATTTTTCAACGAATGTGAGCTTGCGGGCATAAAGCAGGTCTCCCACCTCATGAGCGGCAAACGTCAGATGATCAAGACCGGGGATAGCTTTGAAAAATCCTGTGAGTTGATCCTATACAAAAGACTCCACCTACTCGCAGTGGTCGACGAGGGCGCAAAACCAGTCGGGATCATAACCAGAAGGAAGGTATTGACAGAGCTGGCCCCCAGAATGTTCAGATAGAGATTGTAAGGGGGGCATCGTCCCCCCGCTTCTCACTGTCCATGCCGGCCTATCGCAGGCTGGGTTCGACAGGTTTAAGAGTTGCACCGGATACCGGCGCACCGAGGCGCGCAGATGCCCCTTCGCTATGTGACTCGTGGCGAGTTACCTGATCGGTGCTCTGGATCCGTTGGAAGCCCATATGAGAAATTCCGCAAGGAGCAAGCCACCGGGGAATGCTCAGATTCCATGAACATTTCGCAGCCTGCCGGAAAAATCGCCGTTGACAATCAGGACCGCGTCCGATATTTAATAGTCCTAGTGTGCGTTTATCTCACGTTTCCATAACTTGGGTTATGGCTACAGCCGGCACGTCTAGAGAGTTGACCTTTTTGCCTAATCCGCTTCGGGAGAGGTGGCTTCGTATCATTAGAAAGGTGCCGGTGCAGGCCCTCTTGTCGAAAGGTCGTTAACCAAACCGTAAGGAGGGAGGTGCCATGAACGCTATCACCGTATTGATCATCAGCCTGATCGGCATTGGGGTTGGCTACTTCCTGTATGCCAAAACCATCGATCGCTCCATCATTCGGCCGGACGGCAGTAAGATTACTCCCGCCAAGATGTTCATGGATGGCGTAGATTTCACCCCCGCCAACCGCAACGTCTTGTTCGGCTATCAGTTCAAGTCCGTTGCAGCCTTGGGGCCGATTGTGGGGCCGATCGTCGCCGTGCGCTGGGGCTGGCTGCCGGCCTTGCTCTGGGTGATTCTGGGGACGATGTTCATCGGCTGGGTGCAGGACTACGGCAGTATCATGGTAGGCGTGCGCGAGGAGGGCCAAACCTTCGGGGCCCTCAGTTTTCGACTAATCTCCCGTCGAGCGCGGACCATTCTGCTGATCTTCATCTATGCCTACCTGCTGTTGCTTATGGCCGCCTTCGGCAAAATCGTCGGCTTTGATCTCATGACCAATCCGGCGGTACCGTTAGGCGTCTTGCTCGTGATGGCTTTGGGCATGGCGGCCGGGCACATGACCTACAAATTGAAAATGGATATCCTCGTCACCACCGGCATCGTGGTAGTTTTTTCATTTGTCGGGATTTGGCTCGGCACCCTAGGGCCGATCAAGAGCCTGATTGTGACGATCAATGGCGGAGCGAACTCACCGGTCGTGTTCGGCAGCGTCACCTGGGCGCAGTTTCTCTGGAGCCTTGTTGTCTTGGTGCTGTGCTATCTGGGAGCAACCCTGCCGATCTGGCGATGGGCTCAACCGATCAACTACGTCGCCTTCTGGATTGTCTTTCTGGGCATTGTGGGAGGCACGGTCGGATTGGTTCTCTGGCACCCCTCTATCCCTGCCGACTTTCCCGCTCTTTCCAGTTTTGACGGCAAACTCGGCGACCTGATGGCGCTGGGCCCCTTATGGCCGCTCCTTTTTGTGACTATCGCCTGCGGGGCGGTCTCCGGCTGGCACAGCCTGGTCTCCAGCTCCGGGACCTCCCGTCAGCTTGAGCTTGAAACAGACGCCCTGTACGTGGGCGGCGGGTCCATGTTCCTGGAGATGTTTCTGGCAGTGCTCTCCCTGCTGTGTGCAACGGTAGGGGTGGGGTACGACAAGTACGTGGCGCTGGTCGGCAAGGGAGCCAATGCCGGTGTCTTCGCGAACGGGCTGGCTACCTTCCTCAACCAAATCGGCGTCCCCGTGAGCTTCGGGTTGCCATACGGCGCCGTGTTTCTGACCCTCATGGCCTTGACGATCATGTACCTGTGCGTGCGGTTCATGCGTGTGGCGAGTGCGGAATTTCTCGGGGATGCCATACCCGTCATACGCAATACGGCGGTGGGGACAATCGTGGCGCTGGTTCTTTCGGCGCTTTTGATCTGGACCGGCTTCTGGAGCTATGTGTGGATTCTCTTCGGCGGCTCCAACCAGCTTATGGCCTCCCTGGCCCTGCTCATCATTTCCCTGTGGCTCAAGGCCAAGGGGAAAAATTACCTGTGGGTGTTCCTCCCGTTCTTTTTCATGTTTATCACTAGCATCGCCGCGTTGCTCACTACCGCCTATCAGGTAATTGCCGCGAACTTGAAGGGAGGATTGGCCATCGACAAAGTCGTGGGCAACTGGATTGCCGGTGGGCTGGCCATCTTTCTGAGCCTCGCCGCCCTAGTTCTGGCTTGGGATGCGATTCGGGCATTGGCGAGGCCGGCGGAGGCCCCAAAAACGGCGCAGGCGTAAGTTTGCGCTGGAGAATGAGGCAGAAAACGGTTGCTCCTTGCAACGCTGGGGAGACGCGGGAACATGGCAGACCTTCCCCGTCCGTCCACATGGCGCGAGAGGCTTGGGAGATACGGGCGCGCCCTGAGAGACATCCTCTACGGAATGACCACCTATGAGATGGTGCGGGATCTCCGTAAGGATCGCGCCCGGCTGGAACACCTGTTCGTGCTGATAACCATGGGTGATCTGCTCGGTATCCCGATTCTGCCGCCTTACTACGCGTTGAGGCTGTTGCCGTACGTTGTCCCTTGCATCGAAGGCTGGCGGTGCTGCCTTTTGCGGGAGCGCGATTTGACGGATCTAACGGATTTTGAAACGTAACACCAACATGGGGGAAATAGATGGCTGACGAGAAAAAACAGTCCAGGTTAAGAAGTTGGACGGACTCAGCGAAAAAGATGCTCTACGGTATGGCCGGCCACGACATGGCGCGCTATGCGCTCAAGACCCGTGGCTCAATGGAACATCTGTTTATCCTCATCACCATGGGGGACTTGCTGGGCGTTCCGATATTGCCGCCGTACTACTCTTTACGGTTGCTGCCCTACGTTGTGCCCCAGATATCCACCTGGAAACGGCGCATGTTGCGGGAGCGGGATTTGACCGACGCACTGGCGTAGTAGGTCTTCGTTTTCGCACGTGACAAGCGGATTCCGACAGGTCGATCGACTGCGACGAGAAACGGAGGCGGGGTCTCATGTTATCGCGACTTTTCACCGAGCAACCGAATAGACGCTACATCATGTACGGCGGGAAAGGCGGTTTGGGGAAGACGACCTTTTCCGCCGCCACGGCCTACTACCTGGCAAAAACCGGCAGAAAAGTGTTGGTGTTCTCGGTAGACCCCCAGGCCTCTCTGTCCGATATTTTCAAGCGGGATATCTTCGGCAAGGGACCCGTGGAAATCATGCCCAATCTCTATGCCCAGGAGATTGATGCGGACCATCGCATCCGAGAATATCAACAGGAGATCCGGAAGAAGATTCTCGATATGTACCAATTGGAAAACGTGCCGGAAGAGATTGAAAACTACATCCAGGCGGCCGCCGCCGAGCCGGCGATGGAGGAGAGCGCCATTTTCGACGAGGTTGTCGATATCGTCGTCGGCGGCCAATACGACTACTATATTTACGACATGGTGCCCCTGGGACATGCGCTCTACTACCTGAGCATGGCCAGCGTCTACGATGAATGGATCAGCAAGATTACGAAGCTGCGCGAGGAGATGGCCGAATACGACCAGGTGGCGGCGGTCATGCGGCGTGAGAAGGAGAGCCAGGAAGATGAGATCCTGCGGGAGTTGCAATACATCAAGCAGCGCATCAACGCCTCCTCCAGCATTTTGACCGATAAGGAGAAGACGGCCTTCTTCTTCGTGGTGGTTCCCGAAGAGATGATTATTTTTGACACGCAACGGGCCGCGAAACTTTTCGCCAAATTCAACGTGCCGTTGTCCGGATACATCGTCAACCGGGTCATCCCAGAAGAATTGGCCGGCCAGCACATCCCCGATTACCTGCGCAATCGTCTGGAGATGCAGAAAGGGTACCTGGAAAAGATCGACACGGTGTTCGGCAAGGAGGTTCTGGCGCGGGTACCCGAATTTGAGCGCGACATCGCCGGCCTGCCCATGATTGAGAAAATGGCCCATACCATGTTCGGCGATTTCTGAGAAGGAGGCGCTGCGGATGATAGACAAGAACATGAAGCAGTTCATCACCGAACATTCGGAGATGAAGTACATTTTCTTTGGGGGCAAGGGCGGGGTCGGCAAGACCGTGCTGGCGGGAGCCGCCGCACTGCGGTTCGCGCAGCAGGGTATGAAGACGCTGCTGGCGTCCACCAACCCGGTACACAGCCTGAGCGGTTTGCTGGATCAGGACGTGTTCGGCCGGCCTACCCCGGTCCGCGGGACCTCCAACTTGTTGGCCTACGAGATCGACACAAAAGATACGATCGAAAAGTCTAAACGGGAGATCCGCGAAAAGATCGAGTGGTTTCTAAAGTTTGCGGACATCAAGACCAAGGCCGACGAATTTGTGGAAAGCGCCACCATGAACCCTGCCTTCGAGGAGTCGGCCATGTTCGAAAACATGATCGACTTGATGTTCGAGGACAAGTACCAGGTCTACGTGTTCGACACGGCGCCGACGGCGAACGCCAGACGACTGCTGGGGATGTCGAGCGTTTACTCCATGTGGGTCAACAAGATGGTGCAGAGTCGGGAGGAGGCGAAATCGCTCCGCGAGCTCCTCTCCTACAGCGGGAAGAAGGAGAAGAAAGACCCACTGATGGATTATCTGCTCAGTTTCCGTGAGCGTATGGCCAATGCCAAGACTTTGCTGACGGATGCGAAGAAAACGGCCTTCTTCTTTGTA
>Ga0335070_10008050_pt1 | contig 12369 bp, 11 predicted proteins | sample Lox_Sample_13_FD_206722 | JGI IMG/M metagenome (GOLD analysis project Ga0335070, IMG submission 206722) | Soil microbial communities from Loxahatchee National Wildlife Refuge, Florida, United States - Lox_Sample_1.3 | ecosystem: Environmental > Terrestrial > Soil > Wetlands | place: USA...
ATCTCGCGGCCGAGGCCGCGGCTCCCCCCGGTGATGAACAGCCGCTTCCCGTCGAGTCGAAACCGCTCCAGCACCCCCATGGTCTCCTCCTTTCCCATCTCGTCGGGGAATCGCTCCGTCGCTATTTAGCCCGGAGAATTCATGGCCCTATTGTGAATTCTCCGGGCTGGGCTCACCACAGCGTGTACCCGCCGTCGATGACGAGGGCCGCGCCCGTCATGTAGCGCGAGGCGTCGCTCGCCAGGTACACTGCCAGCGGACCGAGGTCCTCGGGCTTGCCGAGCTCACCCATGGGGATCTTGGCCCGAAAACCCACCATCGACCCGGGCACCTCCTTCATCCAGCGCGTCACCACTTCGGTCGCAAAACCGCCCGGCAGGATGGCATTGACCGTCACCCCGTGCGGCGCCCAGTCGAAAGCGGTGGCCCGCGTGAACTGCACCACGGCGGCCTTGGCCGCCTCGTAGTGCCGACCGGCGAGCCACCGGTGGGCGACCAGCGCGTTGATCGAAGCGATGTTGATCACCCGGCCCCCCTTCCCCCGGGCGACCATGGCGCCGCCGATCAGCTTCGTGCACAGGAAGGTGCTGGTCAGGTTGAGGTCGATCATCTGCAGCCAGGTTTCGAGCGGCATCTCCGCGGTCGGGATGTTGACCCGACGCCCCCCGACGTTGTTCACCAGGATGTCGATGGGGCCGTGCTGACCCAGGGCGATCCGGCAGGCCCGCTCACACTCCGCTGGGACGCCCACGTCCGCCTGGAGGGGCCAGGCGGTGCGGCCGAGGGCTCGGATGTCGCCCGCCGTCCGCTCCAGGCTGGCCGGGTCCCGGCCGACCAGGACGACATCGGCGCCCGCGTCGGCGATGGCGAGCGCCATCTCGCGGCCGAGGCCGCGGCTCCCCCCGGTGATGAACAGCCGCTTCCCGTCGAGTCGAAACCGCTCCAGCACCCCCATGGCGTCCTCCTTCCGCGTGCCCTGACCCGAGAACATCTTCCAACCGCCATGAGACGAGGCCCCCAAGAATCCGGACCTCATCCTCTTGAATCCAAGCACCCATGGGACCCTTCGACTCCGGGCTCCCGATCCACTCACCACACGCCGGGCAAGAGGCGATACCGCACCCTCGCCGCATAGGCGGCCCAGTGCGCGTCCCGGGCGAGGACGCGCTCCTCGGCGTGAATGCGATACAGCAGCGACACCCAGCCCGTCACGGTCAACAAAAGGGTGCCCTGGTTCCACTCCTGCAGGTTGAAACCGACGTCCGCGACCAAATAAGAGAGGTAGATCGGATGGCGGATTAGGCGGTACGGCCCGCCCGTGGCCACCCCGCGCAGGGCCGGGCGGATCCCGAACCACCTCCCCAAGGCGAGCAGGGCGGCCAGGCTCAGAAATGCCGCCATCACGACCAGCACGTTCCCGACCCCGGGCCAGACCTCGTCTCCCGCCACGTATCTGAGCAGCACGACCTGCGCGTAGGGATACGCCATCCCCACCGCGCACGCTGCGGAGGCGCCCACGGAGTAATCCCGCACGGTAGCCGACCCTCGGGTCAAGGCGATCCCCAGAACGATGACGTGCTGCAGAAGGTAGATCCAGTCCAGGAACGTGAAGGTTGGCGTGAGCTTGACCAGCAGCGCAAGCTCTGCCAGCGTGAAGCCAAGGAGGAGCAGATCCGCGCCGGAGCGTCGGGAGATATGCCACCCATGATCGCCCGCTATTCCCACCCTGAGCCTCCTCTGTCGGGCCGATGCTAGGCGGGATCGCTGGGCGAGGCAAGCAGAATGCGGCAACCGACCCCGCGCACTGGGAGCAGGTGCTGACGGGGTTTCCCGTTGACAAGTCTCGGGGTGTCGGCGCATGCTGCGCTCGCCCGTGCCTCTCGCCTGCCCCGGGGAGGTCCCGAACCCGTGCCCGACACCGGCGCCCAACCGGCCGCTCCGAGTAGCCATACGTTTCCCCCGCACCTGGCCAGCCTACTGGTCGGGGTGACCGTCGGCTGGGGGCTGAACTGGCCGGCCATGAAGATCGTGCTGGCCGAGATGGCGCCGCTCCACTTTCGGACCCTGGTCCTTGGCCTCGGCGCCGCGGGGCTATTCTTCATCGCCTGGGCGGGAGGCTTCGCCTTCCGGGTGCCGGCAGGGCAATGGGGACGCCTGGTGGCCATCGCACTCTTCACCATGAGCGGGTGGAACATCTTCGCGATCTACGGGATCGGGCTGCTCGCCTCCGGTCGGGCGGCGATCCTGGGCTACACCATGCCGGCGTGGAGCGTCCTGCTCTCGGCCCTTCTGCTCCACGAGCCGCTCACGAGGCGCCGGATTCTGGGGGTGGCGCTGGGGGGCGGCGGAATGCTCCTGCTGCTCGGGAACGAGATCCAGGCCCTGGGGCGATCCCCCGCCGGGGCGCTGCTCATGATCGCGGCGGCTTTCTGCTGGGCCCTGGGCGCGGTGCTGATGAAGCGCTGGCCCGTCGACCTGCCGGCCACGTCCTTCACCGCCTGGCAGATATTGATCGGCGTGGTCCCCATCGTGGCGTTCGCGCTACTCTTCGAGCGGGGTAGCTTCAACGCCTTCACGCTGTCCGCCTGGCCGATGGGGGCCCTGGCCTACAATATCCTCGCCTACGACTTCTGCTACTGGGCCTGGACCAAGATCGTGACCCTGGCTCCGGTCGGGGTCGCGAGCCTCGCCATCATGATGGTCCCGGTGGTGGGCGTCTTCAGTGGGATGCTGCTTCTGGGAGAGGCGCCGCACTGGCAGGACTATGCGGCCCTGGTGCTGGTGGTGGCGTCGCTGGCCACGGTGCTGCGGCCGGCGAAAGCAGCAGGGGTCGCTCCCGTCTCGCAGCCTGATTAAAGATCCCCTAGCCCGCATTATTCGCGAACAAAGCCCGCGAACAATGCGGGCTTAAATAAAAGCGCGTGTGCTTGGTAGCCCGGGACGGATCAGGCATCCCTGGGGCATCTCGACAGCGTGCCCATCCCGCGGACCGCGGGATGGGTAGCCGGTGCGCCTCATCCCATCCGTCGTCCCCCCACGGGAATCACATTCGCCATTTAAGCCCGGATTATTCACAGTTTCTTCGTGAATAATCCGGGCTAGTCGAACCCGTTCTAATGGTGTAGGCTCTCCGCACATTCTTACGGGATTGACGAGGCCAACTGGCGGAAGCACGGGTGGGGGGGCCATGATCCGCGGTGGTTGGAGCTCGGCATGGGTTCCGAGGTTCCTTCTGGAACCCGACTCGTCCGCCAGGCGGCCGCTCTCTCCTGTCCCGGTTCACCCCAACGCCTTCCGCCCCCTCAGCGAAGCACACCTGAAGATTTCCCTGAGAGAACACAACGGGAACCCACCCCACGGTATCAGGTATTTCGGTTGCGCCGCTTTCGGAGCCTGCATGGTTTCCGGGGCTCCTGTCGATATCCGCAGACGCGACGCCGACATCCGGACGACCAACCCTCGAGCGTGAAGGTGCCCCGAAGGTTGGGGAGGCGGACGGATCCCGATCGGCCAGGAAGACGCGAGGGCCGCCGATCGTCGGACGGTATCCGTTTTCCGATCCATTTCCCCGGGGAGGTCGGCTCCCCCCGGGTGCTCGACTGACCACAGTCTCAGGGAGGGAGGCGAACCATGAAGAGGCAACGCTGGGGGGTTGTGGTGGCGGTGACGCTGGCTCTTTGCCTGGGCCTCATCGTAGGTCCCGCGATGGCCGCCGACGAGTTCAAGATCGGCGTCATTACCTCGCTGTCCGGCGATCTCGCCACCGGCGGAAGCGTCACCAAGCGCGGGTACGATCTGTGGGCGAAGGCGGTCAACGCCGCGGGCGGCATCGAGATCAAGGGGAAGAAATATCCGGTCAGGCTCGTGTACGGCGACGACCAGTCCCAGCCTGCCCAGGCGGCCTCGGCCGCCGAGCGGCTGGCCGCCCAGGAAAAGGTGGATGCCGTCCTCGGGCCGTATGCCTCCGGGACGACGATCGCCGCCGCGCCCGTCCTCGAGAAATACAAGGTCCCCATGATCACCGGCTCGGCCGAGTCGCCGCTGATCTGGAAGCAGAAGTTCCGCTACACCTTCGGCACCATCCCACCCGTGAACTTCACCGGGTCGGCCGTCATCAAGGTCCTGGCCGCTCTGCCGCAGGGGCCCAAGACGGCAGTGATCTACGGGACGAACGATACGTTCTCGAAGGCGACCGCCGAGGCCTTCCAGGCCACCGCCGAGCAGGTCGGGATCAAGGTGCTTCGGTTCAACATCCTGCCCCCCAAGCAGGACATGACCCCACTCATGTCGGCGGCGAAGGTGCTCAACCCCGATCTCATCGCCTTCGGCGGCCATGACGAGGAGCTCGTCAACCTGGTCAAGGTGCTCACCCAGATCAACTTCACGCCCAAGGCGCTCTTGATGCACTATGGCGTCACCGAGCCGGCCTTCGCCCAGGCGCTGGGCAAGAATGCCAACCAGGTGCTGGGCGCCTCGGTCTGGACCAGCTCCATCCAGACCAAGGGATCGATTGGCTGGCCGACGGCCAAGGCCTACTACGACTCGGCCGTGGCCGAGTACCCCAAGGATCCGCCCGACTACACCCAGGCGGCCAGCACCGCGGCCGGCCTGGTCTTCCAGGCGGCCCTGACGCAGCTCGGAGCGGCCCCGCCCCTGGATGAGGCCTCGCGGACCAAGCTGGTGGAGATCCTGGAGAAGCTCGACGTGCAGACCTTCTACGGACGGGTGAAGTTCGCCACCGAGGGTGACTATTACCACTCCAATGCCGGGCTCACGCCGTTGATGGTCCAGATCCTCGACGGCAAGGAGGCGGTGGTGGCGCCGCCCGAGAGCGCCCAGGCCAAGCTGGTCTATCCGCTCACGCCCTGGGACAAGCGGTAAGCGAAGGTCAGCGGGTCGGGGCGGATCGTCTCTCCGCCCCGACCCCTCGCCGCAATGCTCGCGCTACTGCCTCAGGCCATCGTCGACGGCGTGCTGCTGGGCGGGATCTACCTGACCGTCGCCATGGGCTTCTCGCTGGCCTACGGCGTGCTGCACGTCATCGATTTCGCCGTGGGCGAATGGATCATGCTGGGCGCTTTCGCGGGGCTCGCCTTTACCGAATGGACCCATCTGGATCCTCTCTTGAGTCTCCCCGCAATCTTCGTGGTCTTTGCCGCCGTCGGCTGGATGCTCCAGCCCCTGCTGCAGCGGGTCCTCAGCGGCTCGCGGGGGCGGCCGGTGCTCATGGCGCTGGTGTTCACCTTCGGGCTGGCCCTCGCCATTCGGGGGTCTGCCCTGACCATCTTCGGCATCTTCACCCACTCGCTGAACACGGCGCTCTCGCAAGGCAGCTGGCACGTCAGCCGGGGGTCGTTCTTTCTCACGGTCCCGTTCATCCGGCTCGCCGGACTGGTGTACGCCTTGGCCGTCATCGCGGTCTTGAACTATCTGCTCAAGCGGACCGACTTCGGACTGGCCGTCCGCGCGGTGGCCCAGCACAAGGAGGCCGCCGGCTTGATGGGGGTGGACATCAGGAGAACCAGCGCGGCGGTGTACGGGCTCTACGTCGGCACCAGCGCGATGACGGGGGTGTTCATCGGGGCCATCGTGTCCTTGAATGCCAGCATGGGGCCGGATCTTTCGCTCTTCGCCTTCTTCGTGGTCGTGTTGGCCGGGATGGGCTATCTGGCCGGGGCCCCCTGGGCGGCGTTCCTGCTCGGGCTGATCCAATCTTTCTTCCTGATTTATTTCAACCCCAGTTACGTCCTCCTGGCCCTGTTCACCATCCTGTACCTCATCCTCCTGATCTCACCGACCGGGATGTTCCGCAGGGGCGTCTGAGATGCGAGGGCGACCGGCCTGGATGTGGATTCTGCTGGTGATCGCCGCGGTCGGCGCGGTGCCCGCCGTGATGACGGATCCCTTCTTCCTTCGGCTTTTCACCGAGGCGCTGATGTGGATCGGCCTGGCCATCACCTGGGACGTGATGGCCGGGTACACCGGCTATCTCAATTTTGGCCACGGGGTCTTCTTCGGCGTGGGGGCGTACACTGCCGCCTTGCTGATCATACGGGCCGGCATGCCCTTCGGCCTGGCGGCGGCGCTGGGCGGACTGGTGGCCGGGGTGGTGGCCCTCGTCTCGGGCTGGCCCACCCTGCGCCTGCGGGGCGCCTACTTCGCCATCGGTACCTGGGCCCTGAACCGGGCCGTGGGGCAACTCGCCCTGGTGCTGGAGATCACTGGGGGCCCGGACGGCATGCGGCTCCCCCCCTTCCTGCGCCCGCAGTTCTTCGCCTGGGTCATGCTGGCGGTGGTCGGCGCAACCTTCCTGGCCCTGTGGCTGCTGCTGGAGCAGGCCCCCTTCGGACTGAAGCTCAAGGCCATCCGCGAGGACGAGTCGGGCAGCCTGGCCATCGGGCTGAATCCCGCCCGGCTCAAGCTCCAGGCCTTCGTCCTCTCGGCCGTACCGGCCGGGATCATCGGCGGCGTCTACGCCTACTGGATCACCTTCATCGACCCGTCGTCCACGCTGGGGGATCTGATCACGGACCAGGCGGTGGTCATGGCCATCTTCGGGGGGCTCGGCACTCTGATCGGCCCGGTCATCGGCGCGATCGTGTTCTTTGCCTTCAAGACCTACTTCTGGGCCTACCTGTCCGACTATCAGGTGCTCTACCTCATCATCCTCGGTCTGGCCATCGCGGCGACGGTCTTCTTCCTGCCCGACGGCTTCTGGGGCGCGGTGACCAACCGGCTGGAGGGCCGGCGGGCCTTGCGGAAGGGTCTGTCCCTGGGCGAGGCTGCGGGGACGTAGGGAGGGGCCGTGGCAGAGCCGGTGCTGAGACTCGAAGACGTCAGCATGGCCTTCGGCGGGCTGATGGCGGTGCAGGACGTCTCCTTCGACGTGGCCCCCGGCGAGATCGTGGGGCTCATCGGACCCAACGGCGCCGGCAAGACCACGGTCTTCAACACCGTTAGCGGCTACTACAGGCCCACCCGCGGCCGCATCTCCTTCCTGGGGCGGGACGTCACCGGCCGCCCCCCCTATGCGCTGGCCGCCATGGGCATCGGCCGGACCTTCCAGATCGTCAAGCCCTTCGCGGGCCTGAGCGTCCTGGAAAACGTCCTGGTCGCCTCCTATCTCCGCTACCCCCGCCAGGCCGAGGCCCGGCAGAAGGCCTGGGAGGTGTTGAAGTTCATCGGCCTGGGCGAGCGGGCCCACCTGCCGGCCGCCGGCCTGACCGTCGCCGGGAGGAAGCGCCTGGAGATGGGCAAGGCCCTGGCCCTGGAGCCGAGGCTCCTCCTCCTGGATGAGGTCGTGGCCGGTCTCAACCCGACCGAGGCCGACCAAACCGTGCGGCTGATCCTGAGGATTCGAGATGCGGGAGTGACCATCCTCATCGTCGAGCACATCATGCGGGTGATCATGACGATCAGCACCCGGCTCATCGTCCTCAACTTTGGCCAGATGATCGCCCAGGGCAGGCCGGAGGCGGTCGCCCAAGACCGCCAGGTCATCGAGGCCTACCTGGGCGAGGACGCCGGCGGGGCGGGCGGGGTCTGCGCGTGAGCCTGCTCACTCTCGACTCCATCAACGTATTCTACGGCCTGGCCCAGGCCCTGTGGGGGGTGTCGCTCGCCGTCGAGAAAGGCCAGGTGGCCTCCCTGATCGGGGCCAATGGGGCCGGCAAGACCACCACCCTCAAGGCGCTCTGCGGCCTGATCCCGGCCTCGACCGGTCGCATCACCTACGACGGGCAGCTCATCAGCGGCCTGCCGGTCCACCGGATCATGGATCTCGGGATCTCCCTGGTTCCGGAGGGCCGGCAGCTCTTCCCCAAGATGACCGTGGAGGAGAACCTGACGATCGGCTCCTACCTGAAGCGGACCAAGGCCCAGCGCCGGGCCAACCTGGACCGCGTCTACCACATCTTCCCCCGCCTGGCGGAGCGCCGCCTGCAGACCGCGGAAACCATGAGCGGGGGCGAGCAGCAGATGCTGGCCATCGGCCGGGCCCTGATGCAGGAGCCCCGCCTGCTGATTCTCGACGAGCCGAGCCTGGGTCTCGCCCCGGCCCTGGTCCAGGAGATCTTCCGGATCGTCAAGGACCTGCACGGCCGCGGCCTGACCATCCTGCTGGTGGAGCAGAACGTCCGCCAGGCACTCCAGGTCGCCGATGTCGCGTTTGTCCTGGAAAACGGGCGCGTCGTCATGTCCGGGACTGGTCCCGAGCTGGCCCGTGACCCCAAGGTGAGGGAAGCCTACCTGGGTTTCTGATCCCGAGGAGGGCCGTATGTCCACGCGGACGGAGCAGATGGCGGAACGTCGCAACCGGCACGTCCCCCGCGGGGTGGCGAGCCTCACCCCCCTCTTCATCGCCAGGGCAGAGGGTGCGCTGCTCACCGACGTGGACGGCCGGGAATACATCGATTTCGCCGGCGGCATCGGCGTGAACAATGTCGGCCATCGCCACCCGAAGGTGCTGGCCGCCATCCAGGAGCAGCTCGCGGCCTACGTGCACCCCTGCTTCCACGTCATGATGTACGAGCCGTACATCCAGCTGGCCGAGCGGCTCAACCAGCTCGTGCCCTGCCGGGGCGAGAAGAAGACGATGTTCGCCAACTCGGGCGCCGAGTCGGTGGAAAACGCCGTCAAGATCGCGCGCCATCACACGAGGCGCCCGGGGGTGATCTGTTTCGACAACGCCTTTCATGAGCGGACGCTCCTGGCCATGACGCTGACCAGCAAGGTCCGGCCCTACAAGTGGCACCTCGGGGCCATGGCCCCGGCCGTGCATCGGGCGCACTTCCCCTACTGCTATCGCTGCCCGTGGGGCCTGGCCTACCCCCGATGCCAGGTGCGCTGCGGCGAGGAGTATTTCGAGGAGGACTTCTTCAAGCACCACGTCGACCCCGAGGAGGTGGCGGCGATCATCCTGGAACCCGTTCAGGGCGAAGGGGGCTTCATCACCCCGCCTCCGGAGTACCTGGACCAGATCCGGCGTGTCTGTGACCGCCACGGCATCCTCCTCCTCGTCGACGAGGTCCAGACCGGGTTCGGCCGGACGGGCAAGTTCTTCGCGACCGAGCATTTCGGCGTGGAGGCCGACATCATCACCTCGGCCAAGTCCCTGGCCGCCGGATTGCCGCTGGGCGCCGTGACCGGGACCGCCAAGATCATGGACTCCGTCCATCCCGGGGGACTGGGCGGAACCTACGGCGGCAATCCCCTGGCGTGCCGCGCGGCCCTGGCGGTGCTCGACATCATGGAGGCGGACAAATTCCTGGCGAGGGCCGAGGAGCTGGGTCGGCGGGTGCGGGCGGAGCTGATGAATCTCTACAACACGTACGAGGTCATCGGCGAGGTGCGTGGTCTGGGCGCCATGCTGGCCCTCGAGCTGGTCAAGGACCGCGCCTCGAGGAAACCGGCCGCCGACCAGGCGAAGGGCCTCACCGCCTTCTGCCGGGAGCACGGCCTGATCATCCTGGACTGCGGGACCCTCGGCAATAACATCCGAACCCTCATGCCGCTGACCATCACCCCGGAGCAGCTGGCGAAGGGTCTGGGGATCCTCGAAGCGGGCCTGAGGCACCTCGCCGCCTGACGGCCATGCTCGATGCCAGGCCCGGAGCGGCGTCCCGCCTGGAGCCTGATCCGCCGCGTGCCTCCCTGCGGCGGTCGGGGTCTCCCCGGAATTCTCCCCGCTCCCGGCTCGACCGCCCCTACCCGTCAGGCCGCCGGTTTGGCCCTGAGATATTGCTTCGGCCAGGCGAGGTCGTGTCCCAATGCGCGCGCCGCGTGGAGCGGCCAGTAGGGCGTCCGCAGCAGCTCGCGACCCATGGCCACCACGTCGGCCCGGCCGTTGCGGACGATCTCCTCGGCCATCTCGGGCGTCGTGATCATCCCCACCGCCATGGTGGCGATCCCCGCCTCCCGCCGGATGCGCTCGGCGAACGGGATCTGATACCCCGGCCCGACCGGCGGCAGCGCAGGCGTGATCGCCCCCGACGAGCAGTCCACCAGGTCCACGGCGTGCGCCTTCAGCCAGCGGGCCACCTGGACCTGGTCGTCCAGCGTGAGCCCCCCTTCGATGTACTCGGTGCAGGACAGGCGGACCAGCAGGGGCTTGGAGTCCGGCCAGACCCCGCGGACGGCGTCGACCACGCGGAGCAGCATCCTCGCCCGGTTCTCGAAGGAGCCCCCGGACTCGTCGCGGCGCCGGTTAGTGATCGGAGACAGGAACTCGTGCAGGAGGTACCCGTGGGCCCCGTGCAGCTCGATCGCATCGAACCCCGCCGCGGCCGCGCGCGTCGCCGCCGACTGGAAGGCCGAGACGATGCCGTCGATCTCCCGCGGCGAGAGCTCCCGGGGCGTCACCCAGTCGGCGTCGAAGGGGATGGCGCTCGGGGCGACCGCGGGCAGGGGACCGGCCCCCTTCTGAGGCGTCCAGGCCTTGCGGCCGGCGTGGGCGAGCTGGACGCACACGGCGGCGCCCTGCGCCTGGCACAGTCGCACGACGCGCGCCGCCGGGTCGATCTGGGCGTCGCTCCACAGCCCCAGGTCACTCACGCTGATCCGCCCGCGCGGCTCGACGGCCGTGGCCTCGGTGATGATCAGCCCGACGCCGCCCGTCGCCCGCGCCCCGAGATGGGCGAGGTGGAAATCCGTCGCGGCCCCGTCCTCGCCCGCCGAGTACATGCACATGGGGGACATGGCAATGCGGTTGCGCAGGGTGAGACCCCGGAGCGTGAGCGGCGAGAACAGCTGGGCCATGGGAGACCTCCGCGGATGGTTGAATCGGTTCGGTCGGCCGCGCGTGGAACTGCGCCCGGGCGGTGGCGTTGACCCGGGCCCGGCGCACGCGGCGGCGCGCCCCCGGCCGCCGGCAAAGGCCCGGCGAGCCCTCGCGCCCTCGGTCGGAGCGGTACGATACCCCGCCTCGCAGGCGCTGTCCACCGGGAAGTCCGGGCGGGATCCTCCGCTCCAGCCCATCTGGACCTTTCATCTTGACAGGGCTGCCCCGTCGGCGAGATGCTCCCGCGGATTTCGGCTGCCCCCCATCCCCGACCGAGCCGCCCCGGCCCTGCGGGGCGCTCCGGAGAGAACGAGGAGGGAGCGTGACCATGAGGCGACGGTCCCTCAAGGAGCTGGCCCAGGATCCCCGGTTCATCCCGGGTATCCACAACTACTGCGATCGCTGGTGCGAGCGCTGCCCGCTGACCTCACGCTGCCTGGTGTTCGCCGCCGAGCAGCAGGACGAGGCGGAGGAGCCGGCCTCGCGGGACATCCGCAACCAGGCCTTCTGGGAGCGGCTGCAGAGCCATCTGGCCGAGGCGACCGAGATCCTCCAGGAGATGATGGCGGAGCACGGGCTCGCACTCGACCCTGCGGACGTGGAGCCCGAGGCGGACCGGACTCGCGGGCGAGTCGAGGCCGCGGCGCAGGACCCCGCTGCCGCCGCGGCGAGGGCCTACGCCAGGGCCGTCGACGAGTGGTTCGAGGCGGCGCCTCCGGTCTTTCGCGAGCGGGCAGCGGCACTCGAACACCAGCTGGATCTGGGCCTCGCCCCGGCGGAGGCGGAGGCGGCCGTCCGCCGGCTCCAAGACGCCGTCGAGGTCGTCCGCTGGTATCAGCACCAGATCGTCGTCAAGCTCATGCGGGCCATCGGGTCGGCGCAGGAAGACGAGGCGCTGGACTCAGGCGACGCCGACGGCTCCGCCAAGGTGGCCCTGATCGGGATGGACCGCTCCATCACGGCGTGGGCGGAGCTCCTCCGGCAGCTCCCAGACCAGGAGGACCACATCCTGCCCTTCCTGCACGACCTGAGCCGCCTGCGCCGTGAGGTGGAGCGGACGTTTCCCGGGGCGCGGGCTTTTGTCCGACCCGGCTTCGACACGGGAGAGAACCCGGCCACCTAGCCTGGATCCCTCGGGATTGCCCCAGCCGCGGCAGCATCCTACCAAGAGTCTCTCCGGGACACCAATGCTCCGCCTCCGCGATCCATCGGCACCTTTCCCTTGACACATGCCCCCGCCGAAGACCATTCTGGCGGCGCTGAACAGGCCACCGGGGGGAGCGGGATACCTCCTGTCCTCCTCCGCGTCATCCCCGCAGGCGAAAGGAAACCGCATGAGCCAGAGCTATCTTCACCGAATGGCCCAGGGCACCCCGACCATCTTCTGGAACGACTCCTGCGTGGTGAGCGAGCTGGAGCGGGCCGTGGCCAACGGCGCGACCGGCGCCACCTCCAACCCGCCCCTCGTCCTGCGGGCGGTCCAGCAGGAGCCGACGAAGTGGAACCCGGTTCTGCAGGATCTCATCCGCCAGGGGAATCACCGCTCGGACCAGGACCTCGCCTGGGCGCTGATCCGGCGCATCGTGGGCGAG
>Ga0335070_10008051_pt1 | contig 12369 bp, 21 predicted proteins | sample Lox_Sample_13_FD_206722 | JGI IMG/M metagenome (GOLD analysis project Ga0335070, IMG submission 206722) | Soil microbial communities from Loxahatchee National Wildlife Refuge, Florida, United States - Lox_Sample_1.3 | ecosystem: Environmental > Terrestrial > Soil > Wetlands | place: USA...
TGTTCTCTGTCCGGGACGAATACCAGGAATGAATCCCCCGTATTTCTTCATATTGTCGGCCATATCAACTGGATTCAGCACCACGGCCGTGTAAAAGAAGCAGAAAAAGAGAATCAGGCCCACATACATGAGTGTGTACAACAGCGAACCCGGCGCAAGTTGCGCCCCGATCGATTTGACCCACGGGGTTTCAAAAAACCCCGCGATCGTGGCGGGGAACGCGATGATTGATGAGGCAAAGATCGGGGGAATCACGCCCGCCGTATTGATCTTCAGGGGAATATGTGTACTCTGCCCCCCGTAAACTCGTCGACCGATCACCCGCTTCGCATATTGAACGGCAATTTTTCGTCGGCCGCTCTCAAGGAACACGATCGCGGCAACCACGGCCACCATTAATACCGCCAAGGCCACCAGTAAGATGAAACTCAGCTGACCGACCTTGTACAGATCGAACGTTTGCGCAATGGCCGCCGGCAGGCGTGCAACGATCCCAGCGAAGATGATCAACGAAATCCCGTTGCCGATCCCTCGCTCGGTAATCTGCTCCCCTAACCACATCAAGAACCCGGTGCCAGCCGTCAGCGTAATGACCGTCATCAGACGGAAACCCCAGCCAGCGTTCAGCACGAAGGCGCCTTGATTCATTTGCTCAAGACCGATGGCAATCCCGAACCCCTGAATCAACGCAATCCCGATCGTGCCGAATCGGGTGTACTGAATGATTTTCTTTCGACCCCGCTCTCCCTCTTTTGCCAGCTTGGAGAGATGCGGAATCACGACGGTCAACAGCTGCAGAATGATCGACGCGCTGATGTAGGGCATAATGCCCAGCGCAAAGATCGTCAGTCGAGACAGTGATCCGCCGGAAAAAATGTCCAAGAAGCCGAGCAGCGCTCCGCCTTGCTTTTGCAAGAACTCGGAGAGCGCTTCTCCATTGATGCCGGGCGTCGGAATATGCGCGCCAATCCGGTAGACGACCAGCATCCCCAACGTGAAGAGGATACGGGTGCGCAGCTCGGGAATTTTCAGAATGTTCTGAAAACTGGTCAGGAGCCGCTCAAACACTGGGAATGACCTCGATTCTCCCTCCCGATGCTTGGATCTTCGTCTCTGCGGACTTGCTGAACTTATGCGCCTGCACCACAATGGGCTTTTTCAGCTCGCCACCGCCCAGAATCTTGATCGGTAACGTCTTCCGCTTCACTAACCCCGCATCCACGAGCGTCTGCGGCGTAATCGTCCCCGATCCCTCCAGTTCGGAGAGGCTCTTCAGATTGACGATCGCGTACTCCTTCCGGAAAGGATTCGTGAACCCGAATTTTGGAAGACGCCGGATGAGAGGCATCTGTCCCCCCTCAAATCCAGGACCTTTCCCTCCACCGGACCGGGCGAGCAACCCCTTGTGTCCCTTCGTCGCGGTTTTCCCGTGCCCCGATCCCGGCCCACGACCGATTCGTTTTCGTCGTTTTCTGGCTCCCCGAGCGGGAGCAAGCTCATGTAGGTTCATTGTTGTTGTACATCCAACAGATATCCGACCTTCTGAATCATCCCCCTAACCTGCGACGTGTCGGGACGAATCACACTATGCCGGATACGTCGCAGTCCCAATCCGCGCAACACAAGTCGATGACCTTCGGGAGTCCCAATTGGACTCCGTTTCAAGGTAATCCGTAGGCCTTTCGCCGCCACCTTGGTTGATTTCGTCGAAGCCATCAGACTGTCGCTCCGTGGGTAATCTGGCTCTCAACACCACGCCGCAATTGCATCACTTGCTCAGGATTCCTGAGCTGACAAAGTCCGTCCAGGGTGGCACGAACGGTATTAAACGGATTCCCGCGCCCGAGCGTCTTTGAAATAATGTTGTGGGCTCCAACCAGCTCCACAACCGCACGCACGGCACCACCGGCGATAATCCCTGTGCCCTCTGCAGCCGGCTTCAGCAACACATGTTCACCGCCAAACAATCCATGCACTTCGTGCGGAATCGTTCCAGATTTCAGCGGCACATGGACCAGATGCTTCTTTGCCTGCTGGACCGCTTTTGCAATGGCCACCGGGACTTCGGCTGCTTTCCCTTTTCCAATCCCGACCCAGCCCTGACCATCACCGACTACAACGAGGGCGCAGAAGTTGAAGCGCTTCCCGCCCTTGACGACCTTCGCGACGCGGTTGATGAATACCACTTTATCTTTGAGGTTCAGTTCATCTGGATTGACTCGCACGCGTTTCCGCTCCTCTCTACATGACCAGCCTTCACTGTTAAGTCAGAAGCTGATCGCCAGACACTCGCTGCTCGTTAGAACTTCAATCCCCCTTCACGCGAAGCCTCGGCAAGGGCCTTGATCCGACCATGATAGAGTCGGCCACCCCGGTCAAACACGACCGCTGTCACCTTCGCGGCTTTCGCCCGCTCGGCGAGGAGCTTCCCCACCGCCTTCGCCGCCTCAATGCTGCCGGTCGATTTCACTGATTTCCGCAGAGACTTGTCCAGCGAGGACGCAGCCGCCAACGTGGTCCCCTTGATGTCATCGATCACTTGCGCATAGATGTGCGCGCTGCTCCGAAATACGTTTAAACGAGGACGATCCGGTGTTCCAAATACCCGCTGGCGAACTCGTTGCTGCCGACGTGCTAATTGACGCGCTTTCTCTTCGGTTCTCATCGCAATACCCTGCTATTTTCCGGTCTTGCCTTCCTTCTTACGTAACGTTTCACCGACGTAACGAACGCCCTTCTGTTTATAGACATCGGGCGGCTTGATCGCACGCAAGTTGGCGGCGACCTGCCCGACCAACCGCTTGTCTGCTCCCTTGACGTTGATGAGGGTCTGCTTATCGACTTTCACCTCGATGCCGGGAGGAACAGCATAGGTCACCGGGTTGATGTATCCCACGTTGAAGCTCATCGTCCGCCCCTGGACTTGCGCCTTATATCCGACCCCAGTGATTTCAAGATTGCGTTCATATCCCTTGGTCACGCCGTGGATCATATTGTTCAATTCAGCCCGGACTAATCCATGGATTGCGCGCACGTTCCGCTCGTCATTGGGGCGGGTCACGACCACCTGACCGTTCTCGACTTTAACACCGATTCCCGATACAAGCGTCCAGTCGAGTTTCCCCAGGGGACCCTTAATCGACACCACCGGTCCGGCGACTTTCACATCCACACCGCTTGGAATCGCAATCGGCTTTTTTCCTATACGTGACATCGAATACTCACCCGTTGGTTACCATATCGAGCACAACACTTCTCCTCCGAGTCCCGCATGACGAGACTCGCGGTCCGTCATGATCCCCTTTGACGTCGAAAGGATGGAAACCCCTATCCCGTTCCTGACCTTGGGGATTTCCTTGCTGCCCACATACACACGACAACCGGGCTTACTCACCCGTGCCATCCCCGTAATCATCGACTGGCCTTCACCCACATATCGCAACTGGATTTTCAGCACCGGATGGCCGTCTTCCTCCGCTTGTTCGACGCCTTGAATGAATCCTTCGGCCTGGAGGACCTTCAAGACTTCGCGCTTCAGTCTGGACGCGGGAACCGTCACCACTTCGTGATGCCGCCGCGCACCGTTCCGCAATCGCACCAACATGTCGCCAATCGGATCCGTCACCATATGTCCTCTACCAACTTGCCTTTCTGACGCCAGGAATCTCTCCTCTTAAGCTCAACAACCGAAAACAAATCCTGCACATACGAAATCGCCGAAGGTAGCCGCGCACGCGGCCGCACAACGGACAGCGGTGGTAGTCCCGCGTGGGAAATTTCGACTTGACGGACGATTTATTTCTCAGCGCTAACCTCGACACACCGAACCCCCTCGTTTGAAATTAGGTCCTGAAGGGCATACCCAACTGCTTGAGCAGCGCCTTGCCCTCGTCGTTCGTTCTCGCCGTCGTGACGATCGTGATATCCATCCCGTGGATCGATGCCACCTCGTCATAGTGGATCTCCGGAAAGATAAGTTGCTCTTTGAGCCCTAACGTGTAATTGCCCCGCCCGTCGAAGGCTTTGGGAGACACTCCGCGAAAGTCTCGAATCCGCGGAAGGGCCAGAGTCACGAGTCGATCGAAGAACTCGTACATGCGGCGATTGCGCAACGTGACCTTCGTCCCGATCGGCACACCCTGACGCAATTTGAACCCGGCGATTGCTTTTTTGGCACGGGTCACGACCGGTTTCTGACCGGTAATCGTCCCCAGCTCAGTAACCGCGCTCTCCAGGAGCTTCACGTTTTGAATCGCCTCACCCATGCCCACATTTAACACAATTCGCTCGAGCTTCGGCACCTGCATGATATTCTTGTACCCGAACTCCTTCATAAGCGCCGGTATCACTTGCTGCTGATACATGTCGCGAAGCCGCGGCCGAAACTTGGACTCCTCGCTGCCATCATCCGTCAACGCGGGAGCGGACGGGGCCCCTTTTTTCCCCGCTCGTCCAGCCGGCTTTCCGCCTTTGTCTTTCTCACCCTTCGCCATGCTGGCGCCCTCACATCCTAATCTACGAGTTCATTCGACTTTTTGCTGAACCGGACCCGCCGTCCGTCATTGAGCGTCCGGATACCCAGCCGCGTCGGTTTTTGCGTCACAGGACACAGAAACATCACTTTTGACAACGCCAACGGAGCCTCCCGCTCGAGAATACCGCCCTGCTTGACCTTCTGGTTCGGTTTCGTGTGCCGTTTGATCATATTGATTTTTTCGACCACGACTCTCCCTGCCCCAAGGTCGACTGACAACACCTTGCCGGACTTGCCTTTGTCCCGACCGACCATGACGACGACCGTATCACCTTTCCGAATTCGACTTTTCTGTAACCCGTTCACGCCCACCCCGCTCTCGTCGTTGTGTTACAACACTTCCGGAGCTAAAGAGATTATCTTCATAAACTTTTTCCAACGCAATTCTCGTGCGACCGGCCCGAAAATACGTGTCCCTACCGGCTCCCCTTCTTTATTAATGAGTACACAGGCATTTCGGTCGAACTTGATGTACGAACCGTCTTCCCGCCGGACTTCCTTCGTCGTCCTGACGATGACGGCTCGGCTCACATCGCCCTTCTTCACCGTCGCCTGGGGAATGGCTTCCTTCACCGTCACCACAATCACGTCACCCAGTGAGGCGTATCGTCGCCTGGTCCCGCCCAGGACGTGAAAACACATGGCTTGCTTGGCCCCTGAATTGTCGGCCACATCCATATATGTATAGTTCTGGATCATGTCTGCCCAGCTTCCCGAAGAAGTCGCTGCTCCCGGCCTATTCGACTTGCCCCTTTTCCAAGACTTCTACAACGCGCCAGTGTTTGTCTTTGCTGATCGGTCGAGTTTCGACCATGCGCACCCGGTCCCCAATATGACAGGTGTTCTGTTCATCGTGCGCCTTCAGTTTTGTCACCCGGCGGAGAATCTTGCGATAGACCGGATGAATTACCGAGCGCTCAACCGCCACCACCACGGTCTTATTCATCTTGTTGCTGATCACGCGGCCCACCCACTCTCGCCGCTTTGCCATTGTCTCCGCCATTGTCAGGCCCCCTTCACCTTCGTCGACGACGGTTCCGCGCGCTCCACCTCACGCAGGACGGTCTTCACTTGCGCGATATTCCGCTTCGTTTTCCTGATCTGCATGGGATTTTCCAAGCGTCCGGTCCCGAGTTGGAATCGTAAATTAAACAGCTCCTGGGTCAGCTGTTGCGCCTTTTCAGTCAATTCCGCGCTGGTCAATTGTCGTAGCTCTTTCAGATCCATGTCGCGACTTCCCTTAAAATCCACCGCGAGTCACACATTTCGTCGCGATCGGCAGCTTGTGCGACGCCAGACGGAATGCTTCATGCGCTATTTCGGGTGTCACGCCGTCCATTTCGTAGAGGATCCGACCCGGCTTGACGACCGCCACCCAGTATTCGGGATTTCCCTTGCCCTTTCCCATACGAGTCTCCGCCGGCTTCTTGGTAATCGGCTTATCGGGAAATACCCTTGTCCATACCTGCCCGCCGCGTTTCACGTACCGGGTGATTGCAATACGAGCGGCTTCGATCTGCCGGCTGGTCACCCAACCAGGCTCTAAGGCTTTGAGGCCGAACTCTCCAAGCGTAACCTCGCCGCCACGATAGGCCTTACCCGTCATTCGGCCCTTCATCATTTTGCGGAATTTAACTTTTTTTGGTGCTAACACAATCGCCTCTTCCCTTATCCGAGCCGGCGCTCGAACGCGGCTTCCGCCTTGAGTGGCTGAACGGGGAGAAGCTCCCCTTTATAAATCCACGTCTTGACCCCGATCTGTCCCATCGTGGTGTGCGCCTCGGCAAATCCATAATCGACCTCGGCTCGAAGGGTGTGGAGCGGCACACGACCTTCCCGATACCACTCCGTTCTCGCGATTTCTGCGCCGCCGAGACGACCGGCAATCATGATCTTGATTCCTTGAGCACCGAGGCGAAGCGCCGACTGCACGCTCCGTTTCATGGCTCGACGAAAGGCCACGCGCTTTTCCAGCTGGGTGGCTACGTTCTCGCTGACTAGTTGGGCATCCAACTCCGGTTTCTTGATCTCCTTCACGTTGATGTAGACTTGCCCGGCGTATTCTTTTTCGAGCGAAGCCTTAAGCTTATCGACTTCCGCCCCTTTCCGACCGATAATGATCCCCGGACGGGCCGTGTGGATGATCACGCGCGTTTGATCGCCCGACCGCTCAATCTCCACCTTCGCGACCCCTGCGTGGTACAAGCGTTGTTTGACCATCTTACGGATCTTGATGTCTTGGTGCAGCAGCTTGGCGTAGTCCTTATCGGCATACCACCGAGAGCTCCACGTATAGTTGTATCCCAGACGATACCCGATTGGATGCGTCTTCTGACCCATGCTATCCCACCCTTACTTCAGCGGGGAACGATACTGTTCCCGGTGATAAATCGTCGCGCCCTACTTCTTCCCCTGAACGCCCGCCCCTGACACAATGATCGTAATGTGACTGGTCCGTTTCTGAATCGCGTTGGCCCGGCCCATGGACCTCGCCCGAAAGCGTTTGTAGGTTGGCCCGCAATTCACAAACGCCTTCGACACCCACATGGAATCGCTGTCGCCCATTTCTTTTTGTTCGGCATTCGCCACGGCCGAGCGCAGTATTTTCTCTACCACTCGAGCGGCATGCCTCGGGGTATGCTTGAGCATGGCCAGCGCCAGAGGAACCTGTTGTCCGCGAATCATGTCGACCACCGGCTTTGCCTTCCGCGGAGCGACCCGAACATATCGAAGAATGGCTCGTGCTTCTGTCATGATGAATAATCCTGACTGACGTTCCTCTACTTGAGCGGGACGGCCTTCTCCGTCTTCGCTTGTCCATGTCCCTTGAAGAACCGCGTTGGAGCAAACTCACCAAGTTTGTGCCCGACCATATTTTCCGTCACAAAGACCGGGATGAATTTCTTCCCGTTATGTACCGCAAACGTGTGGCCAATCATATCCGGGATCACGGTCGAACGACGCGACCACGTCTTGATGAGTTTGCGGTCTTTGGTTTGGTTCATTTGCTCGACCTTTTTGAGCAAATGGTCGTCCACAAACGCCCCTTTCGTAACTGACCTTGGCATCTTCTACTCCTACTTGCGTCGCGCGATACGGAATTTTTCCGTTCGCTTATTGTTCCGAGTCTTATAACCCTTTGTGGGCAAGCCCCAGGGCGACACCGGGTGGGGATTCCCCTGACCGGACTTCCCCTCGCCACCACCGTGAGGATGGTCGACGGGATTCATGACGACCCCGCGCACATGTGGTCGTCGTCCTTTCCATCGCGAACGTCCCGCTTTCCCGACACTGATGTTCTCGTGGTCGACATTACCGACCTGGCCGACCGTGGCTAAGCAGGAGCCCAAAATCCGCCTCATTTCACCAGACTTCAAGCGAACCTGGACATAGTTGCCCTCTCGGCCCATGACCTGTGCGAAACCGCCAGCGCTACGGATCAACTGCGCGCCCTTGCCGGGCTTGAGCTCGAGATTGTGAATCGTCGTTCCCAACGGCATATTCGCGAGTGGCAAGGCATTGCCGGGGCGCACTTCAGAGTCGGGGCCAGACTGCACGACATCGCCGACCCGCAATCCAACTGGGGCCACGATATACCGCTTTTCGCCGTCTGCATATTGCAAGAGAGCGATCCGGGCCGAGCGGTTCGGATCATACTCCAACGCACTGACTCTCGCCGGAATGCCCACCTTGTCACGCCGAAAATCGATCATGCGGTACAACCGTTTATGCCCTGCGCCACGGAAACGAACTGTTGTCCGTCCCTGATTGTTCCGCGCACCGGTACGGAGTTCGAATGACGTGAGTGACTTTTCTGGCCTCTTTTTGGTCAACTCTTCTGTCGTCACCGCAGTCATCCCACGGCGCCCCGCTGTCGTCGGCTTGTACGCTTTTAGTCCCATATCTTTTTTTCCACCCACCCGCCCTGGACACGCCGAGACGTGTCCTTGACCTTAGGCGCTTTCGTAGAGCTCGAGCTTCTCGCCTTCCTTCAACTTGACAAACGCTTTTTTCCAGTCCGATCGTTTCCCCGAGAACCGTCCAAGCCGTTTGATCTTGCCCCGAACATTGAGCACATTGACCCGCTCCACTTTTACCTTTAAGAGCGCTTCAACGGCCTGCTTGATCTGGATGCGATTCGCATCGGGGTGGACGAGGAACCCGACCGTATTGCTCTGCTCGCGCATTGCTGTCACCTTCTCGGTCAGGAGCGGTTGAACCAAGATCTTGCGCAAATCCACTTTCATGCCCAGACCTCTTTCACGCGGGCCAATTCGCGCTCAGGAATGAGGATGACTTGCGCTCGCACCACGTCATAGACATTCAATCGCTCGGGGCCGACGAGTCGAACATGAGACAAATTACGAGCCGCTTGAGCTAGGCCTGAATGCCCCTCACCAGCCACCACCAAGGCATGGGCCCCCTTCCCGAACCGATCAAGCGCTTTCGCTAATATCTTCGTCTTTGGCTGTTCCAGCGACAGGTTTGACACGATCACGACCTGTCCATCGGCCACTTTCGTCGACAAGGCACTCTGCAGCGCCGCCCGGTATTTCCGCTTCGGCATGCTATAGGCATAACTCCTCGGCTTCGGACCGAAGACCGACCCGCCATGTCGCCATACAGGTGAACGAATCGAGCCAGCTCTCGCTTGGCCCGTATGTTTCTGCTTCCATGGCTTCTTGCCGGATCCGCTCACTTCACCACGGCGGAGGGTCGAGGCAGTCCCCTGGCGCTCACATGCCTGTTGCATAATGACCGCTTCGTGGACGAGGGATGGATGCGGCTTACAACCGAATACTTCCTGCGGAAGCTCGACTGTTCCCACCTTTTGCCTTTTCAGATCGACGACATCAACCGTCGGCATGACCTATCCCTTCTTTGACTTGCGCACGACGACGAGCCCATTGGCCGCTCCCGGAACCGCGCCTCTGACGAATAGAAGGTTCTCTTCCGGTCTCGACTCAATCACTTTCAAACGCTGAGCCGTCACCCGCTCGGCACCCATATGTCCCGGCAACGTCTTCCCCTTCCACACCCGTGAAGGAAACGAACTGGCCCCGATCGACCCAGGAGCGCGATGAAACATCGATCCATGCGACTCGGGACCGCCGGCATAGTGATGCCGCTTGACCACCCCCTGGAAGCCTTTGCCCTTCGACACGCCGATCACGTCGACCCAATCACCTTTTTTGAAAATATCGACATTCACCGATTGACCCACCGCAACGTCTCCCACCTTCTTGAACTCGCGAAGCACACGGCTCGCGGGAGCATCGTGCTTTTTGAGATGGCCCAACTCAGCCTTGGAAAGCTTACGATCCTTCACCTCTTCGAATGAGAGCTGGACCGCTTCATAACCGTCACGTTCTTTGGTTTTCAGCGTGACCACGCGACAGGGCCCCGCCTCGATGACCGTCACGGGAGTCAGCTGACTCTCATCGAAGATCTGCGTCATCCCGAGTTTCCTGCCCAAAAGTCCGTTCGTCATGTTCATCCAGTCCTGAGTGCTAAGTCCTGGGTGCCGAGCGTCCCTTCCGGATCTCAGCACTCAGCACTGACAACTCATAACTTTATTTCCACATCCACGCCCGCCGCCAAATTCAACTTCATCAGTGAGTCCATCGTTTCCGGGGTCGCGTCCATAATATCCATCATGCGTTTATGCGTTCTGATCTCGAACTGCTCCCTCGACTTTTTATCCGCATGCGTCGCCCGTTGAACGGTAAACCGTTCGACCCTCGTCGGCAGCGGAATCGGCCCCACGACCTTCGCCCCGCTGCGACGCACCGTCTCGACAATTTCGGCAACCGATTGATCGAGGATTCGATAGTCAAATCCCCGCAACCTGATTCTGATTCGCTGTTCTACCTTGACCATTCAGCCCTCAATAGCTCACGCACAATTACGCCAGAATTTCCGTGACGACACCGGAGCCGACGGTCTTGCCGCCCTCGCGCACGGCGAACCGCAGGCCCTGATCCATCGCGATCGGGCTGATCAACTCCGCCGTCACACTCACATTGTCCCCCGGCATCACCATCTCCACCCCCGGATTCAGCTGCACCACCCCCGTCACGTCCGTCGTCCGGAAGTAGAACTGCGGCCGGTACCCGTTGAAGAACGGCGTGTGCCGCCCCCCTTCTTCCTTCGTCAGCACATAGATCTCCGCCTTGAACTTCGTATGCGGCGTGATGCTCTTGGGCTTCGCCAACACCATCCCCCGCTCCACCTCTTCTTTCTTGGTCCCGCGCAGCAGCACCCCGATGTTGTCCCCCGCCTGCCCTTCATCGAGCACCTTGCGGAACATCTCCACCCCCGTCACCACCGTGCTCTGGGTCGGCTTCAAACCCACAATCTCGATTTCGTCCCCCACCTTCACGATGCCCCGCTCACAGCGCCCCGTCACCACCGTCCCCCGCCCGCTGATCGTAAAGACGTCTTCGATCGGCATCAAAAACGGCTTGTCGATCGGCCGTTTGGGCGTGGGAATGTACGTATCCACCGCCTCCAAGAGCTTGAGGACCGCGGGGACCCCCAACGGCCCCTGATCGCCTTCCATGGCCTTGAGGGCCGAGCCGTGGATGATCGGGGTCTTGTCCCCCGGAAAGTCGTACTTGCTCAAGAGTTCCCGCACTTCCAGTTCGACCAGGTCCAAGAGTTCCTTGTCGTCGATCTTGTCGGCTTTGTTCAAGAACACCACGATGTAGGGCACCCCCACCTGGCGGGCCAACAGAATATGTTCCCGCGTCTGGGGCATCGGGCCGTCCGCCGCGCTCACCACCAGGATCGCCCCGTCCATCTGGGCGGCGCCGGTAATCATGTTCTTGACATAGTCGGCGTGGCCCGGACAGTCCACGTGGGCATAGTGCCGGTTTGCCGTCTCGTACTCGACGTGGCTGATGGCGATGGTCAGAATCTTCGTCGGGTCCCGCCGGCCCTGGCTCTCGCTCGCCTTGGCCACTTCGTCGTAGCTGACGAACTTCGCCAGGCCCTTGTCCGCGCACACTTTCGTCAGCGCCGCCGTCAAGGTCGTCTTCCCGTGGTCCACGTGCCCGATCGTCCCGATGTTCACGTGCGGCTTCCGCCGCTCAAATTTCGCCTTCGCCATGCCAACTCCCTCCCCTAATTCACGAAATCGCTATTTCTTGATGATCGCTTCGGCAATATTCTTCGGCACCGGCTCATAGCGATCGAATTCCATGCTATAGGTCGCGCGTCCTTGCGTACGAGACCGCAAATCCGTGGCATACCCGAACATTTCACTCAAGGGCACCGCCGCATCGATCGCTTGCGCACCGGCGCGGACCTTCATGCCCTGCACTTTGCCCCGGCGACCGTTCAAATTTCCGATGACATCTCCCATGAATTCTTGAGGCACCAGAACCTCGACTTTCATGATCGGCTCGAGCAATACGGGATCGGCCTTCTTACAGGCGTCGGCAAAGCCCATCGAAGCGGCAATTTTAAACGCCATTTCGTTGGAGTCCACCTCATGGTAGGACCCGTCGATGAGCGTGACACGGATATCGCGCAAGGGATATCCTGCAATCACCCCCGTCTCCATCCGTTCCTTCACGCCTTTTTCAACAGCCGGAATATATTCTTTGGGAATCGCACCGCCGATAACCTTGTTCACGAACTCCAGGCCCTTGCCCGACTCCGACGGCTCGACCGTCAAGACAACGTGACCATATTGACCACGCCCCCCGGTCTGTTTGATGTACTTCGACTCGGCTTCGGCCTTACGACGAATGGTCTCTCTGAAGGCGACCTCGGGCTTCCCGACGTTGGCCTCCACCTTAAACTCGCGGAGCAGCCGATCAACGATAATC